>Ga0114945_10001355_pt1 | contig 15295 bp, 16 predicted proteins | sample OV2TP3_FD_87194 | JGI IMG/M metagenome (GOLD analysis project Ga0114945, IMG submission 87194) | Hot spring microbial communities from Beatty, Nevada to study Microbial Dark Matter (Phase II) - OV2 TP3 | ecosystem: Environmental > Aquatic > Thermal springs > Hot (42-90C) | place: USA: Beatty... | reverse complement strand
GCGAGCGCCGCCTGCCCCGACTCGACCGCGGTCACCGCGTAGCCCGCGGCGCCGAGCCGCATCGCGATCAGCTGCAGCAGGTCCTTGTCGTCGTCGACCAGCAAAATCCTGTTTTCATCCCCACTCATGGCTCACCTCTGCCTGCGGCGCAGCTTGTCCTCGCGCTCGAGGATGCCGCGCTCGATCGACCGCAATGCCTCGAGCTGCTGCTTCAGCGCTTCTTCGCGCTTGTCGCGCTCCTTGTCCGCCTGCTGCCGCTCGCGCGCCGCGCGCTCCGACTCGCGCGTCAGGCGCTCGAGCTCGCGAGCGAGCCGCTGGCGCTCGGCGAGCTGCGCGGCGAGCAGCGCGGCAAAGCGTCCGAAGCCCGCCGCGCTCGCATCGGCGATCGGCTCGAGCAGCTCGGTGGCGCGCGCCTCGTCGCGCAGCGGCGCGGGCAAGGTGGCGAGCAGCGTCGCCAGGCGCAGCCGGTCGAGCGGGCTTCGCTCCTTCATGAATGCCTGCTGGGCGCGCCCGAGGGCCGCCTTCTGCTCGGCGGCGGGCGCGCGCGCGGCGTTGACCGCTTCCGCAACGACGCCGTCCACCGCCACCATCTCGCCGCCGGCGGGGTCGAGCGCCGCGCAACCGGCGAGCGCCGCCAGCAGGGCAGCCAGCCACAGCCTCACGCCGCCGCCTTTATCTTCAGGGGCTCGCCGGGGGGGGCCCTGCGCGGCAGCGTGACGCGGAAATGGCTGCCCCCGGCGTCGCCGCCGAGGATCCTGATGCGGCCGCCATGCGCTTCCGCGAATTCGCGGGCGATGGCAAGGCCCAGGCCCGTCCCCTCGATGCGCCCGCTCGCCTTGGCGCGCCCGCGGAAGAACGAGTCGAACACCGCTTCGCGCTCCTCGGCGGGAACGCCCGGACCGGTGTCGACGACATCGATGGCGGCCTCGTCGCCGACCGGAAGCACCGCAACCGTGATCGTGCCGCCGGCCGGGGTGAACTTGACGGCGTTGCCGATCAGGTTGTCGAGGATCGAGCGCAGCTTTTCCGGGTCGGCGTCGACGGAGAGGCGCGACAGCTCGAGCGCCAGGCGCTGGCCTTTCGCGCGCATGGCGAGCTCGTGGGAGCGCGCCACCTCGCGCACCAGCGCGTCGAGCGCGACGGTGCGCGGCAGCAGCGTAGCCGCCGCATGCAGCGCGCGCTGGTAATCGAGCAGGTCCTCGATCATGCGCTGCAGCTTGACGCTGTTGTCGAGCATGATCGAGACCACCTGCCGCTGCTGCGCGGAGAGCCGGCCGCCGACTTCGTCGTTCAGGAGCTCCGCCCCTTCGCGCAACGCCGTCAGCGGCGTCTTGAGCTCGTGGGAAAGATGGCGCAGGAAGCGGTTCTTCTCCGCCTCGAGCTCGGCGAGGCGGCGGCGCAGCCAGTCGAGCCGCTCGCCCAGCGTCTGCAGGTCCTCGGGGCCGCGCACCCGGATCGGAGCCGAGAAATCCGCGCTGCCGAGCTTGCGGATCGACGCGTCGAGCTCGGCGATCGGACGCGAGATGTAGCGCGTCAGGGCGAGCGCGATGCTGAGCGCGATCGCGGTGCCGAACAGCACCAGCAGCACCAGCTGCCGCTGCACCGATTCGGCGTCGGCGCGCAGCCGCGCCACCTCCCGGTCGGCGACGAGGTAGCTGATCGCCAGCACTTCGTAGGCGTTCTCGGCGAGCTCGCCGGTAAGGTCGCTGATCCGGCGCGGGTCGTGGCGGCGCTTCGGTGGCGAGGTCAGGAGCTCGTAAAGCGCCTTCTCCTGCACGATGGTGCGCTTGAGCGCGCTGCGGTGCTCCTCGTCGAGCGGCAGCAGCAGGAGCTCCTCCGAAACCTGCTTGAAACTGGCATGCAGGCCCGCATAGTCCGCCGCGAGCTTCGGATCGTTGAACACCGTCATCTGCTGCGCCAGCCGCTCGATCGAGCCGATGCGGTTGACGAGCGAGCGGCTGGCGCGCGAGGCCTGCGACGCGCTGAAGACCGCGCTGCGGCTTTGCTGCGCCAGCTTCTCCGTATGCCAGGCGGAATAGGCGAGCGCACCGATGAGGGGCGCCGTGACCAGCGTGAAGCCGGTGAGCAGCAGCCCGAGAAACGACCGCGGATACGCCATGTCCTTATAATTTCAACAAAATTTGACTATTGCGAGGACGAATGTCACACAACAGCGGGCCGCGAGTCTACCTCGTGGCTGCGGTGGCCGGTAACGGGGTCATCGGCGCGAAGGGGAAGCTGCCCTGGCGGCTGCCGGAGGACCTGAGGCATTTCAAGGCCCTCACGCTCGGTCACCCGGTGATCATGGGACGGCTCACCTGGGAATCGCTCGGCAAGAAGGCGCTTCCCGGGCGCGAGAACATCGTCGTCACCCGCACGCCGGGCTACGAAGCTCCGGGGGCTGCGCTCGCCGCCTCGCTGGAAGCGGCGCTGGCGTTGTGCGCGGGCGAGAGCGTCGCCTTCGTGATCGGGGGTACGCGGCTCTTCGAAGCCGCGCTGCCGCTGGCGAGCGCTCTGGTGATGACCGAGATCTACCGGGATTACGAGGGCGACACCTGGTTTCCGAAGTGGGAGCGCTCGGGCTGGCGCGAGTCGCAGCGCGAAGCGCATACCGCAGCGGACGGCACGCGTTTCGACTTCGTGCTCTACGAGAGAGCCTAGCCTTTCGACTCGAAGACCCGCACCTCGGGCAGCGGGAAGCCGTTGAACTGGCTCGCGTACGCGGTGGTATAGGCGCCGGCGTTTCTGATGTAGACGAAGTCGCCTTCCTGCAGGTCGGAAGGCAGCGGCTCGTCGCGCATCACGATGTCGACCGAGTCGCAGGTCGGCCCGCCCACGGTCCAGGTGACGTCGGGCCCCGAGCGGTCGGTGCGGACGCGGTATTTCAGGCCCTCGGACGCCTCGATCACGCCGCCGAAAAGCCCGGCATCCCAGTGCATCCAGCGCTTGCCGGCGCGGGTCGCGGTGCCGAGGACCCGGCACACGAAATAGCCGGCGTCCGACACCAGGTAGCGGCCCGGCTCGGCGATCACCTGGACGTCCTCGGGGAATGCCTTGAGCCCCTCGTTGACGACCTCGCCGATCACCTCGACCGACGGGATCGGCTTGACGTGGCGCACGGGGAAGCCGCCGCCTATGTCGAGCAGGCGCGGCTTGAGCCCGGCCTTCGCCATGAGATCGAAAAGGCCGCGCGCCTTCTCCAGCGCGACGCGCCAGTTCTCCGGGTTGCGGCACTGCGAGCCGACGTGGAAGGTGACCCCGGCGAGATCGGCGCCGATGCGCGCGGCGAACGCCACGATCTCGCGCGCGTCCGCGGCGCCGGCGCCGAACTTGCCCGAGAGCGGCCAGTCGCTGCCGATGTTGGGGGCGGCGATGCGCAGGTACTGCCTGGCGTCGGGCTTGATCTCGAACACCCGGCGCACCTCGTCGACGCTGTCGACCACGTACCACTCGACGCCCTTGGCGGCGGCGCAGGCGATCGACTCGCGCGATTTCATCGGATTGGAGTAGAACACCTCGGCAGCGGGCACGCCGAGCCCGGCGAGCAGCTCGAGCTCGGCCGTGGACGCGATCTCGAAGCCGCAGCCCTCCTGCGCCAGCACCTTGAGCACGCGCCGGTCCGGGTTGGCCTTCACCGCGTAATGGGGCCTCACCCGGGGCATGGCCGCGCGGAAACGCCTGACCTTCTCGCGAACGATCGCGGTGTCGAGGATCAGGAACGGCCGGGTGTATTTGCTCCGTGCTGCCTGGCGCACGATCTCGAAGTCGAGGCTGACCTCGGGATGCGTGTCGAAGAGGCTCTCTTGCGGCTGCTGCCTGAGTACTGCGGTTTGTCTTGTACGTGCGACGCTACTGCGGTCCCCCATCAGAGTGTCTCCCGATCAGAACTAAGTTTCAGGAATGTCCCGGACGCAAACCTCGTAGACCGGGCACGAGTTCCTTCTGCTTGTCATGATGACCTCCTTCCCCTCGCAAAAATGAAAAACGTGCGCCGATTATATGATCGACCCCTGTGGAGTCAAGGGCTTAGGCGGGATTTTTGCGACTTTTCCGGGCCCCGCCGGGCCGCGCGAAAACACTAGCTCTAGTTTAAGAAATCGAGCTATCTACTAGATCTTGGGGAGGGTTACGCCCTTCTGGCCCTGGTACTTGCCGCCGCGGTCGCGGTACGAGGTCTCGCACACCTCGTCGGACTCGATGAAGATCACCTGCGCCACGCCTTCGTTGGCGTACACGCGCGCCGGCAGCGGCGTGGTGTTGGAGAATTCCAGCGTGACGTGCCCCTCCCACTCCGGCTCGAGCGGCGTGACGTTGACGATGATGCCGCAACGCGCGTAGGTCGACTTGCCGAGGCAGATGGTGAGGACATTGCGCGGGATGCGGAAGTACTCCACCGTGCGGGCGAGGGCGAAGGAGTTGGGAGGGATGATGCAGACCTCGCCGCGGTACTCGACGAAGTTCTTCTCGTCGAAGGCCTTGGGGTCGACGATGGTCGAATTGATGTTGGTGAAGATCTTGAATTCGGTCGAGCAGCGGACATCGTATCCGTAGCTCGAGGTCCCGTAAGAAACGATTTTTTTTCCTTGCAAAGTCTTTACCTGCCCGGCTTCGAAGGGCTCGATGATGCGCTGCTCGGCCGCCATGCGGCGGATCCATTTATCTGATTTGATGGTCATTTTTAGCTCGATAGGACTTGGACAAAGCGGCGCCCGCCCGGCAGCCGGTAGGTGTCGAAGTCGGATTGATCGACGGTGAGGACTTCCGCAATCCCCAGCCGGCCGGCCAGCGCCACCAGCGATGCATCCGCAAGATCCATCGGTCTGTCTGCATACTTTTCCAGCAGACTCAGCATCGTTCCCGGATCCTCCGGCACGATGTCGAACAAGGCCACCCCGCCTGCAACGACCCACCGCATGAAATCGAGCCGCGCGGACTGCGGCAGCAGGTGCCAGACCTCGGTCGCAACCGGCCAGGTGGTGACCAGCGAGCACGGGTTGTCGCGGAGAAACTGCCGCACGCGGACATGGTCCCGGTCGCGGCGATAGAACAGCGCGACCAGCGGTCCTGTGTCAGCGACGATATTTCGCACGGATGGCGCGCCGGACGTACTTCTTCGCGTTCCTCGAGATATCCGACGGCCCGGATGCGACGCTGCCGATTATTCCCAGCCTTTTGGCGATCTCGTAGGCGCTCGCCTGCGGCTCGCGCGCCAGGAACTCGCGCACGAGCGTGCTCACCACCGCGGACTTCGTGGTGCGGCGCTTCTTGCACACGGCTTCCAGCCGGCGCTCGATCTCGGGGTCGAGGCGAACGGTGAGGGTCACGGGAAGGCCTGCTCAAGACTTGTAATACTCATATTACAACAGATTGGTGAACGGGTGGCGGTTCTTCCAGCGGTAGGTGTCGAAGTCCCGCAGGTCGGTCGAGAGGATGCGCCCGCTGCCCAGGCGCTCGGCGGCCACCACCAGCGAAGCATCGGCGAGATCCATGGGCAGCTCGGCGTAACGATCCATCAACTCCAGCATCCGCTGGGCCTCCTCGCGCGTGAAGTCGAGCAGCTCGAGTCCGCCAGCGAAGAAATAGTCGCGAAAACGCGCCCGGCCGCGCGCGCCAAGCGGCATGAGCATGTACATCGTCTCGGTGAGCACCGGCCAGGTGGTGGCGAAGGGCTCCCGCAGGGCTTCGATCGCGGCGCGCGCACGCCCATGAAAGCTGTCGCGTGGGTTGACGAGCGCCACCCAGAAACCCGAATCGGCGAGAATCATCCGATGTGCTGCGGGTACTTCTTCGCCAGGTATTCGTAGATGTAGTGCTTGGAGTTCGTCGACAGGTCTTCCGGCCCCTCGGCGCAACCGATCAGCCCGACCTTGAGCGCGACCTCGTACGCCGTCAGCCGGCGTTTTTCTTCCACCGTGCGGTGCAGCGCCTCGATCGCCTGCTTCAGTGCCTCGGTCACAGTGAGCTTCTTCGCCCGCATCAGCTCGTCGAGCTTGCGCGCGGTCTTCGCGTCGAAGCGCGCGTTGACGCGGCGCACGGGGGCGCTCCTGTAGCGTGCCCTGGGCTCACGAGCTTTTGTCATACGGCGTATGATACCAGCGCCGCGAGGCTCAGGTGTTCTGCACCACGATGTTGGGGAACTTGGCGCTCATGTCGCGCTGCGATTCGGCGATCTTGACCGCGCAGCGCCGCGCGATCCTGCGGTAGGTCTCGGCGATCTTGCCGTCCGGATCGGAGACCACGGTGGGCTTGCCCGAATCGGCCTGGCTGCGGATCGACTCGTCGAGCGGCAGCTGGCCGAGGAGCTCGGTGCCGGACTCGCGCGACATGCGCTCTGCGCCTCCCGAGCCGAAGATGTGGCTCTCGTGAGCGCACTTCGGGCAGACGTGGAAGGACATGTTCTCCACCACGCCGAGAATCGGGATGCCGACTTTCTCGAACATCTTCAGCCCCTTGCGGGCATCGATGAGGGCGATGTCCTGCGGCGTGGTGACGATGAGCGCACCGGTCACCGGGACTTTCTGCGCGAGCGTGAGCTGGATGTCGCCGGTGCCCGGCGGCAGGTCGACGACGAGGTAATCGAGCTCGCGCCAGCGCGTGTCCTTCAGCAGCTGCTCGAGCGCCTGCGTGACCATCGGGCCGCGCCACACCATGGGCGTGTCGACATCGATGAGGAAGCCGATCGAGATCGCCTGCAGGCCGTGGCCCTGCATCGGCTCGAGGCTCTTGCCGTCCTTCGACTCCGGCCGCCCGGCGATACCGAGCATCATCGGCTGCGAGGGGCCGTAGATGTCCGCGTCGAGAATGCCCACCGAGGCGCCTTCGGCGGCGAGCGCGAGCGCCAGGTTCACCGCGGTGGTGGACTTGCCGACGCCGCCCTTGCCGGAGGCGACGGCGATGATGTTCTTGATTCCCGGAATCAGCTTGACGCCGCGCTGCACCGCGTGCGGCACCACCCTGGAGGAAACCTTGACCGAGACGCTCGCCGCGCCGGCGGCTTTCAGCGCCTGGATCACCTGGCGGCGGATCGGCTCATGCTGGCTCCTGCCCGGGTAGCCGAGCTCGATTTCGAGCGCCACGTCGTCGCCCGAGAGCTTGATGTTGCGCGCGGCGCGCGTGGCGACGAAGTCCTTGCCGGTGTTGGGATCGACGAGCTGCTTGAGCGCGCCCTGAACTGCGGCTTCACTGAGAGGCATTATTCAAGTGTAAGCTAAAATTCCCGGCTTTCCCGAGCGTCACATGCCCCGCCGCAGGCTCTTCGTCACCACCGCGCTGCCCTACGCCAACGGCTCGTTCCACATCGGGCACATCATGGAGTACATCCAGGCCGACATCTGGGTGCGATTCCAGCGCATGCAGGGTCACGAGGTGCACTTCGTGGGCGCGGACGACGCCCACGGGGCGCCGATCATGCTCAAGGCGGAGGCCGAGGGCGTGACGCCGCAGGCGCTCGTCGCGCGCATCGCCGCGGAGCGTCCGAAGTACCTGCGCGGCTTCCATATCTCCTTCGACAACTGGCATTCCACGGATTCCCCGGAGAACGTCGAGCTGTCGCAGGACATCTACCGCCGGCTGAGGCGCGCCGGGCTGGTCTACACGCGCGACGTCGAGCAGTTCTACGACCCGGTGAAGGGCATGTTCCTTGCCGACCGCTACATCAAGGGCGAATGCCCCAACTGCGGCGCCGCGGACCAGTACGGCGACGCCTGCGAGAACTGCAGCACGGTGTATTCGGCCACGGCGCTCAAGAACCCCACCTCCACTCTTTCCGGCGCCGTGCCGGTGCTGAAGTCTTCCGAGCATTATTTTTTCAAGCTTTCGGACCCGAAGTGCAAGACCTTCCTGGTTCAATGGATTCAAACCGAAGGGCGATTGCAACCCCAGGTCGTCAACAAGGCCAGGGAATGGCTCGAAGGAACCGGCGACAAGGCGCTCTCGGACTGGGACATCTCGCGCGATCCGCCCTACTTCGGCATCCGCATCCCCGACATCGCTGACGAGAAGTACCTGTACGTCTGGCTCGATGCGCCGATCGGCTACCTCGCGAGCCTGAAGAACTACTGCCGCAGGAAGAACCTCGACTTCGAGGCCTTCCTGCAGGACCCGGCGACTGAGCAGATCCACTTCATCGGCAAGGACATCATCTACTTCCACACGCTGTTCTGGCCGGCGATGCTCAAGTTCGCGGACTACAAGGTGCCCGACAACGTGTACGTGCACGGCTTCATCACCGTGTCGGGCGACAAGATGTCGAAGTCGCGCGGCACGGGCATCAGCCCGCTGCGCTACCTCGAGATCGGCATGAACCCGGAATGGCTGCGCTACTACATCGCCGCCAAGCTCAACGCCAACGTCGAGGACCTCGACTTCAACCCCGGGGACTTTCTCGCGCGGGTGAACAGCGACCTGGTCGGCAAGTACGTCAACATCGCGAGCCGGGCGGCGAGCTTCATCACGCGGCACTTCGGCGGCGAGATCCATCAGTCGCCCGAGATCCAGAGACCGAGCCGGCGCGACCTGGACGGCGCCGTGCAGGTGGACGGTCTTGGAGCGTTCGACGTGCATGGGTATGGCGAGCTCATACGCGACGCCTATGAACAGAGGGAATTCGGAAAAGCGCTGCGCGCGGCGATGGAATTCGCCGACCTCATCAACGCCTATTTCGATGCCGAGAAGCCCTGGGAGAAGGCAAAGCCGAGCGATCCCGAAAGCCGCGAGCAGCTGCACATCGCCTGCTCGCTCTGCCTGAGGGGCTTCCAGTACCTCACGGTATGGCTGAAGCCGGTGCTTCCCGAGCTCGCCGCCAGGGCCGAAGCCTTCCTGAATTGCGGCCCGCTCGCCTGGAGCACCAGGCCCCCCGAGCTCAAACAGATCAGGCCGTACCAGCACCTCATGCATCGCGTCGAGGAGAAGCAGCTCGACGCGCTGTTCGAACCCGCCGAGGAAGGGAAGCCCGTGGAAAATACCATCTCGATCGACGATTTCAACAAGCTCGACCTGCGCGTGGCACGCATCGCGCGCGCCGAGCACGTGGAGGGCGCGGACAAGCTGCTCAAGCTCACGCTCGACGTGGGCGACGGCATGCGCACGGTGTTCGCCGGAATCAAGGCCGACTACGCGCCCGAGAAGCTGGAGGGACGCTATGCGGTGCTGGTAGCCAATTTGGCTCCGCGCAAAATGAAATTCGGCGTCTCGGAAGGCATGGTCCTCGCGGCATCCTGGGACAAGAGCGAAAATGCAGGCGACGGGCCGGGCATATTTCTCATTTCGCCGGACGCCGGAGCGAAGCCGGGTATGCGCGTAAAATGACTCGATGGAGAGCTCCGGACGCACGCTCGTGTGCAGTGTGCTGTTCCTCGACATCGTCGAGTACTCGAAGAAATCGGTCGCCGAGCAGCTCCAGCTGAAGCAGGCGTTCAACGCGATGCTCGGAAGCGCGCTCGAGCAGGTGGCGCCGCGCGATCGCATCATCCTCGATACCGGCGACGGCGCCGCGGTGACCTTCATGGGCGACCCGGAGGATGCGCTGTTCGCCGCGATGGCGATGCGCGACACGGCGGCTGCGGTGCCGGTGCGTCTCGGCGTCAATCTCGGCCCGGTGCGGCTGGTGAAGGACCTGAACGCCCAGATGAACATCATCGGCGACGGCATCAACGTGGCGCAGCGCGTGATGAGCTTCGCCGCGCCGGGACAGCTGCTGGTGTCGCGCTCTTTCTTCGAAGTGGTTTCGTGCCTGTCGCGCGATTACGTGAATCTGTTCCGCCACGAGGGCGCGCGCACCGACAAGCACGTGCGCGAGCACGATGTCTACTCGGTGGTCGGCGACGCCCGCGCCGGCCGGCGCTTTGCCGCTACGCTGTCCCAGACCGCCGGCACGGCCGGCGCTCGGGGATGGTTCGGGCTGCGGCGCTCGGCGCTGATTGCGGCACCGGTCGTATTTCTTCTGATCGTGGCCGGAGGTGTCGGCGCCCGCGCACTGATGGAGCGCCCCGAGCCGGCTGCGCCTCCCCCGGTCGCGAAGCCCGCTGCCGCGCCTGCTCCGAAAGCCGCACCGGTCGCTGCGGCAGAAGTCAAGCCCCCGCCCAAGAAGGTCGTCGCGCCCGCCGGCAAGGTCGAAATCTCGGTCGCGCCCTGGGGAGAGGTGCTGGTCGACGGCAAGAGCCGCGGCGTGAGCCCGCCGCTGCGCGTGCTTGAAATTCCCCCCGGCCCGCATACGATAGAGATTCGCAACTCGACCTTTCCCGCCTACGTGGAGCGCGTCGAGGTGAGATCGGGGCAAGCCACGAAAGTAAGGCACAGGTTCCGCTGATGACTCGATCCTTGCTCGCAGCCGCGCTTGCGCTCGCCCTGGCCGCATGCGGCACGGAGCCCGGGCGCAAGCTCCAGGAGCTCCTCCAGCCGAGCAAGGGCCAGGCTGCGCTCGACGAGGGCCTGCGCCAGTATGAGGACGGCGCCTACGCCGAATCGGCGAAGAACCTGCAGGGCGCGATCGACCAGGGGCTCACCGATGCGCAGCGCGCCGAGGCGCACAAGCACCTCGCCTTCATTCACTGCGCTTCCACCCGCGAGCGGCAATGCCGCGACGAGTTCCGCAAGGCGCTTGCCGTTGATCCTGCCCTGGACCTCGCGCCTGCCGAAGCCGGGCACCCGATCTGGGGACCGGTGTTCCGGTCGGTCAAGGCTGCCCGCTAGCGCGCCACGCCCGGTGATGGAGCTACCGCAGCTCGGCCGCTACGTCATCCAGTCCGAGCTCGGGCGGGGCGCGATGGGCGTGGTCTACAAGGCGACCGACTCGGTGCTCGAGCGCGCCGTCGCCGTCAAGACCGTGAACATGGCGCTCGAGCGCGAGGGCGCCGACAGGTACGAGGCCAGGTTCTACCAGGAAGCGCGCGCCGCGGGCAGCCTCAACCACCACAACATCGTCACCGTGCACGACGTCGGCAAGTCCGGCGAGGTCGTGTACATGGCGATGGAGTACATCGAAGGCGTCGAGCTGCGCACGCTGATGGCGGAGGGCCAGCGCCTCGGGCTGGCGCAGGCGCTGTCGATCGCGGCGCAGATTGCCGAAGGGCTCGGCTACGCCCATAGCCGCGGCGTCGTGCACCGCGACATCAAGCCGGCCAACATCATGGTGGTGCCCAACGGCCCGGTGAAGATCACCGATTTCGGTATCGCCCGCCGGCGCAGCTCCGCCGAGCTCACGCAGACCGGCGTGCTGCTCGGATCGCCGAAATACATGTCCCCGGAGCAGGTGATCGGCAAGCGCGCCGACCACCGCTCCGACATCTTCTCGCTCGGCGTCATCCTCTACGAGATGCTGTGCGGGGCGGCGCCGTTCAACGGCGAGAACGTCACCGCGCTGATGTACCAGACCGTCAACTTCGTGCCTCCGGCGCCGAGCGCGCTGAACCCGCAGGTGCCGCAGCTGCTCGATCACATCGTCGCCAGGATGCTCGCCAAGCTGGTCGAAGAGCGCTACCAGGATGCGCAGGAAGCGGCTCGCGAGCTGCGCGAGTGCGAGCGCCAGCTCGCAGCCCCGCCGGCGGTCGCGATGCAACCCCCCGTGCTCGCCGCCGGGCCGCAGCCGCAGCTCGACGTGAAGGCGCAGTCCAGCGTGCTCGCGCAGCCGGTGAACCGCACCCGCGTCGCGGATCAGGCGAAGGAGCAGGCCACGGCGCCGCCGGCGCGCGGGCTGGCGCCGTCCTTCGACTCCGCGGAGGCGACGCAGCGGCTGGCGGTGCTCACCGGGACGGCGACGCTGCCCAACCCGGCGACGCCGCAGACCGCGACGCAGATCGTCAAGTCGATGCCGCAGCCGCCGCGCAGGCGCTGGCGGCGGCGCGACTGGCTGCTGGTCGGCGGGGTGGCCCTCGCCGCCACGCTCGTCGCCGGTGCCATCGTCCGGCGCCGTGGCCCGGGTTGAACGCCGCCTCGGTGCCATGCCCTGCACGATAAGCTAGAATCGCGGCTCGCTGCAGTCGATTCGAATTCGTGGACCTGTCTCCGCTCGTAGGCTCGCTCGCCATCGCCGTGTGCTGGCTTGCGATCGGGCTCATCGCACTGGTGCCCGCCGCCAACGCCGCGTTCGCGCGCCGGCTCGCGTTTCCGCTCGGCGCGGCTGCCGGACTCGCGCTGGCCATGTTCGGCCTGCAGTCGGTGTGGATGCCGGCCGAGCAGATGACGTTGCCGCTGGGGCTCCCTGATCTGCCGTTTCACCTGCGCATCGATCCCCTGGCCGGTTTCTTTCTGATGCTGCTCGGCGCCGTGTCGGCCGGCGTCACGGTCTACGCGACGGGTTACTTCCGCGACGAAATCCCGGAGCGCCTGACGCTGATCGCGCTCCAGTACCACGTTTTCCTCGCCAGCATGACGCTGGTGATGCTTGCCGACGACGCGTATCTGTTCATGGTGGCATGGGAAACCATGGCGCTGTCGTCGTATTTCCTCGTCACCACCGACCACCGGCTGCCTGCGATCCGCAGCGCGGGCTTCCTGTACTTGCTGATCGCGCACCTCGGGGCGATCGCGATCCTGCTCTGCTTCGGCGTCATGAATGGAGGGCAGGGCGACTACACGTTCGATTCGCTGCGTAACGCGGAGCTGACGCCGATCTGGGCGACGATCGCGTTCCTTCTGGCGTTCTTCGGCTTCGGCGCCAAGGCGGGGATGATCCCGCTGCACGCCTGGCTGCCCGAGGCGCACCCGGCTGCGCCGTCGCCCGTTTCGGCGCTGATGAGCGGCATCATGCTGAAGACCGCGATCTACGGCATGGTGCGCGTGATCTACGACCTGATCGGCGGCGTGCGCTGGGAATGGGGGATGCTGGTGCTGGCGGTGGGCGCGGGCACGACCCTGTTCGGCGTGCTCTACGCGCTGATGCAGCACGACCTCAAGCGCCTGCTGGCGTACCACTCGGTCGAGAACATCGGCATCATCCTGCTCGGCCTGGGCATGTCGCTCGTGTTCATCGGATTCGGCCATCACGCGGCCGGAATCCTCGGGCTCATCGCCGCGCTCTATCACACCCTCAACCACGCCGTGTTCAAGGCGCTGCTGTTCCTCGGCGCGGGCTCGATTCTCCACGCCACGGGGCTGCGCAACCTGAACGAGATGGGCGGTCTGATCCGCACCATGCCGAAGACCGCGTTTTATTTCCTCATCGGCGCGCTCGCGATTTCGGCGCTGCCGCCGCTGAACGGCTTCGTCTCGGAGTGGCTCACGTTCCAGACCGCGCTGCAGGCGCCCATCCTGCAGAACGGCGTGGTGCGCAGCCTGCTGCCGCTGTTCGCGGCGACGCTCGCGCTCGCCGGCGCGCTGACCGCGATGTGTTTCGTGAAGGTCTACGGCATCGCGTTCCTCGGTCAGCCGCGCGAGGCCGCTCACCCGGTGCCGGCGCCGGCCGGGGACCATGGACAAGATGCGGGAAACATGGAGCGTTTCGGCATGGCCTGGCTTGCGGCAGGCTGCTTCTTTCTCGGCTTGTTTCCGACCTCGCTGCTGCTGATGCTGAACCGCGTCGGCGTGTCGCTAACCGGGCAGGGGCTGTCCGGCGAGGCACTGGAATCGAGCTGGCTGTGGCTGGTGCCGACGGCGCCCGCGCAGGCGACCTACAGCGCGGTGATCTTCCTCGCCGTGATCGCCGCCGTCGTGCTGCTCACGATCCTGCTCGTGCGCCGCTTCTACCACGGCCGCGTGCGCTTCGCCGACCCGTGGGACTGCGGTTTTCCCCGCCAGACCTCGCGCATGCAGGACACGGCGGACGCTTTCGGCCAGCCGATCCGCCATGTCTTCGGCCCGCTCTACCTCATGCAGCGGCACTTGCCGGGGCCGGACGATGCGGCGCCGCGGTTTGCGCTCAAGATCGAGGACCGGCACTGGTACTGGTTGTATCTGCCGGTGGCGCGGCTCGCCGATTTCATGTCCGCGAGGATCGCCCCGCTGCAGCGGGGCAGGATCAGCATCTACCTGCTCTACAGCTTCGTCACCCTGATCGCGTTGCTGGTGTTCGTGCGCTGACCCGATGCCCATGGACGCCGCGCCGGGAATCGCCTTCCAGATCCTGCAGTCGATACTCGTGGTGCTCGCAGCGCCGCTGCTGATGGGCTGGGTCAACCAGTGCCGCGCGTGGCTGCAGAACCGGTCGGCGCCGAGCATCTGGCTGCCGTATTACACGCTGGTGAAGCTGTTTCACAAGGATGCGGTCATCGCGCGCAGCGCTTCGCAGCTGTTCCGCCTTACGCCGTACATCCTGTTCGGGTGCATGTGGCTCGCTGCGGGAATCGTGCCGGTGCTCGCCACGGACCTGCCGTTCGCGCCGGCCGCCGACATCATCGCCCTGGTCGGCGTGTTCGCCCTGGCGCGCGTGTTCTCGGCGCTCGCCGCCATGGACATCGGCACCTCGTTCGGCGGCCTGGGCGCGAGGCGCGAGATGCTGATCGGCTTCCTGGCGGAGCCGGCGATGCTGATGGCGATGTTCACGGCCGCGTTCATTTCCGGTTCGACCCAGCTGACGACGATCGTGGAGACGCTCGCACACCGCGAGTTCGCCATCTACCCGAGCCTCGCCTTCGCGGGGCTCGCGTTCCTCATGGTGCTGCTCGCCGAGAACGCCCGCATCCCGATCGACAACCCGACCACACACCTCGAGCTGACGATGGTGCACGAGGCGATGATCCTGGAGTACTCGGCGCGCCACCTGGCGCTGATCGAATGGGCGGTGGCGATCAAGCTGTTCGCCTACATGACGATCGGCTTCGCCTTCTTCGTGCCCTGGGGCATCGCCAACGCGGGCGATTGGGGGGCGCTGCCGCTTGCCTTCGCCTCGCTCGCGGCGAAGCTCGCGCTCGCCGGGGCCGGGCTGGCGCTGCTCGAGACGCTGCTCGCCAAGCTGCGCCTGTTTCTCGCCCCCGAATTCCTCTCGAGCGCGTTCCTGCTCGCCGTGCTCGGCATGCTGATCCATTTCCTGGTCAGCACCTGACCGCGCCATGTCGCTCGCCAGCCAGTTCGTCAACCTGCTCGCCGCGCTGCTGCTGCTGATCGCGTTCGCGATGCTCTCCCAGCGGCGCATCCTGACGCTGATCCACCTGTTCGCCTGGCAGGGCGCCGCGCTCGCTGCCTCGACGCTGATCGTCGCCCACACCACCGGCCAGACGCATCTGTATTTCTCCGCCGCGCTCACGGTCGTGCTCAAGGTCATGCTCATCCCGTGGGTGCTGCACCGGCTGATCGACCGCCTCAACGTGAAATGGGACGTCGAGACGCTGATCAACATTCCGGCCACCATGCTGGCCGGCATCGG
>Ga0114945_10001354_pt1 | contig 15296 bp, 13 predicted proteins | sample OV2TP3_FD_87194 | JGI IMG/M metagenome (GOLD analysis project Ga0114945, IMG submission 87194) | Hot spring microbial communities from Beatty, Nevada to study Microbial Dark Matter (Phase II) - OV2 TP3 | ecosystem: Environmental > Aquatic > Thermal springs > Hot (42-90C) | place: USA: Beatty... | reverse complement strand
CGACCTCCTCCGTCTTGACCGCGGAGCTCGCGGGCAGGGCCCAAAGCAAGACCAAGGGCAGCAGCCCTATCCTGCGGTTCATTGCATTATTTTATAAAACTCGGGCCGAGACCGAAACGGCATTGACAAAAGGGGCCCTTTCCCTCAATACTATTCCCATGGCGGAGCGCGCCCTGGAGTCCGTGGCGGCAGACAAGATACAGCTCCTCATCGAGTACATCGGAGAGGTCTTCGTGGGCAAGGCCGAGGTGGTCAGGCTCACGGTCGCGACCCTGCTCGCCCGCGGCCATCTCCTCATAGAGGACGTCCCTGGCATCGGCAAGACCCTTCTCGGCGTGGCCCTGGCCCATTCTGTCGAGGCCTCCTTCAGGCGTATCCAGTTCACCAACGACCTCCTTCCCTCCGACATCCTGGGGCTTTCGGTCTTCAACCAGCGCGACACCCAGTTCGAGTTCAAGCCCGGGCCTATCTTCAGCCACGTGGTCCTGGCCGACGAGATCAACCGCTCCACCCCGAAGACCCAGTCGGCCCTGCTCGAGGCCATGAACGACCTCCAGGTCACCATCGACGGCAAGACCCACGCCCTGCCCGAGCCCTTCCTGGTGATCGCGACCCAGAACCCGGTGGAGTACCACGGGACCTTTCCCCTCCCAGAGGCTCAGCTCGACCGCTTCCTGATGCGCCTGCAGATCGGCTATCCCACCCCGGAGCAGGCCAAGCGGATTCTCATGGAAAAGGACCTGGTCCATCAGCTTAAGGAGATGAGACCGGCCTTGAGAAGGGAGGAGGTCCTGGCCCTCCAGGACCAGGCCGATGCGGTGAGGGTCTCGGAGCCCCTCCTGGACTACATCATCCGGATCGCGGAGGCGACCAGGGCCGCCAAGTCTGTCAAGCTGGGCCTGAGCCCCCGAGGGGCCCTGGCCCTTTGCCGCGCGGCCCGGGCCTACGCCCTGGTGGCGGGCAGGGATTACTGCGTTCCTGACGACGTCAAGGCCGTGGCAGTGCCGGTGGTCTCCCACCGCCTGGTCCTGGATACAAGCCTCTACGGAGTCGCCCGGATCGCGGAGTCGGACGAGGCGGTGGCCGGGATACTGCGGACCGTCTCCGCTCCCTGAGGGGGGAGGGCTGAGATGAGGCTGACCCGTTTCGGTTGGGGCTGCCTGCTGATGGCGGTTCTTGCCCTCATGTCAGCCGCCACCACTGGAAACAACCTCCTCTACCTTTTGGAGAGCGCTCTCCTCTCCTCCCTGCTCCTCTCTGCCCTCTGGGGCCGGCTCAACCTCAAGGGGCTCGCGGCGCGGGCGGAGTTCCCAGAGAGGGTCTTCCGGGGGGCCGAATTTCCACTTCGGATTTTTCTTGAGAACCGCAGGCCATGGTCCGCGTTCTGGATCGAGGCCGCCTCCCTGTCCTTCCGCGGCAGGCGCCCTCGCGTGGAACGGATCTCTCCCAGGGCCCAGGCCTCGCTCGAGCTGCGCTACAGCCTTCCTCACAGGGGCTTGAACCTGGCCGACGACCTGGTCCTGGAGAGCCGCTTTCCCCTAGGGTTCATCCTCCACAGCAGGAGGCTTCCGGGAATCGTGGGCAACGCCCTCCCTCGCCCCAGCGAGGTGCATTCCCCTGCCGAGATCAAGGCCCAGGCCCAGGCCTCGGGCAAGCCGGTCCTGCGCAAGGGCTCGGGGGAGGAGCTCTACGGGATACGCGACTATGACCCCTCGGACAGCTCCCGCCTGATCAACTGGAAGCTGACGGCCAAGACTGGGCGCGCCCTGGTCAACGAGTACTGCGCACTCCAGGACTCCCGGGTGAGCGTGCGGGTGGGCGGGGGGGAGGGGGAGGCCGCGGAGCGCTCCATCGAGGAGGCGGCCGGGGCCTGCCGCTTCTACATAGACAGCGGGGCCGAGGTAAGGCTGGTGACTCTTGAGGGAGCGGTGGATTACGGCAAGGGCCTGCTCCAGCTCGATAGGATACTGGCCCTCCTTTCCCAGCTTGGCCCCGGCAAGACCCCCCGCCCTGTCCTTTCCTCCGCCCAGACTCGCGCGGGACTGCGGCTCTCCATTCTTCTCGAGCCTTTCCGGCCTGCCGCTCCGCCCGCCCCGGCGGACTGGCCGGCCTTGAGAGGCCTGACCTTCCTGGGTTCAGCCCTGGTCCTGGCCGGGATGTTCCTGATCGGGGAGATCAGCCCCTGGATCCTGGCCGCCTGCGCGCCTGTTGTCCCTCTCGGCTACCGGCTCTCCCAGCGCGGGGGGCCCAGGCTTCCAGCCTGGCTCTGGACCCTCCTCTCCTTGGGCGTGCTTTTCTATGTCCTCTTCGTGGGCTGGCGCGTCCAAGGGGTGATAGTGGCCAACGCCTATCTCCTCATCTATCTCATCGCCAACAGGGCCCTCAGCGAGGTGAAAAGAGAGGAGCTGGGCCAGGTCTTCCTGATCCTGCTTCTGGGCTTCTTCCTTGTTTCCGGCCTGACGATCAGCCTTTGGTATTTCCTTCTTTTCCTTCTGTATTTGGCCTTCGCGGCCGCCTGGCTCATGCTTGCGGCCGGGGCGGACCCCGGGGGCTGGCGTGGCTGGTCCTGGGCCTGGGCGGGCCTGGTCTCATGCGGCCTGGGGCTCTCCGGCATTCTCTTCGCGCTCGCCCCTCGCTTCGAGGGTCTGCGCCGGATCAACCCCATCCTGGCCGTCGGCCTCGACAAGCTCCAGATCAAGACCTCGGCCGTCACCGGGTTTACCGAGAACGTTTCCCTGGGTTTTTTCGGAGAGCTCAAGAGGTCCTCCTCCAGGGCCATGAGGGTCAGGCCTCCCTTCCCGCCTGGCGGGCGGCCCGGGGCCCTCAGGATCCGGGGCGCAGCCTTTGACGTCTTCGACGGCCGCCGTTGGAGCAGGCCCAAGGAGGATTTCCGCTACCGGCTGAGGAGGCAGGTCCGGACCAGCACCTTCGGCCGGGGCTGGGCCCAGGCCCGCGGGGAGCAGATGTTCTTCCCTTCCCGCCCTCCGGCCCGGCCCCAGCCCCCCTACGAGTTCGTGATCTACCCCATGGGCGTCTCCGTCCTCTTCAGCGTCGGGACTCCCTGGCTCGTCGAGGGACTCCCCTCGACCCCCTCCTTCGACCACACGGACAGCGTCTCCCTGCCGGCGCCCTACGTGGCGGGGATCAGCTATCGCCTCTATCCCGCCGAGGGCTTGGCGGGCTTCGCCTCCCTGGAAGGCTCCTCAAGGGCTTTAGAGCGCCTTCTCCAGGCTCCGGAAAGCCCGAGGGTCCGGGACCTGGCCCTGCGCCTCACGGCCGGGGCCAGGGACGACTCCCAGAAGGTCCGCGCGATCGAGGGCTACCTGCGCCGTGGCTACGGCTATTCCACTTTCTCGGACAGCAGGAACAGGAGCCTGGAGGATTTCCTTTTTTCCCACAAGCGCGGCAACTGCGAGTATTTCGCCACGGCCGGAGCCGTCCTCCTGCGCCACGCGGGGGTGCCGGCCAGGCTCGTGACCGGGTTTTTGGCCGAGGACTGGAACGAATACGGGAAATTCTACGACGTGCGCCAGAGGAACGCCCATGCCTGGGTCGAGGCCTACCTCCCCGGGAAGGGTTGGGTCACCGTGGACCCCACTCCCCCGGCAGGGGCCTTCTCGGCCTCGGCCGATCTCCTGACCCGGCGCCTGGAGAGGCTCTTCAACGCGGTGCAGGCCGAGTGGTACCGCAGGGTCATAGGCTATGATCAGTCTGTCCAGAGGAACACCTTCAGGCGCCTGGGGCTGGCGCTCACGCCCGAGCTGCTGCTCCTCTGGGGCCGGCAGGCCTTCTGGATCGCCTTGCTCCTGGCCCTGGCCGGAGGGGCGGGGCTGGCCCTCAGGCGCCTGAGCGGGCTGCTTCGGGCTAGTCCAGCCGGGTCCTACCCGCGCGCCCAGGCTGCCCTGGCGCGCGCCGGGCTTGCCCGCCAGGCGCATCTTACCCCGCGGGAATACGCCCAATGGGTGATGAGCCGCAGGCCTGATCTGGGGGCCCTGGCCTTCCTGGCGGAGCTGCACTACCTTGAGGCCTACAGCCCGCGGGGGCTCTCCCGGGAGGAAGGGGTGGAGTCCCGCAGGCTCTACCAGGAGATCAGGTCCAGGCTCTGATCAGCCCCGGCTCAGTGAGATCAGGTACCTGGCCAGGGAAGGCCCCACCTGGGCCTTGGCCTTCCTGTCGTAGCCGCAGAACATGGGAGAGACGTTGCATTCCAGGAAGGTGTAGCGTTTTTTGCCGTCCCACTTGAGGTCTATGCCTGTAAAGAGGAGCTTGCAGGCCCGGGCCGCCTTGAGGCAGAGCCTCCGGACCTCCTGGGGAAGCCTGATCGGTTCGACCGGCCCTTCCCCCTCCCGGAAGTCAAGCTTCTCGGTGTGGATGATGGAGCTTGAGACCACACGGGGCCCCACCACGTAGACCCGGACGTTGAAGCCGGGCACCAGCTCCTGGAAGGTCACCGGGGCGTTTTTGAGGAGCTCCAAGCGGGAGCTCGTTAGGTCAGAGGGCAGAAGCTCGCGGGTTGCGGCCCCGCCTGTGACGGGTTTGTAGATCACCCTCTTGCAGAGGCGGGCGAAGGCCCGAACCCTCCCGGGATCGTTGGTGACCAGGGTCCGCGGCAGGGGGATTCCGGCTGACTTTAGGCGCTCAAGCTGGAAAGGCTTGAACATGGTGTATTGGGATTCCAGCGGGTTGACGAGCCTGACCCCTTTGGAGCGCAGCCAAAACAGGAGGGAGGAGAGGAAGTTGCTTTTTTCCCTTAACCTCATCAGGGTGCCATACCAGTTCCGCTCCATGTCCTTGCGAATTCCCTGCCCGAGTTGTTCCGGAGACGAGAAGGTGGACCTTAGGTAGGCGACGCGAATGGAGGAGAGGCGGGCCTCTGCGTAGCTTGCGCGGCCGGGCTCCAAGGATGCTGCGACCTTTTCAGGAAAGTCAGCCGTCTCAAGCAGGCAGGGTCTCTCCCCAAGCTCTTTGAGGCATTGGAAAATGTAGGCGGACTGGAGCTCCTTGCGCGAGCCGACCACTGCGATCACAGGGTGTTCTCTCAGGGAAAACAACTCATAAAGCAATGCCCGCCCTTCCGCGGCAGGCGCAGACCAGCCCTTGAGAGCGCAAAGTCGCTAGCAGCCGGAATTTGGTTCTTCCCCGCAGGCCAAGGTGGTAAAGAGCGGCTCCTCAATCGCCTCTGCAGCGGCGATGGGGACAGTCACGAGGGCGCTGATACCGTTGTTTCCGCCCTTAGCCAGGTCAAGCTCCCTCTTCGAGAGCAACCGCGCTTTTGGCAGCTCCTCAAGGCCTGCTATGAACAGTCTCCTTTTCATGGGCAGCCTCCTGACATCTCCAAGTATGGCCCCTAGAACTAATTTTGTCAACCACGCCTTTGTTACTGATTGCAACATTGGTGTTACAAGGCTGCCCGGGTCCCTACATGAGGGGCCTGGGCCGTTATGTAACAAGACTGTTGCAATCTGTAACATTGTTGAGGTTTGACAAAATGGGGAACTAGGGCTAAATACTAAGAGAGGGGCTTGGAGGATGAAAGACGCGTAAGGAGGGGCTGATGAAAAAGTTTAAGGACTTGCCTGGCTGTAGGGGAGTGTCCAGCAAGGAGGCAGCAGGGGTGAGGGGGGGAAACCTAACAGCCTGTCCTGCCAACCTTGCGTTGCTTCTATTGCCTGACGAAGCTGCACCGGATGGCATCGAATTGTCTTGTCTAGGGGGCAACGGCCCTGTCTTTCCTGCTTAGTTGAAGAGGGGGAACTATGAACGACATAAGTTTTGCTCGGGTTTTGTCGCGGGAAGAGGCGGAGGCTGCCAGGGGCGGCGCCATTGCTCTTTTCATCATTCCTGCGGCACCTTCGGCTGGTGACAACCCGCCGGAAACCGCTCCTCGATCGTTTGGGCCTCTTTGCCCGCCGCCGAACGACGACTTGTTCTGCATTTAAGAGGCGATCAGCTACATCTCCTCCGGGGCTGAAACCCCGAGAAGAGAGAGGCCTTCTTTGATCACGTCCCGCACTCCCGCGCAGAGAAGCAGCCTTGCGCGGGAGATCTCCTCCTCGCTTGGGTCCACCACCCGGCGCTTCTCGTAGAAGGGGTGGAAGAGCCCTGAGAGCTCCAGAACGTAGTTGGCCAGGGGATGGGGGGAGAGCTCCCTCTCGCAGGCCTTGAGGGTCTCTGGAAACCACGCGAGCTTGACGAGGAGCGCTCTCTCCTCGGGGGCATGCAGAAGCCGGGCGTCCGGCCCGGGCAGGGGAAGCTCCGCGGTCAGGAGGCCCTGCTTGGCCGCCTCCCTGAAGATCGAGCAGATCCTGGCGTGCACGTACTGGCAGTAGTAGACCGGGTTCTCGGAGGAGCGCTTCTTGGCCAGCTCCAGGTCGAAGTTGAGGTGGGAATCCGGGGTCCGCATGGCGAAGAAGAAGCGGCAGGCGTCCTTCCCCACCTCCTCCACGACCTCCCTTAGGGTCACGAACTCCCCAGCGCGCTTGGACATTTTGACAGGCTCCTTGCCGCGGAAGAGGTGCACGAGCTGGTGGATGATGGCGCGGAAGGAGTCCGGGGGATGCCCCAGGGCGGCGATCGCAGCCTTCATGCGCGGGACGTAGCCGTGGTGGTCCGCTCCCCATATGTCCACGAGCTCCCCATGGCCGCGCCGGTACTTGTCCTCGTGGTAGGCGATGTCCGCCAGGAAATAGGTGGGCTGCCCGTCGGCCCTGACCAGGACCCTGTCCTTGTCGTCCTCCGAACGCTCGGCGCCGGAGGTTCCCAGCCAGGTCGCCCCGTCCTTCTCGTAGACCATCCCCTTGTCCTTGAGCTTGCGGAGGGCGGCCGCAAGAGCCCCCCTCTGGTGCAGCTCGGACTCCAGGACCCAGCGGTCGAAGCGGACCCCGAAGGCCTCCATGTCCTGGCGGTGGCTCTTCAGGAAATAGTTCTCGATGGCCTGTCGCGCGAACTCCTCGGGGCTCCAGGAGTCCGCCTGCCCCTGTTGGCTCTCAGGGAGCCAAGGGGCTCTCGCCGTGGCTGCGATGTATTCGCCGAAATAGCCTCCCTCGGGAGGGGTCTGGCCGCGCCTCCTCGCGATCAGGGACTCACCCAGGAGCGTCACCTGGCGGCCCCTGTCGTTGACGTAGTACTCCCGTTCGGCTTTGTGGCCGATCTTCTCCAGGATCCTGGCCAGGGAGTCCCCTAGGGCCGCGGCCCGGCCCGAGGCCAGGTGCAGGGGGCCCGTGGGGTTGGCTGAGACGAATTCGATGAGGAGGCTGCGCTTGGGGCCCTCGTCCTGGCCGTAGCTTGAAGGGCTCAGGGTGATGGCTTTGAGGTTGGCGCAGAGGGCGGAGTGGCGCAGCCTCAGGTTGACGAAGCCCGGGGGGGAGGGCTCGGCTTTTTCCAGCTCTCCCGCCCCGGAAAGGGCCTGGGCCAGAGAGGCCGCGGCCTCCAGGGGATTTTTCCCGGCGGCCTTGGCCGCCTGGAAGGCCCAGGGGAGGCTTACGTCGGCGCTCACGTGAGCCGGCGGAAGGGAAAGGGGCAGCGCCTCGGGCAGGGCTATCCCGTGGGACCTGGCCCAGGCCCTGGCGCGGGAGCCCAGGGACCTGCGTAGGGCGGCCAAGATCATTGGCCGCCTGCGCGTGTAAGAGGAGATGGCGGCCAATGATTGACCGCGATATCCACCCTTCTCCCTAACCCTCTTCCCCTCGAGGGGAAGAGGGGGCGCTGAGCCCTAGGCATTCTTTCGGTCCTTGCGCCTGGGCCCGTGGTTGGCCCAGCGCATCCTGGGCGAGCCGTGGTAGAGCTTGTCCAAGGCGTAGAAGGCGCGCGCCTCGGCGGTCATCAGATGCACGAGGAGCCCCCCGAAGTCCAGGACCCTCCAGCGCTCGCTCCGGCGCGAGCGGCGCAGGCAGGAGACGCCCAGGAGCCGGGCCGCCTTTTTCACCTCGTCCTCCAGGCTCTCCAGGTGGGGCCTGGAGAGGGCGGTCACGATCAGCATGTAGTCCGTGACCGGGCTGGTCCGGGCGACGTTGAAGAGGGCTATCCCCTCGCCCTTTTTCTCCGAGGCGGCGCGGGCGGCCGCCACGGCCAGGGGCTTGAAGAGGGTCACGGCCTGGAGGTATGGGCCTGCACGGCCTTGAGCCGCTCCCGGAGCGCGTCCTCGGTGCGGAAGTTGATGTTCTCAAGGGCCGAGGTGAGCAGACGCGCGACCGTGGTCAGGGTCCGGCCGGTCTCGTTTTTGTCCTCCTCGCTCAAGGGCGCCTGGGAATGGAAGACCAGGTGGCCGCAGGGGCGCTTGGCCCCCGGGAGGGAGACGTAGTAGGTGGAGGAGTCGCACCAGAGGTTGCGGGTCTCGGTGGCAGGGGGGAGCTTTTGGGAGAGCCCCTGGAAGTCGTAGCCCCCGGTCGCGGCGGCCAACTCCAGCTCCTCGTTGAACGGGTTGTAGAGGGAAGCGGCCGCGGACCAGGAGCCCTCCAGGTGCGGCACCACGTGCTCCAGGACCCTTCCCATGAGCTCCTTGCCGCTGGGGACCGGCTCCAGGAGGAGTTGCGAGAGGTCGAAGAGGAGGGTCAGCTCGTTGGAGGTCCTTCTCAGGCGCTTGGACTGGACCTGGACGAGCTCCGCGAAGAAGCCGATCGCGAGCTCCGGGTGGGACTTGAGCCAGCGGTTGAGGTCTTCGCGCGCCAGCTCCAGGACCACGGCTGCCCCCGAGGCGCTGGCCCGGGCCGACCTGGCCACGTCCTCGATCAAGGCCATCTCCCCGAAGCAGTCCCCCGGGCCCAGGATCGCGAGGTCCTTGAAGGCGCCGTTGGCGACCCTCTTCGAGATCTGGACGTGGCCGCTGGAGACGAAAAAGAGGCTGCTCCCCCTGCTCCCCTCCTCGAAGAGGACCTGCCCCTCCTGGAGGCTGATGGGCTTGAGGAACTCCCCCAGGGCGGCGAGCTTCTTCTCCGGGACCTGGTCCAGGAGGTGGAGGGACTTGAGGAGCTTGAGCCTGTCTTGTTCCATGGGCCCCTACATGGCGGTCGCGGTGACCCTTCCCGTGACCCCGGCCAGCTGCTTGAAGGCTTCCACGTTGTGGGCCCGGATGAGGCCCTCCTCGGGCGTGATCAGCCCCTGGCGGACCAGGTCCGCCAGGGCCTTGTCCATAGGGATCATGCCGAACTTGGCCCCGGTGTCAATAGCCCCATAGATCATGTGGGTCTTGCCTTCCCGGATGAGATTCGAGATCGCCGGGGTCATGACCAGGACCTCCCGGGCGGCCACGCGCCCCTCCCCGTCCTTGCGCGGGACCAGGATCTGGGAGACTATCCCCTGGAGGACCACCGCCAGCTGCACCCGGATCTGGGACTGCTGGTGCGGCGGGAAGACGTCTATGATGCGGTCGACCGACGAGGGGCAGTCCTGGGTGTGGAGGGTCCCGAAGCAGAGGTGCCCTGTTTCCGCCGCGGTGACCGCCAGTTGTATGGTCTCCAGGTCCCTCATCTCGCCCACCAGGATCACGTCCGGGTCCTGGCGGAGGGCGCTTTTCAAAGCCGCGTTGAAGTTCTTGGTGTTTTGCCCGACCTCCCGCTGCCGGAAAATCGACTTCTTCGAGTCGTAGACGAACTCGATCGGATCCTCGACCGTCAGGATGTGGCAGGCCTCCTTCTGGTTGACGAGCTCGATGATGCAGGCCAGAGTCGTGGACTTCCCGGAGCCTGTAGGACCCGTGACCAGGACCAGGCCCCTGGGGAGGTCCGCGAAGGCCTGGACGGCCGGGGACAGGCGCAACTGCTCGGGGGTCGGGATCTTGGAGGAGATCACGCGCATCACGGCCTCGACCCCGTTTTTCTGGAGGAGGACGTTCACCCGGAAGCGCGAGAGCCCGCTGACCGCGAAGGAGCAGTCCAGCTCCCAGTTCTCCTCGAACTTGGCCCGCTGCTCCTCGTAGAGGATCGAGTATATGAGGCGCTTGGACTCGTCCGCGTTGATCTTGGGAAAGCCCGGGATCTCGCAGATCTCCCCGTTTAAGCGCATCATGGGCGGCTTGCCCACCACGACGTGGATGTCGCTGGCTCCGGACTGGACGGCTGTCTTCAAGACCTCGACGAGTTCCATAGGCTACCTCTTTTTAGAACAAACTCCTTAATGGCAAAAAAGACCATAAGGCGTCTCAAAATGAGCGAAGCTCATTTTGAGTTCCACAATCCCTCGCCAGGACGACAGTCACGTCGACCAGGCTCTTGGGGCTGACCCGGGTCAGGGCCTCGGCCGCGGGGCAGCCCAGCATCTCGCGCACGGCTTGCGCGTTCTCGATACGGCCCAGGCGATCATAGATCAGTGTCCTGGCCCCCGGGGCTTGGTTGCCGTAGCTGACCACGTCCGCCCCCTTCGATCTTAGAATTTTTGTAGCCTCCGAGGCGAGGCCCTTAAGCCCGGAGGCGTTGAAGACCTCCACGGTGACGGGGCGGGTCGGGGGCCGGGCCTGGGCCGAGAAGAGGCGCGCCAGGAAGGCGCGTCGCGCCGGCCCCTCCGGGAGCCAGGCCGGGCGGAGGGCTTGCCTGGGGAGGCGCAGGATTTCGAGACCCAGGAGGAGGCGGTCGAAGCGGCCAATGGAGGAGGGCTCTTCCTCCTGGGGGGAGGGCTTTTGGAAGAGGCCCTTCCAGAAGCTCCTTTGGGCCAACCAGGCCCTGGCCGCCATTGGAGGCTCTCCCCCTGGCCAGGAGGCCTTTTCGTAGATCAGGGGCGGGAGGGCTTGAGGCGGGGGGTCCGGGAGATAAGGGAAGACGCGCTCTCGGGCCGCCTCAGCCATGGCCCTAACCGCGATTTTCTTGCCTGCCTCAGCCAAGCTGCGGCCGTAGGCGCCGGAGGGCCCTTCCTCTGGAACGTAAATGAGGTCCAGGGTCCGGCGCGAGGGGCGATAGAGGGCCAGGAACAGAAGGGGGCTGTCCCCTGCCGAATTCCCCTCTTCCCTGGGCTGCGCTGAGGGCTCGAGGGCAAGCCAGAAGAGCCAGGGGGTCTGCTCCCTCAGGGCGGCGGCCAGAGGCGAGCGGCTTTCGAGCCAGCAGAGGGCCCCCAGGCCGCAGAGAAGGAGGGCGGCTAGGGCCCGCTCGAGGCGGATGGCTCCTGAAGGGAATTCCATAGGGAGATGGTGAGCGGATGGATCCAAGAGCCCAGGGAGAAGGCATGCTGGGTCTTGGCGCGCACGCAGGCGCGGAATGCCTCGGTGAGGTCCTGGAAGGCGAGCCGGCGCAGTGAGGCCGCTCCAGGGTAGGCGCGGTCCTCGGAGCAGGCGTCGGCCACGTAGAGGAGGCGCCCCAGGGGGCCCATCCCGGATCTGCCCAGGGTATGGTCGCGGATCGCGGCTAGGATCTGGGGGTCCCTGAGGCCGGAACGCCTGCGGGCAAGATCAGCGCTCAGATAGGCGTGAAAGAGCAGGGGCTGGTGTCGGGCGATGGCCTTGGACCCGGGCACTGAGAGGCGCCTCTGCCGCGCCTCCTTGGCCATGCGCCCTACGGGGATGGACCTTCCCAGGTCATGGAGGAGCCCGGCCCACCGGGCTTTTTGGGGATCCAGGCCCCAGCGCTCGGCCAGCCTCTCGGCCAAGCGCGCCACGGCCAGGGTGTGGCGGAGCCTTTCCGGAGGGAGCAGGGTCCGGAGCTCCCTGAGGAGGGCCCTCCCGTAGAGACCGCGTCTCTCGATATAGGAGGCCACCGCGGTTCCCACCCAGGCCGAGACCTCCTCCCCTAGGGCAATGGCCCTGCGCAGGCGCGTCGAGGAGATCTCGGGCATGGGGCCGCTGAGGCGCTTGAAGAAAGCCGGGGGCCTTCCTCGGGTCCCCGGCCTTGGGGCCACCCACCAGAAGCAGAGGGCCTTGAGCTGCCGCTGGTCCTTCCAAGAATCGAAGGCAGCCGCCTCATCCGAGCCAAGCGCGAAATGGAGCTCGGCCTTGGGATGGAGGGCCACAAGGCGCCGGAGGGTGTCCACGGTGTAGACGCGCCTCCGGCTGCGGACTTCCAAGGTCTCGATCCTGGTCCGCCTCCGCCAGGGAGGCGGCAGGGAGGGCAGGAGCCCCAGCCGGACCATGGCCAGGCGCTCTTCGGCCGAGGCCCCGGGCAGGCTTTTGAGAGGGGCCTGGTAGGCTGGGATGATCAGGATGAGGTCCGGGCTTATGTGCCGAGCCGCGGAGGCCAGCAGGGCCGCGTGCCCGCGGTGGGGCGGGTCGAAGCTTCCGCCGAAGACCAGGAGGCGCACGTCGGGATTTTACCTTATCTGGCAAGCCCGCGTCTGACGTTGACGCCCCGCGTGGTTAAGGGGCCCGGAAGCGCAAGGAATCCCTCCACATGGCGGTGTTGTTGAAGTAGACGAAGGCCGGCCCGCGTCCGCAGAGGGACCTCAGGCGCTCGAGCTCGGCGTCCGAGTAGTCGTGCGCGTAGCGGATGCGGCCGCCCTCGTAGGCGCCGTGCAGCCGGAAGTAGCCCATCGAGCCCGCAAGCTGAGTCCGGGCCAGGGGGTCGGTCCCATGGATCAATCCCAGGTCCTCGCAGACCTTCTTGACCAGCCGATCGGTCCAACCCGCGCCGCGGGGCTCCCAAACCAGCAGGGCCTGCCCGCGCCTTATCTTCTTGAAGAAGCGGTATATGTCCCGGAGATGGTCGGCCCCCGGCGAGAAGTCGGGAGGAGTCTGGAACAGCACGAACTTAGCCTTCAAGGCCTCCACGATCGCCCGAGTTTTCTCCCAGGCCTCCCACACTTCCAGGGTGTCCTGAAAATGCCCGAAACGAGAGAGGGTCTTCTCCGGGATCTTCCCGCGCAGGCGGCGGTAGGTGGGGCTGGAGGGGCGGTGCGTGACTGCCTGCCAGGCCTTGAGGGAGTAGACGAAGCCCTCGGGGGCTTGCTTCCGCCAGCCCTCGGCCGTGGCGAGCCTAGGGAGATCGTAGAAGCTCGAGTTGATCTCGACCGTGTCGAGGCGGCGGAAGTACTCCGCGCGGCCCACGGGGAAACCGCAGCAGCCCACGCGCAGAGCCATAGGAGTCCGATTCTATGATTTTAGGGCTCCGATTTGACAGGAAGGGAGCAAATCGGGGATCATAGCTTCCGCTTATGGCTGATGTGCGTCCATTCCCAGGCCTGCGCTTCGATCCCTCGCGGGCCGCTCTGGCCGAGGTCCTTTGCCCCCCCTACGACGTGATCGGGCCCGAGGAGGCCCGGGGCTTGAGACAGGGGCCCTGGAACGTGATCCATCTGGAGCTCCCCGAGGGCCAAGGGGACGCCAAGTACCTCAGGGCTGGCCGGACCTGGAGAGAGTGGCGGACCAGGGGCCTTCTCCTGCAGGACCCCCCTTCCCTTTACGTCCTGGAGGAGAGCTTCGGGCTCGGGGGCAGGCCCTTGCGCCGCATGGGTTTTTTGGCCGCCCTCGGGGTCGCGCCCTCGGCGGCCGGGTGCGTCCTGGCCCATGAGCGGACCCTGCCCAAGCCCAAGGCTGATCGCCTGAGCCTGGTTGAGTCCGTGAAGGCCAACATCAGCCCGATTTTCGGCCTCTTCCCCGACCCGGGAGGCCGGGTCCGAAAGGCCCTTCGACGGGCGGCGCGGCGGAGCCCGGTTTCTTCGGAGCGATGGCGCGGCGTCGCATACAGGCTCTGGAGGGTTTCGGATTCCCGCGAGTCGGGTCTGCTCAGGCGCGCCTTGGCTCGCGCGAAGATTCTCATCGCCGACGGCCACCACCGCTACGAGGTCAGCCGCGAATACTACCTGCGGACTCGCCGGAGCGCGGCCTCGGGGGTCCTGGCCTACCTCTGCCCCGAGGAGGACGAGGGCCTGGTGGTTTTGCCGACGCACCGAGTGGTGGTCGGGGGAGCCCTGGAGGAGGCGCGCAGGCTCTGCCGGCTGACCCCTTGCCGCTCCCTCTCCCAGCTCCTCTCCCGTCTTGAGCGCTCGGGCAATCCCTATGCCTGCGGCCTTTGGGCAGGCCGCTTTTTCCTGGCGGAGCCCAAAAACAGGGGCGGATGCCGAAGCGGGCTGTGCGTGGAGTGGCTGGGGAGATTCCTGCTCAAGGGCCCGCCTGAGAGGATCGGCTATACCCCGGATCCACGGGAGGCTCTGGCGAGGGCCCGGGACCTGGGCGGGACGGCCGTGTTCGTCAAGCCTTTGCGCGTGCCGCAGATCCGCCGCGCGGTGCGCGCGATCGGGCTTCTGCCTCCCAAGTCCACCTACTTCTACCCCAAGATCCCCGCTGGGCTGGTCTTTAATCCCTTGGACAGAGCTTCTACTCGGCCAGAAGGACCGGCGCGCAGGGCGGAGGGACCCGGGCCGGGAGGGAAGAGAAGTAGTCTTCTATGAGGAGCCTGATCAAGGCCGGGTCGGTGGTGCGGCAGACCTCAGTCCTCAGGGACTTGCAGTCCGGAAGGCCCGCCGTGTACCAGACCACGATCCGGCGCATGGCGAGGGCCGCGAGCCTTTCTCCCTGGTGACGGATCTCCAGCCCTAAGTGCTGGAGCAGGGTGTCGCGTCTCTCGGCCGCGCTGGGCGCAGTGGGCGGATCAGGGCAGCCTTCCATGACCCTCTCCAGGTTGCGGTAGACCCAGGGGTTTCCCAGCCCCGAGCGCCCGACCATGATCCCGTCGCAGGAGCTCTGGGCCTTGAGAAGCAGGGCATCCTCCGGAGCGGTCACGTCCCCGTTTCCGATGACCGGGATCCTGACGGCCTGCTTGACCAGGCCGATGGCCCGGTAGTCGGCCTTCCCCGAGTAGCCCTGCTCCTGTGTGCGGCCGTGGACGCTCACGGCGCAGAGCCCGCAGTCCTCGGCCAGGCGAGCCATCCGTACAGCCTCCGCGCCGCTTGCGTCCTGGAAGCCCTTTCGCATCTTGACGGTGACCGGGATTCCGGCGACGGCTCCACGCACGGCCTTGAAGATCCTTTCCGCCTTCTCTGGCTCCCGAAGCAGGGCCGCTCCCTCGCCGTTGGACACCACCTTCCTGACCGGGCAGCCCAGGTTCAAGTCCAGGAGGTCGAAGCCCAGGCCCTCGATGATCCGGGCCGCCTCGGCCATGATCCCGGGGTCGCAGCCCAGGAGCTGGGCTCCCAGGGGCCGGTCCTCCGGGGCGCTCTGCAGGAGCCTGAGGGTCTTTTCGTTTTCGCGCACCAGGGCCTGGGCCGAGACCATCTCCAGGAAGGAGAAGGCCAGGCCCTTCTCGCGCGCGATGAGCCTGAAGGGGAGGTCCGTGCAGGCGGCCATGGGGGACTGGATGATGCAGGAGGGCAGGCGCAGGTCCCCGATCCGGAGTTCCACGAAGGAATTTTATCAAATGATGTATAATCAGGGACACCGCCCATGT
>Ga0114945_10001353_pt1 | contig 15298 bp, 23 predicted proteins | sample OV2TP3_FD_87194 | JGI IMG/M metagenome (GOLD analysis project Ga0114945, IMG submission 87194) | Hot spring microbial communities from Beatty, Nevada to study Microbial Dark Matter (Phase II) - OV2 TP3 | ecosystem: Environmental > Aquatic > Thermal springs > Hot (42-90C) | place: USA: Beatty... | reverse complement strand
TTTTCTGGCAGCTTGGCTAATAAATTTGGCTGTTTTGGACAAATTTGAATTGATATTATCGCTTGCGATTGCCTGGACAAGCCCTATTTTGAATTTGCCGGAGTTTTTTCCTGCCATTTTATGGTATTAAGTGCTTGGAAAATAAAAACTTGACTGAAAAAAACCAATGAAATAAAGAATGAGGCTGCCTAATGAGCCAAAATAATGCTTTCCTTCTGCGGCTTGAGAATCTTGGGAGGAAAATCTGTGCCTCTCTTTAATATGTTCGTTTTGAAATTCTTTGCCCCGAATGCGCCTACCAAGTACTTTATGGCTTTCTCTGTGTCAAAATTCCTGCAAGAGAAGATGTCCATGAACACGTAATCCTGGTCCGGGAAGGTGTGTATACTTATGTGGCTCTCCGCAATCATAACGACCCCAGAAATCCCCTCTGTGCCATCAGAGAACTTGTCCAGCCACTTGCATACATAAGGCAAAGTCATCTTGGTCATCCCGATAACTCCAGGTAGACGGTTCAAGATGTCGTATACAAGTGAATATGATGCCAGTTTGCGTTTGTCACAATCCGATGCATCAATGGTAACGTGCAATCCAAATTCGTTCATTTTTGTTATGATAAAATCGTAATTTCGATTTAGAAAATATTTAGAAACTAGTATTTAAATCTTTTCTTTTTTATGATTTTTCGACGATATTTTTTTGAAAAAAAATCAAAATTTTCATGAGTTTTTATTTTTGGAATTTTCAAGAACTATTTTATCGACGACAGAATTTTTTCCCAATTTGGGATTTTTTTTGAAAATTCATAATTGAATTTTTTTTATTTATTTTTTCCAAGCCTTTCCAAAACTGCCTTTAAAATAATTGGCCAGGCTATTGTTGCATCCGCTAAAACTTCTGCAAATCTGCCTCCTTCGCTTTCCGGCACAAATTTTCCCCAGGACACGCCTTCCGAATAAGTGCAGCCAGACAACCCCCCGAAATGCGCAGGCTCAGGGCATATCCGAACACCATAATGGAATCTCTGGAAGCCACCTCCGTGTCCAATTCTCTTGTCGATTATGTCAAGGTATGGGCCAACCTGCTGCGCCCAATTTCTTGGAACGCCTCCGCCAATTGTAAAAATTCCGACCCTTTTCGCTTTTTTAACATTCTCTGTATAATGCTCCAAATCAAGGAAGGGATTGAATTGAAACGGCTTTTCACCTTTTATAGCTTGCCTTTTCATATAAATTGCTAAATCAAGACCGAGTTCGGAATCAGTAAAAGCTGGCACATAAACTGGCGCGTTGTTTATGTAAGCTGACTTTAGTATCGCTCTGCCATCAACATTCTCATTAAGGTATTTGCCCAAAACTGAATTGATCTTGTAGCTGCATAGAATTTCATTTCCAGCTAATAATTTCAGCGCGTTGGCAATTATCATTTCTGCATCATCAAGATTTTTCTCAAGCTCTAATGTGTCATAAACTCTGTTATATCCTTTTTCATACAATAAATCATCCTCCATAGATGGATTGTACTTGAAATGCCTCATGCCGACAGATTCAACAAACCCATGAGCCATCAAAGCTCCAGTGCTTACTATAGCATTTAGCATTCCTTTGTCGATCATGTCACAAATAAGCAAACCCATTTTGGCTATAGTCATTGCTCCTGAAAAAGTTCCTACAACATAGCAGTCAGGATCAGATGTCATTTCATAAAGAACATCAGCAGCTTCACCAACAGTTCTGCCGCCAAAGGCAGTCTTTGACATTCCCCTCACTAGATCATCAAAGCTTTTTACATTGCTTAAGTCCAAAGCTTCCAATGGTTGAAGCCTATCCGAGAATCCTGTTGCGTATTTAGAAGAATCCCTTCTGTTGGTTTTTGCTTCCTGAGATTCAATTTTTTTTAATGGAGAAAATGATTTGTGATTCACTTTATAGTCATTAAAAAGATAAATGTTTTTCTTTATAAACTTTTGTAAGGGTTTTATTGATTTTATCCTAATTTAATGTTTTTTACGAGAATGATTATCTTCCTTCTTTATCTTTGATAGGTCCATTTCACAAAAATGGCAATATAATTCATTGTCCGCTAAATTCCTATTACAGTTAGGGCATCTTAATTGTGTATGTATCATTTTATTTTGGCAATACAATAAAGTGCTGTAATATCATGAAAGTTCCAGCAATTCCAGCTATGCATAAATATGCCAGCTTATTCCACTTCCATATCTTGTAGCCGTCGAAAAGCCAGAATGGAATCATATTAAACAAGGCGAGCCATGAATTGATTACAAAACCGTAATATGCTACAACTTTGAAAAAAGCTGGCAATTGCAATGACGCAAATCCAAAAAATATTATTGCCAGAGCTATATTCACAATAGGTCCTGCTGCTGAGATTTTTCCATTCTTTTCCGCGTTTACCCTTCCGGATATCATCACAGCTCCAGGAGCTGCTAAAATAAAACCGAAAAAAGACATGGCTATGGCTAAAATCAGCATATTATCGAAAGACCTGAATTCAGCAAAGCAACCATATTTTTGCGCAACAATTTTATGTCCAAGCTCATGAAGAAGAAAGCCAGTGCCAACAGTCAATGAAGCCATTACGAATTTTAGATAAAAATCAGATGAAAATATTGATTTGCTCATTACAATTCCAAATGCTAATGAAATAGCTATCCATGCCTTAAGAAGGTCCCTTAACTCAATCTCAGACGTGTTTATACTTCCAAACTTTATCTGTTTTTGACTGTAATACATTTTAGAATAGCTAGACATCCACAAATATCTTGTGCTTTTCCCTGCCTTCAAGCTCATGTAATATTCGCTTTATTATAATTTTTTCAGGATCCGGCATTAGCTTTACCCTATTCTTCAAATCCGTAAAATTTTCAAATTCTTTTTCATCTCTGATTTCTATAATCTCCCACATATGTTTCTTGCCGAGGCCAGGCAGAAGCTCAAGCTGATGCATTCTGGTGCTAAGAGGTCTGGCTTTATTGAAAAAGTCAATGTACTTATTCTCGTTTTTGTGGATTATGTCCTTTATTACAAATTCCAATTCTGATTTTGCCGTTGCTGTAAGTTTTTCGGTTGAAATTTTGCCAACGATATGATGAATCTTTTCCCGCTTTCCATCTCCAATGTAGACATCTTCAAATGGCTGGAGATGGATGCCTTTCTTTGGCACAAGCTCCAGAAGCACAAAATGCTCTTTTCCTATGGCTTGCGCTATTGGAGTTTTCATATATAAAGGCCTTTCATCATATGGATAACCATTTGGCAGAAAATCCAGCACTATGGCTGTCTCTTCCTTTGACCTATCCAAGCTTCTAGGCTTCTCTTGAATTTCCTGTCTTTCTGCTTCCATTTTCATAAATTGACTGCAGTCGTATAATGATGGAATTCCTTTTTTATTTCCTGGCTTATTTTATCGGTCTTGACTGGGGTTAATTTTTCATGCATTATGTTCAGCAATTTTGCCCTTTCCTTTAATATTTGGGTTATTTTTTTGTTTATTTTTGATTTCAAATATTTATTTTTTTTAAATTGCATGTATGCCTTGTCTTCATTGAGGCATACATATTCTAAATATGACAACAAAGCAAAAATCCTTGCAACCCAGTGTGTAAAGACAGGCTCATTTAGCATTTTCGCATTTAACATTTTCGGCGGCGGTAATTTGGCCTCAAGATGCTCCAGCAGAGTGGAATCCTTGCCGAGTATCTTTTCCAAATTACCAAGGCTAATTTTCTCTTTTATCAATATAGTTCTTTCCTTTTTTGAGTATTCATCCAATAATTTTTTATCAAGCACAACTGCCTCGGCTATTAGCCGATATACCGCGTATTCTAACTCTTCCAATTCGCCTTTTGCAAGAGTGCTTGAAAGTAATCTTTGTTTGCTTGTTATTATTTTCGATTTTGGCTTTCTTAAATCGTCCAAAAATGCCGATTCAAGGTAATAGTTTATGCTTCTTAGCTTATTTATTATTTTTCTTATGTTTTGAAGCCTTCTTCTTAGTGGATCCATCAACCTTTTATTTAATACTTTTCTAGGAATTGAAAATGTGCTTACTAAACCACTGTGCAGTTTCTTTAGCAGTATCCTTTTTTTCTTCAGCACCGAAATGCCGCGTATTGCTAACAAAGGGTCTATATTTTCAATCCTTAAGTAATTTTTGATATCAAATCTTGTGGTTGAGGAATTAATTTCCTCGATCAGTCTCTTGTTTAAACTTAAATGTCCAGCACTTATTACCACCCTCATTTTGAACTACAGAAATTACTGTATTTATAAAGATTATGTATGAAATGGTTTTTTATTTCTTTTCCAAGAATTCATTAATAGTATCCACTATTTTTTTCATTGATTCATTGCTTATTGTAACGGTGTAACCTTGAAGAACAGTTTTCAGCTCATTAAGCGATGTGGGCGCAACATCAATGATTTTATGAATATGTTGCTCTTTTAGCCTTGGAATATTAAGCTTCATTATGCTGCCAAACAGATCTTCCGTTTTTTTCAGGCTAGCAACTTGATGCAGGTATTCTTCAGTCCTGTTGGCTCTGAAATTAAGCTCATTGTCTCTTTTCTTTATTTTTTCTAGCTCTTTTTTAAGCTGGTACAAACTCATAGGAGTTTCAGAAATAATTTCCACATCTGCCATGTTATGCCCTCTTCAAATGAACTGGATGGATTACTAATGTCTTTTCCTTGCCCAGGTCATTTACAGATACTTCGTAGCACTTGCCTCTTTTTCCTATTATTGTTCCTGATCTGCCGATAAAACGTGGAAAATACATGCCTTTCTGCACAGAAGGTTCAACGTCCAGATGAACTTTGTCTCCAATACTAAACGACTGAAAATATCTTAAAAGGCTGATTTTGCCCCTGGTTCTTAACTGCTTCCTAAATTTGTATCTTGTTTTGCGCCTAAATCCGCCTATTCTTTTGACCATTTTTTGATATTTTTTGAAGTAGCGGCTATTATAAAAAGCTTTCTGTCCATTTGACTAATAAAAATTCTCTTTCACTACTGACCAGAATAGAAAGATTTATATAGATGGGGGGTTATGAGAAATCGATTTCAAAAGTTAAATTAATTAAAAGGTGATTGTGATGGGATTTTTAAGCAAGCTGAAAGAAAAATTAGGAACAAGTTCTGGTTCTGATATGTTTGAAGAGTCTGAGCAAGGTTATGTGGAGCTGGGAAGCGAAAGTAATTTAGATACAAAATCCAAATTGATGGTCAGGCGTTTTGTTATAGAAGAGTTTGAGCACATAAAGCCAATTCTTGATTCTTTGCGGGAAGGTCATACAATTGCTTTAATCAACATAAAGCCTTTGAAAGACAAGGATTTGGTTGAGTTGAAAAGAGCAATAAACAAGCTCAAGAAGACTTGCGATGCGATAGAAGGTGATATTGCAGGCTTTGGCGAGAATTGGATCGCGGCGGTGCCTAATTACGCCTATATATATAGGGGCCAAAAGCCAGCAAAGGAAGAAAGCAAAAAATCTGAAATGGAAGTAGCTGAGTACGAGGAATAGGTTTATTTCTTTTAAATTTACAATAGGAATTAAGTTACGAGTCTCCCTTCCAGATTTTGTACTATATAATTTGGCCTTTCATTAACAACATAGATTGGAGGATTTCTAATCGCATAATTGGAGAAACCTATAACCTTTCCTTCTAAACCACTTTTTTTAAATGGATTGTAAGGAATTCTCTTTAGAGTATTGCTTCCTTTGCTGGGTTTGGCTCGTAATCCCTCTTCAATTTATTTTTGACATATTTTTCTACCATCTCGATAAAAATATTTTTATATGCTGGTATTATTGCCATAGTTATTGTTAATGATGTGAAATTCTTAAATTTTTCTGTCACCATTTCTTAACTACAACAAAACCTTTTAAATCAATGTAATAAATGAATACATTAACAAAATTCAAAATAAATAGGCGAGGCGGATCGACTGTGAACGTAAAAAATATTAAAAAACAGCAGCTGTCGTTGCCGCCGAGCGTAATTATTGCCGTAGGCGGATTAAAAAATTTAGTGATTTTCCATAATCAATAATTATTTAAACAATAAATATAATTTCAATTAAAAAAGAGGATTATAATGAAATTTGATATTCCTAAGAAGGAGCATCCTAATCTTGAAAGATATTATAAGGAAGATATTGACACTGCTTATAGATTCACTAACGAAATATATAGGGAGCTAGGAAGCTTGTTAAGGGCTGTTGTTCTATTCGGCTCAACTGCAAGACGGACAAAAGCGCCTGGTGGCGATATAGACATTCTCGTGATTATCGATGACTTAATGATGAATATGTCACCAGAAGTTGTTGAGGCATATAGACTTATTGCTCAAAAAGCAATTGTTAAAGTTTCGACAAAAATACATGTTACAACGATGAGGTTTACTTCATTTTGGGAATACATGAGAAACGGAGACCCAATTGCGATCAATTTGTTGAGAGACGGAGTTGCTTTAATTGACTCTGGGTTTTTCGACCCAATGCAGGCTTTGCTGAAAAGAGGAAGGGTCAGGCCGACTCAGGAAAGCATCTGGACTTATTATACAAGAGCGCCAAATACGCTACACAACTCAAAATGGCATTTACTGCAGGCAGTGATCGATTTATATTGGGCAGTGATTGATGCAGCTCATGCCGCATTAATGAAAGTGGGTGAAATTCCTCCTACTCCAGAACATGTCGCTGATCTAATGGAACAGAAATTAGTTAAAAAACATCTGCTCGAGCATAAATATGTTACCACAATGAGAAATTTCTACAGATTAATGAAAATGGTAACTCATAGGGAGATTGTTGAGATAAAAGGAGAGGAATTTGAGCATTATTTCAAGATTGCAGAAGATTTTGTAAACAGGATGAAAAGGATAATAGAGCACGGGAGATGATCATTAATTTTCCTCACCAACAATAAACAAAACTATTGCCACAAACAAGAATACTATTGACAAAATAAAGCCTGCAATTACAATCCATAATAAGCTCTTGCCTGCGTCGCCAAAAAGGAATCCGAAGAAGGAATAGCTGCTAGACTTATCAGTCGTTTTTGTTGTTATTACTTGTTCAGTTGCTGTTGAGATGACAGTAACTTTTTCCTTAGGAGTTTTTCCGTTTATTTTCTTATCTGAAATGCAGCCTTCAACTTTAAGCTCGGCAGTTTTTGTATCAGTTAACTTTTTGTCATCTGAGTACACATTACCGACAATAGGATAAATTCCATCTTCCACATTATTATTAAGCTTAAGTTTAACAGACTTGGATAAAGTATTGTCCTGGGTTCCTGAATCGATTGAGATTTCTTCGCGGAACTCCAAATCTAAATCTTGATTCTTAATTTCAACTACTGAATCTTCTTCATCTTCCTGACCAAGATTTATAATCCTATAGTTTACAGCAACTACCTGGCTGCAATTCGCCTTAGCAGGACTAATCCCAAAACTTAGAAATCTCAAATCGTGCTTTTCCTTTTCAACTTCAAGCTCCAAGTTCACTTCATCTCTATGTTCTGTGCCATTTTCATCTTCTCCTTCTGCTTCTATTATTACGTCAAAAGTGCCTTCATCTACGTTGAGAGGAAGCTTGAAGTTTAGTGTGACTTTTTTGTCATGATCAGGTCTTAAATCAAACTCTCGTGATTCTTCTTGCAAATCATCATCGTCATCTATGCCTTCTATTGTTATTTTAACAGTTATGTCTTCTATATCCAAATCTTCAGCTCTTGAATAAAGGTTTTTTACAGTGACTTTAAATTCCACGTCAGATTCTGCCTCTGCCTCTTTGCTTATTCTATCGTTATCCTCGAGATTTTTATCGCTTTTTCCATCAACTTTAGCATCTACGTCAGTTATCTTTAACTTGGCTGAGCCTGGTATTGGCGCTCCATCGCTGGAAACTGTTATAGAACCGCATGTTCTTGATGTTGGCAAACCTCTCGAGTCTGTTGCTGTAATTACAACATGGAAAGTGCCGGTGCTAGTATAAACATGTGTAGCCGTAGATTGACTTCCTGTTGATGTAGAGCCGTCACCCCAGTTGACAAGAGCTGTGAAAGAATCACCATCAGGATCTGAAATTGCATAAGTTAGGGTAACTGTAGAGCCTATTCGGCCTGATGGCGGCAGATTGCAGGTGGAGATAATTGGAGGATTATTTGTTCCCGCTGAAACTACAACTATCGTGCCGCATGACATGGATGAAGATTCTCCTCTAGAATCTCTCCCTGTTATCGTAATTGCAAATGTGCCTGTGCTTGTGTAAGTATGAGATGCCGAAGATGATCCACCTGTTGATGTTTTGCCATCGCCCCAGTCTACTGTAACAGCAAATGAGTCACCTTCTGGATCTGAGACTGCATAGTTAACTGTAGCTGTTTGACCTAATGTAATCGTGGATGGCGCAGAACATGATAAGATCACAGGAGGATTATTTATTGGAGGAACAGGAACTACTGTTATAGAACCGCATGATTTTGTTGATGAATCTCCTCTTGAATCCGTTGCCTTAATTGTGATCGAGAATGTGCCTGTTTTTTTGTATATGTGCCATTCTGATGAAATGCCGCCATCTGTTATTTCACCATCACCCCAATTAATTTCTACTCTAAATGAATTACCATCAGGATCTGATATGGAATACCTAACGACTGCTTTTGAATCTAATGCAACTATTGATGAATCAGGGTTGCAAGAAGATATTACTGGAGGCCTATTTGGTTGAGTTTTTCCTTCTATTCTGAAAAAATCATCGCTCTTATCCTCTATAACAAATGAATGCCCTAAATCAGGAGGAACTTCCACAACTGTTTGAATCAAAATCTTGTAGAAGCCTGGAGCTACAAAATCAGGTATATTCATCTGTTCAGAATCATCATTACTTGTGCCTGGAATAATAGTATGAGAAACGCCATCTGATTTCAATAATATTATTTTTATTTGATTATTTGAGGGCACTGTTTTCCCGCTCGAAGATGAGCTCGTCCATTTGACATCGATATTATCTCCTACCTTGAAAGTTTCACCTCCATTTGGGTTTATCACTCTTACAAAAGGCGCATGTCTTGGAGCACCTTGAACAAGCCATTGCCATGCTTCTCCTCCACCATCAACACCAGATGCCCTGATTACATCAACTGCTCCATTGCCATCGTGAAAATCAATTTCGTCAAAACTAACTCTAGTTGGGTTTAATCCTGCTGCACGTAAATTCCTAATAACATCCCACAAGCCATTTGAATCTGGGGCATGATGCTCGAAAACTCGGCCAGCTCTGTACTTAACAGATTGCACATTTGGATCATCGAGCTTATTGAAATCAAATCCTTCAAGAAGATGCCTATAAGGTCCGGGAAAATTAGCAATTACTATTGGTAAGATTAATGAAAAAAGCGCGAGTACTGTAAATATTATCTTAAATATTTTCCGTTGAATTCTTGGCCACCCAGCATCTGGATAGCTTTACGCTTTATAAACTTTTTGAATTGTTACTATTTATTAATGGTGTTTTAGAAGCCGTATTTAATATGTCGAAAGTATACCTTCATGTCTTTGACTGATGGACGTAAGTCCGATGTACTTGTAAAGTATTGCATGCTTTCGAGCATCTCGGAAATCTTTTGATTTCCGATGATCATCAAAAATGCGTGACTTGTGAGCGAGTTCGCTTCGCTCACTCGCATGTCACCTATTTTTGAGATGCTCAAAAACCACGCAGATAATTTGCGATAAGCAAATGCCACCGTGTCTATGACCTGTGGTTTTTGACACATTACAAAATTATAAGAGTGTCAAAATTGTAGTTTTTTAAACCAGTTTTTGATATCCTTAACGCTAATTTCCAATAAAAATAATCCAGCAAGTATCAAGAGAATTCCCTGCAGTATTGGCAGAAACAAACCTATAATTCCTAAAGCTATTAAAATTCCTCCAAGTATCCTTTTCAAAATTTTAACGTACATAAATCAAGTGGTAATGCTTATGGTTGAAGCAGACTCCTTATTAAATAATGAACTGCCGATGCCTTTTCCGACTAAAAAAGACTGTCTCCCAAATACGTTGCTTAAAATATCAAGCAATGTTTTTTCTTTTTTGTATTCAACAACTTCCGCGGTAATATCTTCTCTTTCTTCTATGTAGCTTATTACTTCGTCTTTGCCGCCTATTTCATCTATCAAGCTTAGCTCTTTTGCCTGAACGCCGAGATAAAACAGCCCATTGGCAATTTTATCAACGTCTTTTTTACTCATCTTTCTGTTTTTGGCAACTTCACTCACAAAATAGTCCCTTATTACATCAAGATTCTGCTGGAATATTCCTTTTTCTTCATCAGTCATTTCTTTGAAAGGGCTTCCTATGTCCTTGTACTTGCCAGCAACTAGCCTTCGATAGGTGATATTGTATTCTTCCAGCAAGCCTGGAAATTCCAGATAGGACGCAATCACACCTATAGAGCCTGTTATTGAAACCCTATTTGCAACAATATAATCAGCTGAAGAGGCAATCCAATATGCGCCTGATGCGCCAACTTCCCTAATCCACGCGACAGTAGTCTTGTTGGTTTTCTTGACCGCATTTGCTATTTCCTCTGATGCAACTGCTGATCCTCCGGGGCTGTTTATTTCCAATATTACTGCTCTTATGTTGGGATTCTTATCTGCTTTTTCTATCAGCTCTACAGTATCCAGCGAAGACGTAACACTTTCAAAGAATGCTTCTGAATCATCTGTGCCTAATATAATTCCCTCAATTGGTATTAATGCAACATTTCCGCTTAAAGATTCAACATCAACACCTACAAATAATGATATTATTCCGACTGCTATCAAACCAAAGAAACCTAATAATATTACGACAAATACTGCGTAGCCCCACCTAAAGTTTGGCTGCTGTAACTTTTCCATGATTTAATCACCATCCTTCTTAAATGCCTGAAAGATATCTTTTCTTCCCTGCTTCAAATTGTCAAGTATCTGGTCCTTGGCCATTTCTAAAAAACCAATTGCTTCCTGCGGGGAAACATTCTGGGTTTTCATCGATGTCTGCAGGTTATTAGGTAATACATCAACTCTTAATAAAAACACTTTTTGGTCTTTTTCCATTTTCTATTTTAACATGAATTTCAATAGCATTATACGCCTATTGTTCCAAATCATAGCTGGCGACTACCCGTGTTTTGCTTAATATCTCAGTCAATCTCTGGTTTGTTTTCGTAAAAAACATGAATATTGGGTCCAAAATCACCAGTAAGTCAAATGGAAATATCGGCACAAAAACAAGATTTCTTACAAAAAGCTGCCATCTTTTCAAATTATTAATGTTGCTGACTACATAGATATTCATTAATTTCTTTCCTATTGTCTGAGACATTTTTTTCTCTAGCAAATAAAAATAAAGGAAAGTTAGTGCACTTGAGGCCAAATAGATCGAAACGATGTAGCTTGTATAACTAGTGCTAGCCAGCAGTTTGTAAGCTTCTGAAAAAGAATATTCTTTAGGGACTATGCCTTGAAAAAGTTTTCTAAAAGGAAATAGAATAAACAGCATGATTATCATAATATCGATGAAGAAAGCTATCATTCTCTTCCAAATCAGTGCCGGACCCACAAAAGTTTTTCCTTTTGGAATATTCAGCCTACCCATAATGTCTGGAAATTATTAGTATATATAAAAATATGGATTTTTAGTAATTATTTAACATTGTGAAGCTATTGTCTGAGAACCAAACAACAATAATGACGGCAAACACGGATTTCAGTGAAATGGTGAGCGAGGTTACTCACGAACCTCGCATGTCACTGAAATCCTACTCACAAAGGATTTTTGCGAACTTCATAACGCAAAAATCCTCTGCATTCGATTTGCCGTCATTGTTGTTTGGTGTTAATCCTATGACAAAAAATTCCGACAACAAGGGCGAAAACTGAGTGCAGAGGAAAAATCCGCTACGAAGTGTCGGAAATTTTTATTAAATAGTGGAATTTGCAAAAATTTCCGAGCATGCTCAAAAATTGCAACTATTATGAAATACATTCTTGCGATTTTTGACATTCGGATTTTTCCTTTGCGAATAGGATTTTTGAACGAAGTGAAAATGTCAGAAATTCTTATGATGTATTAATATTTGTAAAAATTTCTGAGCATGCTCGAAAATTCCATGTATTTACTAATGATTTGATGGAATTTTCGACAAATCCGTTTTGAATCCGTGAGTAGGTGAGCGAGTCTCCTCGCGAGCCTCGCATCTGACTGTTGTTGTTGGAATTTTTTGAACAACATTTTAATCTTAATATTTACGAAACTTATTTAAACAGCTTGAAATTCAAATTCGTTGATGAGTAAGAAGAAGATAGAGCAAGAAAGACAGGAAAAAATCCACCTTGAAATTTCTAGAATTCACCTGCCACAGGACAAGCAGACTTTTGGCGTTATACAGCAGAGGCTTGGGGGCAGCAGGATGAGAGTAATGTGTCTTGATGGAAAAACAAGAATATGCAGAATACCTGGGAGACTGACTAGAAGACTATGGGTCAGAGAGGGTGATATTGCAATCGTGGAGCCATGGGAATATGGCGGTGAAGAAAAAGGAGATATTGTGTATAAGTATACGCCAACCCAGCTATCTTTCTTGAAAAAGAAGGGCTATTTAAGGCAGCTAGACGAATTTGAGGAATTCTAATTTATTACTACTATCAAATAGAAATATTTAAATAGACAAATATAAAACTTGTGTTATGGAAAAGCCAAGCATTAGTTTTTTTGCAATGTTATTTGCGCTGCTTTTTTCAATCATCGGATTTATTACGATTGTTTTTGACTTGAGCGGCTTTTCGTTAGTATTTGAATTAGCGATATTGCTGAGCTTCATGTTTTTTCTTGCGTTTGGCATGTTCTTAGTTTACCACCGCAAAAAGAATAGCTGGGCACTGATTGCAGTTGTGTTAGTGCTTTTGTTGGTTGATACATTATTGATATTACTTGTTACCAAGAAATTCGGAATCGCATATTTTGTAACAGTTTTTTTCGCTATTGTCGGGTTGACAATTGCGTTATTTAATTTCCTAACTAGAAAGCCGTCGGAAATTGAAAGCCACTATGAAAAAGGAAAATATTATCATCCTCATACTGACGAGGTGGAACTTAAAGAAGAAGGTGCAGCTTTCATAAAAGAACCGGCAAGAAATGTTGCGAAAGAGTTTATTCCTGGTAAATATGTGGCGAGCAAGAATGCAAGCAAGTTTCATTTGCCAAGATGTGTCTGGGCTGGTAACATAAGTAAGGAAAATCAAGTGTGGTATAATTCAAAAGAGGAAGCAAAATCAAAAGGGCTAGAAGCCCATGATTGCGCCAAGTGAAGTGACCATGAATGTCATTAGAAGTTTTGGTTGTTGATGATAACACGACTTACACACAGCTGCATTGTCATAATATAGTGGATGCAGTTCTCAGTACATTATGGAGTGGCGCAAAAGGTAACATGCCAGTTCAGATCAATAAGAGACTAGTTTCTAACTACGCAGATGGTGTAGATGCTCTCCAAAGACACTATGATCTTTATGTAGTAGATGGGCAATTTCCAAATACAAGGAAAAGCAAGAGAGCTTATCCTCTTGGAGTAAAGCTCATAAGAAAGATAATCAAAGCTAAAGGGTCAGTTAATGGTGTAATTTTTATTAGTAGCAATCAAAAGCTTTTAGAGGCTGCCAGGAAGCTTGGCGTAAAGTACATCATAAACAAGCATGGCGATAGATCTATTACAGCAGATCAGATGAATTATAGGGACATGCAGGAAGCCATATTAAAGGCGCTTAAAGATATCAAACACCCTTATAATTCAATAAGTGGCTACAATTCTAGTCCTTCCAAAGCAGAAGAATAAGCATTATTACGCTTATCGTCACAGCGCTATCAGCGATATTAAAAACCGGCCAAATTCTAAAATCTATAAAATCAATTACATGACCATATAATAATCTATCAATTAAATTTCCAATTGTGCCGGCTAACAACAAACCAATTGAAAAAATTTTACGTTTTTCCCTTTCATTGATTTGCGTTAATATATATGAAATTGTAATTATTACTATTATGGAGAAAATTACAAAAAACCAATTAAAGCCTTTGAATAAGCCAAAAGCAGAGCCTGTATTTGTTACATAAGTGAAATGAATAATATTTTTTATTATTGGGATTGATTCGTTTAATTGAAAATTTTTTCTAATGGCTAATTTGGTAAGTTGGTCTAAAAGAACAACAAAAAATGCTGTAGAAACGACAACTAAATGTTTTTTATTCATTATATGAAACAACTAAGAATTTCTATTTAAAAATATTGCCATTAGACTATGTACAATGTGTCGACGCATGGTGATATTGCAAAACTAAAAACAATATATGCTAGTACTAATTGACCGACCATTAATAATATCCACCAATAGTTAATTTTCTTATTTAGGAAGTAGATAACGACTAGTAAAGAAAGGATGATTGGCAATTGTAGTGCAAATTTGTTATATGCACCACACTTTTCCAAGCTGACCAATAGAATTTCTACTATGGCCATTGCATATAAAATAATAAATCTTGGTTTAAAGTATTGTTTTACAAATTCCATAAATATATTTTAGTAATACCTTTTCTTCCTTTGGTCTTCCTGCTCGCCTCTTGCGATTGCCTCTATATTAGCTAATCTCTGGCTAATGCTGTCTAAAGAAGCTTTCAGTGCGTCAAGTTTGCTGGATATCACTTCCAGATTCTTTGAAGCAATGTAATTATCGTTTGATGATGGCGGAGTATAAGATGGTGCTTGAAACGATGGTTGAAAACTTGGCTGCTGAAATGAAGGGTATTTTTGGAAAGGCTGTTGCGTTGCAGTCGGTTCTAATCCCATTCCCAAGTCTGGAGAAGGCCCTTGCCCGATATCCAAGCCCAAATCTTTTCCAAGGTCTAAATCTTTGCCTAAATCTCCAAAATCATCTTTTTTCTTGAAAGGATTTAGCTTGCTGAAGAATCCCATCTATGCACCTCTTCATTTTAATATGTTTATAATTAGTATATAAAGATTTTGGAATGAATTAGTTTAGTTCTTTAAACATAATATATGCATTTACTAAACCATTTGTTGAATGCCTGAAAGCTTTCGGAATTTCTCCGATTATCCTGAATCCCAATTTTTGCCATAATTTAACAGCACTTACATTTGATTTAACTACAAAATTAAACTGCATGGCTTTGTATCCAATTTCTTTTGCTTTACTCAATGAATATT
>Ga0114945_10001352_pt1 | contig 15300 bp, 13 predicted proteins | sample OV2TP3_FD_87194 | JGI IMG/M metagenome (GOLD analysis project Ga0114945, IMG submission 87194) | Hot spring microbial communities from Beatty, Nevada to study Microbial Dark Matter (Phase II) - OV2 TP3 | ecosystem: Environmental > Aquatic > Thermal springs > Hot (42-90C) | place: USA: Beatty... | reverse complement strand
TGCCGGGACAGCTCTTGCGGGGCCTGAGCTTTTTGATCGCTAAAGAGGAGATCATGTATCTCCCAGTATTTTCCTGGATCGCCCGCGCAGTGGGCTGCTTCATGCGCTTTGAAGGCCTGGGGATGGAGCGAGGCGATGGGAAAGTCGCGGAAGATATAGCGGACCGATCGGGCTCACGCATCAGCAGGGGACGCAATGTCCAATTGGCATAGCAGTGCGGACAGCGTCACACCGCGACGTGAAGCCAGCTTCGACAGCGCTTCGACGCGTGCCACGTCAAAGGCTTCCACGTGCTTCGTGAGCCGCAAAAGTTCTGCATGCTCTGCATCGCCGAGCGTTTCAGCGTCACGTTTGGCGATCAGCTCGGCGTACCGCCGCTGGACGTCCTCGGGGAGGCGAGCGTTGATGCGCAAAAAGAGCTCTGTTTCCTCGTGTGTGACGCTGGGTGCCGTGCGCTTCGCGTTGAGTGCTAACACCTGCGAGGTGAATTGACGCAGCTCCGTTTCACTCAGCTGTTCTGCTGCTTTAACGAGTACATCGACGGAGATATCGGCTTGAATAGTAATGGTAGGCATACATCGGCTCCACAACATGATGACGCGAGTGCCGTTTCACGTCCCGATGTGAGTATACGGGTTCTTGTGCTGCCATGCCACCAGATCTATGTCGAACTGCTACAGCATATCCCCTCTGCCAGAAGGTGTAAAGCCTCCTGCGGAAATCCATGCATCGGAGGGTTAGTGCTTCAATGGTGCGGCGCGCTCAGGCGCGCGGTCAATTCCGGTCAGATCGCAAGGGGCCATGGCAGGAGTGTGAACTGTGGTCTCATGAAACGTCGCGCTGGCTCCAAGCCTGTTGGACGTTGCTGGCGCCAGCGCCTTATTCGCGGGAAGACAGGAGGCCCCTCGATGACTTGCTTGAACCGCGCATACGGCTGGGCGCCTCGGATCGACTTGAGCGCTTTGACCGTTGGCGCGTTCGGTTCGGTCACGCCTAAGAGGGTGTTTAAAAACCGTCATCGCGAGGAGCACAGCGACGAAGCAATCTCAAGCGACTTGCCGTCCACAGCGAGATTGCTTCGCTCCTTCCAGTCGCTGCTCAGAACCTTTATCAACCTCCATCATATTTGGACCACCGCGGATGGGTACACGGCCTTCCTTCTGATCTCCTCCCCCCGCCGAGGGGGAGGATTGAGGTGGGGGGGGCTTGCATCAGCGGACTTCCCCCCCATCCTGACCTTCCCCCTCGCCGGGGGGAAGGGAATGTGAATGAAGGTTCTGCCCTCGGGCATACCACACCGCGGTATGGGGGTCTCGCAATGACACCAGAGGGCTTTTTGGACACCCTCTAAGCTAGACGTTTGCCCTCGTGCTTTTATCGCACTCGCCAGGTGAGCCAGCGATCAGTTATACTGTGGTCGAGTTGGCATGGCGGTCTTAGGGACACCGGCACCTGGCGTAGGCATGGGAGACCCGTCAGGGGCTGGTAAGCGGCGGAGGTCCCCCGATGGCGTTCGAGCTGCGTGACTTTCGGGATCTGGTACAGCTGCTCCGGCAGCACCCCGAGTGGCAGGAAGAGCTGCGGGCGCTCCTGCTAACCCAGGAGCTGTTGACCCTCCCCGCCCTGGTGCGGGAGCTGGCTGCAACAGTGAACCAGCTGGCTGAGCAGATGGTACGGCTGACCGATCGAGTGGACCACCTGACCGAGCGTCTGGACCGCCTCACCGACCGGGTCGATCAGCTGGTCGAACAGGTGGCTCAGCTGACCGCGGTGCAGAAGGAGCTGGTGGATCAGGTGGGCGATCTGCGGGGCTGGCGCCTGGAGGAGCGCTACCGCACCCATCCCGCCGCCTATTTCGGGCGTCTCCTGCGGCGGGTGCGGTTGGCCGACATGAGCGAGTTGGCCGACGCCCTGCGAGAGCAGCTGGCGGAAGACGAATTGGGGGAGGTCCTGCTGGCAGACGTCATCTTAAGCGGGCGCCTTCTCGGCCCGGCCGAGCCGGCGGAGATCTGGGTGGTGGTCGAGGTGTCGGCGACCGTGGACCGGCGGGATGTGGAACGGGCACAGCAGCGGGCGGCCCTGCTACGTCGGGCCCGGTATTCAGCGGTGGCGGTGGCTGGCGGGATTGGCGTGACGGCAGGCGCACGCCAGGCAGCGGGTGGCATGGGGGTTGCCCTGCTCCTCGACGGCCGCGTCGAAGGGTGGCCGGAAGCCCTGGCCCAGGCGCAGGCATAGGAGGGACATGGAGGTAGCACCCCCCTATTCGGGCTTCGAGGAAAGGAGTATACCTCTTGTCGCGTGGCGAGATCGAGCGCCAGGTTGCCCGGTTACGATTGACGATTCACGGCTATCGGGTCGATCCCCAACTTTTTGATCCGATACCAGAGGCTGCGCTCGGAGATCCCCAGGAGCCTGGCGGCTTTGGCCTGAATCCCCCCCGCCTGTTGCAGGGCCGTTCCGATCAGCTCGCGCTCCCGCGCCGCCAGCACCTCATCCAACGAGTGCGCCTCGAGCGCGTCGCATGGGGCTTCCCGCACCGCCGGGGGGAGATGTTCCGGACGGATCACGCCGTTGTCGGCGACGACCAGCGCCCCCTCCAGCACATGCTGGAGCTGGCGGATATTGCCGGGCCAGGGAAACGCCCAGAGGGACTTCAGCGCCGCGGGGGTGATGGTCGCCACCGGCACGCCGCAGCGGGCTTTCGCCACCTCCAGGAAGTGTTCGATCAGCAGGGGGAGGTCCTCCAACCGCTCCCGCAGCGACGGCAGCCGCAGCCGTACCCCCTGCAGGCGGTAGGCCAGGTCCTCACGGAACTTCCCCTCCCGCACCATGCGGTCGATGTCCCGGTTGGTCGCGGCGCTGATGCGAGCGTTGGTAGAGAGCAGCCGGTCCCCACCCAGGCGTTCAAAGGTTTTTTCCTGGAGCACCCGGAGCAGCCTGGCCTGCATGGCCGCTGGCATGTCGCCGATCTCGTCCAGAAAGAGCGTCCCGCCCCGCGCCAGCTCGAATTTCCCGGCGCGGCTCTTCCACGCCCCCGTAAACGCCCCTTTTTCGTGGCCGAAGAGCTCGCTCTCCAGCAGCCCTTCCGGGATGGCCGCGCAGTTCACCGCCACGAAGGGGCCGCGTTGCCGCGCGCTGCTCTCATGGATGACCCGCGCCAGCAACTCCTTGCCGGTCCCGCTCTCCCCCTCGATGAGGACGGTCAGCTCCGTGCGCGCTACCTGTCGGGCGACCGCCAGCACGCGCAGCAACACCGGGCTCGCGCCGATGATGCCCCCAGTCCCCTGGCCCGTCTGCGCACGCCGCAGCGCCTTCAGCTCTTGCTGGAGTTGACGCCGTTCCAGGGCGCGGCGGATCACCACCTGCACCTCCCGGAGCTCAAAGGGTTTGCTGAAGAAGTCGTAGGCGCCTCTGCGCATGGCCTCCAGGGCGATCTGGCGCGTGCTGTAGGCCGTCATGAGGATGATCGGCACATCCGGCGCCAGCTCCTGGCAGTGCGGCAGCAGCTCCAGGCCATCCTCATCGGGCAATCGCACATCCAGCAGAAAGAGGTCATAGGTCCCGCGCCGGAGTTGCTCCAGGGCCCGGGCGCCGGTCTCCGCGACCTCGACCCGATGCCCCTCGCGCGTCAAGGCCTCCCGCAAGAGGAACGCCAGGTCAGCATCGTCTTCAGCGATCAGAATATGGGCACTCGGCGGTTTCGTCATGGCAGTTCGACCACGAAGGTTGTCCACGAGGACCCGTCGCTCTCGACCCGGATCCGCCCGCCGTGGCTTTCGATGATCCGGCGGGCGATCGTCAGTCCCAGGCCGGTCCCGCCCGGTTTGGTGGACACAAACGGCTCGAAGATCCGCTCGCGCAGCTCCGCAGCCAGGCCCGACCCGGTATTCCTGATCCGGACCTCCACCCCCTGCGGGGCTGCGGCAAGGCCCGCCGGCCCCTCGGCCGGCCGCACCTGAACCGTCACCTCTCCACCGGTCGCGGCGGCGTCCAGGGCGTTCTGGAACAGATTGGTAAACGCCTCGGCGAGCAGGTCCGCATCGCCCGTCACGGCCGGTAGCGAAGGGGCATAATCCGCGCTGACGTTGCGGGGGAGGACATCCTGCAGGACCTCTCGCACGTCCAGCGACCTCTGCGTCGTCGGGGTGGCGTGCGCCAGGCTGAGCAGCGAGGCCGCAAGGCGGTCCAGGCGATGCAGTCCCCGCACGATGCGGTCGAAGTACTCCTGCCGGACCTCTGCCGGCGGGGGGTCGGTCTGCAACAGCTCCAGGAGCCCCCGGATCGTCGTCAGAGGGGTGCGGACCTGGTGGGAAAACTGGGCCGCCAGCCCTCCCAGAAAGGCTAACTGGTCGGCCTGGCGGATCTGCTCGCGGATGCGTTGTTTCGCCGCGGCATCCTGGAAGATGATCACCACGCCAGGGCTGTCACGCCCCTGCCAGCCCTGGATGCTCACCTCGAGCAGCCGGCAGGCATCCGTCCCCGCCGGCAGGAACGCCGTTTCCAGCCAGACCTTCACCTCGCCACCCGTCACCACTGCAGCCGTGCCCATCGCCTGCTCACACAGCTCCCGGAGCCGATGGTTCTCGGGCCCCTCGGGAAGCAGGCCCTCCTTCTCCCAGATGCCCTTCCCGATATACGGCGCCAGGGAGACCCCCAGGATCCCTTCCGCCGCCGCGTTGTAGTCCACCAGCTCCCCTTGCGCCCCGACGAAGATCATCCCCTGGGGGAGCCGGGCCAGGATTTCGCTGTCCCGGACAAAGCGGTCGATGGAGAGGGTCAGGTGGCCGAAGGCCTGTTCGAGCGCCCCCAGCTCGTCTGTCGCCGGGCGTACTCCCTGGGAGGGCTGGTCGCGCAAGAGGGCTTCGATACGGCGGATCACCCCCCGGATGCGCCGCGAGGTCACCATGCCAAAGCCGAGCCCCACCATGGCTGCCAGCACCCCGGACACGATCGCGCCGAGCAGGAGGACCCAGGCCGACGCGGTGATCTCGTACAGCAGGCGCCCCGCGATATAGGGGCGCGCCAGGTACATCAGGAAGAGAGCGCTCCCCATGGCGCTCGTCGCGGTGAGTAGCCCGAGCACGATGGGCAAGCGTAACGCAATGCGCCAGTGTCCCGCCGTGGCCATCTACAGCCTGGCCCCCCCGCCACGAAGAGCCCGCCCGATGTTGAAGATGGGCAGGTAGAGGGAGATGATGACAAAGCCGGCAATGGCTCCCAGCAACGTGATGAGAATCGGTTCGAGCAGCGTCGAGAGGGCATTCACCGTGTTGTCCACCTGCTGCTCGTAGTAGGTGGCGGCCTTCTCGAGCAGGTCCGGAAGCTTGCCGGTCTCCTCACCCGTCGCCACCATCTGAATGACCAGGGAGGGGAACTGGCCTGTCGGGCGCAGGGCGTCGGCGATGGTCCCTCCTTCCTTGACATCGTTTATCGCGCGGCGGACCGCCTCCTCGATGATGCGATTGCCCGCCACCTCGGCCGCGATCTCCAGGGCCTCCAGCACGAGAACCCCGCTGTGGAGCAGCAGGGCGAGGGTGCGGCACACCTTGGCCAGGCTGGATTTGCGGATGAGGGGGCCAAAGATGGGCAGATGCAGTTTCAGGCGATCGAGGAGCCTACGCCCGTGATCCGTCTGCACCCAGATGTACAGGCCCAGGGCTACACCGCCCATGAGCACCACGGTCAGGAGGATGTTCGAGCGGATGCCCTGGCTGACGCCGATCAACATCTGGGTGGGCGCCGGAAGGGGCGCTTGCACCTGGCGATACACACGCTCGAAGATAGGGACCACGTAGAGGATCATGATGAAGAGGATCAGCCCGGCGACACTCAGAATCACCAGCGGGTAGGCCAGGGCGCCGACGACCTTCCGGCGGAGCTGGGTCACCTTTTCCAGGTAGGTGGTGTGCTGGCTCAGCACCTCCGACAGGTTGCCGCTGGTCTCCCCCACCCGGGTGAGCGCGACATAGGTCCGATCGAAGGCCCAGGGGTGCCTGGCCATGGCGTCGGCCAGGCTCTCACCCCCCTCGACATCGGCGGCGACCTGCTCGATCGCCTGCTTGAAATGCTTGATCCGGATCTCTGTCGCCAGCGCGGTGAGGCCGCGCAACAACTGGACCCCGGCCCCGATCATGGCGGCGAGCTGCCCGGTAAAGAGCACCAGCTCCGCGGTCTTCACGTGGTAGAAAAGGCGGGCAAAAGCGTCGGCCAGGCCTTTCCGGCCGGAGGCCTTTGCCACGACATCCGGCAGCGCGATCGTTCCGATGCCCCCGCCGGCCCTCCTGACGTTGATCACAAACAGGCCTTCCCGGGCCAGACTGGCCTGCATCATATTTTCTGTCCCGGCCTCCCGCTGCCCTTTGCGGATCTTCCCATCCCGATCGAGCACCTCGTACTCGAAGACCGCCATCTCATGCCTCCTCCGTGCAGGTGGCCAGCACCTCGTCCAGCGAGGTGATCCCCGTGGCCGCCTTGCGCAACCCGCTGCGGCGCAGCGAATCCACCCCGCTCTCCGCGGCATAGCGGCGGAGCAGGTCCAGATCGATCTTCCCCTGAACCATGACGCGTACATCCGGGGTGATGGGGAAGAGCTCATAGACCGCCACACGACCCGAGTAGCCGCTGCTGCGACAGCTGGCGCAGCTCCGGCCCCGGTAGAGCGTCGTAGGCGGCTCGGGCAGGAAATCGAAGAGCGCTTGCTCGGCAGGCGGCGGCTCGTATGGCTCCTTGCAGCGGACGCAGAGCTTGCGCAACAGGCGCTGGGACGCGGCCAGGGTCACGGCCGAGGCCACCAGGTAGGGTTCGAGGCCGATGTTGACCAGCCGGATGAGGGTCGAGACCGCATCGTTCGTGTGCAGGGTGGAAAAGAGGAGGTGGCCTGTGAGGGCCGCCCGCACCGCCATTTGCGCGGTCTCCACATCGCGGATCTCCCCCACCATGATGATATCCGGGTCCTGGCGCAGGATCGTGCGCAGGGCGCTGGCAAAGTCCAGCCCGATGTTCGGCCTCACCTGCACCTGCTGGATGCCGGGATGGCGATATTCGACCGGGTCCTCGACGGTGATGATGTTCGTGCGCGCGGTGCGGATGACCTTGAGCGCAGTGTGGAGCGTCGTCGATTTGCCGCTCCCGGTCGGCCCGGTCATCAGGATCATCCCCCAGGGACGGCGGATGGCAGCCTCGAAGACCTGCAGCTGTGCCGGTTCGAACCCCAGGGACGCCAGGGTGTAGTGGGCGGTGACCCCCTCTCGCTCCAACAACCGCATGACCACCTTCTCCCCATTGATGGTAGGCAGCGTGGAGACGCGGAAGTCATATTCGACCCCCCCGGCGCTGACGCGGAAGGCCCCATCCTGGGGGAGGCGGCGTTCCGCGATGTCCATATTGGAAAGGATCTTGACCCGGGAGACCACCGCCAGATGGAGCTGGGCCGGGACCTGGGTCACCTCAAACAGGGTCCCATCGATGCGATTGCGCACCAGGGTCCTGTCCTCATACGGCTCGATGTGGATGTCCGACGCGCGTTCGTCGATGGCCAGCGCGAGCAGACGGTTGACCAGCCTGACGACGGGCGCCAGGTCCACCTGTTGTCTGAGCTCGCGCAGATCGACGACCCCCTCCTCCTGCGGCGTTACCGTGCGGATGGTGATCGCCTCGTCCGGCTGTAAGAGCCCTTCCAGCGTGCGGTCCTCGGATAACCTGGCGTAATGGCGCTCGATGGCCCTCTGGACCAGCTCCGACCGTGCCAGCTTGAACTGGATCTGCATGCCGCTGGCCTGGCGCAGTTCGCTCAGGGCCACCACATTGAGGGGGTCCGCCGTCGCCACGGACAGGGTTTCCCCCGCGATCGCCACGGGGATGACCGTGTGACTGCGCGCCAGAGGCTCGGAGACGCGCTTCAGCACGTCGGGGGGGATGTTGAACAGATCCTCCGGATCGAGGCAATCGAGGTGAAACTGCCTGCCGAGGACGTCCAACAGCTTGTCCTCGCGGATCAATCCCATCTCGGTCAAGACCTGACCGATGCGGCGTTTTGTCTTGCGTTGCTCTTCCAACGCCCGCGCGAGATCCGCTTCGGTCAGGAGCTGCTCCCTCACCAGCATGTCACCGAGTCTAAAATACTCTTGGATCATCGCAGGGGTTCCCTTCGTTGGAGCGACGTCAGATGTCTGACGACGCGTTTGCGTTCCTCGTTTCGTTCCTCGCCGGCAAGGACCAGGAAGCGTCGATAGTGCGTCATGGCCTCGGCCATCTCCCCCTGGCGCTCCAGGGCGACGGCCAGATTCAGTATGGCCTCAGCATACTCGGGCGACAGGCGAAGCGCCGTGCGCAAGGCTGCGATCCCCTGCCGGAGTGCCCCGCTCTGCACATAGAGCACCCCCAGATTATTGTACGTTTCCGCAGAGCCTGGCTCGACCTCCAGCAGGCGGCGAAATGTCGCCTCGGCCCCCTCGAAGTCTCCACTGCGGGCGGCATGCGCGCCCTGGCGGCGGAGCTGGTCCTTCGCCTCGGACAGCGTCACCGCCGGCGTGGGGGGGGCGACGGCGAGTGTGGCCTGCTCGGCGGGGGGGCCGTTCCGGAACGGGCGCTGATCGGCGCTGAACCGGGCCCAGCCCAGGTGCGACGCCAGCACGAAGCCCAGGGCTACCACGCCGCTCAAGCCCATGCCCAGCACCAGCCGAGGCCTGGGCCTGGAGACACCCCGCCTCGCGGGGACCTCCGCAGTTCCCTCTCCCTCCGGAAGAGGGGCGGGGTGAGGGCGGTTCCATGCGGGCTCAGCGCTCTGACGTCGCTCACCCCTGGCCCGATCGATGCGCGCAAATGCCTCGCTCAAGCCGCTCATGGCGTGCGCGCCCCATACAACATCGGTCCCCCTACAGGGTCGGTGCGACGGGCCAGGACCAGGGCGGTGCGTGGCCCAATGATCCCGTCCGCCTTGAGACCAACCTCCTGCTGAAATCGGCGCGCCGCCTCGCTGAACCGGCTATCGTATATGGCTGGGAGCGGGTAGCTGAGATAGCCCAGGCCATGCAAGCGGAGCGCCAGCAGGGCCACCTGCCGCCCGCTCCACTCCCAGGGGGGGACGAGCGCCCATCCATCCGGGTTGCGCCATAGAAACCAGGCTGAGCGGAACGGCTGGGAGAGCAGCGCCCTGCGGGGACGCTCCTCCTCCGTGCCCGCGGCGGACAGCACGACCACCTGGTCTCCCGCAAACCGCACCAGGAGTGAGAACGACTCCTCCTGACCGATTTTTGCCAGGAGGGGGAGGCCGATGGCATCGATGTCGTCCCAGGCGATCGTCTCGAAGAAGACCGCTTCGAGCCCATAACGGGCGGCGAGCACGCGCATCCCCGGGAAGCCGTCCGGGATCGCAGGCCAGTCGGCGATCGCCTCGGGGCGCTCCTCTCGGACACCCCAGAGGGCGAGCCATCCGGACAATTGGTACGCAAAACCCGTTGCGGGGAGCTGCATGGCGGGAGAAACCGGCCCTGGCTCCTGCGGTTCGGGAAGGTGCTGTGGCGGCACAACCGCCCCCGCCGCCTCGGGGATGGTGTCCTGGGGCGCCACCGCAGGCGGCTTCTCCGGTGTCGTCTCCCTCGCCACAGACAACATGGAGGGCAAGCTTGACTGCACCTCCACCAGGGCCAGGGTGCGGGAGAGATCCCCCCCCATGCTCCACCAGACCGCGGTCCCGGCCGAAGCGGCCAGCGCCAGCCCTCCAATGACAGCGGTCGCGACTTTCCGGCGTAAGGACCTCGAGCGGCGCGGCCTGAGCCCGGCGATGGCGGCGGTGGCCAGCGACCGGCCGATGGTGACGGTGCGTGTCAGGTGGCCCAGGAAGAGCGCCCGGTCGCACACCAGATTGATCAGCCGGGGTGTCCCGCGCGAGAACCGACGAATCCTCCGGAGAGCGGCCCGTGCGAAGGGAATGGGTCCCCGCAGGCCCGCCCGCCGCAAGCGGTGCTCGATGTAGGCCCGTGTCTCACGCCGGGACAGCGGTCGCAGGTAAATGCGCACCGCGATTCGCTGGTTCAACGGGCGCAGCTCATACCGCTGCAGCTTCTCCTCCAATTCGGTCTGCCCCATCAGGATCACCTGCAGGAGCTTCCGGGTGGAGGACTCAAAATTGGAGAGGAGGCGCAACCGCTCTAGCACAGCCGGAGACAACTGCTGGGCTTCGTCCAGCAGCACCACCGCGCATTCGCCCTGCTCTCCGAGCCGGAGCAGGAACGTCTCGAGGGCGCGCATGAGGCTTGACATCGTACCGTCGTCGGCCCGGATCCCCAGGTCCTCGACGATGGCGCGGACCAGGTCCTCCTCGGTGATGAGCGGGTTCAGGAGCAGCGCGATCTTGTACTGGGGGGGCAGCACTTGCAACAGGGCACGGCACAGCGTCGTTTTCCCGGTGCCTACCTCGCCGATGATGAGCATGATGCCCCGCTGTGCTTCAAGCACATGCAGCACTTCCCGGAGCGCATCACGATGCTGCCTGGCCTCAAAAAGAAAGCGCGGGTCCGGCGTCACCGCAAACGGCTCCTCCGCCAGTTGGTAAAACGCCTTGTACGAGGACACTCCCACCTCCATATCCGCCCTCCAGCCTGCACCTCATGGCTGCCTGGACGGCAATGGTGCGACGGCGCCGGCCAGGGGGGTCGGCAAGATGCTGGGGGAGATGAAGACCATGAGCTGCAACCTGTTGTCCGCCAGCCTGCGCTCTTTAAAAAACCACCCCAACACGGGAATATCGCCCAGAAACGGGACTTGCGAAATGGTCTCGCTGTTATCGTCGGTCAAGAGCCCGCCGATGACCGCGGCTTCCCCTTCCTGCACCACGGCTCGGGTAAAAAGCGTCCGGCTGATGAGGGAGGGATTCCCCCCTACGGCGGTGGAGAAGTCCGCCTCCTTCCGCGCGACAATGACATCAAGGGCGATGGCATGGGGGGGGTGGGTGCCGATGATATGGGGCGTGACCTCGAGCTCGATGGAAGCCCGCTTAAACTGCACGGTGAAGGTCTGAACGCCCGCGGCGATCGACTGGGTCAGAAAGGGGATCTCCCGTCCGCTCTCGATCAACGCCCGTTCGTGGTTCGGCGTCGTCACGCGTGGGCTGGCCAGCAAGCGCGCTTTCCCCTTTTGCTGCAAGGCGGAGATCTGGAAATCCAGGATTCTGGTCGCTTGCTTTCCCAGGGTGAACGCGAACGAGAAGCCGGACGTCAGGGGGAGTGTGGCGGGGAAGTTCACGATGAAATTGCTCCCGCTCAACCCCACCCCCCCGCTCTGGGGAGTCGTGGGCGGCGTGCCCGTCGTGCCTCCGGTGCTGCCCCCCCCGAGCGTGAAATCCCCGCTGCGACCGATCTTGCCGACTCCCCCCCACTGGACGCCTAAATCCTCCAGGCCCTGGGATGAGATCTCGGCGATCTTCGCCTCGATCCCTACCGTCGGGCTTGGCACATCGATCACCTGGAGCAAGCTGACGATCTCCTCGACTTTTTCCGGGGTATCGGTGACGAGCAGCGCATTGGCTCGGCTGATAATGCTGATGTCTGAGCCCGGGCGGCCGCTCAAACGCTTCCGGAGGATCACGACCAGTTCCGTCAGGTCCTTCCGCTCCTCCCCCGCCCCGATCTCCTTGCCGACCGTCGAGATCGCCTTACGGGGATCATAGGCATGTTGGATGTCGATCCGCTGGGTGACGAGCGCGGGCGGCGGAGGGGCCTCGACCTTGACCACTTCCGCGGCGACCGCCGCCCGCTCCTTCAGTCGGCCTTCGTGGGATTTCAACGGCAGGATCTCGATGATGCGGCCCGGAGCGGGCACGATGGCCAGGCCGCCTGTCGAGGCTAAGGCTTCGAACACGTCGCGTAAGGGGACGTTCCTGAAGCTGACGGTCACCTGCCCCTTGACCCCCTCGTGGACCAGGAGGTTGAGGTCGAATTGCTGTCCGAGCGTGCGCAGGATGGTTTTGAGGTCGGCGTCGCGCAGCTCCAGTGACACCGGCACGGCAGAGATCCAACGGCGCAGGACCTCGGCGTCCGAGCCGACCGCGTTCCCCGGGCCGGGTTGGGCTCGCGCGTCAGGCAACCGGCCCAACAACGCCATGGTTATGACCGCCCAGAGGACCACCCCTACCAGCCATGTGCCATGCCGCTGAGGCATCATTGCGATCGCTCCTCCGGAAGCTGAACGGTTGACCCCAATTCCGGTAAAGTAAACCTCCTGACCTCCGTCGGCGACTTGAGTATGACTTCATGTTTGCGGATCGCCTGCACCAGCACCCCCTCGATCCGATCCCCCTCTTTGACCGTTTGATTGTTGATGATCGCGATCCGCCCGCGGGGTGATTCGATGATCCCCAGCAGCTTTAAATCTGGGAATACCACCGCCGCCTCGAGGGATTTGTCCTGTCCCCCGGCCTTTCCGACCCTGGATGGGAGGAGCCTGGGGAGCTGAAAGGGGTCTCGTAACGCGTTCGCCGGGCTGGGGCCGCCTGGCTCGGGCACAGGCAGGAGGAGCGCGCCCAGGGGCGCTTCAACCCTGCCATCGGGCCTGTCCGGCTGTGCCGCGCCGAACGCCCGCAGGCGATCGCGGACATCCGGGGCCAGCTCCACGGTGATCAGGTGAAACTGGGCTTCGATCTCCCCTGAGGCCCGTTCATCCCCCTTGGGCGCAGACCTCTGAACCTGCACCCCCTCCAGGAGGGCTTTGTTCTCCTCCACCTTGTCCACGAGCGTCAGGATGTCGGTGAAGCGGCCGCTCAAACGCACCTGCCTGCCCACCTTCGCCAGCTGGCGAGTCTCCTCCCGCTTCACAGGGCCGATCGACTGGATTTTCAGGGAGAGGTCAGCGATGACATCGCTCAAGCGGGTGAGAAACGCCGTCCCCCCCCCAGCGTCAGCCAGCCAGGGAAAGCGCCGTACAATACGGGCAAAGCGGTCCTCATCCTGCGTGAATTGGTCATCGAGCTCCTTCAGCTCCGCGGCCAACTGCTGCCGTTTCAGCTCGGCTGCCTGCACCCGCTTTCGCAGCCTGGTCCCCTCCGATGGCACCCACACATAGAACATCCACAGCAGCACGGGGATGAAGCCAACGACGACGCACCAGGCGGCCAACCAGGGAAGTTTCCGGCTCACGGTAGCTCCCGAAAAGTCACGGTGACCGTCATCTGTTCGCGTGCCTCCTCCCCGGAGGAAATGGCGCTCGACGACGCCTCCCAATCCTCCAGGCGAAATTTGCGTGAGAATCTGGGGTCCTGGCCGAGGGCATCCAGAACCTTCGCCACCGCTACGAAGGGGGCCTTGCCAGGCCTGAGCTCTGTGGCAAGCTCCAGTCGGAACACCTGGGGGGCTCTGGAGGGGGGCTGCCCGCTCTGCTCGGCCTTGGGGACCGGTTTCGCCTCGGGGCGCAGCAGCGTGAGGCGGTTGAGCCAGATCTCCGGGGAGATCGCCTCGCTCAAGGCCGGCAGGACTTCCGACCAGGCGATCTGCAGTCGTTCAAGCTCGCTGATGCCCTCGAACAGGTTGCGCAGTCGTGTCAGATCGTTGCGGCGCTGCGGTATCTGCGTTTCCAGCGCTTTGCGCTGCTTTTCGACCGACCGCTCCTCCGCTTCCAGCGCAGCGGTCACACGATAGGCGTACCCGACGACGCCCAGGATGAGCAGGGCGCCGACCGCAAACGCGATCGCCAGCTTGCGGGGGCTCGCCAACCAATCGAGCCAGTTGCGAGCGAATTGCCCTGGATGCAACAGGTCGAGGTTGAATGGTGTCATAACGCTCTGAGGGCCAGGCCAACCGCCTGCGCCAGTTGTGGCCCTAGCTCTTCCATGGAGCTGCCGGCCGGGAGGATGCTCCGTTGCCAGGCCAATTCCAACAGGGGGTTGAAGGGGGTCGGGTGCCCCGTGGTGTTCCACAGGGTCAGGAGCCGCTGCAACTCGTCCTTCAGCCCGGCAAAGACACCTTCCTGCGCACAGTACACGCAACGCAAGGCCGACTCCATGCCGACCTCCGACCGGAAATAGCCTATGGAGGCTCTGATCTCTTCGATCATCTTGTCGATGCCGTGCTCCCGCCCCTGGAAATAGTGGACCAGCGGCACCCCTGCAGCAGGATGGTAGATGCAGAGCAAGGGGCCGTCGCTCTCCAGACAGAGCATGACCAGCGTGTCGGCGCCTGCGTCCCCCTGCAACATCAGCACGGCATTGAGGAGGGCCAGGGGTTCCACATCGACCAGCCTGGCTGTGACCCCCGCCAGTTGCAGGAGCCGGAGCCGCTGTTCCATCAGGCGCCTGGGCGCGCACACCGCCAGCATATGCATCTGGCCTTCGGCGGTGGTGCCCAGGACCTGCGCATCAAAGACGGCCTCCTCCGCGGGCAAGAGGCCGTGTTGCTGGAAATCATATCTGACCCATCCAAGCACCTGCGCGAGCGGTAACGCCGGGGGCTTCGTCAGGCCTTTGATCACCACCCCGGGGCCTCCGATGGCGGCGCAGACGGCGTCGTGCGGGCGGGCGCCCGCCTGCTGGAGGGTCGCTTTGATCGTCCGGGCCGCTGTGGCATCATCGGCCTGCGGCGGTAGGTCGCCCAGGCCGACGCCGGTCAGGATGAATTGCCGTCCGCGCTTCTTCAAGGCGACCGCCCTGACCCGCGTCATCCCGATATCCACTCCGACGCCTCTCGCCCGCAGGGGAAACACCGCTCTCCACCTCTCCGATCCTCGCTTAACATGCGCCGGACGGCAACGTGCCCTGACACTCCTTCCAGGTCATTCCCCTAACAGTGTAACCCGGTCCGCGTTTGGGATGCATCGTGTCGGGTATATGCTTGCTGGCTTGCGGGGACTGGAAAAATTTCGGGACGTTGTTCATAACGCACTCCTTGGCCGAGACCGCACCCACCAAGACGGTCTGTTTGGAGCTCGTCCACTTCACCCCCGCATAGAAAAAGGCCATGATATCACGCTGGCTCGTCAGGCTAACCTCGATCTCGCCGGGGCTCAGAAAGGACAGAAAATTTTTCTGGATAAATGAGGTGTAGTCGTTCGGCTCCGCAGAAGTGTCGTTACAGGTGACTGGGGTCAACTGGGCATCGGAGCAGACCGTGAGCCAGTCGGGGGCAGCTCGAATGGTCCCCCTCGCGAGGAAATTTACGTGCCCCTGGTAGTAGAACTCCCCTTGTGGCTTGTTACAGCCTACACAAATTTGCAGATCTCCATCCACGTAGATGAGCACGGGGACCACGCCCTTCGTCGTATGCGAGAGCACTCCCCGCGGCCCCGCCGCCACGGGGGGCGGGTCGGCGACGTTGT
>Ga0114945_10001351_pt1 | contig 15308 bp, 11 predicted proteins | sample OV2TP3_FD_87194 | JGI IMG/M metagenome (GOLD analysis project Ga0114945, IMG submission 87194) | Hot spring microbial communities from Beatty, Nevada to study Microbial Dark Matter (Phase II) - OV2 TP3 | ecosystem: Environmental > Aquatic > Thermal springs > Hot (42-90C) | place: USA: Beatty... | reverse complement strand
TCATGCCGATCTTCACGCTTGAAGCCCAGGAAGGGCGGCTGTTCAAACCCCTCGCCTTCACTAAAAACTTCTCCATGGCCTTCGCCGCGCTCGTCGCCATCACGCTGGCGCCGGCCCTGCTCACCTTGTTTTTGCCGGGAAAGGAATACGTCTTCGCGTCAAAATGGAAAACCCGCATGGCGAACCTTCTCTGGGGCGGGAAATTTCATTCGGAGGAGACGCACCCCATCGGCCGTTTTCTGCACCGCATGTACAACCCGTGCGTGACGTTCGTGTTGAAGCACAGGCGCGCGGTGATTTCCACAGCGGTCGCGGTGATGCTGATTTCTCTGCCGATCTATTTTCATCTCGGCTCGGAATTCATGCCGCCGCTCTGGGAAGGATCGTTTCTATACATGCCCACCGGCCTGCCCGGCATGTCGATCACACAAGCCGGCCAGGTTCTGCACTCCATGGACAAGATCATCATGCAGTTTCCCGAAGTTGAACACGTGTTCGGGAAAATCGGGCGTTTTGAATCCGCAACCGATCCCGCGCCGATCATGATGGTCGAATCGATCATCACCTTGAAACCCATGCGGCAGTGGCGGGAGGGCATGACGATCGAGAAATTGAAGGAAGAAATGGACGCGCATCTGCAATTCCCCGGCATGCCCAACGTCTGGTGGATGCCGATTCAGACGCGGATTGAAATGCTGACAACCGGCATCCGGTCGCCCGTGGGCGTCAAAGTCATGGGCGCCGACCTCGAACGGATCCAGCAGACCGCCAACGCTATCGAGGCGGAACTGAGGAGCATTCGCGGCACGCGGTCGGTCTTCGCCGAACGCGTCACCGGCGGCAACTTCATCGATTTCGACATTGACCGGAGTGAGGCCGCCCGGTATGGCCTGACAGTGGGCGAAGTCGAGGAGATCATCGAATCGGCGATCGGTGGCGCGAATATCGCGACGACGATCGAGGGACGCGAGCGATACCCGATCAACGTGCGATACCCGCGCGATTTTCGCGACGATCTCGACAAACTCAGCCGCGTGAAGGTCGCCACTCCGTCCGGCGCGCAGGTGCCCATCGGCCAGATCGCCGATATTCGCTTCAAGACCGGCCCGGCGGACATCCGAAACGAGGACGGGTCGCTGGCAACATTCATCTTCATCGACGTCAAAGACCGCGATCTTGGCGGCTATGTCGAGGAGGCCCAGCGAGTGATCCGGGAGAAAATTAAACTCCCGCCGGACGTTCGACTCGAATGGGCAGGGCAGTTTCGCTACCTCGAGCGCACGAAGGCGAAGCTGATCTGGGTGGTGCCGCTTACGCTCTTTGTGATTTTCCTCCTGCTTTATCTCAACACGAAATCAGTGGTGAAAACATTTATCGTCATGCTGGCCGTTCCATTTTCCCTCATCGGCGCCTTCTGGCTTCTATGGCTTCTCGATTACAACATGTCCGTTGCCGTCTGGGTCGGGCTTCTGGCGCTGGCCGGCGTCGACGCCGAAACCGGCGTGATCATGCTCCTGTATCTGGAACTGGCATACACCGACCGCGTGAAAGCCGGCCGGATGAACTCGCGGAACGATCTCGATGAGGCGATCCACGAGGGCGCCGTGAAACGCATCCGGCCCAAGCTCATGACGGTCGGCACAACGTTCATCGGACTTCTGCCCATCATGTGGGCGGGACTGGGCGAGGCCGGCGCGGATGTGATGAAACGCATCGCGGCGCCGATGGTCGGCGGCATCTTTACATCGTTCTTGCTGGAATTGCTGGTCTATCCGGTAATCTTTGCGATATGGAAGCAGCGATCGCTGGGCACATCTGCGCCTGAATGATGCGCACGCGGGGAGCGGTGGCCGTCAGGCCGGACTGAGTTTGAGAAGCATCTCCCGGTTGGTCGGAATATCGCCCAGGACTTTGTCCATCATCCGGTAGGCGTCGTCCGGCGACAGCTGGGCGAGGATTTGTCTGAGCGCCACGAGTCCGCGATATTCGGTTTCAGAGTAGAGCAGCTCTTCCTTGCGCGTCCCCGATTCCTTGATCTGGATGGCCGGAAACTGCCGCTTCTCCGCCAAGTCCCGTGACAGCACCAGCTCCATGTTACCGGTACCTTTGAATTCCTGAAAAATCACGTCGTCCATCCTCGACCCGGTTTGCACCAGCGCAGTCGCCACAACCGTCAGGCTACCGCCGTGCTCGATGTTCCGCGCCGCGCCGAAAAACCGCCGGGGTTCCTCCATCGCCATCGCGCCCAGTCCTCCGCTTAAGGTCTTGGAGTGCGAATCAATATGGATGTTGAACGCCCGCGCCAGCCGCGTGATGGAGTCCAGCAAAATAACGGCGTGCTTTCCCTCAAGGGCGTGCCGCATGGCCTCTTCCAGCACGTCACGTGTTTTCTCAACGTGGCTCTCGGTCGACTTGTCTGACGACGAGGCAACCACCGTGGCCTGGACGGACCGCTGAAAATCCGTTACCTCTTCCGGCCGCTCGTCAACCAGCAGAACATATTGAACGACATCCGGATGGTTTGCCGACAGGGCGCGTGAAATGGTCTTCAATATCGTTGTCTTGCCGCTCTTGGGCGGCGAAACGATCAGCGCCCTCTGGCCGCGCCCGACCGGCGTCATCAGGTCCATCCACCGGCCGATCTTCTCATCCGGCCGGGTCTCCAGAACATACCGCTCGGTCGGATGCATCGGCGTCAGCTGCTCAAACGCCTTGCGCACAGCGGACGGCGGTTTGGGACGTTGAAACCCAGGCCGACCTGAGGTGGGCGGACCACTCCTCTGGCGCCGGTTATCCGGCCGGCGCGAATTTTGCTGCCGCCTGCCGTCGGAGCGGTTATTCATGACGGAATGCGGATATCCCTTGTTACGCATGGGAAGTGTCGTCTCGTTTCAATCTGGCAACTACCCTTCTCTTGGCTTTTGATATCCTCCTCCACGTGGGTGGGAACTCAAGTGGAAGTAGCCCCTTCATTCGAACTGGCGCAACATATCCTATCGATCGGCAAAGGTCAATCACTATTGCAAGAATCTTCCAGTAGAATAGTGTAGGACAGCCCGCGCCATTTTTGGTATAGTACGTCCCGTGCAACAGTTGGCGCAGAAAGCGGCGCTCCTTCTGATAGGCGTGTTGGGGGCACTGGGTCTCGTGGAAATCTGGCTTCGCGTTCTCCCCCCGCGGGACTTTGCCCGGATACTCAGCGCTCAGCACCTGTATCAGCCTGATCCCACGCTTCGGTATACCCTCCGGCCGAATTTGGACGTGTATGCTCTTTCGGAATCGGGCGATGCCTACTCCATAAAGACCAATGACCATGGACTCCGGGATGTCCCCTACCGGCCGGACGACAGCCGCCGGACGATTCTGGGTCTTGGAGACTCCTTCTTGTTCGGCCAAGGCGTCGCTCGGGAGGAGGCGATGTTGGGCCGGCTGGGGAATCTTCTGGAAGACTGGTCGCCGGGCAGATTCCGGACGATCAACGCAGGGGTTGAAGGATACTCCACCAATCAGGAAATCCTCTATTATCTCCAGCGCGGCCATCCGACGTTCCGGCCGGAAACGGTCATCCTGTTTTTCTACATCAATGACCTCGTCCTACATGTTTCTTACGGAAAAATTAATTACTATATGGGTATCCCCATTCCCGAAGCGTCCCCGGGACAGGGTCTGCTTGCTTCGGATGGTGATACTCCCTCCACGCCGGGCATCCCTGGCGGATCTCATCAGTGGCGAATGGTGGATTTTGCGAAGTATCTGCGCGAGGTCTACCAGATTCGGACCTCCGAAAAGAAGTATCTGGAAAACAAGCCGAGTTTTGATATCGAGGCCAGGATATTCAGCCGCGAGTTTTTTCCGAAAGAGGCATGGCGCATCAAAAACGTCGAAAACATGCTCAAACTCCTCCATCAGGAGGTTCGCATGAACGGCGCAAAACTCCTCGTCGTCTACGTGCCCTCCGCCCGGGAAGTCGAGGAAGGCTCGGCGAGAAAAAAATACTATCGGCATCTGGACGCCGATCCGGCCAGGTGGGACTGGGATCGGCCGGGCGACGAAGTCGGCCAAGCTGTGTCGTCTGCGGGGATACCGTTTGTGGATCTGAGGGCGGCTTTTAAATCCCACTGGCAACAAACCGGCCGCAGTCTCTATTTTCATGGATACGGCCATTTCACGCCGGCCGGCCACCGTCTCGCGGCGGATGCCATTCTGCCTCACATCCAGAACGTTCTTCAGCCGGAACCGGCCGAGGTATCCGCCGCGGGGTCCGCACTGGGTCCACCGGGTGCGCCGGACATCCGCAAAACCATCTGGGGTCATACCGAGGACGTTTACCGGAAAATCGAGATTGTCCAAGGCGATTCCGTTTGGACAAGATCTTTTCCGGTCGGGCCGCCGCCGGAAGTCAGAATCCGGATTCACACCTATGTCCATAGTTCTCCCATTCGACTTGCCGCCGCCGACGGATTGGAGACGTTGCTGATCGACGAAATCCCGGGTAATTATCCGGGCTGGCTCGAAAAAAATCTCTTGCTCAAACCCTGGTCTCGCCGGCCCATTCAATTGAGTCTCTCGCCTTCCACCGCTGGCGGCCGGGCGATTTTTTCGGCGCCGTACCGGTTTCACCGGTCGTCCGCCGCTCGGCCGCCCATCCTCTGGTTTGCGGTTTCATCCATGCGCGCGGACCATCTGCCCATGTACGGATACGGCAAGACCACGACCCCGCATCTGGCCGATTTCCTTCGTGACGCCACCCTCTTCGAGGACGTGACCAGTCCCTCGCCCTGGGATCTGCCCGCGCTCCTGACGCTGCTGACCGGACTCGATCCCTTTACGCACCACGTAGAGACCGAGTCGAATCGTCTCCCTCCGGAAATTCCGACCGCGGCTTCCATTCTGGAATCGGCGGGATATACGACGGGCGCGTTCGTCGCCGCGGGATCGGCGGGACACACGCACCTTAAGCATTTCCAGTCCATTTACGAATACCCGGGTCGGGATTCCAAGGGCGATCTGGCCTTCAATCGAAAATACCTGCGTCAATGGATCGAATCCCACGCATCCGAGTCGTTCTTCCTGCTCTTTCAGACCCGGACTCTCGAGGAGCCATACACGGGAACCGCCTTTCCCAGGGAGGGTCAACCCGGCAGCCTGGCGGACACCCGGGCCCGATACGATGGCGGCCTGTACCGGCTGGACGATTTCTGGGGAGAAATGTTCGGTCTCATGCGCCACAAAGGTATTTTCGATTCGGCCTTGATCGTCATTTCCGGCTTGCATGGGGAAGAACTCGGCGATCGATCGGCCGGGAGGTATGGACATGGATCGGGCTTCCTTCAAGAAGTGATTCGGGTCCCGCTATTGATCAAATGGCCGGACGGAACTCATCCCGCTCCGACTTCGCGGTTCACGCCGCCCGCAGGACTGGTCGACGTTTTGCCCACCGTTCTCGACGCCATTCATATCCCGCCGCCCGCCATCCTGGACGGCCGCTCGATCCTGACTCGCCCCACCGCCGCAGACCCTTTCTTTCTTATGGGAGCCGTTCGGAGCGGTCCCAGCCGATTTGCCTGTGCGATTCGGCAGGGACGATTTAAACTCATCAGTATCGCGCCGGGCCGAAACAAAACCATCAGCACCGACTTGCGGCATATCCAACTGTTTGACCTGGATTCCGATCCCGGCGAGCGGGTGAACCTTCTGGTCAAGAACCCGGGCGAATTTATGCCGCGGGCCGAGCGTCTCTGGAACATTTTTTATGAGGCCGGATATTCCCACTATCTGAGATTTTCACCCAAAAAAATCGTGGCCGATAATGTCTACTAGACCCGGTGCTGATCCTCAGTCCCACTGTGACCTCTGCGGCCGATCGGTCGGATCGGCTCAGCTTCATGAACATCATTTGATCCCAAAACTCCAGATGAAACGGCTCAAACGACGCGGCCGCGCGGTCGAAAACCGCGTTGTCCTGTTCTGCAAACCCTGTCACACCGAAGTCCACGGACTCTTTGATCCGGCCCTCCTGGCACGATGTTTTTCCACGTTGGAGGCCCTACGTGCGGCGCCTCAGCTTGAACCCTACTTAGAATGGATTCGAAAAAGGAAGGCGACCGGATGACGTTTGGCTGGGCCATCTGGATCACCATCCTGGCTATTTCGGCCGCCGGCGACATCGAGTATCCATGGCCGCTTGGAAAAGAAACGCCGGTTCAGGGAACATTCGGGGAATATCGCGAGGGACATTTTCATACGGGAATCGATTTTTCCACGCGCGGCCAAACCGGATGGCCGGTCCATGCCGTGGCGGACGGCGACGTGTATCGCCTGCTCGATTCCCTCACCGGATTCGGGAAAGCCGTTTATCTGCGGCACCGGGACGGACGAGTGTCGGTCTACGCGCACCTCGACCGATTTCATGGGGCCATCGCCTCGAACGTGTCTGCCGGCCGCCGAACGATGTCTTTTCGAGACCGCATGGACACCGCCATTTTGCCGGGCCGATTGGCCGTTCGGCGTGGGGATGTGATAGGGTTTAGCGGGGAAAGCGGGTCGGGTCTGCCTCACTTACATTTTGAACTTCGCGCCGATGAGGAATCTCCCATCAATCCCATGGATTTTCTGCCCGCGCCATCAGATATTTCCCCACCGAAAATCCTTTCACTGTCCCTGCTGCCCGCGTCGCCGGATTCTCGAATTGACGGTGTTACACAGCCCGTCGAATTTCTTTTCCGGCCGGACGCGCCGCATGGATTTCAGATCGACACCATTCCGGAACTGGCCGGGCCGGTCTGGGTACACGTCACGGCGGATGACCTGACCGAGCCGGGCGGAAAGTATCATCTGAGTCCGAGGCGGGTCGAATTTTCCGTCGACAGCGGGCCGGTATCGGTCATTGAATTCGGCCGGTTGAGTTACGCGGCGGGAGAGAATAAAAGGGTTGGGCTGATCTACGACCTCGCCGCGTCTCATTCCGGATCCGGTCGATATGCCTTCCGGTTGATGACCTCTCTTCCCCGACCGGCATTCCTCAGAGCGACAAATCAGTCCATGCTCGACGCCGATGCCCTGCCGGCCGGTCGGCACCGGCTGCGCCTGGTTGTCGTCGACGCGGCGGGACTGGTTTCCGATGGAACCTTTTCGTTTGTCACTCGGGCCGCCGGCGCCCCACCGCTGAGCCGGATCTCCGTTCGGCCCGATCGCGAATCGAGTGTGGTGGTCCGATCGGGCGAAACGGCGGTTCTGAGCAGTCCGGACGGCCGGGCGAGGTGCGAGCTGACGGGCCGCGGAGTGTATACGAGTGATCCGGTGTCGCTATTGTCGGCGGAAACGACTCGAATTCCAATTCCTCATGAGTCGACCCTGCCCGCCCTCTGGGTCTATCGCCTCACACCGGATGGATATCCGTTCGCCGAGCCAGTCCCAATCACCGTGGCGCATCGGGGCGTCCGAACGCCGATTGAAAAATGCGGCGTCTATCGACTTCATCCGGTCACCCGGCAGTGGGCGTTTGTTGGATCGAAGATCGATCCCGATCGGCGTGAGATATCGGCCGAGATCGACCGGATGGGAATCTATGGTCTCTTCGACGATCAGGTCCCGCCCCGCATCTCCGCCCCGCGATGGGTGGATACCGTCGAGGTGCGGCTGGACGTGTCGGACCATGGATCGGGTGTCGCCGATACGGGATCCGTCCGGATCGACGGGCAAAAACTCGACGAGTGGTATTACGATGCTGACCGGGGATGGATTAGGATATTTTTGAGCAGCCTCAGACGGGGCCGGCATCGTGTGTCGGTCGTCGTCGCTGACCGAATCGGAAACACGGCCAGACGGAATGGGTCGCTAACCATTCACTGAACCGTTATTTTTTCTTGTTTGAAACCGGCTTGACGGGCGGGGTATCCTTGACCTCAACAGGGGAAGTATCCTTGTCCTTCGATGACGCCGGTTTGGCGGCGGGTTTTTCCGCTATCTCAGGGTTCGGCCGATTGTAAATGTTTTTCGCGCCGTCGACCAGCTGCGTGAGCTTCCAGTAACAGTGCCGCACCGTCAGCGCGTTGCCTTTCTCCGCTTCCTGGCCGAGCATCTCAGCGAAGGCCTTGACGTGATCATGGATGCCGTCCATGTCTCCTCGCAGATCCGGCCGGACGCGGGCGGCATGTTCGACCAGTTGGTGGATCACGGATCGTATTTCCACCGCCTCATCCGACATCCGCTCGTACTTTTTTTTCTCTACCTGATCCTTCAGCGCCTGGATCAACCGGTCCAACTCCTGGAACATGGATTCCGTTGAGCGGGCAGGCGTTTGAGACTGGCGCGTATCCGGCGGCTCCGCGGGTGATTCCGAGATCGTCGTGAGCGTCTCCGCGCCGCAGAGGCCCGCCCTCGACGCCGCAAGAATAAAAATCAAAACCCACCTCGCATGGATGGAATACCGTGTGCGCATCTGATTTAGTCTCCTTGCCCGCTTCTAAGGATTGACCGGCCCGTAACGGGATTCGTATTCCTCGGATGCCACCATCTCGATCGCGTCCCAGGGACACCCTTCCAGAAACGTGTCATTCGGGCCCTGGGTTGTGCATTTCTTGCAGCCGATGCAGAGGTTGGGATCCACCTGAATGGTTCCAAACGGCGGATGAGCGGCGTCAGGGACCCAGAACATGCAGCTTTGAATCGGACAGTACTGGATACACGCCGGAGCGCCGGAACATCCCGTACAGCTCTCGATGATATGCGCGATCTGTTTCGGTTTTTTCTTGCGGACGCTCTTGCCGTCCCCGGGAGACATCGGCTCCCGTTTGACTGGCAAAGCCGCCGCCGCCATCAGTTCCGACATGGATCAAGTGTACACAGGGGCTGCCGCGGCGTCAAGAAAGTGGAGGGGATTCAATTCTAAAGAGATGCGCGTCGAATCCCCCAAGCGCCAGATACAATCCCCTCGTCCGAAGATCCTCGGCGTTCCGATCGTACACCCGGTCGCTGATCAGATCTCGCAGACGCACGTCCCGGCCACGGTCGGATGAGATCGGCATCGGAATGTATCCCTGCGACGGGTCCCCCGATAGATTCGCGGCGACCAGCCGCTCCTGACCGCCGCGTGACCACCAGTACGCGATCAGCCGCCGGTGACTGCGATTGTCCTGCCATGCCTGCGCCGCATCCAGCTGCCGCCAGGTTCCGTTCAGAAAACAATCATCCGACAGCGCCGAGAGAATGCGATTGTACAATTGTACAATTTCCGGGTCCGGCGGTTCCGCCGGCCGGCGACGGAGCTGAACAGGAACTTTGACTTTCCGGCCGCAGAGCTGGCCTTCATGGAAAAATCGCAGACCCGGCGCGCCGAACGTGATGACCGCGGCGGCCTTCTGCCGGACCCCTTCAAATACCGCAGCCGCGCGCGCTTCGTCATGATTCTCGATCATCCGCGCAAGATGGTCCTGATAGTCGGGCGCCGCGCCAAGATGCAGTCGCACCGGTTCCGGATTTCCTTCGCGCAGCCGGTCATACAGTTTTTTGTCGTAGGTGAAATCAAAGCCCAACTGCTGCATCTCCCACTCGAGGTCCCAGTAGCATTCCGCCAGAAATATGAATTCGGGATGACTCGATTTGACCGCCTGGATGGCCTCCGCCCAGAACTCCACCGCCGGCGCTTCGCCGACCCGATTCTTCCACGTATTCTTGAAGATGCGGTTCATCAGCAACATCGCCATGTCGCATCGGATACCGTCACAGACGGTCGCGAGGGCCAAAATGAGTTCGATCATCGCCTGCCGCATCTCGGGAGAAAAAATGTTGATCTGAACCGTGTCCCGCCAGCCGTCAAAATATGGATCCCGGCCGTGCGCGAAAATGCGGCCTCCCGGGTCCTGGCCGGCACGGTAGAAATTCTGCGGCGCCCGGTCCAGATCCGCGGCTGTTCCCTGAACAAACCGCTCCGGAAACCGCGTGACCCACTCGTTGTCCAGGGCGAAATGGTTGGGCACCAGGTCCAGCATCAGCCTCAGATTCCTGGCTCGCAGCCGCATTCGAAATTCCCTCAGCCCTTCATCTCCACCGATGGCCGGATTCACCGTGTAGTCCTTCACCGAGTACGGCGAACTGCCGATATCCCCCGGCGTCAAGTCCGGCAGGGCCCGGAAAAACTCCTCTTTTAATTCAGGGGCGGACTGCGCCACTTGCCGGCCCCGCGGACTTGGCTGCCAGACGCCCATCAGCCAGATAATGTCAAACCGGCCGGCCCAGCGGTCAATCGTGTCGTCACGGACTTGCGTTAGGGAGGTTAGGCCCTGCTCGCGCAGCCAGACCCGGGTGTTGATTTCGTAGAGGCGCGGATATTTGGGTAGCGGCTTTATGATGACAGACGGTACAGCTCAACACCGGCCAGAATGAACAGGATCTCCGCCTGCTCTCGGGCAATCGGCCGGGCTGTGAATAGATACTCGCCAGGATGCGACAATATCGTCGGAATCAGCAGAAGCGAGTCCGCGCCCGACAGGGGAAACGACGTCGCCGGCAGAATCTCGCCGCGGGAAAGCGACCGCAGGTCCACTTGCATCGATGTCAGGCGCGGCGGCTCGCCCGGATACGCCGTAAACGGCGAAACCTGCAGCGCCACCAGATGCCAGCCGGGGACTTCGACCCGGATCAGCAGTTCCAGGGTCGTCTCAACACTGCCGCTGATCGATTCCATCAGGTTCACATTCTGACCCGGCGTCAGTGTGATGCGCCGGACGGTTAGTGACAGCTGGCCGTAGCGCGTCTGGATCTTTCGGATCGCCGGGGTGACCGTCAACCCCAGAGGGCGCAGGTCAAGTTTGGGAGTTTTTTTCCCGGCGGAGAGTTTTTCAACCCACGGTTTGTAAAACGGCGTCTCCACAAACGCCCGCCGCACTCGGACGCCAAAGTCATCCAGAGGAATCGGCGGCGCTTCCTCCGGCGCGGGCTTCGGAAGGTCATCCTCCACTGCGTCCGCGCCGGCCGATCCCGGCATCTCGGCCTTGTCCGCCGGCTTGGCCGCGGCGATTCCCTCACCGCCGATCTCGGCGGTTCCCTTCGCTTCGCCGCCTTTCGCCTTCAGGACAACTTTCCATGGCCGGTCAGACTCGCCGATCTCTTTCTCGGAAAAATCCCAGGATAGATCAAACGGATTCTTGGTCACCACGCCCCGATAGTGCGCGAAGAGCTGAGTGGGACCGTAGAGCGCCACGTCCAGGGATTTGGCCGCGCCCTCCCACTTGCCGGTCAGCGTCACCTTCCCGGCGGATTTTGGCTGAAATTCAAGCGTCACCTTATCCTCCCGGTTTTTGAGCAAAAACTCCGTCGCCCAGCCCGGACCCGCCCATCCCCACACGCCCGACAACAGGGCGCCAACCGCCAAGGTCTCCCGCAGCATCGTTTTCATCTGATGACGAATTAAACTTAGATTCGTCGTCGCGGCAAGATGCGCTTGGAAAGCCGGATCGCCAGAGCGCGCAGGTCGGCCGCCGTCCGGGCCTTGCCGTCCAGCCAGGCGTCACGAAGTTTTTTCAATAGACCGGGATAGATCGGACCCGGAGCGATTCCCCACCTCGCCAGCTCGTCGCCGCTCACCGGCGCGCGGACCCGCCGCCAGAAGGTCGCGTACTCCCGAATCCGTCTCCTTCCCCTGGCGCCCGCGCGCGCGTACAAAACCGCCAGCCAGTCGGCCGGGACGCCCGATAGAAGCGTCACCAGATCGCTGGGGAAAAGGCGCGCCTGATCAAGCCTGCGCAGGGCCGGGGAAACGGCCACCGGATGAGAAAAGATTTTTTTGACCTCCCGCGGAAACGGCATCCGCTCGGACATTTTTCGCCGGGCGCCGGCCGGCCAGTGAGAGATCAGCATGATCCATCGCGCGCGGCTTGGGTCAATTTCCGTGAGCCCGGCGGAGACGTGACTCACCGCGCGATCAATCCTTTCCGGATCCCGCGTCCCGGGCGTGGACGATATACCCAGCCGGCGTAGCAGTCCCATACGCCGGAGGCCGGAGTTGACCTGTATCCATCGGGCTTCATCGAATGAGCGCCGCCACTCGTCGAATAGCCGGTCCGACGCGGCCGCGAAGTAATCGGGATGGCGCAACAGGTCCCGCAGGGCCGCTTGCGTTCGCGGCTCGATCCGAAATCCATATCGCGTGGCGTATCGCACCGCGCGAAAGGCCCGGACAGGGTCATCCCGGAAACTGTCGGGATGCAGAATCCGGACAATGCGTCGCTTGAGATCCTCGCGGCCATGGAAGGGATCGACAAGGACGCCGGATTCGGCGCCGTTTAATCTCAGCGCCATCGATTGAATCGTGAAATCCCGACGACCCAGATCCTCCTCTATCGACGCACCCGTCTCCACAATCGGCAGACGCGCCGCCTCCGGATATCGCTCCCGGCGCGTCTCGGCCAGGTCGATTTGAACGCCGTCCGGACAGGCAATCCTTGCGGTATGAAATCTCGCGTGCTCCGTCACCCGGCCGCCGACATCCGCCGACATCCTCCGCAAAAAATCATGAATGGATCCTTCAACCGCAAGGTCGAGATCCAGAATCGGCCGCCCGAGAATCAGATCGCGGACCGGGCCGCCAACCAGATAGAGAGAGTGGGGACACCGCTCCAGAATCGTTTGAACCATCCCCCACTGACGCGGTGTCAGCAGGGACTTGAGACGCTCCAGCACGGCTCGCCGTCAGGCCCGCGGATGGAATTGGCGGTGGATTTGCCGAAGACGCGGCGTGTCCAAATGCGTATAAATTTCGGTGGTCGTGATGTTGGCGTGGCCCAGAAGTTCCTGCACGCTCCGCAAATCCGCGCCGCCGGACAGAACGTGCGTGGCAAAGGTATGCCGCAGAAGATGCGGATAAACAGATTTGTCCATCCCGGCTGACCGGGCGAGAGACTGGATCCATTTCCAGACTCCCTGCCGCGTCCAGCCGGCACAGCGCTTGGTCAGAAATACTCGGTCTGTCGATCGGCCGTTCAGGAACGCGGGCCGGCCCTTCTTCAAATAGTCATCCAGCGCCTCCGTCGCCATCCGGCCGATCGGCACGGTCCGCTCTTTGTTCCCCTTGCCGATCACCGTGACAAATCCATTGACCAGATCCACCTGCGATAGCGCCAGGTCGCACAGCTCGCTCACTCGAAGTCCCGCGCCGTAGAACAGCTCCAACATCGCGCGGTTTCGCAGGCCGGCGGGCGTTGTCCTGGGAATGGATTCAATCAGTTTGGTGATTTCGGACAACTCCAGAAACCCCGGAATGGATTTCCTCAGTCTCAGTCCGCGGACCTCGCCCACCCGATCCTCCGTCAAAAGATCCACGGATACCAGATACCGGAATAAACTCTTTAGTGCCGACAGCGCGCGCGCCATGCTCCGCTCGGAAATGCCCGCCCCCCGCAGCGCCTCCAGATGATCCTGAACGGTTCGCGGCGTCACGTCCGCAACAGTCGTCCCATCCTTTTCCAGTTGACGGAAAAACCGATCGAGATCGCGGCGGTAGGCACATACGGTGTTTTTCGACATCCCCCGTTCCACGGCAAGATAATTCAGAAATCCTTCCAGATCGGCCCGGCCGCCCATGGCCACCTTATCGGCACATCCGTCACGCCGAAACAGGCATCTCAGGGCGACTTGTAAATCTTCGTCTCCGATAAAATGCCGTCTATGTAGATCTTTAATTCCGCGTCACCAATCACCCGCTCCGCGAAGTCCAGCGCCTTCCCCGGCGTCGGCGTTCCCGTGTAAATACTTCGCGGACCTTCCCGGTCGGCCAGGACCAGATTGAACGGTGACGGGACCATGAGCAGGGGAACAACATATCGGATCAGAACGACCCGCATCTGGCCGGATGCCCGTCCCGGTTTCGGCGCGCTCACCACCAACGCCACACCGTCCCCGGTCGCCAGCGGCGTGCCCGACTCGGGCGTCGTCCGGATCACCCGGCCCGGATCGGCGCTTGACAGCTCCCTGGACACGCGCTGGATCATCAGTCCGGATTCGAGCAGTTTCGATTCGGCTTCAAGAGTGGTCAGGCCGACGCAGTTGGGAACGATGACGGATGATTTGGGCGCGCCGGTGGAAATCAGAAGCTGCACCTTGTCCCCAAGAATGACTTCCTGTCCGGGCGGCGGAAAATGCGAGATCACATGATCCGGCGCGACCGTCGCGTGTGACGTACGGGAGACCATGTCAAGCGTGAGCCCGCCCCGGACGTTGTGTTCCGATCCGACGGCGCGTAGGCGATTCTTTGCGTCGGTCAGCGGCAACCCGCGAAGATCCGGCATGCTGGTCCGCGCCGGACCCAGTGACACGAATACCTTCACCCGCCGGCCTTCACGGACTTTCACGTTCGCCACCGGCGACTGCATGTAGACAACGCCCGGCGGATCGCTCTTGCGAAAATTCCGCTCCACGTGCGGCTCCAAATCCGCCCGATCCAGATTCCGCACCGCCTCCCGCTCGGTCTGTCCCGTCACCTGCGGCACTATCCGCGTGCCGACCGTCCGGGTCAGCATGAGCCACGTGACGCAGATGGCCAGGGTGGTGATGCCGAAAAATTTCAGGAGAGTTTTGATCACTTAGAGCCTGTAACAAAATGACAAATAGGTTCCCGCCAGGCCGGCCATTTTGGTACAGGCTCTTAGGATTGGGTCGATTTGGCAAAAAAAGCAAAAGTCCCGAAGAGGCTGCCGTCCTTGTCGCCTACCTTCGTCCGGCGTTCCTCGGAAACGGTGTAGGACTCCTCATACTCTTTCTTCGAATCCTCCTGCCGGCCCAGAAGCTCCAGCGCCACACCCTTGCGGTACAGAACTTCGGCCGCAGACGGCGACAGCCGGTCGAATTCGGAAAAATACCGGTCAACCAGCGATAACGCGCTCTCCGGTCGGTTCAGGTTCAGCTCCACCGCCATCCAGAGCGGATAGACCCTCTCCCGCAGATAGTGATTCCCGTATCGGTCCATAAACTGCTTGAATTGATTCGATGATTCCTCGGCGTTGCCTCGCGCGAGATTCACCAGCGCCAGATAGTACAGGCCCATCGATGTGTATTTCGAATTCGGATAAAGAGACATCAGCTGGCTCAGCGACCCCTGCGCCTGATCGTGACTTTGATTCCGATAGTAGTAGTAGCCGTTCGTAAACAGAATGTAGGCCTTCTCGTCCACGCTCCGCATGTACCACAGGATGGCCGGCACGCCAATCAGCGCCAGCGTCACCACAACTAACGCCCGCTTGACGATGTCGGGCCGCTCCCGCACGAAAGTCCGAATCCGATTCATCAGGTCCATGGTTCCCTCTCCCGACTCCCCT
>Ga0114945_10001350_pt1 | contig 15313 bp, 11 predicted proteins | sample OV2TP3_FD_87194 | JGI IMG/M metagenome (GOLD analysis project Ga0114945, IMG submission 87194) | Hot spring microbial communities from Beatty, Nevada to study Microbial Dark Matter (Phase II) - OV2 TP3 | ecosystem: Environmental > Aquatic > Thermal springs > Hot (42-90C) | place: USA: Beatty... | reverse complement strand
CGCCCGATCATTGATCCCTTTCATCAAGACCGTCTGCGATCCCAGCGGCACCCCGCTATCCGCCAGCATGCCGCACGCCCCCTTCACCTGCGGGGTCACCTCTTTGGGATGATTAAAATGCAGGCTCATCCAGACGGGCTTATGCTTGGTGAGGACGTGGCAGAGCGACTCGGTGACCCGATACGGCAGCGTCACCGGGTTGCGCGTGCCGATGCGCACGAACTCCACGTGCGGGACCGCCTTCAGCTTCGTGAGAATCTCATCCAAGCGCTCATCCGAGAGCGTCAGCGGATCGCCGCCGGAAATGAGCACGTCGCGGATCTTGCGATGCGATTTGATGTAGTCAATGGCGTGGTCGATGTTGATCGACTTGCTGAACCCGGCATTGGTGCCCACGACCCGGCTGCGCGTGCAAAACCGGCAGTACATCGAGCAGATCTCCACGACCAGCAAGAGGACCCGATCGGGATAGCGGTGCACCAGCCCCGGCACGGGCATATGGCTGTCCTCGCCGAGCGGATCGATCATATCATTGGGGCTGAGCCGGTACTCCTCTTCCACCGGCACCGCCTGGCGACGAATCGGACATGTGGGATCATCCGGATCCATCAAGGCCGCCCAATACGGGGGAATGCCCATGATGAACCGGCCGGCGCGACGCGTGACGGCGTGCTCTTCCGAAGGGGTCAGACGGATCACTTGGCGCAGCTGCTCCACGGTCTGGATCCGGTTGGCCATTTGCCACCGGTAGGTCTCCCATTGATCCAGAGGAACATCTTTCCAGAGGGGAATTCGTCGATACGCTTCCACGCTCACCGTCCTCCTGTTGTCTGTGCCGCTCACGTCGCCATCCGGCTCACCGCAAGCCCGCGGGAGGCGAACCCTTGAGACGGGAGCGTCGCCTGTTGCCCCGCTCCCGAACATGAGGTCGAGCGGCTATGGCGCGCCATGGCCAGCTCCACGATCCGTTGGATCAACGCCTCATGAGAGAATCCGGCCGCCGTCGTCATCACCGGAAAATTGCTGTCCAGCGGGCTGAGGCCCGGCAAGGGATTGACTTCGAGCACGAAGGGCGTGCCATCCGCGCGCAGCCGGATATCGGTGCGCGACACATCCGCGCAGCCCAGCGCCCGGTGGGCGCGCACGGCCATGTCCTGCACGCGCGCCGTCAGCGACGCCTCCAATCGCGCCGGGCAGTGCAACGCGGGACTCAACCCCATCGAGCGATTGCCCTGGAACTCTTTCATGCGCCACGAATAGAAAAACTCGCCGGAGTCGCGGCAGGGGGTAAAGTCGATTTCAAGAATCGGCAGCGGCTCGTGCCCCATGACCCCGACGGTGAGTTCGATGCCATCGATGAACTCTTCCACCAGAATCTCCTGGCGATACCGTTCGTAGAGCTGGGCGACTTGACGGCGCAGCGACGGCTCATCGCCCACGACGCTCTCACGCCAAATCCCTTTGCTGGAGCCTTCGCGGTTCGGCTTGACGATCAAGGGAAACTCCAGCCGCGGGTTGAGCAGCGCGTGCGGCGTCGGCAAGAGCTGCCACGGCGGGGTCGGGATGCCTTCGCAGGCGAGGATCTGCTTCGTCTTCGCTTTATCGAGGGCGAGCGCCAAGGTGATGCTGTTGGAGCCGGTGCAGGGCACGCCCAGCGATTCCAGGATGGCCGGCACCTGGGCTTCGCGATGCGGCCCGTGGGTGCCTTCGGCGATGTTGAACACGAGATCGACCGCATGGGTCAGAAACCATTGCGGCAGATCCTCGGTCGCTTCGACGAGGTGGACCGTGTGCCCAAAGGCGCGCAAGCTCGTGACGATCGTATCGATCGTCTTCTGGCTATCGAACTCCGAGTCTCCGTCGTAGGGGACCCCGTCGCGCTCATAGACTTCGCGGCGCAAATTGTACGTCAGCGCGACGGTGTAAGAGACAGGCGCCTCCCCTGGCGTCAGAGGGCTCATCGTCCGCGCGCCGCCCCCGCGTGCGAGAAATTCGCGGACGCTGGGATCAGGCCGTGCCGGGCCAACGCCACGTCCAGGATATGCGTGATGATCTGATAGTGGGTCATGCCCTTGGTCTTGGCCACGAAATTGAAGACATCTTCATGCGAGAGCGACGGCAACGGGTTGATCTCAAGCACAGAGGGATGGCCATGGCGATCGACGCGGAAATCGATCCGGCCGAAGTCGCGGCACTCCACCGCCTGATACGTGCGCAGGGCGAGCTCTTGGAGTCGACGGCTCAGCGGCTCGGGAATGGGTGCCGGGCAGACGTAATCCGCCCCCGACCGCAGGTAGGCAAAGGTGAAGAATTTCCGCCCGAGATCCGTGTGGCCGTCCAACGCGATCTGGACCACGGGGTACACCTCAGGCGCCTCATTGCCGATCACCGCCACCGTGAATTCCTGCCCGGTGATGAATTCTTCGATGAAGATCGTCGGCGCCTTGTAGGTTTCCATGAGCCACGTGACCTGGGCATACAGTTCCTGCGGCGTGTTGACCAGCGAGCGCTCGCTGAGTCCTTTGCTCGACCCTTCGCAGCGCAGTTTGGCGATGAGCGGGTACGTCAACTCCGCTTGCCAGAGCTTCTCAGGATCCGTCACTTCCAGAAACCGAGGCGTCGGGATGCCTTCCGCGATAAGGATCTTCTTTGTGAGGACCTTGTCGAGCGTGAGGCCCAGCGTGAGCCCATCCGCTCCGACGAATGGGATGCGCATCATCTCCAGGAGAATCGGCACCTGCGACTCTCGGTTGCGCCCTTCGTACCCTTCCGCGATATTGAAGACGATGTCAACCTCGCACCGGCCCCTCTGCTCCAGCAGACGGCGGGCATTGCCGATGCGCACGACCTCATGGCCCGCCTCGCGCAAGGCCCGCTCGATGTGCTGAATCGTCTCTTCGTGATCGAATTCGGCGTTCAAATCCGGCGGATCGCCCGGCTTCAGCACGAATTCACTTTTGACGTTATAGGTAATGCCGACGCGAAATCCCATGCGAACCTCGTGTCACGATAAAAACAAACAGGGACCCTGTCGTTCGAGTCCCTGAGCTCCGAACTTCGATTGTCTCAACGGTGACGCGCTGCCCCTCACATCACTCGCCACGATCCTCCGCGGATCGCGCGAGCTCGTGAGGAACACATCATCACGTGTGAAAACTTCATTACCATATTTCGTACCATACCTCCCCCACCCTGTCAAGGACATGTCGCGAATTTTTCGCGAGATCTCACGCGAGTCGCAGATGTCTGATGTAATGATAGAGATACTGCTGCGCGTAGCCGGCGTAGGGCCCGAAATGTCGTCGGGCGTAGTCGTGCAGCAGCTTGCGGGTGGCTCGTCGGTGTCGAAAGTAGTAGCGCATCGCCCGCTCCATCCACACATCAATCGGAAAGGCCTCAAACTTTTGGCATCCGAAGAGCGCGACGCAATCCGCCACTTTATCGCCCACGCCTTCGCAACCCAACAGCGCCGTCTTCGTCGCGTCGTAGTCCACGCGCTGCAACTGCGGCAGCGAGATGCGCCCTTCCACGACGAGCCGCGCGGTATTGCGCAGATACGGCGCGCGGTATCCCAACCCCAAGCTGCGCAGGCGGCGCTCCGAGGCCTGAGCAAGGGTGTCGGGCCTGGGAAACCCAAACCCGCGAAATCCGTTCAGGGAGACGGGCTCCCCAAACGCCTGGCAGAGCCGCTGAATCATCCCTTCGATGCGTTTGATGTTATTAAAGGAAGCGCAAATGAAGGACGCGAGCGTTTCCCACGGGTCCTGCCGCAACACCCGCAAGCCGCGGTGGCGCGCAATGGCTTGATGGATTTGGATATCGACGTCGATGGAGGAGAGGATGTCCGCCATGTTCAGATCCAAGGCGAAATACCGGCGCAGGCGATCCGGCGTCAGGGTGGGGTCTGAGGCGTCGCAGAGGAGTCGATCGTTGACGTGGGAGACTTTGACGACGCTGCCGCCAATGAAGCCGTAATACCACTCCTCCTGCCGGCTCCAGCGGAAGGTTTGCCCGGAGGCGAGGGTCGCGGAGAGGGAAAAATCCGGCGCCGCTACGTCAAACATCGCGCCGCGAGGCGAGGGGAACGTTGCCTCATACTTTCGGAAGCGTAATACCCTGCTGGCCTTGATACTTGCCTTTGCGATCCGCGTAGGACACTTCGGGCAGCGAGCCGGCTTCAAAAAACAGCACTTGCGCGATGCCTTCGAAGGAATAGATCCGCGCCGGCAGCGGGGTCGTATTGGAGATCTCAATGGTGAGATGCCCTTCCCACTCAGGCTCCAGCGGCGTGATGTTCACGACGATCCCGCAGCGGGCATAGCTCGATTTTCCGAGGCAAATGCCCATGACCGAGCGCGGCAACCGGAAGAATTCCACCGACCGCGCGAGCGCGAATGAGTTGGGGGGAATCACGCACGTCATGCCTTTGAAATCGATGAAGGAATCCGGATTGAATTGTTTGGGATCCACAACGGCTTGTCGGACATTGGTAAAGACTTTATATTCATCCGTCACGCGGATATCGTAGCCCATCGAGGAGAGCCCGTAGGAGATGACGCCGTCGCGCTTGAGCTGCTCCTCGAAGGGCTCCAGCATGCGATACTTCTTGGCATACTCGCGAATCTCCCAATCGACCAGGATGCGCCCGAACGACTGGAGGCGCTCAGGGCTCATACTCGATTTCGTGGACATCTCAAGCATGAAGCGCTCCCTTTTTCTCCGTCGAGAGCACGAGGCGGATGCGGTTGAGCGCCCCTTCGATGGCGATGAGCGGCAGCTGCTTGTCTTTTCGCCGCAGATGCTTCAGATGCGGATTCGCCTCGTGCCGGACCCAGCTCACCGGCCGCTCCAACACCTGCTCAAGCCCGTCTTTCCCCCAGTGCGAGATGACGAACTGTTTGCACTTTTTCGAGAGTTCCGGCGCGTAGAGCCATCCCATCACGCACCTCCCTTGCGAGACTTTCGCTGCAGTCGCCGTGGAGCTTCGGCGCAGATGAGGTTGGTCGATTGAATCGCGTACATCGGATTGCCTTCGGCGTCATAGCGCCCCTCGACGCGGTGCACGGTGGCGAGCAGCAACTTCAATTTCAGGAGCGTGCCGTCATCCAACCGGTACTCATTCCATCGCTCGGTGCAATGGTCCACCTTCACCTGCTGGGCATCGAGCTGCTGCCCCGCAAAATTAATCTTCACCCGCTTGTTCATCATCTCCCCTCAGTCCACCACATTATTACGGCTTTGCTTCTTCACTAACACCTATCACCCAGATGGGTATGGTGATGCCCATTTTGGCGTGTGGCAACTCCCGTACAACTCGCTCATAGTGGGCAATATTCTCATCGAGTTTATCAGCCGTAGCTTTCATGGGGACGACAAGTACACCGACTTCAATATCGTCGGCTGAGTAGGACAAAAGAAACTTGAACACATCAGTGTACCAGCGGGCCATGTTACCGAACTGGACTTCAACTTGAATCTTCCCGCTTTTCGCATCCGCCCGTAATTCAGACTCGCTTCCTGAGATGATGCGCGGGGCAATCTCCCAATCCTTTGCTCGAAAGATCTCGGCGAGCTTCTTGTTAGTTTTATCCGCACTCAAAAACTTTGTTGAAACAATGCGACCGTTTCTCTTACGTTGACGTGGATGAGGAAGACGCGAAAAATCGACGGCCTTCAGAACTCCTTCGATGTCAGCTTTTTCTCTTGCGAATTCTCGATCTAAGATTGCTTCTGCGTGTCGATAACTATGTGTTTTGGCTATCTGCATGCGAAAACCGTGCCAAGACCAAACTAACTGCCGTTGAGCCGGTAACTTCCCTTAGCATCGAATAATAGTTGCTGGCATAAGTCAATGGTCATGGGACGAGAACGGTAAGGCACCGACGGGTCATAAACCGGTCTATCCATTGGCCTGATCTTCAACTCACCTTTCTCAGCTTTCCGAATACGGTCCTTCGCTTCTCTCAGGTACTCTTCGACAATCTCAGCGCCAGCGGCTCTTCTCTTGTGGATCAGCGCAGCAATCGCGGTTGTCCCAGCACCCATAAACGGATCAATTATCCAATCCCCAAGGTTTGTGAGCGCCAGCACAAGACGTTCAATAAGCTCAACAGGAAACTGGCACGGGTGGTTTGTTTTCTCAACGTGATTGTGCTTCACATTAGGGATATCCCAAACATCTCCCGGGTTCTTTCCTAAAGGATTGCATGAGTATTCGCCCGCTTTCGGGCCTTTGAAATACTTCTTGTTGGGATACTTCTGAGGAACGCGCACGGCATCAAGGTGAAACACGTGGTTATCGGACTTGGTAAACCACATGATAGTCTCGTAGCGACCTGAAAACCGCCGCGAGCAGTGCAAGCCGTGCTCAAAGCGCCACACGATCCTATTGCGAAGCTTAAGACCCAGGGACTTGAAAACTGGGTAGAGGAGCGTGTCGAGTGGAGCTATTTCTCCTCCGTCGACATAATTGCCCACTTGCCAGCAAATGCTTCCATCGCTAGCAAGTACGCGAACACACTCTCTAATCACTTCTGACTGCTGGTTCACGTACTCCTCTAGTTGGAGTTTTTGCTCGTAAGGTTTCCCGATATTATACGGAGGAGAGGTCACGATGAGCCGAGCCAAACTAGATGGAAGAGTCCTCAGAAAATCTTTACAATCCCCATGAGAGAGAACGACTTCTGCATCTGTCCTGAAACTCTCCGTAACTCTAATCGTCCCATGACGATTTGAGCGTTCGTTCTCCACGAACCTGCTTTTAAGCAATGAATTACCGTTTAACTTCATTGTGAATGATGTCATTAAGCGACTTAGCCCCTGTCCTCTCTTGGTAAGTCCCAAGTGTCATGTCTGATCGAACGTTCAAGTCAATCTTGTCCTGTTCCTCAATAGTACGAATAAGCGTGTCGTCTCTCTTGTCCCGAAGGCGCCCGTCTTCATTTCGGGAACGGCACCCTCGCATCTTTGGAGCATCATTTGAACAACGCTTGGCCATCAGAGTTCCCCCTTTCAATGTGCATTCCTAGCTCCAGTATTCAGCTATCGAGCAATAGAGCTATCAAGCAAAAATCAGGCACAGTGACAACTTACTGAACCTTGGTTGCTACACCGTGGCACAAGTCCGAGACGGTCTCAAACGCGGTTTTCATAAAACGAGTCACATCGCCACCATCAAGTAATCTGTTGGCTTGAATCACGGCGATGGCCGACTCTTTAACGGATTCAAGTTCATACTCATTCCTGCCGTACTTATCTGGCATGTACAAACACCCCCTTCACTACGCAATTGCTCAATAGCAGATCGCTCGATAGCTGAATAGCTGAGTTACGAGCAGCCGGAGGTGCTGCCGCAATTGCCGCATTTGTAGCAGTTGCCGTTGCGGACCATGAGCGAGCCGCAGTCGTGGCACGCCGGAGCATCGGCTTGGGCGACGAACGTCATGCGCTCTTGCTGTTCCAGCGTCGAGACGTCACCGGCTTTGGTCGCAGCCCTCGCAGCGCTTGACTCGCCGGCCGTCGCCGCAGGCTTGGTGCCGGGCAGCTCGGTCACCTTAAACTGCTGCGCCTCCTCGGCCGGCAGAAACTTGAGGGCCAGCCAGCGAAAGATGTAATCGATCACCGACTTGGCGAAGCGAATGTCCTTCGTGTTGGTGACCCCCGACGGCTCAAAGCGCACGTGGTTGAATTTATTCACGAGGACTTTCAGCGGCACTCCATACTGCAGCGACAGCGAGACCGTCGTCGCAAAGCAATCCATGACACCGGAGAGGGTCGAGCCTTCCTTCGACATCACGATGAAAATTTCCCCCGGCTGCCCATCCTCAAACAGGCCGACCGTCAAATAGCCTTCATGGCCGCCGATGGAAAACTTATGCGTGATCGCCTGGCGCTCATCCGGCAGCCGACGGCGATATGGCGTGCCCGCGGGGGCAGCGGCGGCGTTCTCTTTCTTCCCCGTGGAGAGCGGCTGCACGCGCTTGGAGCCATCCCGATAAATCGCCAGCGCCTTGATGCCCAGGCGCCACGCCTCGGTGTAGGCGTGCATGATGTCCTCCACCGATGCGTCCTGCGGCAAATTCACCGTTTTGCTGATGGCCCCGCTGATGAAGGGCTGCGCCGCTCCCATCATGCGCACGTGGCCCATGTAGTGGATGAACCGCGTGCCGTGCACCGGCCGAAAGGCGCAGTCGAAGATCGGCAGATGCTCGGCTTTCAGGCCCGGCGCGCCCTCGATCGTTTCCTTTTCATCCAGCCATTTCAAGATCGCATCGACGTCATCAGCGGCGTAGCCCAACCGCTTCAAGGCCCGCGGCACGGTTTGGTTGACGATTTTCAGCATCCCGCCGCCGACGAGCCGCTTGTATTTGATGAGGGCGATGTCCGGCTCGATGCCCGTCGTGTCGCAATCCATGAGAAACGCGATCGTATTGTGGCTGACGAACCCGTTGGCGAGGTATGTCGTGTTGTCGGGCACGGAGAGATCGTAGGTGGGCTGAAGGCCACCATCCTCATTGACGCTCACTCGATCGTAGAAAAATTGCAGGGCGTGCGCGAGGCGGTCATTGCGCGTCTCTTCGTAGAGTTGAACGACGCGCTGACGCGGAATGCCCCCATGTCGTCGAATCGACATGAGGACGGCATTGTGGTGTCGGCTGCTGACTGGCACCAGCTCATCAATCAGATCGTCTGGCAGAAACACGTAGTCCCGCTTCCCGCTCAGTGCTCCATCCTTGGTCTCCAGCGCCGCCGCTTTTCTCTTCCCAAGAAATCCGATCTCATGGAGGAAGGACTCGTTATAGCTGATGTTTCGCAGCCGCAGACCATGAACGTCCGCAGCCCCCCACCCCGACTGATCAAGCTTCGCGGTCGTCGGGTAACCGAGCGCCAATAAGAGCGTCGCCACCTCACGGGCAAACTCGGCATGGGCGGTCGAAAATGACGGGACGCCGAGGGTCACCGAGCCATCCGCTTCAAACAGCCCTCGCAGGAACGCTGAATACACCAATCGATCGTTGGTCGCCAAGATGGCATCGGGAATGTGGGGCTGATACCCCTTACCGCGGTGATCTGGTGAGTCTGTCGGCATGTGCTTTGCGAACCCGCACGCTTCCCACCACATGGCTAAGGCGACGGAATGGAGGCTGACTTCGACGTAGCCTTGCCGTAGCTCAACGTGTAGCTTGGCATGAAAGAGGGACCACGCCAACCGGCACAGTCGCTCCACCACATCCTCATCGCCAGCCGTCACGCAAAACCGCAGACCTTTACTATGGAGGCTCCCATCCCCCATGAAGTATCCCACGAACTCCGCCAAGTCGGCGGTCACCTCGCCGGGAGCTTGAATCTCCGGATCGCTGGCCCAGTAGGGTTCGCCGAGGGGGGGCAGCGCCACGTGACGCACGTCACCAAACACGGTGTTCATCGCCAGGGGCACAAGATCCCCCGATGCTAACTCTTCAAATCGTCTCCACACCCACGCATTGGTGATCGGATCAACCACCTTGACGCGATGGTGGAGCGTCCCACAGATCTCGTAGCCCGCTTCGGTACGAATACGACGTGTTGCCGCCGGCCCGTTGATGTAGAATCTCGTCGCGGGGCGCTCTCCCTGATCGGTCAGGACACGAAACGACACATCCTGCCACTGGGCACCATGGATCTTGCCAAGTCGGTTCAGCCGGACCACTCCCTTATCCGTCACGATCAGCGAGCTGCCTACAAGACAGCCGGTCGGCGCCAGCACCGTGACCTGCGAGTTGCGCACGCCGACGGCTTCCCCGAAGCGAATCGACTCATCCCACGCGCGCGTGGCCGCCTGCAGCAGCGGCTGCGGCACGAGACGATGATTGATCTTGTCAACCTGAGCGCGATGCTTGCGCAGCACGCGCAATTGCGGCTCGCGGTTCATCGCGAACCCGGCATACGGCCCCATCTGCTGCGCGATCTCCCCGGAGACTTCATAGGCGGTTCCGCACAAGAGCGCGGTCAGCGTCCCGGCCCACGCGCGGCCTTCCTCCGAATCATACGCCAGGCCCAGCGACATGAGCAGCGCCCCGAGGTTGGCGTAGCCGAGGCCCAGCTCGCGATACGCCCGCGCGGTGCTCTCGATCTTGGCCGTCGGGTAGGAGGAATTCTGCACGACGCTGTCCTGCGCGATCGTCATGATCCGCACGGCATAGCGGAATTGCTCGGTCAGAACATTCCCCTCGTCGTCGATGAACTTCAGGAGGTTGATGCTCGCCAGGTTGCATGCGCTGTTGTCTAAGTGCATGTACTCCGAACAGTTAGCAACAACGATGCCGTTCACAATGTAGCTGTGATTCTTGGGTTCAGTCAAATTGTACGTCGACTCATAACCGACCTTCGACATCTCAACCAGACGAACGGTCGTTCGCTCGCTATGGAATTCGCGATCAGTGATAAGTCGATCGAGCTTGGCTTGCTTTGTCGTGGTTAAGAAGCCGACATGTTCCTTAAACCGCACCATTGATGGGCCACTAACGCGAAGATCGTAAAGTGGTTTTGAGATGTACTTGACATGAGTACCATCTTCCTTCGTGTCTGAGAATTTTTGCTGGGCTTCGGAAATCCGATAGATGCGACTGTGAATGCCAAAGAGAAGAAGAAGTCGTTGGGCATCTACAAGGAGCGTACGCGATGTGCTACCAAGCCCAACGTAGCGGGTTGTCTTTCCATCGTACACACACCCATCCGCCGTAAAAAGGCCCCGCAGGAAGCCGGCAATAATATGGGTTGCCGTCTGGAACACGCTCTGCGGCACCACCTTTTCATGCGCCCGGCATTCCTGAACGCCGAGCTGCTTGAGGAACCGCACGACGGGCGTCCGATTGACCCGAAGCTGCACAGTGGCGTTAGGCATCGTCACGAGTTGCGGCTCGTGAATCCCCATCTCGGCAAAGAGCGCACGAAAGTGCGGGACGAGTTCATCCGACTCGGCGGCATTCCCACAAACCACCGACGCGGTACTGAGACGGTGCTCGGCATCGGCCGCTTCGACAACGCTGCCGTCACCGACGAGATATCCGACATACTCCGCCAACCGTGAGGTCCATACGCGAGGCAAGTCGACGGGTGTGTGGTCCTTCGTGTCCCGATCTCCCCAACCGCTTCTGAAGATTTCGGCATCATCCAGATCAATCGCGAGGGAAGCCGAAAGGAGCTCAACCGGTTGATCCAAGAGTCGCACGTCATCGGCGGGTTGAAGATCTTTGGCCGCCACCATGCCGCGATTCGCCGTGAAGAAACGGTGATTGGCCGTCGCTTTCACTTCCGCCCCGTTGGAAAAACGGAGGCAATAGACTTCATGGATACCGGTCGACATGATGTGCGTCGGCGATGTCACACTCACCGTTGAAGCAGGATGCTCAAGATGAGTGGCATCATGGGTAAAGACACGGAAGGGTTCACCAAGCTCGACTCGTTCGAGAAGCGCCCTGAAGGGCACTAACCCCTTATCGGTATAGACCAGGGCATCGCCGGTGAAGCACGGATTGCTCGCGTTGATGCGGCCCGCAGTCGGACAGGTGTGCCAATCGTTGATCGTCGTGTCAAACTGCATCCCGGGGTCGCCGCAGTGCCACGTCGCCTCGGCGATGAGCCGCAGCAGCTCCTTCGCCTTGACCCGCTCGAGCGTCTCGCCGGTCGTCACGGCCCGCAGCTCCCATTCCTCGTCGGCGAGCGCGCGCCGCATGAATTCATCGGTGACGCGCACGGAGTTGTTCGCGTTCTGGAAGAAGACGGAGCCGTAGGCCTCGCCATCGATGGCCGGATCATAGCCGAGGTCGATGAGCTTGTGCGCCTTCTCCTCCTCTTTCCATTTGCAGAGAATAAACTGCTTGACGTCGGGATGGTCCGCGTTGAGGACGACCATCTTGGCCGCGCGCCTCGTTTTTCCGCCGGATTTGATGACACCCGCCGACGCATCCGCGGCGCGCATGAAGGACACGGGCCCCGATGCGGTGCCGCCGCCGGCCAGCCGCTCGCGCGCGGAGCGAATCGGCGAAACGTTGAGGCCGGAGCCGGAGCCGTATTTGAAAATCATGCCTTCATTGCGATACCACTCGAGGATGGATTCCATCGTATCGTCGACGGAGAGGATGAAACAATTGTGGACCAGCACCGAGTTGGTGAGATAACATCCGCTGACCGTTTGAAGATCGTACACATCCATTTCACCCAGCGGCTCGATGGAAACAATGGTTGGGTACCGTACATCAGGGCATTGTTTTCCGGGCACCCGCAGCGACTCACGCAGTTTGGCGTTCTTTCGCTCGGAGATGAATCCAATCGACCGTTGGAAGGCTTCCCGCTCCGATCGGATCGAAATACCCAACTCCCACATGTCATAGCGGTCGGGTCGCCGCTCCTTCTTCTGCCGCAACCGCGCATAAATGCCAAACCGCGTCAACAACCGCTGGATCTCTTCAGCCCATGCTTTTGAGGTCACCGCGAATGCGACGTGCGAACTGGGCACATGGACTGCAGCATAGCCATCCGACTGAAACAGGCTCTTGACATACGCAGCGGCTGCGTCATTGGGCGCCGTCCAAATCGATCGAGGCACACGCAGATCCTGCCCCCGCGCGAGTAGTCCGTAGGTTTCGACGAACGGCCGCAGCGCCTCTCCATCGAGACGAATCCGACGACAGTGAAGCGCCGGGTCATCGGTCGGCATCTCGCTCACACGGTAGTGCTGTCCCGGGAATGCGATGTCAAGATGCTGCATGACCCACGCATGCTCTTGGGCATCCACCGTCATGAATTCGATGGTCAATGACTGATTGGTTCCGTGCTCGTACTGCCCAACAAACCCGTCAGCCTGCAACCAACCGGCGAGCGCAGCCTCTGAGAGGGCTTTCGCTTCGGCCGGCGCGGTCACCGTGGCCTGCCCGTGGGCATAGACGCGCATCGTCATGCCAGGTCGTAACTCATCAACGCGACGCCACTCCACCCGATGAGTTCGACGATGTTCATGCGCACACACCAGATGATCGCCGGTCGCCTCCACGGAAAAACCGTCGTTGAGCTGGACGCGGTAGACCGGCTTGCGACCATTGTGCTTGACAGCCACGACCTGCGTCAGTCCTGCTCCGTCATAGACAGGCAGCCCAATCAGTCGCCTCTCAACAATCTCGCCAATCGGCATCAAACCGTCGGCGGTATTGATGAGCGCGTGATAGGGTTGACAGGCTGAACACTGCGGGCGCGGCTCGATGCCGACATTGAACCACACCGGGGAGTTAAACGCCGCGTGCTGCTGCACGAGCAGGTAGGTCAGCTCCGCTCGGAACGCCTCCGCGTCATCGGGGCTGAGAAAATAGCCGTCTTTCACGCCCCACTCGGTGATCGTATTCGCGACGCGACTGACCAACTGCTTGACGCTGCGCTCCCGCGACGGAGTGCCCAACGCTCCACGAAAATATTTCGAAACCACCACGTTCGTCGCGAGCTGCGACCAACAACTTGGGACTTCCACGTCCTTTTGCTCAAAGACCACCTCGCCCTTTTCATTGGTAATGGTGGCTGAGCGCAGCTCCCACGTGATGTCATCGTAGGGATGGACGGTGGTCCGGGTCCACCGACGGGGGATCCGAAGGCCCTTGGTATGGGCTGCCTGTTCCTGCTGGGTTGTGGTCATCGTGAGCCCTTCTACAGCCTCACCCGACTCTCTGCCCACCATTGCCATACGCTCGTCCTCCTTACAGAAGCCCAAGATGTTGTTGTGCGCCTTTGGCAACCCACAATCTGTTGGGGGTTTTCCGTTAACAAATTTAGCATAAAACGCAACCTTGTCAAGAGCAAAAATACACAAAAATACTATATCTTGTATGACAAAAACACCGACGGAACCATCCGTTGTGTCGTCGGTGAAAATAACTACTACAAAGGACTATAGAATGCTTTTTAAGCCTATTATATGGTTACACGGATTTTGTCAGGGGATCGACCAGGAGGAAGAACGGAGGTTTTGACCCTTATTTCCATGGGTTCGGTTTTCAGTTCTTGCCGCTGTTTCACGGCCGTAAACGGTCCTAACTGAAAGGTTCCGGCCTGCTGGGGCACCAGGAGATACCGCACGCTGACCGAGCGTTCCGTGACGCCTTCTTGAATCGAAAACTGGGTCGATTGACTGCGGCTGACGACGGCGAAACCCTCGGGAAATCGCGGCGCAGGCAAGCGGACCCCGGTGAGATCGCCGCTGAGGGTCAAGGTCAATGTCATGGGATTGCCGATGGTGACGGTCGTCGCATCCACCTTCGCCGAAAAGACCAGCGCTTGGTCCGCAGCGACACAGGTGTCGAGAGCGATCAGCGCCGTGACGAGGGCCCAGCGTCTACGGTCAGGCCGCTTGAAAGGACAACGCGCCATTGGGAGATTCCCGCGCAACGGATCGCTCATTCTCCGAGGTCACATCGACGGTGACGGTCTGGCCGGATCTCAGCGATCCTTCAAGGAGCCGCCGCGCCAACGGATCCATCAGATGTTTTTGAATGGCGCGCCGCAAGGGTCGGGCGCCATAGACCGGATCGTAGCCTGCCTGGGCCAGAAAGGCTTTGGCGCGCGGCGTCAATTGAAGCGTCAGGCGGCGATCGGCCAGCCGCGCTTGCGCCCGCGCCACCTGCAGATCGACGATGCGCTGCAGGTCCTGCGCGGAAAGACGATTGAAGATGACGACGTCATCGATGCGGTTCAGGAATTCCGGTCGAAACGTCGCGCGCAGCGCTTCGACGATCTGTTCTCTCTGCTGAGGCGTCAGCGCGGTGGCGTGCGCGCTCAACAGTTGGCTTGCGACGTTCGAGGTCATGATGATCACGGTATTTTTGAAACTCACCACGCGGCCGTGCCCGTCGGTGAGGCGGCCGTCATCCAGCAGTTGCAGCAGGATGTCCAACACCTCCTGATGCGCCTTCTCCACTTCATCAAACAAGATCACGCAATACGGCTTGCGCCGCACCGCTTCGGTCAGTTGCCCTCCCTCTTCATACCCCACGTAGCCGGGCGGAGCCCCGATCAGGCGAGCCACCGTATGACGCTCCATGTACTCGGACATATCGATGCGTACGAGGGCGCGTTCTTCATCGAAGAGAAACTCCGCGAGGGCCTTGGCCAGCTCGGTTTTGCCGACCCCCGTGGGCCCCAGGAAGAGGAACGAGCCGAGGGGCCGGTTGGGATCGGCCAAATCGGCCCGGGCGCGGCGAATGGCATTGGCGACGGCGGCGACGGCCTCGTCCTGCCCCACCACCCGCGCGCGCAACCGCTCTTCCATCTTCAGCAGCTTCTCGCGTTCCGT
>Ga0114945_10001349_pt1 | contig 15318 bp, 16 predicted proteins | sample OV2TP3_FD_87194 | JGI IMG/M metagenome (GOLD analysis project Ga0114945, IMG submission 87194) | Hot spring microbial communities from Beatty, Nevada to study Microbial Dark Matter (Phase II) - OV2 TP3 | ecosystem: Environmental > Aquatic > Thermal springs > Hot (42-90C) | place: USA: Beatty... | reverse complement strand
TCCGGCACCCCGAACCACCAGCTCTCCGGCTTGGCCGCACGCCACGCTGTCTGCTCCTTCCAGAGCCGGTTCACGGTTTCCTTGTCGAGCCGTACCGCCATCGCCGCCGCGACATCAGACTGATCCCGGACGCTGCCTTGAACGATTTCTTTCGCAATGCGGGCCAGCACGGAAGGTGGGTCCACAAGGTCCTGCGTCTCCCGCGTGGCCAGGTTCAAATAGAGATGCTCGACCTTCAGCCATTGATCGGTCTTCGCCAGATACTCGAGATACCCGTCAACAGCCTGGTACACATAGGTGAGATACACGTAGCTCTCGGCTGATGGGTACTCGTCCACCTGACGCTGGCAGGCCTCGATGGCCCGCTTGTAGTCCCCCACCGCCAGAAACGTCTTGGCTCGTTTGAGGTTCTCGTGGGACCGGTCGGGTGTGACTGCCGCGCCGCCGCCGTGCCACGCGCAGGACGCCGCCGTACAGGCAGCGGCGAAGAGAGCCGCACTGAGGGCAAGCCGTTCCATGGTCAACGAGATGACACGATTCTGAATTCAACGGCGCCGGTAGTCAATCCTTCGACTACCCCGCCCTTCCGCCCTTCGGTAAGCTCAGGGCGCCCTGAGGCTCTCGAAGGGCAGGCGGGGCTTGCTCAGGATTGACGCTAAGCGGCGCCTGTGACCCCGCTCTTCCGAGCGGGGCATGGGCGCCGTCTAAGCGTCAACGGGGGCGCAACTCAGCGACTCAGCACGCCAGGCGGTGCTTGCGGTATGGGAGCGGCAGCCGACACAGGCTTGACGTAGGGGGTCGGCCACGGTAGCCCCCGCTCACCGATCAGCAGCGGGCCGAGGACGCTCTTGATCACCAGCGTGCCGAAGCTTTCGGTGGCGCCCAGGCCGGTCAGGCTCAGGAGGAAGTTGTACTGCGTCCGATCTGGGAACTGGATGTAGAAGAGCCCGAGCGACCAGCACCGGCACGGGTTCTGGTACACCGCTACCGTGTCGGTCTCGGATCTGATACCGCTCTTTAAGTCATAATAGGTCTTCGCGCCGACCGTCCAGCCCCACGGTGTCCTCGTACCCGCCGCGATCGTCGCGAATCGGACGCTGTCGGTCGGCGCGTAGACCTCATTGAAGGAAATGGGGTTCCAGATGTCTCCGCGCCGCGGCCGGTTGCCGCCCCGTGTGTACCGTTGGCCCATCTCGACATACCAGAGGTGGTCCTGTTGGAATCGCAGGTCGGTGTTCCACTGACTGAACTCGCTGCGATACGGATCGTAAAACGCATCGACCGTGAGCGCCGAGGTATCTGACATGCCTGGCATCAGGCCGCTGGGCCACCCGACTACGGCTCGTCCCCAGATGTCCGAGAACTTCCGCGTATTCACCGGAATCTTCGTCGGCTGGAGGGGCTGGCCCTGCGTCTCGAAGAGCGGATTGCCCGGGAAGAAAAACTGTCGGACCTGATTCGGTGTGCTGCCCAGGTGAAAGCTTTGTGCCAGGGTCAGATCCAGCCAGTTGAACGACCTCCCGGTCGAGTCATCCCGGCCGAGAAGACGGTTGCGGATCTTGTAGGTGAGCAGATTCTTCTTGGGCAAGTCATCCACATCATCCACTTGCGGAATATCCGACTGGTCCGTGGGGGGGACATATTCGTAGATGAAATGCGGCTCGATCGTGTGAAGCAAGCTTCGGCCGTCTCCGAAGCGATACCGGCGGACCAGGCGCGACGCGCCTTCGACGGCGCCCCAAAACACCTCCCGATGCGTCGGCTTGGCATTGATCGCGCCGTGCGTGTAATAAACTTCCCGGAATTTGAACTGCGGCGTGAAGCCGACGATATTCCCGACGTTCAACAGGTCGCTCGCCACCATCGGCACCAGGTCCACGCGGTGGTTGTTGAATCCCGCCTCACGATAAAAGTTTACATACGTTGAATCCATGCCGAGCAACACCGGAGCATCCAGAGGGGAGTAGTTCAGCAACCGGTGTCCGATCTCCGGCAGCCGCTGGAACGTGTCCTGTCCGCCCGCTCCCAGAGGCTGAAGGTACTGGCTGAGGAGGTACATGTTGCCGGTACGGAACCGCTGGACGATGTCCAGGTTGGATTCCTGGCTGGGAAGCGCCCGTAGCACGCCGGAGTTACTGAGGTCACGGTAGTAGTTTGGATCGGACAGCAGATTCGCGTTGGCCCGGATCTGCAGATCCGGTGTGACCTTCTGGAGATGTGAGCCCGTCACCACGGCACGGCCGCGTCCCACCTTCGTGTCTTCTATGAACGTCACCAGCCACTGCCCGCGAGAATTGCGGTCCCAAATATACCGGTACTCCAGGTCGCCGCCGTACCCCCGATTGCTCAGATAGTCCGGCGTGATGGTGGCGTCTTGACTCGGGTTGATCACCCAATAGAACCCCTGGCGATAGTGCAGTCCGAACCGGTTGTCGTATCCGGCCGTCGGGACCAGCATCCCGCTCTTGCGGGCGGTCTGCATTGGAAACGCCAGGACCGGGAGCTTGATGAAGGGCCTGTCGTTGACGCAGAAGATCACGCCTTTGCCGTAGAACCGGTCGCCTGCGTTGATATCGATGTCCTCGAACTTGAACCGCCACGCCGGGATCTGGCCTTCTTTCGCATCGCAATTCGTAAAGGAGCCATCCTTGGCCCGGTAATGGTCTTCGGAGAAGCGTTGCAGCAGGCGGCCGGTCACGAACGTGTTGGTGTCCCTGATGAAGAGCTTCCCGTTCGTGACCACGCCGGTATCCGTATTGAGGTTCAACTCCAGGCGGTCCGCCCACATGTCGGAGGTCTGATCCGTCAGGTAGGCATGGCCCTCGGCGACGGCCGCGCCGGTCAGCATGAAGATCGTGACATGGTCCGCCGTGAGTCGCAGCGGTCCCTGCTGTGCCACCACGGAACCCTCCGCTTCGTACACCTCGGTGTTCCGGAAATACTCGATCCGGTCGGCGGTGATGTGAATCGGCTGGCCGGCGCCCGATTGCGGAGACAGGGTTTTTTGCTCGGCAGGCGCGGCGGAAGCGTCACACAAGAACGCTCCGAAAAGGAGAGCCGTACAGAAGAGCAGAGCAACGAGCGACCAGCGAATGCGCGACCGGGGTCGATGGCCCATCTCAACCCCTGATCGGGGAGAGTTCACACCTACCTAGTGAGGCCTTCAATTCCCCCACCAGCATCAACGACCCTGTGACGCAGATCAGATCTGTCGGAGCAGCCAGCCGTCGGGCCAGAGCCAGCGCCTCCATCGGCGCCGGTACCTCGTGGACCGACGGCATTTCATCGGGTAGACACGCGCGCAGCTCCTGGACCGTCGCGGCTCGAGGGTGCCGGGCTTGCGTGAGGATCAGCTCATCGGCCAGCGGCAAGAAGAGACTCAGAACGGACCGCCGATCCTTGTCGCGCATCATCCCAAGGACCATCACGACCCTCGACGCGCGGTGTCCCTGCCGGAAGTCGAACAGATACTTCGCCACGACTTCCGCCGCCGCAGGATTGTGGGCTCCATCCAGGACCAGGAGCGGCTGTCGCTCCGCGACCTCAAGCCGTCCCGGCCAATTCACCTCGCGGGGCCCCGTTCGAACCGACTGCTCCGACCACCGCGTGTGCGCCCGTCCCAACTCAAGCAGCGCCAGCCCGCAGGCGGCATTCTCCAACTGGTGCTGCCCGGCCAACGGACAGGACAGACCCGTGTACGACACACGCAGGCCTTCATAGTCGAACCCTTCCACGGGATCGCCGCGAGCTTGGAACTCCTTGTCCAGTGTGTACAGCGGTGCAGATCGCTCGCGGGCGGCTCGTCCGATCACGTCAGCCGCATCCGGAGCAAGCCGTCCGACCACGACCGGAACCCCGTGCTTGATGATCCCGGCCTTTTCGAACGCGATCGCCGCCACACTGTCGCCGAGATACTCCTGATGATCCAGCGCCACGTTTATGATCGCCGAAGCCAGCGGCACCAGCACATTGGTCGCGTCAAATCGACCGCCCATGCCGACTTCAATGACGGCCACCTCGACGCCGCTGTCGGCGAAGTACAGAAACGCCATCGCCGTCGTGAACTCGAAAAACGTCACGCTCAGCTCACCGGGCGTCGCGCCTCTCAGCCGAGCCGTCAACGCCGTCACATCCTCCTCCGAGATCGGCACGCCGTTGACGCGGATGCGCTCGCGGAAGTCAATGAGATGGGGCGAAGTGTACAGCCCGACCCGGTGGCCGGCCGCCTGCAGGATCGAAGCGACGATGGCTGCGGTCGAGCCCTTGCCGTTGGTTCCCCCGATGTGGAACGCTTGATACCGGGACTGCGGATCATCCACCGCCGACAGGAGCGCCACGATCGTATCCAGGCCGAGCTTGATCCCGTGGCGCTGCAATCCGTAAAGGAACTCGATGGATCGGGCGTAGGTCATGACTAGCGGTCGTTAGGCGTAAGGCGGTGAGGGGGCGCACGGCGTGACGAATAAGTCACGCCATGTTTGTGCGAGGGCACCCATTGCAATCTTGGAGCAATGGGTACCCGGAGTCGATGAGCCGGCCGGGTTCTTCTCGCCTAACGCCTGACGCCTCACGGCTGTTCAGAAATGAGACAGGAGCGTGCTCAGGGTCTCTTTCAGATGCTTACGCTCGACGATCATGTCGATCATGCCGTGCTCCAGCAGAAACTCCGCGCGCTGGAACTCATCGGGGAGCTGTTGCTTGATCGTCTGCTCGATGACCCGCGGGCCGGCAAAGCCGATCAGGGCCTTGGGCTCTGCGATGATCACATCGCCCAACATCGCCACGCTGGCGGTGACTCCGCCGAACGTCGGATCTGTCAGGAGCGAGATGAACGGCACCCGGGCCTCTCCCAGTTTTGCGATGGCCGCCGCAGTCTTGGCCATCTGCATCAGCGAGAGCATGCCCTCCTGCATGCGTGCCCCCCCGGAGGTGGTGACCAGAAGAAATGGGGTGCGTCCAGCCAGCGCGCGGTCCGCGGTGCGGCAGATCTTCTCCCCGACCACCGACCCCATGCTGCCGCCCATGAAGCGGAAGTCGAAAATCCCGAGTGCAAGCCGCCGGCCGTTGATCGAGCCTTCTCCGATGACGATCGCGTCCTTTCGGCCGGTCTTGGCCTGGTGCCCCTTCAGGCGGTCCCTATAGGATCGCGTGTCGTGAAAGCTCAGGCGGTCCTCCGGCTCCAGGTCCGCATCCCATTCCTTGAACGTGCCCAGATCCACCAGCATCTCGATCCGCTCGGCGACCGAGATCGGAAAATGGTAATCGCACTTGGGGCAGACATTGTTGTTGCGGTCCACCTCCTTGCGATACACGATCTCCCGGCAGTGATTGCACTTGAGCCACATGCCCTCTGCGCTCTTCGGTCGCTTGCGGCTCTCGGTCTCTTGAGCTTTTTCTTTCTTGAACCAAGCCATGAAGGTCCTGTGCTACCGATGCTCGGCTGCTTCGATTAAGCTACGTAGGTGGGACGCGCGGATACGGCCGCCACTCTACTCAGGGCGGGGCTGAGTGTCAATACGATGGGAGGCTAGAACAGACTGTTACCAAGGCCAGTGCGGTACAGCGTGATGAAGCCCAAGCCAAGGCTGCCCAGGCTGGCCAAACCTTGCAGCGCCACCTGCGCCCGTGGCCAGTAGGAGGCCGAGAGCACCAAGGGGATGCTGATCAACACCCCCAACACCATCATTCCGAGGATGGACCCCACCCCGAACACCAAAATGTACAGCACCCCCTCCCACAGCGTGCGGACCGTCGAGAGGACCATCAGGGTCAGCGCCGCAGAGCCGGCTAGACCATGGACCATGCCGACCAGGAAAGGCTTCACCGATGGCCGCCGCAAGAGGGAGTGGCTGTGGAGGTGATTATCGCTGCGGCGATGGGTATGTAGGTGCAGGTGGACGCTGGAGTCGTGCCGGTGGGCATGCAGGTGCCACCGTTCGCGAATCAGCGCCAACGCGAGTGAGCCGCCCAGCGCGATCAGCATGAGGCCGACGCCGAACTCAAAGGCCTGGGCTACCTGCTCCGGAATGGTCACCTTGAGTAGGATAATGGCCAAGCCGACCAGCAAGAGGATGACGGTATGGCCGAACCCCCAGCACACACCGACGAATCCGGATGCCCGGAGATCGGGACGCTCAGAGACGATCGTCGAGACCGCAGCGACGTGATCGGCATCCAATGCGTGACGGGCGCCCAGCAGGAAGCCGAGACTCAACAGGGTTATGAACTGCATCTGACGAGAAGTTTCATCCTCCTCTGGCGTGCATCTCAAGGTGGGGATCCTGGCGGAGCCGTTCGATTTCGATGAACCGTTCGCGGGCGCCGACCCGTTCCAGCTCCTTGCGCTCCTCGGCACCGCGATCCTTGCGCCCCTGCCAGACAGACATGATGAGCGCCTTGATCTCCTCTGCGGAGGCACCAGCCCGCAAGGGCTGCCGGAGGTCGATGCCATCTTTGGCGTACAGGCACAGATACCACAGGCCGTCGGCTGTGAGCCGGCTCCGGTCGCAGGTTGAGCAGAATGGGGTCGTCGTCGACGGAATGATCCCGAAGGTGGTTCCGTCCGGCAGGAAGAAGCGCTGCGCCGGCGCGGAGCTGTTTTCCTCGATGATGGGCTCGATGCGCCCGTAGTGCCGGCCCAGCGTCTCCAGCATGGCAGCGCGGGAGAGCACCTTGTCCATCGACCAGTCAGTCGCGCCCCCTACATCCATGTATTCGATAAACCGGACCTCTGCGCCGACGCGCTTGCCGTATTCGATCAGGCCCACCAGCTCATCGTCGTTGAAACCGCGGATCGCCACGGTATCGAGCTTGAGTCCCTTGAACCCGGCCCGCACGACCGCGTCGACGCCTTCGAGCACTTTTTCGTGGCCCTCCCGTCTCGTGAGCGCCTTGAAGCGCTCCGGCCTCAAGGTGTCGAGACTCACCGTCATCCGGTGCAGTCCGGCGTCATAGAAGGCTTGCGCATGCTCGGCGAGCAGGATCCCGTTCGTCGTCAGGGCCAGGTCTTTGATCCGGGGGTTCTTCAACAGCATCCGGATCAATGTCGTGACGTTGCGGCGCAAGAGCGGCTCCCCCCCCGTGAGCCGCACCTTGTCCACGCCCAGCTCGGTAAAGAAGCCGGTCAGCGCGCTCATCTCCTCGAACGAGAGGATGGTTTCCCGTGGGAGCCAGGCATAGTCCTCCTCCGGCATGCAGTACTTGCACCGGAGGTTGCACCGGTCCGTCACCGACAGGCGCAAGCTCCGCAACGGACGACCGAACGTATCCCTGATGAACATCATCTCGCTTGCCACCGGCAAGGCGCTCATGGATGCTCTTCCACCCAGACTTCCCCCTCGGGGGTCCGCTCCAGTTTCCAGATGGGGGTGATCTGTTTGAGCTCATCGATGCACCACTTGCAGGCCCGGAAGGCGTCTGCCCGGTGTTCCGCGCCCACCACGATCAGCACGATGTTCTCCCCGACGTCGATCTCCCCGTAGCGGTGCAGGATCAGGACCTCGATGACGTCGAAGTCCTTGAGCGCCCGCTCCCGGATCTCCCGCAGCTTCTTCTGAGCCATACCCTCGTAGTGCTCGAACGTGATGGCGCTGACGTCATGGCCCTGGGACCGGTCCCGCGCGGTCCCCAGGAAGATCGCGATCCCGCCGATGCGTCGGGACCGCTTGCGGACGCGATCAATCTCCTCATCCACTGAGAAGTTCTCGCGCTGCACACGCACGAGCATCGCCTCATCGGATGCATCCGCGCCGGTGCCGCCGGCGAACGGCGGCAGCAACGCAACCTCGTCCCCCTCCTTAATCTCGGTGTCTTCGTGAGCGATCTCGTGGTTCACCGAGACGAGCACCGTTTTCTTGCGGATCAATTCGCCGACCTGCGGGTACTTCTCGTCGATCACACCGACGAGGTCCTTCACAAGCCGCTGGCCATCCAGATCGATGGACAGCGCGGTCTGGTTCTGGGCGAGGTTCTTCAGGAGGCCGAACAATCTGATGGTGATGGTCATGATGCTTAGGTCCGGGTATAGGTGCCGGACTTCCCTCCCGACTTGGACGCCAGATAGATCTCGCCGAAGCTCAACCCTTTGTCCACGGCCTTGCACATATCATAGATCGTCAAGGCCGCGACCGATACGGCGGTCATCGCCTCCATCTCGACCCCGGTCTGGCCGGTGGTCTTCGCGGTCGCCGTGATGAGGATGGAACAGCGGCCGTCGGCATCGGGTTGAGGGTCCTCTTTGAAGGCAATATCCACACTGGTAATCAGCAAAGGATGGCACATGGGAATGAGGTCCGGGGTTCGCTTCGCTCCCATGACGCCGGCCACCTGCGCGACCGCCAGCACGTCTCCCTTGGCGATGCAGCCCCGTTGAATTTTCTCCAGGGTCTCCGGCTTCATGAAGACACGGCCTTGGGCGGTGGCCACACGCTCGGTCGCATCCTTTCTTGTCACATCCACCATGCGGGCGCGACCGGATTCGTTAAAGTGGGTGAAGTCAGCCATTTCTCCTGAGGAATTGCGGCCTTCTGTGGGCCGTCGTTGAATTATAGAAGTCGCTCAGAAACTTAGTCAAGCCAAAAGGGGAGCCGGGGCGCGTCTTGACACCCCTAAGGCGCTCATCGAGAATGGTGCTCACCTAGAATGCAACCCATGGCTCGGTCGGTCATTCTCGTCGAACGCCTTCAATTTCAAGGTCGGTGCGGCGTTACCTCCGAAGAGCGTGAAGTCCCCCAGCCGATGGCCGTCGACCTGGAGCTGGAGTATCCAGCCGAGCACGCCGCCGCGACCGACGACATTGCCCATGCCGTGGATTACGCCAAGGTGGTCAAACGCCTGCTCCAGCTCGCCTCGACCGAGCGCTTCGTGCTGGTGGAAGCCTTTGCCGAGCGCCTCACCGGCGCGCTCCTGGAAGAATTCCCCATCTCGGCGGTCCGGCTTTGGCTGCGGAAGCTCAAGCCACCGCTTGCCGATGTGGCAGGATCGGTCGGAGTCCGTCTCGAGCGCGTACGGCCGGCCGAACGCCATCACGCAGCAGGGCCCACAGAATTTCTGAGAGCGCAAGCACACCGTTTCCCCAAAGGCCGGGCGCTCGATGTCGCCGCTGGCCGCGGTCGCAACGCCGTGTACCTGGCGGCTCAAGGGTGGACCGTGGAAGCCCTAGACCGTGACGAAGAAGCCTTGGCCGCGATCGCCAGCGCCGCGAAGGAGCGGCGTCTCTCCAACCTGACACTCCGGCGGATGGATCTGGAAACCGAGCCTGTCCTTCCTGCATCGCGTTATGATCTCATCATTGTATTCTTTTACCTTCAGCGAAACCTCTTCCCCGCCATTCTGAAAGCGCTCAAGCCTGGCGGCGGGCTGGTGTACGAGACTTTCCTGATCGACAACCATCTGCGATACCAGCATCCCCGTCGCAAGGAATTCTGCCTGGACCACAACGAGCTCTTGCGGCTGACCTCAGGGCTTCGCGTGCTACACTACGATGAGGGTGAGCACGACGGTGGCTATCAGGACGAGCGCGCCATCACGGCACGCCTGGTTGCCGTGCGTGAACCGTGATGCGTAAGGCGTCTCGCGCATAACGCTTATGGATCGCATCGACCTGCACCTCCACACCACGTACTCGGACGGCAGCCTGCCGCCGGAACAGGTCCTTGCCCTGGCTCAGGCGGCGGGCGTCGGCGTGCTGGCCATCACGGACCACGACACCGTCGAGGGGCTGCCCGACGCGATCGCCGCGGGAGCACGATTGGGCATCGAAGTGATTCCCGGAATCGAGATCAGCGCACGCTATGGACACGGCGGCCCCAAGGGGGAGATCCACATCCTGGGCTATTTTCTCGACTGGAAGGACGCCGAGCTGCATGCCCGTCTCGCCCGCTTCCGCGCCACGCGCCACGCGCGCAACCCGCGCATCATCGAGAAGCTGAACGAGCTTGGACTGAAGATCGGCTACGACGAGGTCAAGTCGCTTGCCGGCAACGAGTCCGTGGGGCGCCCGCATATCGCTCGCGTGCTCATGGAGAAGGGGTACGTCCAGTCCGCCAAGGAAGCGTTCGAGCGCTATCTCGCCGAAGGAGCTGCGGCCTACGTCTCGCGCGAGCTTCCCGAGCCCGGGGAGGCCATCGCGGCGATCCGCGCCGCCCGCGGCGTGGCGGTCCTCGCGCATCCGTCCTGGCTGGAGCGAGCGGACCAGAGCATCTACAAGATCTGCGAGCGCATGAAAGGGGAAGGGCTACAAGGCGTCGAAGTCCATTACAGCACGCATCGGCCTGAGCAGACCGCCCAGTATCTGGAGACCGCCCGTCGGCTGGATCTGCTCGTGACCGGCGGCAGCGACTTCCACGGAATCACGAAGCCTGACATCCAGGTGGGCATCGGACGCGGCACGCTCGCGGTGCCGCAGAAGCTCCTCGAGCCTCTTCGCGCCGCCGCCGCCCAGCCGCGATAGCGCCCTTTCTGGTCGGCAGGGCATGGAGATGACGCCCTCGGGGCGGTGATGGTCTGAAGATCAATTAGGGCTGGCGGGCATGAGGTCGGTTTCGTCGACCCACGAGACCTGCGTCTGAGAAAACCGGACTTGGTAAAGCCACCGGCCCTGTTGCCACAGGCCATCCTGCACCACTCCGTACCTGTACTCGCTGCTGCGGGATTCCGGAAGAGGATTGATCCCCGCCCCCGCATAGATCACGCCGTGTCTTTTCACCTGCACCCTGACCCCTTCGGCAAACCTCGGGCTCGATGGGTTCGACGCATTGGAGAACGGAGTCCCTGGCAATTTCACAGGCTGAAGCGGTGTGAATTTGATCAAGTTCGCAGTCGGGCGGTTGGGGTCGAAATACAAAATGTTGTAAAACAGGAATGCAAGGACAACCACGCTGGCCAGTGCCCCGAAGCCCAGCAGCGGCCACAGGGACTGCATCTCGGGGTTCAGCCTACGGTACCGCTCGGGCAGCACCGTCCGGCTCCGAGTCAATGCGGTCCAAAGCTTTCCCTGTCTGCGGAACTTTGGCATAATTCATGCCTCTTTAAAAAACTTACACGCACCGGCCGGTCGCTGTCCAGCCCTGTCGAATCCTGGACACATCACTTGACAGATTACACAGGTTGAAGTAACTGTGGGACTGACGGAGAGCCAACCAAGACGAAAGGGCCAGCCATGAGAATTCTGCGTTTCCGTACCTGCGATCGCCTCGTTGTGAGTCTGGCGGCCCTCGGCCTGGGGCTCACCCTCTCCGCCTGCACCTTCAAGGCTACGACCAAAGCGACAACCGACGTCTTTACCGATTTCTCGTCGAGCACCTTCGGGAATCCGTGGCTCACGAGCGAAGGGGTCATCCGGGAGGACTATCAACCGATCGTGTTCGTCGCCAACAACTTCGAAAGCCTGCAACAGGATATGGCGCAAGGTGCCGGGGAGCACCTCGCGTCGCTGGGATCGCTCTTGGGTGTCCCGAGTGAGCGCCGAGGCGAATGGTTCGCGCTCGTGCAGGACCGCTACTCGACCCTGTTTCCATCCGGCCAGACCACCCCGGTGGAGCTCCTCGCCGCCCTGGCTCGAACCCTCCCGCCTCCGCCGCGCTAACCAGGATTCTTCACAAGTAGGTAGGTGCGTATGGCGATGCCGGTGCTCGAAGCCAGTAAAGATCTCCCCCTGACCGTACATACCTCGCCGCCGGATATCTCGATCCGCCATGTGGCGCGCCTGATGACCGCGCGCGGCGTCGGCTCGGTGGTGGTCGTGGATGGTCTCAAGCCGATCGGGATCCTCACGGATCGTGATGTAGTGGTACGGGTCACCGCGCCGGGCCTCGATGCGATGCGGATCCGGGTCGGCACGGTCATGTCGTCGCCGGTGGTGACAGTGTCCGAGCGCGAGAGCGTGGACGCGGCTATTCAGCTCATGAAACAACACGGGACTACGACTTGACCTTGCGGTTGGTGCACGCCGATTCCGACAGCGTGCTCGCAGAGGCGAGCTTCTCGGTACACATCGTGGACCGGCTGTCCATTACGGACTTCGGCCTTAACCTGCCGGTCGTGCCGTTTCCCACGCCTGGGCGGTACGAGGTCCTTCTGTCTGCCAACAAGGAATTTCTCGGGCGACGGGAATTTTGGGTGTCCCAGCTGAAGCAAGACAAGCCTGCCTCCTAAGTATTGCGTCGTGGAACGTGGCCGCGGTAATATGCTACCTCGGATCACGGAGCACTCCATGACACCTTCCATGTCGAGCGCGCGAGCCGCCGCTCTCCTTGCGGGCACCGCCCTGTTCGTTGGCTGTGTGAGCCTCAACACCCATAACGACACGGTCGCCAATTTGGACAAGGCCCGTAAGGTCCTGTCCCAGGCCAGCGAAGAGATCAAGTCACTCCAGCAAGACAAAGCCCGTCTGGAACAGGACAAAGCCCGTCTCGAAAAAGAGGCCGAGAATCTGAAAAAAGGTCTCGCCGATCTGGAAAGCGCTGCCACCCAGGCGAAACAGGAGTTCGCCAAGCTGCGGACTGATTTAGAAGCCGCCGAGCGCGAGCGGGCCGAACGTGAGGCGAAAGTCCAGGAGTTGAGCCGCGCGCGGGATGACCTTGCCCGAGCCCTTGAGTCGGAGATCGCGAAAGAGCAAGTCGCCATCCAGCAGACGCAGGATCAGCTGGCGGTCACCATGGTGGACCATGTCCTGTTCAGATCCGGCCAGACCGAGATGACGCCGGAAGGGCTCAAGGTCCTCACACAACTGGCCGAGACGCTGAAGAAGGTGCCCGATAAGCAGATCCACATCGAGGGCCATACCGACAACAAGGGCATCGGCCCCAAACTCCGCGACAAGTACCCGACCAACTGGGAGCTTTCCACCGCGCGCGCGGCCAGCGTGGTCCGGCATCTCGTCGAGCAGGGCGGCTTGGGCCGTGAGAGGCTCACGGCGGTGGGCTATGCCGACACCCGCCCTGTGGCGAGCAATGATTCGCGGGCAGGACGGCAGGCCAATCGCCGCATTGAGATTATCCTCTCCTCAACACCGCTAGCTGTCCCCGCCCCGCCAGGCTCTAACTCGAAGTAGAAGTGGTCGTGCTTTCCGCACCACCGCAGGCCGTGACGGCTCTGCTCCGCTACCGGCTGACAGAACACACCTGAGGCGCAAACCCTGGATGACAGGAGAGATAGAAGAGATGGGCTTGCTGGCTTGTCAGCGAGGCTGCTTCAGTTGTCCGGGGCTTCGACGATGTGGTTCTCGAAGCGGGTGCACCCTTCGGCCAGCAGCCCGTTGGTGAGCACCTCGCCGGGCCATTCGATGGGGAGATCGGCGGTGAAGACCCAGACGTCCTGCGACGTCCAGATGGGCCCATGGTCTTCAGGCAGCTCGGGATCGAAAAGATCCGTCCATACCGGCATATAGACGCCGTTCCCGCACTGGGTATGGAGATGCACGATCGTCCGGCTGCGGACGCTGGGCTCCAGGTCCCGCCACACGGCGATGGTGTCATCGGCAAGCCGATGCAGCCGCACGGCGTTCTGGGCATCGAACAGCGCGTACGCCGCGTACACCGGCGCATCCAGGATCTGAGCCGCCGGCGCCAGCTCCGGACACTGAGCCACGAGGCCGTCGAGCAATGCCTGGCGCTCGGGCTCACCCAATTCCTCGGGAAGCCCCGGGTCCGGCAGACCGATCATCTCGAACAACAAGAAAGCCGTGCACTCCACCGGCGGATGGAGGCGTGCGGCGACAGGCATCCGACGTTGGGAATCGGCCAGGGCCGAGATGTGCTGGCTGAGGTCGTGCAGCGAGAGGTGATCGAGCGTCGCATCCGTGAGGAGTCGGGGCTCGACCATCACCACGGTGCCGGGCGGCAGGCCCAGGTTTTTGTGGAGGAGATCCGCGGTAATCACCGGGTCGATCTTCAACCGCAGCGGCCACTGCAGATTCGCCTGAAGAGGCAGCTCCATCGCGGCCATCACGGCGTAGGACGGCTTGTCTTCCATCCCGGGAGCGTCGCTGTCCATCACCACGGTGCAGGCCGCCTCCGCCAGCAGATCGAACAGCCACTCGGCCATCTCCTCATCGAGGGCCGCCAGCACGGTCAGTGCGTCGTGCTCACGGTCCTGTTCGAGGAGAGCCTGCAGTGTGTCAATCGCCGCATCGGCGTCTCCGTGATCGTGGCGACGGGCATTGATCAGGTGGATGAGGTCGCGCGTTAACGGATCAGGCCGACTCCAGCTAGCCATGGAACCTCCGTGAACCGTGAGAGTTGCCGGACGTCTGTCAGGTATGTTGCCAAACTGTCGCCGTGAACGCAAGTCACTCGCCGATCACTTTGATCAGCACTCGCTTTCGGCGGCGTCCGTCAAACTCTCCGTAAAAAATCTGTTCCCACGGTCCGAAATCCATTCGCCCGTCAGTGATGGCCACCACGACTTCCCGTCCCATCAGCTGCCGTTTGATATGCGCATCGCCGTTGTCTTCGCCCGTTTCATTGTGGTGGTACCGGGCGGCCTGCGGGACGAGCCGTTCCAGAAACGCATCGTAGTCCTTGATGAGGCCCTGCTCGTCATCGTTGATGTACACGCTTGCGGTGATGTGCATGGCATTGACCAGCACCATGCCTTCCCGCACGCCGCTCTTGCGCACGGCTGCTTCGACCTGAGGCGTGATGTTGACATAGGCCCGCCGCGCTTTGGTCTCGAACCAGAGTTCTTCCCGGTAGGATTTCATGGGACATGCGGCGGGTGGTGCGATGGGTGTTGGGCCCATTGTGCCTCAGCTGGTGTGGAAGTGCAAGTGATCAGCGCGGTGCGAATGGTGTTCCTGCAGTCAAATCGCATATAATGGGGCCATGCCGAACACCACGCGCAGAGCGGCTGATCGGACGGCCCATCTCTCGGAAAACGCCCTGACCGTGCTACGCCGTCGGTACCTCGAAAAGGATGCGACCGGCAAGCCGATTGAGACGCCGGCGCAGCTCTTCCGGCGGGTCGCCGACAACATCGCCGAAGCGGAACGCCTCTATGCGGGAAACGGCTCTCGCCGGCAGGCGACGGCTGATGCGTTCTACCGCTTGATGAGCCGGCTCGACTTCCTGCCCAACTCGCCTACTCTGATGAATGCGGGCCGAGACCTCCAGCAACTGTCCGCTTGTTTCGTGCTGCCGGTGGAAGACTCGCTGGAATCGATCTTCGAAGCGGTCAAGCATCAGGCCTTGATTCATCAGTCCGGCGGAGGAACCGGCTTTTCGTTCAGTCACCTGCGTCCCAAGAACGACCCTGTCCTTTCGACGAGCGGAATCGCCTCGGGACCCATCTCCTTCATCCGTGTGTTCAACATGGCCACCG
>Ga0114945_10001348_pt1 | contig 15319 bp, 10 predicted proteins | sample OV2TP3_FD_87194 | JGI IMG/M metagenome (GOLD analysis project Ga0114945, IMG submission 87194) | Hot spring microbial communities from Beatty, Nevada to study Microbial Dark Matter (Phase II) - OV2 TP3 | ecosystem: Environmental > Aquatic > Thermal springs > Hot (42-90C) | place: USA: Beatty... | reverse complement strand
CAACGTGTCGGTGACGGCGGAGTTGATTTCGCCGATTGCGATGGATCAGGGGCTGCGCTTTGCGGTGCGGGAGGGGGGCCGGACGGTGGGCTCGGGCGTGGTCACGGAAATTTTGGCGTGAGGCGTCAGGCGAGGCACGGGACCCATTGCTCTGAGCTTGCAATGGGTGCCGCTCCAGAGGCGCAATGGGTCCCGGTGAGGCGGAACCCCCAAGTCTGAAGCGACCCCTCACGCCTCACCCCTCACGCCTCACGAGGTTTAAGAGATGAGAGAGATCATTACCATGGCCTGTTCGGTGTGCAAACAGCGCAATTATTCGACAATGAAGAATAGGAAGAACGATCCGGACCGCTTGGAGCGGAAGAAGTACTGCCGATGGTGCCGGAAGCACACACCTCATAAAGAAGTCAAATAACGTGAGGGGTGAGGCGATAGGTGGAAGGGGTGAGGTGCGAAGAGGATGGGGCCAGAGCGGGCTCGTTTCGTCTCACGTCTCACGCCTTACGGCTGAAGAGGGGCATGGTGTTCAACGGCTAGCACGTCGGTCTCCAAAACCGAAGGTCCGGGTTCGATTCCTGGTGCCCCTGCCACCTCTGACCGCACCTTATAGCACCGTGCTGGGTTTTTGCAGGGGAGGACTCTATGTTTAAAAGGTTGTGGTCCTCTACGGTAGAGTTTCTGACCGATGTCAGGTCTGAGCTTAAGAAGGTCTCCTTTCCGAGCCGGAGCGAGACGGTCGGCTCCACCACCGTCGTCATCATTTTCTGCCTGATCATGTCGGTCTACCTCTCCATCGTGGATTCGTTCCTGGTGTGGGTGGTGGGCAAGGTGATCTAAGCGGCGTCATGAGTGATGAGGAGGAGCACGCCACGCCTGGGCACTGATTTCGACGGGTTGGAGGCGAGTGGAGAAGATGAAGCGACAGTTCTTGGGTGATCGGCCATGAACAAGAGTTGGTACGTGGTTCACACCTACGCCGGGTTCGAGGGTCGGGTGAGAACCAGCATAGTCGAGCGGGCGCATCAGATGGGTCTGGAGGGCAAGCTCGGGCAAGTCTTGGTCCCGATGGAGGATGTGATCGAGATAAAGAACGGGAAGCGGCGGACTTCCAAACGGAAGTTCTTCCCCGGTTATGTGCTGGTCGAGCTGGACACCCCCTTGACCGACGATGTGGTGCAACTCGTCAAGGAAACCCCCAAAGTTACTGGCTTTGTCGGCGGTGGGCCCAAGCCCATCCCGCTGACCCCGGAGGAAGCGGAATCGTTGCTCAAGCAGGTGGACTCGGGGACCGCCGTTCCCCGCGAACAGATCCGGTTCGTCAAGGGTGACAACGTGCGGATCATCGATGGGCCATTTTTGGGCTTTAACGGCCTCGTGGACGAGGTCGATGTCGACCACAATCGGGTCAAGGTTCTGGTCAGCATCTTCGGACGCTCGACCCCCGTGGAGCTGGGATTTTTGCAGGTCGAACGAATCTAGACGAGGATAGGGCGATAGGCGATGGGCAATGGGCGATATGTTCGGAAGCAGCTTCTCAAGTTTCTTGCCCATAGTCTAGAGCCTATAGCCTCGTGCCTATCAAGGGAGTGATCATGGCCAAGGAAGCCGCTGCACAGATTAAATTGCAGATCCCGGCCGGAAAGGCCAATCCCGCCCCGCCCGTAGGCCCGTCACTGGGACAGCATGGCGTGAACATCATGGAGTTTTGCAAGCAGTTCAACGCGCGAACTCAGAAGGACGAGGGCAGCATCATCCCGGTCGTCATCACGGTCTACAAGGACCGGACCTTTTCCTTTGTGACCAAGACGCCGCCGGCCTCAGACCTCCTCAAGAAGGCTTCCGGGATCATCAAAGGCTCAGGTACGCCGCACAAGGAGAAGGTCGGCAAGATCACTACCAGCCAACTCCGTGAGATCGCCAAGCAAAAGATGGCGGATCTCAACGCGGCGGATCTGGAAGGTGCCACCAAGATCATCGAGGGAACGGCGCGGAGTATGGGCGTCGTCATTCAGGGATAGTCGGACAGGAGTCGATATGGGCAAGAACATGCAGGCGGCTGTCGGCAAGATCGAGCCCAAGATGTACGGGTTGAAAGAAGCGGTTGATCTCGTCAAGAAGACCGCGTACGCGAAGTTCGACGAATCGGTCGATCTGGCCATGCGATTGGGTGTGGATCCGAAGCAGTCCGATCAGATGGTCCGGGGCACGACGGTGCTCCCACATGGGACCGGAAAGAAGGTCAGGGTCCTGGTGTTCGCCAAAGGGGAAAAAGAGCAGGAGGCGCGGGAAGCCGGCGCGGACTCTGTCGGAGCGGAGGATCTCATCGAGAAGATCAAGGGCGGCTGGATGGAGTTCGACCGGGCGATCGCCACGCCGGACCTGATGGCGGCGGTGAGCAAACTCGGCAAAATCCTCGGGCCTCGTGGGCTCATGCCGAATCCCAAAACCGGCACGGTGACCTTCGAGCTCGGCAAGGCCATCGCCGAGATCAGAAAGGGGCGCGTGGAGTACAAGATCGAGAAGGCCGGGATCGTGCACGTTCCGATCGGGAAGGTTTCGTTCGATGCACAACATCTTTACGATAACGCCCACACGGTCCTGGAGTCGATCATCAAGGCGAAGCCCGCCTCAAGCAAGGGGCGCTATCTCAAGAGCGTCACGCTGTCGTCGACTATGGGGCCTGGCATCAGGCTGGACCCGGTGGCCCTGGCCAAACAATGGGCGTGAGGGGTTAACGAGGAGAAGATGAAGAGGGAAGAGAAGGCGGCGGCGGTGGCGGAGCTGCACGAGAAGTTCGTGCGAGCCAAGCTGGCTATCATGACGGAATGTACCGGGTTGCCGGTCAACCAGATCACCGAGCTGCGGAAGCAGTTGCGGGGCGCCAATGCGGAGCTGCGGGTCGTGAAAAACACCATGGCGATTCGTGCTGCTGAAGGCACCTCGCTGGCGGGCGCCAAAGCGCATTTCAAGGGTCCCCTCGCGGTGATCATGGGGTTTGACGATCCGGTGATGCCGGCCAAGATCCTGCGGGAGTTCATCGGCGCGGAGCAGCGAGACGAGAAAATCAAGATTACCGGCGGAGTGCTGGAGGGCAAGCTGCTCCAGGCTCCCCAAGTGGCTGCGGTCGCGTCTCTGCCGACCAAGGCTGTGTTGTTGTCCATGCTCCTGTCGGTGATGCAAGGGCCCGTGCGCGGCCTCGTGGTCGCACTGAGCGGGTTGGTCCGGCAACTGGTGGGCGTGATCGTGGCGATTCAGGACAAGAAGAAAGGAGAAGGCGAGATGGCAACGACCGAGGGGAAGCTGTCCCAGGAAGAATTCATCAAGGCGATTGAGAGCATGAGCGTGCTGGAGCTCTCCGAGCTCGTCAAGGGACTGGAGGCGCGTTTCGGCGTGACGGCGGCGGCGCCGGTGGCGGTCGCGGCGGCGCCGGCGGCGGGCGGGCCTGCCGCTCCTGCCGAGGAGAAGACCGCTTTTGATGTCATTCTGGCGTCGGCGCCGGCCGACAAGAAGATCCAGGTCATCAAGGTGGTGCGCGAGCTGACCAGCTTGGGTCTGAAGGAGGCCAAGGATCTGGTCGAGGGCGCCCCGAAGCCGGTCAAGACCGGAGTGGCCAAGGAAGAAGCGGACACGATGAAGAAAAAGCTCGAAGAAAGCGGCGCCAAAGTCGAAGTGAAGTGATGAAGCCGAGGGTTCCTTCTCAAACGATTGACCCTTGACCAATGGCGAATGACGTTTTTAGCGGAGGGATGGGCATGTCGGAACCGACCGGGAACGGGCTCATCGAGCGGAAAGACTTTTCCAAGATCCGCGCGCACATTGACATTCCCGATTTGATCGAGATCCAGAAACGCTCCTACGAGCAGTTTCTGCAGATGGAAAAAGACCCGGATCACCGGGAGGACAAAGGGCTCCAGGCCGCCCTGACCAGCGTGTTCCCCATCGCGGATTACAACAACACCGCGATTCTGGAGTACACCAACTATTCGTTCGGCACCCCGAAGTACGACGTCCGGGAGTGTCTCGAGCAAGGGATGACCTATGCCGCTCCCCTCAAGATGCGGGTCCGGCTGGTGGTCTTTGATAAGGAAGAAGACAAGCAGGCCAAGAAAAAAGTGCTGGATGTGCGAGAGCAGGAGGTGTACGTCGGCGAGCTTCCCCTTATGACCGAGCGGGGTACCTTCATCATCAACGGAACCGAGCGGGTGGTGGTCAGCCAGCTCCACCGCTCTCCGGGCGCGTCCTTCACCCACGACAAGGGCCGCACCCATGCGAGCGGCAAAGTGCTCTACTCCGCCCGGATCATTCCGTACCGCGGCTCCTGGCTGGATTTCGAGTTCGACGCGCGGGACATCCTCTACGTCCGCATCGACCGACGGCGCAAGATGCCAGTCACGATTCTGCTGAAGGCCTTCGGCTATACCACGGATGACCTCCTGAAGATGTATCACCCGGTCGAGGAGATCCGGGTGGCGAAAGGCAAGCTGTTTCGCAAGCTGGACGCGGAGATCCATCACGGCTTGAAATGCCCGATCGAAATCACCGAGAAGGGCAGCAGGGAGCCGATCGTCCGGGAAGGCGCCAAGCTGACGAAAAGCTTGATCAGCCGCATCAAGGCTGCGGGTGTGAGGGAGGTCCCGGTACCGACGGATGAACTGGTGGGTCGCGCGGTGCTGACGGAATTGGTCGATCCCGGCACCAAGGAAAAGATTCTGGAGAAGAACCACAAGCTCACCCCGGCGACGATCGAGAAAATCCTTCGCAGCCAGATCGAGAGCTTCAAGGTCATCTATCTCGACGCCTCAGCCGCGACGCCCGTGATCCTGGATACCCTGGAGGTGGAGCGGATCGGGTCGAAGGAAGAGGCGATGGTGGAGATCTACAAGCGTCTGAGACCCGGAGATACGCCGTCGATCGAGACCGCGAAAGTGCTGTTCGAGAACCTCTTCCACAACCCCAAGCGCTATGACCTCTCGCCGGTCGGGCGGCTCAAGCTGAACAAGAAGTTGGGGCTCGATCTCCCTCTCGAGCAGCGGACGCTCACGCCGCAGGATATCGTCGAAGTGGTGCGCTACCTGGTCAACCTCAAAATGGGGAAAGGCGAGATCGACGATATTGACCACCTCGGGAACCGGCGGGTCCGCTCGGTCGGCGAGTTGCTGGAGAACCAGTTCCGGCTCGGGCTGGTGCGGATGGAGCGCAGCATCAAGGAGCGGATGAATCTCCTGGACATGGAGACAGTGCTGCCCCATGACCTGATCAACGCCAAACCGGTGGTTGCCGCGATCAAGGAGTTTTTCGGCAGCAGCCAGCTCTCCCAGTTCATGGACCAGACGAACCCACTGGCCGAGATCACGCACAAACGTCGGCTGTCGGCGTTAGGTCCCGGCGGACTGACGCGGGAGCGGGCCGGGTTCGAGGTCCGAGACGTGCACCCTTCTCACTACAGCCGGATCTGCCCGATCGAGACGCCGGAAGGCCCGAACATCGGCCTGATCACGTCCCTGGCGACTTACGCCCGCATCAACGATTTCGGCTTCATCGAGGCGCCGTATCGCAAGGTCCGCAAGGGGCGGGTGACTGATGAGATCGAGTATCTCTCAGCGATCGACGGCGAGCGTTACGTGATCGCCCAGGCCAACTCCAAGGTAGACGCCTCGGGCCGCCTCATCTCGGAGACCGTCTCCGCGCGATACGGCGGCGACTTCATCACCGCGACCCCCGACAAGGTCGAGTACATGGACGTCTCCCCGAAGCAGGTGGTCAGCGTGGCCACGGCCCTCATCCCGTTCCTGGAGCACGATGACGCCAACCGCGCGCTCATGGGGTCCAACATGCAGCGACAGGCCGTGCCGCTGGTCAAGACGGAGGCCCCCTTGGTGGGCACCGGCATGGAGGCGGTCGTGGCGCGGGACTCCGGCTACGTGGTGCAGGCCAAGCGGCCGGGGGTAGTGGAGAGCGTGGATGCCACCCGCATCGTGGTGCGGACCGAGCTGAGAAAGAAGGAAGAGGGCAGCCGCAAGAGCAACGTCTGCCTGGACGTGTACGACCTGATCAAGTTCCAGCGCTCCAACCAGAACACCTCCATCAACCAGACCCCGGTGGTCCGCGTGGGCCAGCCGGTCCGCAAGGGGCAGGTCCTGGCGGACGGGCCGGCCATCGACAGCGGGGAGCTGGCGCTGGGGCGGAACGTGCTGGTGGCCTTCATGCCGTGGGGCGGCTTCAACTTCGAAGACGCGATCCTGATCGGCGAGCGGCTGGTTCGCGAGGATACCTTCACCTCCATCCATATCGAGGAATTCGAGGTGGAGGCCCGCGACACCAAGCTGGGCAAGGAGGAGATCACTCGGGACATTCCCAACATCGGGGAAGAGGCGCTGCGGAACCTGGACGAGAGCGGAATCATCCGCATCGGGGCCGAAGTCAAGCCCGGCGACATCCTCGTGGGGAAGGTCACGCCCAAGGGGGAGACCCAATTGACCCCTGAGGAAAAGCTGCTTCGGGCCATCTTCGGGGAAAAGGCCGGTGATGTGAAGGATACTTCCCTGCAGGTCCCGCCCGGAGTGGAAGGCATCATCGTTGACGTCAAGATCTTCTCCCGGAAAGGTCTGGACAAAGACGAGCGGTCGAAGAGCATCGAGAATGAGGATGTCATCAAGCTGCAGCGAGATCACCAGGACGAGCTGCGGATCATCGAGGAGGAAAAGAACAAGAAGATCCGCAAGCTCCTGCTCGGCAAAGTGGTGGGGCGGGACCTGATGGATCCCGAGACCGGCGACGTCATCCTGAAGAAGAAAGGGAAGCTGACGGCCGAAATCCTCAAGAAGCTGTCGGACGACAACGTCCGCCGCATCATCCTGGCGGACCCCGAGGAGCAGAAGGCGCTGGAGGAGATCGAGCGACTCGCCAAAGAGCAGAGCGAGATCCTCCAGACGCTGTACGACGAGAAGGTCGGCCGGCTGAAGCGGGGCGACGAGTTGCCGCCGGGGGTCATCAAGCTGGTCAAAGTGTACATCGCGATGAAACGGAAGGTGTCGGTGGGAGACAAGATGGCCGGCCGGCACGGGAACAAGGGCGTGGTGTCCCGCATTCTGCCGGAAGAGGACATGCCGTACCTTCCGGACGGGACGCCGGTCGAGATCGTGCTGAATCCGCTCGGGGTGCCGTCCCGGATGAACGTCGGCCAGATCCTGGAGACCCATCTCGGATGGGCGGCCAAGGCCCTGGGGATCCACGTCTCCAGCCCGGTCTTCGATGGGGCCTCGGAGAAAGAGATCAAAGATCTGTTGAAGAAGGCCAAGCTGCCACCGGGCGGCCAGAGCACCGTGTATGACGGCCGAACCGGGGAGCCGTTCGGCAGCTCGGTCACGGTGGGCTACATGTACATGATGAAGCTGCATCACCTGGTGGACGACAAGATCCATGCCCGATCGATCGGCCCGTACTCGCTGGTGACCCAGCAGCCGTTGGGCGGCAAGGCGCAGTTCGGCGGGCAGCGATTGGGCGAGATGGAAGTGTGGGCGCTGCAGGCCTACGGCGCCGCCTCGACCCTCCAGGAATTCCTGACCGTAAAGTCAGACGACGTGCCCGGCCGGTCGCGGATCTACGAGGCGATCGTCAAAGGGGAGAATTTCCTGGAGGCCGGTCTGCCCGAATCCTTTAACGTGCTGGTCAAGGAGCTTCAAAGCCTCGGCCTTGACGTCGAACTGATCAAGGCCAAAGACTAAAGAGGCAGGCAGTTTTGAGTTCTCAGTTTTTAGTCTTCAGTTGACTAAAAACTCAACACTCACAACTCAAAACTTCTGAGGAGGCAAAATTGGAAGGTATCTACACACTGTTTGAGAAGCCGCGCGACGCGATGTCGTTCGATGCGATGCGCATCCGGATCGCCTCGCCGGAGAAGATCCGGTCCTGGTCTTATGGAGAGGTGAAGAAGCCGGAAACGATCAACTACCGGTCGTTCAAGCCGGAGAAGGACGGGTTGTTCTGCGCCAAGATCTTCGGCCCCATCAAGGACTGGGAGTGTAATTGCGGCAAGTACAAGCGGATGAAGCACCGCGGGATCGTCTGCGACAAGTGCGGTGTGGAGGTCATCCAGTCCAAAGTTCGCCGGGAGCGGATGGGGCACATCGAGCTGGCCGCGCCGGTGGCCCACATCTGGTTCCTCAAGGGGGTGCCGAGCCGCATCGGCACGCTCCTGGACATGAGCCTGAAACAGCTCGAGAAGATCCTGTACTTCGAGAGCTACGTGGTGATCGACCCCGGCGATTTGAACCTCAAGGAGAAGGAGCTGCTGCCGGAAGAGAAGTATCGCAACCTGCAGGACGAGCATGGGGCGAGCGCCTTTAAGGCCGGGATCGGGGCCGAGGCCATCCGGGAGCTGCTGCGGAAGATCGACATCAACGGGCTCTGGGACGAGTTGCACACGAAAGCCAACACGACGTCCTCCGCCGCCTTGAAGAAGAAATATACGAAGCGGCTCAAGGTCATCGAAGCGTTCCGGAAGTCCGGCAACAAGCCGGAATGGATGATCATGGACGTGATCCCGGTGCTCCCGCCCGAGCTGCGGCCGCTGGTGCCGCTGGATGGTGGCCGGTTCGCCACCTCGGATCTGAACGATCTCTACCGCCGGGTCATCAACCGCAACAACCGGCTGAAGCGGCTCATCGAGCTCAAGGCTCCCGGCGTGATCATCCGGAACGAAATGCGGATGCTCCAGGAGGCGGTGGACGCCCTGTTCGACAACGGCCGCCGGGGTCGGGCGATCCGGGGGCCCAACAAACGCCCGCTCAAATCGCTGAGCGACATGCTCAAGGGCAAGCAGGGGCGCTTCCGTCAGAACCTGCTCGGCAAGCGCGTGGATTACTCCGGCCGCTCGGTCATCGTGGTGGGTCCGGAGCTCCGCCTGCATCAGTGCGGGCTGCCCAAGAAGATGGCGCTCGAGCTGTTCAAGCCGTTCATCTTCCACAAGCTGGAAGAACGCGGCGCGGCAACGACGATCAAGAGCGCCAAACGCCTGGTCGAAAAGGAGCGACCCGAGGTCTGGGACGTGCTCGACGAGGTGATCCGCGAGCATCCGGTCTTGCTGAACCGCGCCCCCACGCTGCACCGCCTGGGTATCCAGGCGTTCGACCCGGTGCTGGTCGAAGGCAAAGCCATCCGCCTGCATCCGCTGGTGTGCGCGGCGTTCAACGCGGACTTTGACGGCGACCAGATGGCGGTGCATGTACCGCTGTCGGTGGAGGCCCAGATCGAGGCGCGCGTCCTGATGATGTCCATCAACAACATCCTCTCCCCGGCCAACGGCAAGCCCATTGCGGTGCCGTCGCAGGACATGGTCCTCGGGTGCTACTGGCTGACCAAGGAGCGGGCCGGCGCGAAAGGGGAGGGCAAGGTCTTCTCCTCACCGGAAGAGGTCCGGATCGCCTACGATGCCCGCGAAGTGGAGGAGCACGCCAAGGTCAAGGTCCGGGTGGACGGCACGGTGGTGGACACCACGGTCGGGAGGATGTTGCTGGCCGAGATCCTGCCCCCGTCCATCCCCTTCTCACACGCCAATCAGGTGATGACGAAGAAGGAGATGACGAAGCTCATCGATACGGTGTACCGCCAGGCGGGGCACCGCGAGACCGTGCTCCTCCTCGACAAGATCAAGGACATCGGCTTCTACTACGCCACCAAGGCGGGTGTGTCCATCTGCATCGATAACATGCACATCCCGACCAGGAAGACGGAGTTGATCACCCACGCCCAGCGGGAAGTCAACGAGATGGAGAAGCAGTATGCCGAGGGCCTGATCACCAACGGGGAACGCTACAACAAGGTGATCGACATCTGGGCGCACGTCACCGAGCAGGTGGCCAATGAGATGATGAAGGAGTTGGGGGCGGGCGGAGACGCCAAGGCGCCCGAAGCCTTCAACCCCATCTTCATGATGGCCGACTCGGGCGCGCGCGGCAGCTCGCAGCAGATCCGCCAGTTGGGCGGCATGCGCGGGCTGATGGCCAAGCCGTCCGGGGAAATCATCGAGACGCCCATTACGGCGAATTTCCGCGAAGGGTTGACCGTGCTGCAATACTTCATCTCCACGCACGGCGCCCGCAAAGGACTGGCCGACACCGCGTTGAAGACAGCGAACTCCGGCTACCTCACCCGGCGCCTCGTGGACATCGCCCAGGACGTGATCGTCAATGACTACGATTGCGGCACGGCCGACGGCATCATCCTGACGGCGCTGGTCGAGGGTGGTGAGATCATCCAACCGATCGAAGAGCGCATTCTGGGGCGTCTGGCGGCTGAGGACATCCGCGACCCCCTGACCGGCGAGATTATCGTTAAGGCCAATGAGGAGATCGATGAGGAGCGGGTCCGGAGCATCGTCGAAGCCGGTGTGGATCGGGTCAAGATCCGGTCGGTTCTGACATGCCAGTCCCGACGCGGCGTGTGCATGAAGTGCTACGGGCGCGACCTGTCTCGGGGCAGGCTCGTGGAGAAGGGGGAGCCGGTCGGCGTCATCGCGGCCCAGTCCATCGGCGAGCCGGGTACCCAGTTGACCATGCGGACGTTCCATATCGGCGGCACCGCCAGCAAGGTGGTCGAGCAGACCGTTCTGGAAGCCAAGCACAACGGGACGTTGAAATTCCTGAGCTTCGACGCCAAGCGGAACGCCGATATCCACAACCCGGGCATCGCGGTCAAAAACAAGGAAGGTGAGTGGGTCGTCATGAATCGCAACGCCAAGATTGCGATCTATGACGACACCGGCCGCGAGCGTGAGAAGTATCCAGTCGTGTACGGAGCCAAGATCAAGATCAAGGACGGCGCCAAGGTAGAGCTCGGCCAGAAGCTCGTCGAATGGGATCCGTACTCCCTGCTGATCCTCACTGAGGTGAGCGGCAAGGTGGCCTTTGGCGACATCACCGAAGGCGTGACGATGAAGGAGGAGTTCGACGAGGTGACGGGGCTCTCCCGGAAGGTGGTCATCGAGCATGCGGGGGCCACGCTCCGACCCAGGTTGTCGATCAAGGACGACACCGGCAAGACCGCCGCGCGCTATCTGCTCCCGGTCGGGGCGCACATCTTCGTCGAAAAGGGTCAGCTGGTGCATGCCGGAGATGTGCTGGCCAAGATCCCGCGGGAGACCACGAAGACGAAAGACATTACCGGCGGCTTGCCGCGCGTGGCCGAGCTGTTCGAAGCGCGCAAACCGAAAGAGCACGCCGTGATCAGCGAGATCGACGGGGAAGTGTCCTACGGCGGCTTCGTCAAGGGCATGCGGAAAGTGATCGTGGACAACAAGATGGGAGACGTGAAGGAGTACTTTATTCCCAAGGGCAAGCACGTCAATGTCCACGAGGGCGACTGGGTCCGTGCCGGCGAGCCGTTGATGGACGGCTCCGCCAACCCGCACGATATCCTGGACGTGCTGGGGCCGAAGGAGTTGCAGAAGTATCTGGTGGACGAGGTGCAGGAGGTGTATCGGCTGCAGGGCGTCTCGATCAATGACAAGCATATCGAGATCATCGTGCGGCAGATGTTGCGCAAGGTCCGCATCGAGGACCCGGGCGACACCGAGTTTCTCACCGGGAGCCAAGTCAGCAAGTTCGTGTTCGACGACGAAAACGAGCGGGTGCTGGCAAAGGACGGGCGCCCGGCGCTCGGCAAGCCGGTCCTGCTGGGGATCACCAAAGCTGCGCTGACGACGGACAGCTTCGTCTCGGCAGCCTCCTTCCAGGAGACCACCCGCGTGCTGACCGAAGCAGCCATTAATGGGCGCGAGGATCAGCTGCTCGGTCTGAAGGAAAACGTCATCGTCGGGCGGCTGATTCCCGCAGGCACAGGGCTTGGGGAATATCGTGATACGTTCGTGATCAGCCCGAAGCCGGAGCCCCCAACAGCGGTGTTGAAGGAGCCGGTGGGGATCGGACCGGAGACCCAACCGCCCGGAGAGGCTGGCGAGGGTCGCGGCTGACCAGGGCCCAACGTTCCTTGACAGTCACCGTACGCATCAATATAATTCCACGGTTTCTGTCGTGAAAGAGGAGCAATGCCAACAATCAATCAGTTAGTGCGGCACGGGAGAAAACAGCCGAAGGGCAAGACCAAGAGCCCCGCGTTGACGGGCTGCCCTCAGAAGCGCGGAGTCTGTATCAGGGTCTACACCTCGACGCCGAAAAAACCGAATTCCGCGCTTCGGAAGGTCGCGCGCGCCCGATTGACCAACGGGATGGAGGTCACGACGTACATCCCCGGAGTCGGGCACAATCTTCAAGAGCACTCGATCGTGCTGATCCGGGGCGGTCGAGTCAAGGACCTTCCGGGCGTGCGGTATCACATCGTCAGAGGCGCTCTCGATGCCGTCGGCGTGGCCAACCGTAAGCAAGGCCGCTCGAAGTACGGCGCCAAGCGACCCAAGTAAAGGTGAGAAGGAAAAGATGCCACGACGACGAATATTCGCACAGCGGGAGGTTGCGGGCGACCAGCGCTATCACGACAAGCTGGTCGGCAAGTTCATCAACGTCCTCATGTCTCGTGGCAAGAAAAGTACTGCGGAGCGGACCTGCTACGGAGCCTTTGAGATGATCCAGACGAAGACCAACAATGATCCACTCAAGGTGTTCCGGTCCGCCGTGGACAACGTGAAGCCCGTCGTGGAGGTCAAATCCCGCCGGGTCGGCGGAGCCTCCTACCAGGTGCCTGTTGAAATCCGGCCTGTGCGTCGCACTGCGCTGGCTTTGCGTTGGATCACGCAGTACGCCAAGGCCAGGGGCGGGAAGAGCATGTCGGAAAAACTGGCCAGTGAATTGCTGGATGCCGCCAACAACACCGGGGCATCCGTCAAGAAGCGAGAGGATACGCACCGGATGGCGGAAGCCAACAAAGCTTTCGCCCACTATCGCTGGTAGAACGGTTTCACGTGCTGCAGTTGGGCCACGCTGCGAGAAAGCAGGCGGTTGCCCTGTATCGCAGCTTGACACACGGTGCTGCCCTCTGCAGCACCTTTATTTTCGGAGGAAGCAGTTGGCAAGGCAAGCACCACTGGATCGCACCCGCAATATCGGTATCATGGCGCACATCGATGCCGGGAAGACCACGACCACGGAGCGGATCCTGTTCTACACGGGAGTGTCGCACCGAATGGGAGAGGTCCACGAAGGGGCGGCGATCATGGATTGGATGGAGCAGGAACGGGAGCGCGGGATCACGATCACCTCGGCCGCGACAACCTGTTTCTGGCGGGACTACCGGATCAACCTTATCGATACGCCGGGCCACGTGGACTTCACGATCGAGGTCGAGCGGTCCTTGCGGGTTCTGGACGGAGCGGTGGCGGTGTTCGACTCCGTACATGGCGTGGAGCCTCAGTCGGAGACGGTCTGGCGGCAGGCCGATAAGTACCAGGTCCCCCGGATCGCGTTCATGAACAAGATGGATCGCGTGGGGGCCGATTTCTATGCCAGCGTCCGGTCAATGGTCGAGCGGCTGGGCGCCAATCCTGTTCCGATCCAGCTGCCGATCGGTCGTGAGGCGCAGTTTCGGGGCTCGGTCGATCTTGTGGCGCTGAAGGCGTATGTCTTTGACGAAGACTCCTTGGGGGCGAAGTACGACGTGCAGGAGATTCCCGCTGAGCTGCAGGAGCTGGCCAAGGAATATCGCGAAAAGATGATCGAGGCGGTCGCGGAGTATGACGAGCAGGTGCTGGAGCGGTACCTGAACGGGGAGCCGCTGAGCGAAGAAGACATCAAGCGCGCGATCCGGGCCGGAACGATCACCATGAAAATCACACCGGTCCTGTGTGGGTCGGCGTTCAAGAACAAGGGGATTCAGCCGCTGCTGGACGCAGTGGTGGATTACCTCCCTTCGCCAGTGGACATCCCGCCTGTGGTGGGCATCGATCCGGCCACCAACAAGGAAGTGAGCAGGCGCGCGACCGACGATGAGCCGTTTGCGGCGCTGGCGTTCAAGATCATGACCGATCCCTTTGCCGGGCAGCTCACCTATTTCCGGGTGTACTCCGGGACGCTGAAAAACGGCTCGTATGTGCACAACATCACCAAGGGCACGAAAGAGCGTGTCGGACGACTCCTGAAGATGCACGCGAACAAGCGGGAGGATATCGACATCGTCTATGCCGGCGACATTGCAGCCGCGGTCGGGCTCAAGGGGACGACGACGGGCGATACTTTGTGCGACGAAAAGCGCCCCGCCCTGCTGGAAGTGATGAAGTTTCCCGAACCGGTCATTGCGATGGCGATCGAGCCGAAGACCAAACAGGATCAGGAGAAGCTCGGGATGTCCCTGCAGAAGCTGGCGCAAGAGGACCCGTCCTTTCGCGTGCGCACCGACGAAGAGACCGGCCAGACCATCATCGCCGGCATGGGAGAGCTGCACCTCGAGATCATCGTGGACCGGCTGCTGCGGGAGTTTAAGGTCGAGGCGAACGTCGGCAAGCCGGAGGTGGCCTTCCGGGAGACGATCCGATCCAGGGCGGAGGCGGAAGCCAAATACATCAAGCAGACCGGTGGGCGCGGGCAGTACGGACACGTGGTGCTGACCGTCGAACCGTCGGAATCGGGGGTCGGCTTTGAGTTCGTCAGCAAGGTCGTGGGCGGAGCCATCCCCAAGGAGTACATTCCGGCGGTGGAGAAAGGCGTCAAGGAACGCATGGAATCGGGCGTGTTGGCCGGCTATCCCTTGCGGGATGTGCGCGTGCTCCTGACCGACGGCTCGTACCACGAAGTGGACTCCAGCGAGATGGCGTTCAAGATCGCCGGTTCAATGGCGCTGCACGAGGCGTGTCGGAAGGCCGATCCCGTCCTCCTGGAGCCCATTATGAAGGTCGAGGTGCTGGTGCCTCAGGAATACATGGGGGACGTGATCGGGAACCTCAACGGCCGGCGCGGCAAAATTCAAGGGATCAAAGTGCGGGCCGGGTCCCAGGCCATCGAGGCTGCGGTCCCCCTGAACGAGATGTTCGGGTATGCCACGGATCTCCGCTCGCGCACGCAGGGCCGAGCCACCTATAGCATGGAGTTCGATCGATACGAGCCGGTTCCGAAGCAGATCGCCGACGAGATCATTGCCAAGAACCGAGGGGAGTGAGGGAGGACAGTATGGCGAAGGCAAAGTTTGACCGGCGCAAGCCGCACGTGAACATCGGGACGATCGGGCACGTGGACCATGGCAAGACGACGCTGACGTCGGCGCTGACGAAGGTGTGTGCGGAGCGGGGGATGGCGAAGTTTGTGACGTACGATGAGGTGGCGAAGGCGTCGGAGAGCCAGGGGCGGCGGGATCCGACGAAGATTTTGACGATTGCGAT
>Ga0114945_10001346_pt1 | contig 15330 bp, 6 predicted proteins | sample OV2TP3_FD_87194 | JGI IMG/M metagenome (GOLD analysis project Ga0114945, IMG submission 87194) | Hot spring microbial communities from Beatty, Nevada to study Microbial Dark Matter (Phase II) - OV2 TP3 | ecosystem: Environmental > Aquatic > Thermal springs > Hot (42-90C) | place: USA: Beatty... | reverse complement strand
CACCTCCCGGATCGACGCGCCTGTGATCGGCCCCAGAAGGATTCCGTTTCGGTAGTGGCCTGTCGCCACGACGAGCCCTTCCCAACCGGGCGCGCGCCCGAGGTAGGGCAGTCGATCCGGTGTCCCCGGTCGAAGGCCGGCCCACGATGCGAGGAGCGTCGCGCCCTCGAGCGCGGGACACATCTCGATCGCGCGCGCGAGGAGATGCTCGGTGGCACCGGCGGTTACGCGCTTGTCGAATCCGACGTCCTCGAGGGTGCTCCCGATCAGCACTCGACCGTCGGCGCGCGGAACGAGGTAAAGTTCTCGATGGAGCAAGATCGAGGGCACGGTCTCCGGTTCCGTTTCCACCAAGAGCATCTGTCCCTTCATCGGCTTTACGGGAAGAGCGATCCCTAATTTCGCCGCTTCCTCCCCCGACCACGCGCCGGCCGCGAGGATTGTCGTGCCGGCGTGAAGATCTCCCGAGGAAGTGCGGATTCCGTGGACACGCCCCGGCACTCGCAAGAAGCCGGCGACGGGGGTGTTCTCTCGAAACTCCGCGCCACAGCGCTTGGCGGCTTCGGCGATCGCCCGAGTGAGGCGGGGATTGCGTACCTGGTGGACGTCGGGAAGAAAAAGACCGTCGGAGCGGAGCTCCACCGGTTGTCCTCGAGCCCGCTTCCATTCCTCCAGCGTCCGTGCGATCTGCGCGTCCCGGTCGTCCCGCACGAGGAGCAGGAGACCGGTCCGCCGCAATTCGGGATCCTCCGAGCCGCGAATCTCCTCGACGAACGCGGCATACCCCTCTTGGGCGCGCACGCAAAGCTCGGCCAAGGCGCTCGGATAGTCCGCGAGATGGACGGGCGTGAGGATTCCCCCCGCCGCCCACGAAGCCTCTCGCCCGATCGGTCCGCGGTCCACCACCGTGACGCGGAGTCCCTTTTTCGCCAGTTCGTAGGCGATGGAACACCCCACGATGCCGGCACCCACGATCGCTGCGTCGGGATGATTCACGGAATCTCCAGGATCCAGAAGCGCAGGGTTTGGTCCTCGGCCCCGGAGACGATCTTCGTGCCGTCCGCCGAGAACTGCAAGGAGGTGACGCCGGCGCCGTGTCCCGAGAGCGATTGGATCTGGCCGCCGGTAGCGGCGTCCCAGATCTTGATCGTGCGGTCGGCCGAGGCGGTGGCGACGAGCCTCCCGTCCGGTCGAAATTCGATCCAAGTGACGCGCTCGGCGTGCCCGCGAAACGTGTGGAGGAGCTTCCCGGTTTCCGCATCCCAAATCCTCGCGGTGCGATCGTCGCCCGCAGCGGCGATCCGCTTTCCGTCGGGCGAGAACGCGATGTGAGCGATCTTCCCCTGGGCGGCGTGGATCGTGCCGACCGGATTCCCCGAACCGGGGTCGTAGAGCCCGATCGACTGGTCGATGGATCCGAAGGCGAGGACTTTTCCGTCCGGTCGGTAGGCGACGGTGACGATCTGACCCGTCTGAGGGGGAAGTCGACGAGGCTCGCGGTCCGTGTCGAGTTGGACGAGTCGGGCTCGGAAATCGTTGTTGCAATACACGAGTTCCTTCCCGCTCGGCGAAAACACCATCTCGATCGGAGGAATGAGGCAAGGGATTCTTAGGATCTCCTTGCTCGAATCCAGATCCCAGAAACGAATTGTCCTATCCCCGCCGCCCGAAGCCAGCTGACGACCGTCAGGGCGAAAGGCCAGCGCTCGAATATCTCCGGCATGGCCGGTGAGGGTGTGCACCACTCGGCCCGCCTTCCGGTCGAACACCCGTACGATCTTGTCGGCGCCCCCGTATGCGACGAGATCGCCGGAGGCGTGGAGCGCGAGGGCCTGGATCTTGGGGATCTCGACCGCGACGGGGTCCGACGCGGCGTACAGGCCGGTCCGGGGTGTCCACCCGAGCTTGCCCGCCATGAGGTGCTCCAAGGAGCGACGCCGGGAGCCATCGGCGGATTCGATGACGACCACCCACGGCTCCTTGGAGAGGACGGTGCCGCGGTTTCGCAGGACCGGAAGCAGGGACGAGGAATTCGGGGCGCGAAGAATGGAAACCGCCGCCGGCGGTTGGAGCGCGCAGCGCGCGACGCGAACGGACGGCGCCCGCGACGTGAGTCCGAGAGATTCGAGCACGCGGGCCGGATCCTCGTCCCGGCGCTCGATCGTGAGGCCTTGGGGCAGCTCTTCCGGCGAGGGAAGGAGCGCCTCCAGGACCGAGGGGGGCATCCCCATCCGGGGCCGCAAGACCGAAGCGACCGGCTCCGGGTCCGCCTCCTCCGAAAGAAGCACGGCGAGGACGCGGGCGCAACGGAAGATCTGCACATGCCGCATCATGGTCCAGGGAGGCTTCTCACGAACGCGAAGCTCGGCGACGGCGGCCGCGGCGAGAGTTCGAAATTCGAAGGCGGTCAGGCGGACTTGAGGGGAGTCTGCGCCGTTCTGCGCAAAGGCGTCGCAGAGGACGGCGGAAACGTCGTCGGTAGTGACCCCCGGGATTCCCCGACGCGAATCGAGCGTTTGTTTGACCTTGGTCACGTCGGAGTCGAAGGAGGGGATCGGAAGCGCGGTGAATCCGGCGTCGCCTGCGACCCGGTTCCAACCCGCCGGAAGGGACTCGGCGTCGAAGCGCAACCCGGCGAACCTCATGTCCGGCGGGGCGATTTCGAGACCCGCTCGTCGCTGAATCGCATGGACGAGTTCGACGAAGGCCGTTCTGGAGCGCCCCAGTACGAAGACCGTTCCTCCCTCGTCCGCATGCGTCCAGACATCCACGAAGGATTTCTGGGCGAGGGCCATCCGCTTCCAGACGTCGCCGTTCGTCCCCGCGAGAAGGATCAAGTCGCACCGGTCCCACGAAGCGGCGAAACCGCCTCGGACTCCCTCGGGCCGAGGAGAGGTTCCAAAGGTCGAGAGCAGCGAATGGGTGAATTCCGCCAGTCGCTCCGCGTCGGCCGGAGTCTCCGCGATGTAGGGATTTCGGGGAAGGGAGAAGCCCTCGCGCGTCCACGGCGATCCTTCCAGCGCGGTGGGGACGAGTATTCTCCATCCGGAAACGGAGGGCTTCTTCGCCGTCCACGTACCGTCCGTCCCTCGAAGGGCGAGATCTCCTCCCTTAGGACAGCGGAAGCTCACGATCGACCACGCTTTTCCGTCGTGCTCGAAGGCAAACTCGACGGCGCCCCGAAAGACGGGAGACTGGATTCGACACGTGCCGCCGTTCTCGGCGAGCGTTACATCGAAATTCCCCGGCTGGAGGATCGAGACGAGTTCGGGATGTTCGATCGCTTTTCTCAAGTCGTCGTTCGATCGGTGCGAGAATTCGATGTCCTTCATGGGGCGCTGCGTCAGCAGAAGGAACGTGAGAGAACCGTCTCCGGGCGCAGAGGGATCCTCGAGCAGACGACTCCACACCGTTCGGTCGATGGCCGCGGCTTCGGGGAGGCGGCGGATCCATTCGCTCGCGTCGGGCGGCGTGAGGCGGGTCGGCGAAGGAGCGAACGTGGGCCACTTCGGGTCGGGGCGGACACTCCTGTCCCACCCCAACCAGGCGACCACGCTCAAGAGCGCGAGCGCACTGGCCGCCAGAACGAATCGAGGACCCGTTCGGGTCCGAGGCCGAGCCAGCGCCCCGCGCATCGCCGTGGCCGATGGAAACCGCAATCCGGAGTCTCGCTCGATCGCCTTCAGTACGATCCCGTTGAGACGGGAATCCTCCGTGGGAGGTCGCACCCGCGCTCCCGGAAGAACACCCGTGAGCATTTCGTACAGGACCAATCCTGCGGAGAAGACGTCGGTCCGCTCGTCTTCCGATCCGGGACGGTCGATCTGTTCCGGCGCCATGTATCGCAGGGTGCCCACGGCGATTCCCGGCTGTGTCGCCTCCTTCGCCCCCGACTCCACGGAGCGGAGCTTCGCCAGGCCGAAGTCGAGGATTCTCACTCCACCTCGAGCATCGAGGAGAATATTCTCCGGCTTGATGTCCCGGTGGATGATGCCTCGACCATGAGCGTACTCCAAACCTTCGCAGAGCTCCGTCGCGATCCGGAAGACCTCGGGGCGCGGGAGGGGGCCCGCCTGCAGTCGATCGCGTAGGGACGCCCCTTCGACGTATTCGAGCACGAGATAGTAAAGCCCCTGCTCGAGACCGGAGTCGTGGACCGCGACGATTCGCGGATGGGACAGAGACGCGAGAAGCTTGGCCTCGTGTTCGAAACGGTTTTGGAATTGGGTCCCCTCGGCCAGTTCCGGGGCGATCGTCTTGAGCGCGACGATACGGTCGAGCGAAGGATGGCGCGCCTTGTAGACGATCCCCATCCCTCCCTGTCCCAGGACGTCGAGGATTTTCAGACCGCGGAAGGTGTCGCCCGGGCGCAACAGTCCCGCTCTCTCGAGCCCGCCGGCGAGGCTGAGTCGGCGAGCGAATTCGACGGCGGAGGCCGGACGAGACGTCGGGTCCTTCTCGAGAGCCCAGAGGCAGAGCGTTTCCAAAGCCGGATCCGCGTTCGGGTTGATCGATCGCGGCGAGACGGGCCGTTCGGATTGAACCAGCTCGAGGGTCCTCGAGATCGAGGGACCCTCGAACGGCGGCCGCAGCGTCAGGGAGTAGTAGAGGCAGGCTCCCAGTCCGTACACGTCGGTTCGCGCGTCCAATCGGTCCCATTCGCCCCGCGCTTGTTCCGGGGACATGTAGCTCGGAGTACCGATCGGGGTGCCCGGGAGCGATACCATCGACCCCGGGACCGCGCTCTGGTAGATCTTCGCGAGTCCGAAATCCATGACGACGGCGCGCTTGTCCGGCGTGACCATGATGTTGGTCGGTTTGAGATCGCGGTGGAGGATCCCTTGCGAATGGGCATAGGCCACGGCTTCCGCGGCCTGCCGCAGAACGACGACCATCTCCGGCGCCGCGAGTCGACGCTCGGTCAGGGCATGCTCGAGAGTCGTTCCCTCGACGAATTCCATGACGAAGAAGCTCTCGCCGTTCTGCTCCCCGACGTCGTGGATCTGGACGATCGAGGGATGACGGAGCGCCGCGATCGCGCGCGCCTCGCGGAGAAAGCGGGCCCGATCGTGGGGATGATCGGTCCGATTCATCACCTTGATCGCTACGGTGCGCTGGAGCTCCGGATCTCGCGCTTGGAAAACGATCCCCATTCCGCCGCGTCCCAGCTCGCGCTCGAGCTCGTATCGCCCGAGTCGCTCCCGGGACGGCGCCTTCATGGCCAGCTGCATGGCCTCGGCAAGATCGCAGTACCGGGTCTTGGACTCCCGAAGCTGGAGGTTCTCGACGACGGTGGCGTCTTGGCGGGTGAGGCTGCCGGATCGGACGCGCTTCTCCAATTCCTCCTGATCGACCTCGAGCTTCGTGACGAGCTCCGCGAGCACGCGCGCCTCGATGGGGTCGAGGAGTCCGAGAGCGACCAGGGAGTCGGGGGTGCGTGCGTCCGGGTGACGAGCCGCTTGTTCCGGCGAGAGGAGGCCACGCTGAACGGCCACGCTCAGGAGCAGGTTTCCTTCGATCATCACTCGGCGAACGCGAGCCCGTGACGCGCCAACTTCGTGCGGAGCGCCTCGGGCTCCAATCCCAGGGCGACCGCGGTCGCTTGGATGCTCCCCTCGTGATTTCGGAGCGCCTTCTCGAGGATCATTCGATCCAATCGTTCGATGCGCTCGTCGTAGGATCCCCCGTCGAGCGCCTGGAGACCGCCCCGACGCGCATCGACGGATCCCTGGAGAAACGGCGCGACGCGGGACGCGAATTCTTGGAGGAGGGCAGCGTGATCGTCCTTGAATCCTCCTCCGGTCTGTCGACGGTCGAGGTAGACGGCGCCGATTGCCTTCCCTTGATGGAGGAGAGGGACGGCGAGGATGTCGCGGATTCCGAACTCGCGGATGCTTTTCTGCTGGGCGCCCCACTCGTCCTGCTGGGCTTCGGCCACACGGACGGGGCGGCCCTCGCGGCGGACGCGTTCCAACGCCGCGCGGCTGAGGGGAGGTTCCTGCGCCAGGACGGGGGGATAGGAAGCGCCGAAGGAAGGGCTTCCGTTTTCATCGAAGAGCGCGATGGAGCCGACCTCGGCGCCGGTGGCGCGCGCCATCATCTCGAGGGAAGTCGTCAACGCCGCCTCGAGATCGTGCGATTCCGAAAGAACCCGGTCGAGCATCGCGAGCGCGGTCCGGCCGATTCGGGTGAGGATCGCGGTCTCGGTCTTGGCGTCCCGGAAATCCTCCTGCGCCTTGACTCCTCCGGCTCGGTCCCCGCCCTCGCGACGAGCCCGCTCCAATGCGCGCTCGGCCAGAAGCAGAAGATCGCGCGCCGTCTGGGCATCGTCCGGGGCTTGAGCCGTACCGACACTGATCGTGATCGAAACGTCTCGGAGAAACGTGTGATGGCGCACGGAGGTCACGAGTTCGCCGGCCACCTCCGCGGCATTCTTGGGGCCGGGTTCCAGAACGATCTCGAACAGGTCGCCGCCATACCGCCCGGCCACGCCGCCACGCCCCGAGGCGAAGTTCCGGCAGAGGTCGGAGGCTTCGATGAGGATCTTGTCTCCAGCGTCGAAGCCGAGCCGATCGTTGACGACGCGCATCCGATCGAGTCCGACCAAGAGAAGGAGCAAGGGACGATGGCCTCGCAGGGTCGTCGTCACGCGCTCTTCGAGTTTCTTCTGAAAAGCCGTGTGCGAGAGGAGACCGGTGAGGGAGTCCCGGTTCGAGTGGTCCAGCCGTAGGGCGAGTTCGAGCCGCCGGGCGGCGCCGGCGACGAATCCGGCGATGAAGCCTTCGTCCGCCGTGGGAGCCTCCAGGAAGATCCGCCCGATCGAATTCAGAGCCTGGCCGCGTTCCATTCGGCCGATGTCCGATTCCTCCAGAGCGCTTCCTTCGGCGCGGGCTCCGATGCGGATCTTCGCGGGGGGAAGATCGAAGGCGACGGAGCGCGCCCCGCACCACGCGACTCCGAGCTTGATCAGATGTCGGGTCAGGGGAAGGGGGCCGCCCTCGATCGGGAGAACATCCAGCACGGCCAGGAGAGGGTTCCGATCCAAGAATGCGGGGAGATCCCAACGGCGGCGGAACGTCGCGACCTTTGCGGGCGAGAGCTTGGCGGCGATGGCATCGATGAGCGCGCGGGCCTTCTCGTCCTGCCTTCGGCTTTCCGCCGCATCCCCCGAAAAGAGCGCGAGTTCGGCGGCGATACGGTGGAATTCCAGGGCGATCTCCGGCCGGTCGGGTTGCACTCGATCCAAGAGATCCCTCGCCTTGGACAAGGAGATCTGCGACATCGCGGCGCGCGCGGAGACGAGAAGCGCTTCGGGAGTGCAGAGGTCCTCCAACGAATCGCCCGTCAGCCGCGCCCCGAGGATTCTGGCCTCGCTTTGAAGGGCCGGATCGCCCGTCGAAAGGGCGAGACTGGCCCCTTTGGAAAGATAGGTCTCGGCCCGATCGCCCCTTCCGGCCGCAAGCTCCGCCCTTCCCCGGGCCAGGTGGCAACGGGCGATGAGGGGATGATCGTTCGCCTCCAGCGCCTTCTCGAGGGAGGCCGCGAGTCGTTGGAGGGCAATGTCGTAGGCCCCCAGAAACGTCTCGATTTCGGCCGCGCGCAGGAGGGCGGCGGTGTCGGTTCCGACGGGTTGCGCAAGTTCGTTTTCGTAGTCGGGAAGGGTCATCATGGCGACGCGTTCTCCAAGCGTGCCGTCAGTGTACCGGTCGCGCTCGGTGTGAACAAGCAATCGAGGGGCCATGGAAGTCGGCGCCGGCGACGCGAACTCGGCTCCGCTGCGGACCCTTCCACGAGTTGGATCGGCTCCATCCTGGACCCGGCGAAGAGAAAAGTCTCGCTCAGCAATTCGGCACGATCCTTGCCCATAGAGCGTGCAGGGATCGAGCGACGGTGTACCTTCGATATCCCTTTACAGTTTCTCCGGGGCGTCGATACGATTGGAACGCGTCCCCCCGGCGCGGAGAGAAGCTCGGCTAGGAGAGGAGTCGCCCATGTCTCAGGAATCCCAGGAAGCGGCCGACAAAGCGAAAGAAAAGCTCGCCGGGGAAGCGGCCAAACTGAAACCGCCTCTTCTCGAGCCTGAGATTCCCGAGGTAGACCTTGCCAAGCCGGAAATCCCCGATGCGAGCGCGCTCCAGAAGCCCGAATTGCCGAGTGCGCCCTTCGACCCCGTCGCCCCAGGCTTGGAGATCGCTCCCCCTGAGCTTCCCAAGGTACCCGAAGTCCCTAAGCTCCCGGAGCTCGAAGTCCCCAAGCCGCCGGCGCTTCCCGAGCTTCCGAAGGTCCCCCAACTCCCGGAGCTCGAAGTCCCGAAGCCGCCCGCGCCTCCCGAGCTCCCGAAGGCTCCGCAGCTTCCGGAAGCGGAAGTCGCGAAGCCGCCCGCGCCGCCGGAGGTCGCTCCCGTCGTCGCCGAGGAGCCGGCGGAAGAGGAAGCGGCGACGTCCGGTGTTCGCTTCCTCCGATTCCAGGGAGGCGGGCTCGAGGAGAAGTCGTTTTTCGTCCGCGGAGTTCAGGGGCGGGATGCGATCTCCTCCCCATACCGATTCGAGATCGATTTGCTTTCGTCGGAGAAAAACATCGACCTCGATGCCTTGTTGTCGGAGCCGGCGTGCCTGGTCATCAAACGCAAAGATCTGCCCTATCCGATCTTCGGAGTGCTCTCCGCTTTCGAGCAGCTTCCGGCGGAAGAAAAGACGGCGCGATACCGGGCCGTCTTGGTCCCGACGTTCTGGCGTCTCTCGCTCACGGAGCGAAGTCGTATCTTCCAAGACATGAGCATCGACCAGATCGTCCAGCAGATTCTGGTGACGGACTACGGCTTCACGCCGGACCAGTTCAAGTTCAGCCTGAAGCGGAAGTTGGCGCCCCGGGAATTCGTGGTTCAGTATCAGGAGAGCGACCTCGATTTCGTTTCCCGATGGCTGGAGCACGAGGGAATCTCCTACTACTTCGCCCAACTGGAGCAGTACGAGCGGATCGTCTTCACCGATCATGAGTTCGGGTTGAACAAGGGCGAACCCGAGCTGCCGTACAAGGCGCGGGAGGGGACCCGACGCACGGAAGAGGTGACCTCCTTTTTCTCGCGCCAATCGGCCGTCCCGGCCAAAGTGGTGCTCTCGGACTACAACTGGCGCACGCCTCAAGTCCCCCTCGTCGTGCGATTCCCGAAAGAGGCGAAGGGGGTGGGCGAGTACACCAGCTACGGAGAGCATTTCAAGGACCCGAAGGAGGGGGAAGTCTATGCCCGGATCCGGTACGAGATGATCCGGTGTCACTCCCGGATCTTTCACGGAGAATCGAATTGCGCGGCGCTGTGCGGGGGCGAGATCTTCACTCTGTACAACCACGACCGCATGGAATTCAACCGCAAATACCTCCTGGTCGAGGTGCGACACCGGGCTACCCAGGCGGCGCTGAATGCGGAGGGGGAAAGCGGATACGCGAACGAATTCGTGTCCATCCCCTGGGATGTCGAGCCTTCTTTTCGGCCGGAGCGGCTCACTCCGTGTCCCCGCGTACAGGGAACGCTTACGGCTACGGTCGACGGCGGAGGGTCAGGCGAGAGCGCGGAGATCGACGACCAGGGGCGGTACAAGGTGAAACTGCCTTGGGATCTTTCGGGCAAAGGGGGCGGGACCGCCTCGCGATTCGTCCGAAAGTCGGAACCCTTCATGGCTCCCGGCCGGGGAATGCACTTTCCGCTTTCGCCCGGCGCCGAGGTGATGTTGGCGTTCACGAACGGCGATCCGGACCGGCCGTACATCGCCGGCGCGATCGCGAACGGCGCGATCTCCACTCCCGTCGCGGGCGGAAATGCGACGCAGTGCGTGATTCATGCCGCGAGCGGAAATCAGATTACGCTCGAAGACTCGCCGCCGCAGATCAAGCTCTTCAGCCCTCCGGCGAATACCACGCTGGCTCTCGGAACTCCGGAGGGCGGAGGCAACATCTTCCTGGGCACCGACGGGACAACGGTAATCAACACGAAGAGAAACTTCACTTCCGCGACCGGAGGCGACGAATCCTGGTCGATCACCGGTCACGTGACGCAGACGATCGGGAAAGACCAGACCGTGACGGTCACGGGAAACGTCACCGAAAAGTGCGATGGGGCGCGATCGGAGACGACGACCCAGGACAAGTGGGTTCAAGCGCTTGCCAACTGCAACCTGGAGGTGATCGGGAATTTCGAATCCACGGTCCACGCGAACTCCTTCCATACCGTGGTTCAAGATTTCGCGACGACGGTGACGGGGAATACGGTCCTGGACACCAAGGGGACCATCACGATCGATTCGAAGACGGAGATCATCCAGAACTGTCCGAAGTGGACGGTGACTACGCCGGAGGCCGTTCTCAGTCTGAAAAGCGTCACGCTGACGACGGCCAATCTCTCCCAGACGCTGGGAACCGTCGAGTCGATCGTGGCGGCCGTCGAGGAACAGATCGGCATCCGGGACGTATCGATCAAGAAACTGAGCGAGGACATTCTGTCGCTCGATCGGAACGTGAAGAAGCTCACCGACGACGTGAAGGTCTACAACCTGAGCGCGGACAAATTCGCGGCCAAGGCGAAGGGATCGCTCGAACTCTCCCAGGGCGGGGGAAAGCTCGAGGTCAAGGGCGGGAAGTCCACGCTCAAGGGAAGCAAGGTGGACATCAGCGGGTCCAAGGTCAACGTGAAGGGCAGCACCCTCGTGGTCGGATGATCGATGAACCTCTTGAACGAAACGGGACTGGAATTCGGTTGGGTGATCGGCTCGTTCGAGCCGCCCCAGCTCTCCGCCGTCTTCATCGTGAAAGGGACGTTTGCCCTCAAACCGAACGGGACGGCGACGTTGCTGGAGGAACAGCCGGGTCTCGAGGCGGAGGTGTTTCACGAGGATCGGCCCGAAGAGAGCCTTCGATCCGACTCGGACTTCGCCCTCTTCAAGCCGCGCGCCGATGTCCTCTTCGCGGGACACTGTCACGCCCCCAAGGGGAAGCCCATCGACGTGTGCAGGGTGACCCTCGGACTCGGTCGCTGGTCGAAGTCGCTCGCCGTCATCGGGAATCGGGTGTGGAAGTCCTCGTTCCTGGTAACGAAGATGACGGATCCCGAGCCCTTCTCCAAGATGCCGATCCGCTATGATCTCGGCTTCGGTGGGCTCGGATATGCCAAGAACCCGATCGGGAAGGGGTTCACCGGGACCGCCCTTCCGAATATCGAGGCGATCGACCAGCTCCTTCGCTCCCCAGAAGACCGCCGCGACCCCGCCGGATTCGGGCCGTTCCCGAGGTCGTGGCCGCAGCGGTGGAAGAAAGTCGGGAGCTATGGAAGGGACTGGCTCCAAAACCGCTGGCCCTGGTTCGCCAAGGACTTCGACTGGAGCCATTTCAACGCGGCGCCGGAGGATCAGCAGTTGCGGGAGTATCTTCGCGGCGACGAAGAGCTCTGGTTCGAGAACCTCCATCCCGCGCACGCCCAGTTCCGCTCCAGGTTGCCCGGCCTTCGGCCGCGGCTCTTCGAGGATGGATCTCGGGGATTCCGCGAGGTCGCCTTGCCTCTGGATACGCTCTTCGTCGACATGGACCAGGAGCGCGCGACGCTGGTGTGGCGGGGGCGCGTCGAGACGGCGAACTGGGACATGGCGGATCTCGGGACGATTTTTCTCGCCGCGGAGACCGCCGCTCCCTCGCCTCCGCCCCACCATCAGCGGACGATGGCCGATCGCCTGGTCGCGCTTCAAGAGGAACAGGACGAGCCCGACGTCCGTGTCGAAATCGACGAGGCACTGGCGCAGACGGAGGCGGAGATTGGGACGTTCGCGCCGGAGGGCTGGACGCGGGAGAGAGCGATCGCGCACGCCGCCGAGAAACGGAGCTTCGCGGAAGAGGATTTGTCGGGGCTGGACCTCTCGGAGCTCGACTTTTCCGGCTTGGATTTCCGAGGAGCCGTCCTCTCCTCGGCGTCGCTTTTCGGTTCTCGCTGGGTTGGAGCGAATCTGGGTGGGGCGAATCTGTCGGGCGCGTATTTGAGAGGGGCCGATCTGTCCGGGTCGAATCTCGAGGGCGCGGACTTGACGGGCGCCCTTCTCCCGCGTGCGGTCTTGGCCAAGGCGAATCTCTCCGGAGCGGATTTCAGCCGGACGCAGCTCTATCGTGCCGATCTCCGCGAAGTCGGAGCGGAGAATGCGATCTTCGCGGGAGCCGAACTCGCGGAGGCGAGCCTGAGCCTGGGGAACTTCCGATCCGCCGATTTCTGCGAGGCCGGCTTGGCATATGCCGACGCGTCGGGGGCGGACTTTACGGAGGCCGGTTTCTTCGGAGCCCGAGGCTTCCGGATGGTGATGCGCGGCGCGAATCTGACCGGACTCCGAGCCCCCGATGGCGCCAGTTTCCTCGCGGCGGATTTCCGCGAGGTCCGCGCGGAGGGATCCACCTGGCAGGGAGCCAAGCTCTCTCAGGCCAATTTCTCCCAGGCGAAGCTGGGCCGGGCGGATTTCCTGGAGGCGGAGCTCGGAGAGACGCTTTTCCTGGCCGCGGATCTTCGGGAGGGGCGATTTTCCGAGGCCCGCGCGCGAGGGGCCGATTTCAGCCGAGCAAACCTCCTGCAGGCGGACTTTCGTTCGGCCGACTTGACCGGGGCCAGCCTGTTCGGGGCAAACGCATTTGGGATCAGCCTTTGGGACGCCGTCGTCGAACAGACCGATGTGCGCGAAGCGAAACAAAAAAGGAATGCTCCCCACAAAGCCCGAGTCTACAACCCTCGATCCTGAGGAGTTCCTCCGCAGGGCGAAATCCGGCGCGCTTCCCGAGGGAAGCGTGCTCGAGGGGATCGTCTTGGACGGGATGGACCTCCGGGGCGCCGGCCTCCGAGGTTCGGTCCTGCGACGGGTTCTCCTCAAGGGAGCCGATCTGTCGGGGGCCGACCTCTCCGACATCGCATGGACCGACGTCGATCTTACGAACGCGAGCCTGACCGGCGCAACCCTCGAGCGCGTTTCTCTCCGGAAGTGCATCCTGGAAGGCGTCCGAGGCTTCCCGAAATCGTGCCGGGAGTTCCGCATGCGTCAGGCCAGACTGGGGTCGCTGGATCTGGCCGGCGTCGACCTGGAAGATGCCGTCCTCACGGAAGCGGACGCCTCGGGGGCGGACTTCCGCAAGGCCAACCTGCGGAACGCGAAGCTGGGAGGAGCAAAGTTGCCGGGAGCGCGCCTCGACGGAGCCGACTTGTCGTTCGCGAATCTGGTCGAAGCGGATCTGACGGGGGCGTCGTTGGAAGGGGCGAATCTTACCGATGCCGCCCTGGAAAAGGCCAAGCTCCGGAAAGCCCGACTGAACGGCGCGGTGCTTCTTCGGGCGGACCTGAGCGAGGCGGAACTGGATGCGTCGCTTCTCCGCGAGGCCGATCTCCGGGGCGCCATCTTGCGAGGCGCGGGGTTTTCGGGAATGGACTTCTCCGGTCTGAATCTGGCCGGGGCGAATCTTTCCAGTGCCGACCTGGGAGAGTCGCGGTTCGCCGGTTGCGACCTCACCGATGCCGAGTTCTCCGGCGCCCGCGCCGTTCGGGCCGACTTCGGAGGCGCCAAGCTCGTGGCGGCCATCTGCGTGGACACGGACTTCACGGAGGCGCGGTTCCCGAAGACGACGTTGGAGAACATCGTCTTCGAGAATTGCACCCTCGCGGGCGCCGACTTCCGAAGCGCGACCCTCTCGGCCTGCGTCCTGGACGGAAACGACTTCACCTCGACCCGCATCGGAGCTACGCGCTTCGTCGATTGCTCGATGGAGGCCGTCCGAATGAGCCGGATGAACTTGGCGGGATGCGATTTCTCGCACAGCGATCTCACCGGCTCCGCGATCGCGGAATCGGATTTGTCCGGAGCCACCCTGACCGGCGCAGATTTCACCGGAGCCGACCTTAGCGCCTCGAGGCTGGCCGGAATTCAGGGAGTCGGAACCGTTTTCACCAAGGCGAAGCTGAAGGGCGCCGATCTTGCCGGGTCTCGCCTCACGTCTGCTTGGTTCCAGGAGGCGGACCTCGCCGGCGCGAATCTGTCGGACTGCGTCTTGGAAAAGGCGGAGTTCGTCCGATGCGCGGCGCTTCGAACGCTCTTTCGGAAGTCTCGATTGTGTTATTCCGATCTCTCGTACGGCAGATTCGACGGTTCCGATTTCTCCGGCGCCGACTTGACCGGGGTCAAAGTCCACGGCGTCGTGGCCGACGAAGCCACGTGGGCCGGCGCGAGGTGGAGCAAGGTCGAGCCGACCGATCCGGAGCTGCTCGAGGCGGAGACGTGGCGGCCACCGCCGCCGCAGAAGTGAGGAGAAGAACATGCTGATCGATACGGCGGCGCAACTCTCGACGGCGACGATTCTCGAAATAGGAGAGCATGTCGTTCGACTTCGACTCGAGGAGGGCGGGGAGGTTCCGGCACGAATGGCCCTCGGCTATCCCTATCGTCCCAATGCCGGCGACGTCGTCGTCGCGATCGGACAAGGGGAGCGGCACTTCGTGATCGGCGTCCTGCGCGGGACGGGAAAGACGGTACTGACCGCGCCGGGAGACTTGGACCTGGAAGCGCCCAACGGTCGAATCACTCTCGTTTCGTCGGAAGAGATTCGCGCGACGGCACCGGAGGTGACGCTTCGGGCGAATCGAATGCAGTTCATCGCCAAAACGCTTCTCGAAAAATTCGGCAATGCCTATCGATGGGTACAGGAGCTCTTCGAGACGCGGAGCGGCCGGGTGCGGACGGTCGCCGAGTCCACGATCCACGTCAAGGGCGAGCGGATCGTGCAGCGCGCGGAGAAGGACGTAAAGATCGACGGCGCGCACATTCGATTAGGGTAGGAAAATGCCGGACATTCTCACTTCGAAGGATGCCACCGTGGTGGGAGCGCCGCCGCTGGTGGAGCTCTTCGTCCAGCCTCCGGCCCCGCCGGTTCCGACTCCGATTCCCGTGAAAGCTGGATCGAGCGAAGTCGACAAAGGAAAGTGCTCGAAGAAGGTGAAAACCAAGGGCGCGAAGATTCTTTTGGACCAGAAAGGGGTGTTCAAGAAGGAGACGCCGCCGCATCCTGCGGGCAAACCGCCGAGTCAGAAGTCTCCGGTTTCGATGACCGACGAAGGGAAGTGCTCCGCGATCAAAGTCCCGCTCACATCCGTCAAGGTCGAGGGGAAGAACGTCGTCCATCAGGGCACGCCGATGGGGATGGACGAAGGGCCGGGCGCGCCCGGGACCGCGGGCGCGGCGAGCAAGGGGGCGAGCCAGATCTCGATCGGAGTGGGGATGGCGGGAGGGGCCGGAGGTGGGGGGGGCGGGGGCGGCGGCATGAATTGGTCCT
>Ga0114945_10001345_pt1 | contig 15332 bp, 16 predicted proteins | sample OV2TP3_FD_87194 | JGI IMG/M metagenome (GOLD analysis project Ga0114945, IMG submission 87194) | Hot spring microbial communities from Beatty, Nevada to study Microbial Dark Matter (Phase II) - OV2 TP3 | ecosystem: Environmental > Aquatic > Thermal springs > Hot (42-90C) | place: USA: Beatty... | reverse complement strand
TCCCGCACGTGGAGTTCGTGCGCATCGGCACGCGCAACCCGGTGACGCTGCCGTATCGGGTCACCGAGTCGCTCTGCCAGGTGCTCACCAAGCATAAGCCGGTGTGGATGAGCCTGCATTTCAATCATCCTAAAGAGGTGACCCCGCCGGTGAAGCGGGCGTGCGGCATGCTGGCGGATAGCGGGGTGCCGCTGGGATCGCAGACGGTCTTGATGAAAGGGATCAATGATCGGGCGGCCATCATGAAGAAGCTGTTTCATGAGCTGCTGAAGATCCGCGTGCGGCCGTACTACATCTATCAATGCGACCCGGTGAAGGGGACCGCGCACTTCCGCACGCCGGTGGCCGCGGGGATTCAGATCATCGAGAAGTTGCGCGGGCACACGACAGGCTACGCGGTTCCCACGTTCGTCGTGGATGGGCCGGGCGGAGGCGGGAAAATCCCGCTCATGCCCAACTACGTCGTGAGCGTCAAGGACGGCGTGTGGACGCTGCGCAATTTTTCCGGCAAACTGTTCGCCTATAAGGAAGAGACGGTGAGCGTGAATGGCTCGCGGACGGCCAGCATCGAGCCATCGTACGCCTTGCTCCACTAACCTCATCGATTCCACCGCTCCCGCCCCGCCGCGTCGGGCGCTGGGACATGACGGATGCGCGTGTTCGTGTTCCTCCTCGGGATTGCCTTCGCGGCCCTGCCGCCCGGCTGCCCAGCGGTCAATCGCGACCAACTCGCGAGGGATGTGCTCCGGGCCGACCCCGCCTTCGTCCATGTCCTGCAAAAGCATCGCGAGCTGACCGGTCGCATCGAAACGTATCGGCGCGAGCTGGCGCTGAAACGAGCGACGATCGATCGCACGACCGCCCAGTTGCGCAAAGACCTGGCGACCGCCACGGACGCGGCGCGGCGCAAAACCGCTGAAACGCGCAAGCTCATGCGGCCGGATCGCGACCGACTCAAGCTCGCCCTCTCGCTGGCCGCCCAAGAGTTGCGGGCGAAGCAAGCTCAGCGAGCTAGTCTGGGCCGCTCGATGGCGAAATTGCGCAAAGCCGCCAAGAATACCGAGGGCACCTGGACCGCGCAGGAGCACGCCAAGCAGGAGGAGCAATTGCAGGAAATGCTCCAGGACGCGACCCGCCTCGATCAGGAAATCGCCGGAATGAAATCTCACATCCGTCTTCTCCAGACGGAGCTGCTGCTCATCAAGTTGTAAGGTTGTCCTCAGTGGCAAAGGTTGCCACGCCCTTCGCTTGCCGCTCAGTGACCCCGAGGTCGGTGGCTGGCGCCCCGACGGTGAGGATGTTAGAATAACGGCCATGACGCATCCTGCCCGTATCGCGCGGCTCCCGCACGGTCCTCTGACGATCTACCTCGCTTCGCTCGACGGCGCTGCCGATCTGTCCCGCTTTGTGCGTCGGCTGCCGGCGGATTGTCCGGTCATGTGGCTCGATAGCGCCCGCCAGCATGCGGTGACCGGTCGCTGGTCGATGGTCGGCTGCGATCCCTGGATGGCGCTCATCGCGCGAGGGGATCGGATCGAATGGCGCACCAGCGCCGCCACGCATCGCTGGCGCGCGCACCCGCTCGACGCGCTGCGGGCTCTGCTGCGTCGGTATCGCGCCGCGCCGGGGCAGCCGTTTGCGCCAGCCGTCGGGCTGATGGGGTGGCTCAGCTACGAGCTGAATCGATGGATCGAGCGATTGCCGCCGCCGCGCGCTGAGGAGCACGGCTTGCCTGAGATGGGATGGTATGGCATGCGGGTCACGCTGCTCGTGGATCACCGGCACCAGCGCAGTTGGGTGGCGAGCGTGGTGGATCCGCATCGTCCGTCGTCGCTGGCGCAGCACGAGGCCGACAACGCGCTGCAGCGCATCATCGATCAGTGGCGCGATCTGTGTCAAGTACCCGAGGGAATGGCGCAGGCGGACGCCCTCGACGACCCGCCGTCGTGGCCGTCCCAGACGCCGCTGCGCGCGACGATGACGCAGCCCGCCTTTGAGGCCATGGTGGCGCGCGCGTTGGAGTTCATTCGCGCCGGCGACATCTTTCAGGCGAATCTCTCCCACTCCTTCACCATGCCGTGGACGGCGCCTCGATGGCCGCTCTATCAGGCGTTGCGCCGGATCAATCCATCGCCGTTTGCGTGTTTTCTCTCCGTCGGTCCCGAGCTGGCGGTCATCAGCGCCTCCCCGGAGCGGCTCGTGCGGGTGCGCGATGGGCGCGTGGACACCCGCCCGATTGCCGGCACCCGGCCTCGCGGGACCACCCCCGCCGAGGATGCGATGCAGAGCCTGGATTTATTGCTCAGCGAAAAAGAGCGGGCGGAGCATGTGATGCTCGTCGATTTAGCGCGCAATGATCTCGGACGGGTGTGCGCGATGGGCTCCGTGCGCGTGGAAGAGTTCATGACCGTCGAAGAGTATTCGCACGTCCAGCACCTCGTCTCCAATGTCTCGGGCATGCTGCGTCCCGGCGCGGACGCCGTCGACGTCATCCGCAGCCTGTTTCCCGGCGGCACGATCACGGGGTGCCCGAAGGTTCGTTGCATGCAGATCATTCGCGACGTGGAGCCTGTGCCGCGCGGTCTCTATACCGGTTCCTTGGGCTACGTGGGATTCGATGGCACGATGGATTTGAACATCGCCATTCGGACGATGGTGATCCAGGGCCGGCGGCTCTCGTTGCATGTGGGGGCGGGGATCGTCGCTGACTCGCAGCCGGATCGCGAGTATCAGGAAACGTTGGCGAAGGCCGCGGCGCTGATGCACGCCTTGCGCCACGTCAGCGGATCGTCGCGGACGGCGAACCAGCGCCCGCGAGTGCCGGTCGCGTTCCATGCCGGCTCCTAATCTTCGCCTGAGCCGGACGCCGGAGGCGCTCTCCAGCGGCTGTTTTGAAACGTTGCGCGCCTACGAAGGACGATTGTTCCGGCTGGAATCCCACCTGGAGCGATTGGCCGCCTCGGCGCAATCGTTGGGGCTGCGGCTGCCCTCCACGCGGCGCCGCCTGGGCCAGCGATTGACGGCGGCGCTGCAGCGCGCGAAGGTGCGCGAGGCGGTCGTCCGCGTTGCGCTCATTCCCTCACCGCGCGGCCGTCGGATTGTGCGCGCGAGCATCGTGGTCCAGCCGGTGGTCCTCCCGCCGGCTTCAGCGTACCGCGAGGGCATCGCCATCGTCGTCGTTCCCACGCGGAAATTCCCCGTCGGCGTGATCAACCCGCAAGTCAAATATTCGGCGCGGCTCGGCAGTGTGATGGCGCTGGCGGAGGCTCAGCTGCGCTGCGTCGAGGAAGCGCTCTTCTTGGACCCGACGGGCTCCGTGACCGAAAGCACGGCCAGCAACTTCGGGATCCTCCGGCGCGGAGCGTTGCTGACGCCGCCCTGCTGGCTCGGTTTGCTGGCGGGCATTACGCGCGATGTGCTCATGGAGCTGGCGCAGGCCTTGCGATGGCCGGTTCGCGACATCCCTTTGACCCGCCATGAGCTGTACAACGCGGATGAGGCGTTTCTGCTGAGCACCATCAAGGAGGTGCTGCCGGTGACGCGCATCGACGGGCGGCTCATCGGCACAGGACACCCGGGCCCGCTGACGCTTCGGCTGCGCCGCGCGTTTCAAGCACTCGTGCGACGAGAACTTGGGCTGAGTCGCCCGGCGAGGTGACGAGGCGCGATGGTGACGGTCAAGCGGGCGCTGCTGAGTTGTTACGAGAAGACGGGGCTCGACGCATTTGCCAAAGCGCTGGCGGCGTGCGGTGTAGAGCTGTTGGCCTCCGGAGGGACGGCGGACTTTCTCGCGGCGCATGGAGTCCGCGTGAAAACGCTCGAGGCCTTCGCCGGCATCACCGAGCAACTGGGCGGGCGCGTCAAGACGCTGCATCCGAAAATCCACGCGGGGATTCTCGCGCGCCGCGATGATGCCACCCAGGTGCGCGCGGTGGGGGCGCAAGGGTTGATCGATCTCGTGGTCGTGAATCTGTATCCGTTTGAGCAGACGATTCGGCAGCCGCAGAGTTCGCTGGCCGACGCCATTGAGCAGATTGACGTCGGCGGGGTCGCCTTGCTGCGCGCCGCGGCCAAAAATTTCGCGCACGTCGCGGCGGTGAGTCATCCGCAGCAATACGCCTCGGTGATGGACGCCTTGCAGCGCGATCACGGGACGCTGCCGGAGTCGTTCGCGCGCGCCCTGGCCGTCCGCGCGTTTGCACTCACGAGCGCCTACGATGCGCGCATCGCCGGCTACTTGGGCGAGGCCGAGCCGCCCGTTCGTCCAGGTTCCCCGCGCGAGGAGTCATCGCTTCCCGCGACGGCGACCATTACCCTGCGGCAGCATCACACGCTGCGCTACGGCGAAAATCCGCATCAGCAGGGCGCATGGTACCTCTCTCCGACCGAGTCGGTGTGGGGGCTGGGGACCCTGCGCCAGTGGCAAGGCAAGGAGCTGTCGTATAACAATCTCCTCGACGCGGATGCGGCGTTTCGATGCCTGTGGGAATGTGACCAGCCCACGTGCGTGATCGTGAAACATCGCGCGCCCTGCGGGCTGGCGAGCGCCGCGACGCTGTCGCTCGCGTATGAGCGCGCCTATGCGTGCGATGCCGAGTCGGCATTTGGCGGGATCGTCGGATGCAATCGGCCGATCGATGCCGCCTTGGCCGAGCGGCTGTGCGCGACGTTCCTTGAAGTGGTGATGGCGCCCGCGCTCGCCCCTGACGCCGTTGCGATGTTCGCCAAGAAGCCGAACCTTCGGGTGGTTTCCCTGGAATGGCCGGCCAGCCGCCCGCGCGGCTGGGAATGGCGCCAGCTCTGCGGCAGCTGGCTGGGACAAGACGCGGATCGCTCGACGGTCACGGCGCAGGCCCTGCGGATCGTGACGCGTCGAGCGCCCACCGAGCGGGAGCGGGCCGATCTGTTGTTTGCGTGGATCGCCGCCAAGCATGCGCCGTCGAATGCGATCGTCTTGGCCACCGAGGCCTCGACGGTAGGCATCGGCCAAGGACAGCCAAGCCGCGTGGGGTCGGTGCGTCTTGCGATCCAGAAGGCGGGTGCTAGGGCGCGCGGGGCGGTCGCCGCCTCCGACGGGTTTTTTCCCTTTCCGGACGGCGTCGAGCTGCTCGCTCAGGCCGGGGTCACGGCGGTCATTCAGCCGGGCGGCTCCATCCGCGATCCCGACGTGATCCAAGCGGCCGATCGAGCCGATCTGGTCATGGGCTTTACCGGCGTGCGGCATTTCCGCCATTAACGGCATCGGCATCTTCATGGACATCCAAGAGCTCTGGGACAAAGCCCGTCAACGCACGGAGATCGTGCGGTTGCGGCTGCAGGATCTGGCCACGTTTGAGTCGACCCGCGTCCCCTACATCTTCCTCGCCGAATCATCGCTCAACCAAGGGGATACCGTGATCCGCAAAGGGCAGGTGGTGATCGAGCGGCCGTCGATCGTGCTGCCGAATTTCTCCCCGCAGTTCGAGGGGTTTGAGTTTGAGAAAGAGTTGCGCGTCAACGACGACGCCGTCGCGACCTTCCTGCTCGTGCGCGGCATTCAATTGCCTTCGCTGAAATATCGCCACCAAGTCTCCTCGCTCGATGTGATGGAACAGCCCCTCAACAAGGCCATCGAGCACTGGCAGGAACAGCTGACGATGGCCGAGGACGTGCAGACGGGGTTGCTCGTCGGGCCGGAAGAGGCCTGGCAGTTTTCGCTCCTGCTGCTCGTCGGGGCGTTGGTGGTCCGATCAGCGGAAGGGGATTTGCGGCGCATTCTCGAAGAGTGGCGCAAGCGGCAGCAGCGAGGATCATAGGAGGACGCTCATGACGTATGAGGAAGCCGTGGCGTATCTGGAAGGCTTCGTGAACTACGAGCGGACGCACGAGCCGGAGGCGATGCGGGCGGTCAAGCTGGAACGGATGCAGGAGTTATGCCGACGCGTGGGCGATCCGCAGCGACGGTTCCGTTCCATCCTCGTCACGGGGACGAACGGCAAAGGGTCCATCTGCGCTTTGCTCTATGCCATGCTGCGCGAGAGCCCGCTGCGGGTCGGCCTCTATACGTCGCCCCATTTGGAGCATCTGCGAGAGCGCATTCGCACATCCCCCTCCGCCGGCACGGGCCACGCGGACGATTGGATCCCGGCGCAGGAATTCGCCGCGCTGATCGAGCAGCTTCAGCCGGCCGTGGAGCGGATGCGTCGCGCGCGGCCCGAGCAGCCCCCGACGTATTTTGAAATTCTCACGGCCGCGGCATTCCTGCATTTCAATCAGCGGCAGGTGGAGGTCGCCATCCTTGAGGCGGGGCTTGGAGGCCGCTTGGATGCGACCAACGTGGTGGAGCAGGCGGTGTCGGTCATCGGGGCGATCGATGTGGACCATGCCGATGTGCTCGGCCCCGACCCGGAATCCATCGCGCGAGAAAAATCCGGGATCATCAAACCGCGTCAGACGGTGATCACGGTGCCTCAATCGGAGGCGGTGATGGCGGTGTTGCGCAGCGCGTGCGAGGCGCAGGGCGCCGCCTTGCTGACGTGCGGTCGTGAAATTACCGTGCAGATTCAACAGCACGATCTCTCAGGCCTGCGGCTGTGCGTGACCGGCGCGCGCGGGATTTATGATGCGCTGCAGCTGCCGCTGGTGGGGCGGCATCAGGCGCAGAATGCGGCCGCGGCGGTGGCGGCGCTCGAAGCGCTTTCGGAGATCGGGATGCCGTTTTCGCTCGTGGAGCGCGGGCTCTCCAACGTCGAATGGCCGGGGCGCCTGGAGATCGTCAGCGACGCCCCCTTGGTCGTGATGGACGGGGCGCATAATCCGCAGGCCGCTGAGGCGCTCGCGCAGACGCTCACCGAATTGTGCGGCGGGCGCACGATCCATCTGCTGATCGGCATGTCCGCTGACAAATCGATCGAGGCCATCGGCCGGCGCTTGGGGAAGCTCGCCATCAGCGCGACCTGCACGAAGAGCCGCCATGCGCGCGCGCTGGATCCGGTGGAGCTGGCTCAGCGGCTGGCTCCCCTGTGCCCGGACGTCCACGTGATGTCCGATCCCGTGGATGCCTACACGTATCTCTTGAACGCGGTGTCGTCGCAGGATGCGATCGTCGTGACCGGCTCGCTGTTTCTCGTCGGGCAGCTTCGCGCGGCTCTGCGCCACGCGCACGTGCGGCCGCCTAAGCCGGCCCTCGTGGAGGCTTAAGAGCAGAAAAGGAGATGTCATGCCCGTCATTACCGTGGAGTGGCTGGAAGGACGCGCGCCATCCCAGAAAGCGCAGCTCGTCCAGCGGATGACTCAATCGTTCGTCGAAATCGCTCAGGTGACTCCGGAGCAGGTGTGGATCGTGTTCCGCGATGTGAAGCGCTCGGATTGGGCGATGGCCGGCCGCCTGCTCAGCGAAGCGAAGCCGGGGTAACGACCTCTTGTCGTCAGTTCGGCGTATTGAGGTAGTCGAGGTAATCGGCGACGCCGAAGAGCGCTTCCTTGACGGCGCGCAGGCGTTCCGGCGCGTACGGGTGGGTGAGGGCGTAGTGCGGGCGCACCACGCCGCGCGGCAGATAACGAGACTGTTGACGGTCAAGGTCCCGCAGTTTCTCCAAAAACGCGAGCATGGCCTTCGGATCAAAGCCCGCCGCTTTCATGTACTTCACGCCGAGCTGATCGGCCTCCAGTTCATCCTGCCTGGCGTACGCAAGCTGCATTGATTGCATGGCGATGCCCATGCCGCGTCCCGCGGTGCCTTGGCGCGTCGCCAGGGCGGCCAGCTGCGCGATCTGGGCCCCGAGCCCCCCTTCGTAGCGCTTGACGGCGTGCCGTGCTGCGATGTGCGCGATCTCATGCGCGATGACCCCCGCCAGCTCATCATCGTTCGCCGTCTTGTTGACCAGCCCCTCATTGACGAACACGTAGCCTCCGGGCAGCGAAAAGGCATTCACGTCCTTGTCATCGACGACGGCGAACGTGTACACCAATTCCTGCCGATCGCACACGGCCGCCAGCCGCTGCCCGATCAACCGGACGCGCTCCTGCAACGGTTCATCGGCGACGAGGGCGAGGTCTTCCATGACGTGACGGGCGATCCGGCGTCCCATCGCGACTTCTTTCTCAGCGGACGTCACGGTGTACTCTTGTCGGCGGGTCACCAGGTTGAATTGACTGCGGACGCAACCGGGCAGTGCTACGAGCAGCAGCGAGAACGCGACGCAGCGCTTCATGGCGGCTCATGCCGCAGGAGGGGCCGAGAGCGGCTCAGAAGGCCGAGAGGGCATTGAGCTGGGAGAAGTGATTGAGCATGACGCGGACGGTCGCGATGGTTCCGTAGATGAGGCACAGCGTATACGCCACCGTGAGCACGATCAGGAGCAGTTTGACATGCCGTGAAAACCGCGGATTCTTCCAGACCAACGGAAGGCCAAACGGTCCCAGCACCAGGAACAGCATGGCCAGCACGAACCACACGTTGTGGTACCATTTGCTCGGCGCGGACGGCGGCGTCGCTGACGCGGGCGCGCCGCAACGAGAACAGAACATCGCCGAGGCATCGAGCCCCCTCCCGCAGGATGCGCACAGTCGCCCCTCGAGCGGTTCCATCTTCTGCCGTATTGTACGCCTGCCATGAAGCCGGCGCCAAAGGTTTATGTCATCCTCCTCGTCGTTGGTCTCGGGTATCTATTGTCGAAAACGCCCGCCTTCGTCGGCTCTGGCCGCCGGCCGAGATTGCGGAGTCGCTCGCCGGGATGTGCGCTCTGCTGACGCGACGGCGAAATGGTTCATTGTCTGGTAAAAGTTCCTTGAAAAGCTCTCAATGCATGTATAATATCTACTAAAACTATAGGCTATAGAATGTATGCTATCTCAAAGAAGTCCAAATATGCCCTGCGGGCGCTGTTGGAACTGGCGCGCCGATACGACCAAGGCCCCGTGCTGATTGCCGAGTTGGCGCAGCGCCAGCACATTCCAAAGAAATTCCTTGAGATCATCTTGCTGGAGCTGCGCAATAAAGGAATCTTGGGGAGCAAGAAAGGCAAGGGAGGCGGGTATTTCCTTGGCCGCGCTCCGGGTTCTATCAGCGTCGGAGAAATTATTCGATCGCTCGATGGGCCGATGGCGCCGGTGTCCTGCGTGAGCCAGAGCGCGTATCGCACCTGCGCGGAATGCGAGGAGGAAGCGACGTGCGGGATTCGAGCGGTGATGCAGGATGTCCGCGATGCCGCAGCCCAGATTTTAGAACGGGAAAGTTTGGCGGATGGGCTCAGGCGCGAAGAGCTGCTTCGGCAGCAGCAAAGCAAAGTGCCAGTGTACTCGATCTGATTTTTTTATGCAGTTTACTCTATTCAGTTAATAGAGTAAATAGATATGAAGGGTCAACACCATGAAAGCACATCGCGCATGGCTGGCAGCGGTGGTATCCTTGGGAATCGGCGCTGGATCGGCATTCGCCGGGAGGACCGTGACGCTGCTCAATGTCTCCTACGATCCGACGCGCGAATTCTACAAAGAGTATAACGCGGCGTTCGCGGCGTACTGGAAGCAGCAGACGGGCGATGACGTGGTGGTGAACCAATCGCACGGCGGCTCGGGCAAGCAGGCGCGGGCGGTCATCGACGGTCTGGAAGCGGATGTGGTGACGCTGGCCCTCGCGTATGATATTGACGCGATTCAGCAACGAGCCGGCCTCCTCCCTAAGCCCTGGCAGAGTCGGCTGCCGCACAACAGCGCGCCCTACACGTCGACGATCGTCTTCCTCGTGCGCAAGGGCAATCCGAAGCAGATCAAGGATTGGGACGATCTCGCGCGGCCCGGCATCTCCGTCATTACGCCGAATCCGAAAACATCCGGCGGGGCGCGATGGAATTATCTCGCCGCGTGGGGCTACGCCCTCACGCGCTACGGCCATGATGAGGCGAAAGCTCAAGCGTTTGTGACGCGGCTGTATCGGAACGTCCCCGTGCTGGACGCCGGCGCGCGCGGCTCCACGGTCACGTTCGTCGAGCGCGGCATCGGCGATGTCCTCATTTCATGGGAGAATGAAGCGCTCTTGGCGGTGCGTGAGCTCGGGCAAGGGGGGATTGAGATTGTGGCGCCTTCCTTGAGCATCCTGGCGGAGCCGCCGGTGACGCTCATTGACCGGGTCGTGGATCGACGGGGAACGCGCGCGGTTGCCCAGGCGTACCTCGACTATCTCTACTCGGACGCCGGCCAAGCGCTCGCGGCGAAACATGACTATCGTCCCCGTTCGCAGGCGGTGGCTGCGAAATACGCCACGCAATTTCCGACGATGAAGCTGTTTACGCTCAGCGATCTGTTTGGCGACTGGCAACAAGCGCAGCGGAAACATTTCAATGACGGCGGCATCTTCGATCACATCTACCAGCCGGACCGATAAGACGTCCCCGCGCGCGCCACGGCGATCACGATCGCTCAAGCGCCATAGCGTCTTGCCCGGATTCGGGCTGACGATGGGCCTGACGTTGCTCTACCTGAGCCTCATCGTCCTGCTTCCGCTGTCGGCGACATTTCTCAAAGCGGCGACGGGCGGCTGGGCCCATTTCTGGCAGACCGTGACCGCACCGCGAGCGATGGCTTCGTATCGGTTAAGTGTTGGCGCGTCGCTGATCGGCGCGTCGGTGAACGGCGCGATGGGTCTTGTCGTCGCGTGGGTGTTGGTGCGCTATCGCTTTCCCGGCAAACGCCTCCTCGACGCCCTCGTGGATCTGCCGTTTGCGCTGCCGACCGCCGTGGCCGGCATGACACTGACGACCCTCCTCAGCGTCAACGGGTGGATCGGCCGATGGCTGAAACCCCTCGGCGTCCAGGCGGCCTTTTCGCCGCTTGGCGTGGTGATTGCGCTGACGTTCATCGGACTGCCGTTCGTGGTCCGCACGGTCCAGCCGGTGCTGCAAGGACTGGATCCTGAATTCGAGGAAGCCGCGGCCAGCTTGGGGGCCGGCCGCTGGCAGACCTTCAGCCGCGTGCTTCTGCCTGAGCTGTGGCCCGCGTTGTTGACCGGGGTGGCGCTGGCGTTTGCGCGAGCCATCGGAGAGTACGGATCCGTCGTCTTCATCTCCGGCAACATGCCGATGCACACGGAGATCACGCCGCTGTTAATTATCACCAAACTGGAGCAGTATGATTACGCGGGGGCGACCGCCATCGGCGTGGTCATGCTCGTCATATCGTTTGCGCTGCTGCTGCTCCTGAATTGGCTGCAGCGCTGGAGCGGTCAACGCCATGCCTGAAGCCGCCATCCTTCGCGAGCGTCCTGAGCCCGCGGCGGTGCGCCGGATGCTTATCGCGAGTACCTTGTTGTTTTTAGCCCTGTTTCTCGTCGTGCCCGTGGTGGCTGTGTTTGCTGAAGCGCTGCGCAAAGGGTGGGGCGGCTATGTGGCGGCTCTGCGCGATCCGGATGCGCTCGCCGCGATCCGATTGACGCTGTTGACCGCGGCGATTGCCGTCCCGTTGAACCTCGTCTTCGGCATTGTGGCCGCGTGGGCGATTGCCAAATTCGAATTTCCCGGCAAGCAGGTGCTCATGACGCTCATCGATCTGCCGTTTTCCGTCTCCCCGGTCGTCGCCGGGCTCATCTATGTGCTGCTCTTTGGGCTGCAGGGATGGCTGGGGCCGTGGCTGATGGATCACCGCATCAAAATCATGTTTGCCGTGCCGGGGATTCTCCTCGCGACGATCTTCGTGACGTTTCCCTTCGTCGCGCGCGAGCTGATTCCGCTCATGCAAGCGCAGGGCACCGAGGACGAAGAGGCGGCGCGGGTCTTGGGAGCCGGCGGGTGGCAGATGTTCTGGCGCGTGACGCTGCCCAACATCAAATGGGGGTTGCTCTACGGTGTCATTCTCTGCAATGCCCGCGCCATGGGAGAATTCGGGGCGGTGTCGGTGGTGTCGGGGCATATTCGCGGTCGCACCACGACGATTCCGCTTCATGTTGAAATTTTATACAACGAGTATCACGCGGCCGCTGCGTTTGCCGTCGCTTCTCTCTTGGCGCTCCTCGCGCTGGTGACGCTGGCGGCGAAGACCGTCGTGGAATGGAAAGCCCGTCAGTCGCTGGAGCCTTGGCATGAGCATTGACGTGCGGCACGTCACCAAAGTCTTCGGCGATTTCGCGGCGCTGAAAGACGTCAGCTTGACGGTGCCGGCCGGTGAGCTCGTTGCTCTCTTGGGACCTTCCGGGTCAGGCAAGACGACGCTGCTGCGCGTCATCGCCGGCTTGGAGATTCCGGATCAGGGCACCATCCTTTTTGATGGCCAGGACGCGGCGGCCCGCAGCGCTCGCGATCGTCGGATCGGATTTGTGTTTCAACATTACGCGTTATTCCGGCACATGACGGTATTCGAGAACGTCGCCTTCGGCCTGCGGGTCAAGCCGCGCCATGAGCGGCCCTCAGCATCGGAGATCGCCAAGCGCGTGCATGAGCTGCTGGCCCTCGTGCAGCTTGAGCGCCTGGCTGCGCGCTATCCCTCTCAGCTCTCCGGCGGCCAGCGGCAACGCGTGGCCCTGGCGCGCGCGCTGGCCGTGCAGCCGAAGGTGCTGCTGCTCGACGAGCCGTTCGGAGCGCTCGATGCCAAGGTGAGGCAGGAGTTGCGCCGCTGGCTTCGCCGCTTGCATGACGACATCGGCATCACGAGCGTCTTCGTGACCCATGATCAGGATGAAGCGCTGGAAGTCGCGGATCGCGTCGTCATCCTGCACGAAGGCCGCGTGGAACAGGAAGGCTCGCCCGAAGAAGTGTATGAACACCCCGCCACGCCGTTCGTCTATCGCTTCCTCGGCAACGTGAATCTCTTCCATGGGCGGGTCGAAGGCAGTCAGGTGCACTTAGGGGAGTTCAGCATGGAAGCTCCTGCGGAGTTGGGGAAGGAGACCATCCCCGCCGTGGCCTATGCCCGCCCGCACTTGTTGGACATCGATCACCACCCGCCCAGCGGTCGGCCGCATTTTCGCGCCACCATCGCGCGCATCAACGCGGCGGGCGCGACGGTGAAGATTGAGCTGACGACCGAGGGGGGCGCTGTTGTGAACGTGGAAATCCCGCATGAGCGATATCGCGCGCTGAAGGTGCGCAAGGGCGCTGCCGTCTTCGTCAGCGTCAAGGACATGAAAGTGTTTACGCAGGCCCACAGCACTTCAGGAGGGGGAATTTGATAGGGGCGATCGCTTCACATGTGCTCGAGCTCGTTGGCGGCACGCCGATCGTCCGGCTGCAGCGCATCGTCGATGCCTCGATGGCCACCCTCCTCGCCAAGCTGGAATCGCGGAATCCCGGCGGGAGCGTCAAGGATCGCATCGCGCTGGCGATGATCGAGGACGCTGAGGCGCGGGGGCGGCTGGCGCCCGGCGCGATCATCATTGAGCCGACGAGCGGCAACACGGGCATCGGGTTAGCGATGGTGGGCGCGGTGAAAGGCTATCACGTGATCTTGACCATGCCTGAGACGATGAGCGCCGAGCGGGTCGCGCTCCTGAAGAGCTATGGAGCGGAAGTTATCCTCACGCCCGCCGAAGAAGGGATGGTCGGCGCGGTTCGGAAAGCGGAGGAATTGCTTCAGCGCACCGCGCGCGCCTTCATGCCGCAGCAGTTTCAAAACCCCGCGAATCCGGAGGCGCACCGTCGGACGACCGCGCAAGAAGTTCTCCACGCGTTGCCGGAGGGGCTCGACGCGTTCGTCGCGGGCGTCGGCACCGGCGGGACGATCACCGGCGTTGGAGAAACGCTCAAGCAGGCCTACCCTCACCTGCGTGTCGTCGCGGTGGAGCCCGCAGGTTCGCCGATGCTCTCGGGCGGGGAGGCGGGCCCTCATCTGATTCAGGGCATCGGGGCGGGATTTATACCCCAAGTGCTGAATCGTTCCCTGATTGATGAGATCGTGTGCGTGAGCGACGACGACGCGTACCGGACATCGAAGCGCCTGGGTCGCGAAGAGGGACTCTGCGTCGGCCTCTCATCCGGAGCGGCCTGCATGGCCGCGCTGCAGATCGCCCAACGGCTCGGCCCCACGCGCCGGGTCCTCGTCATGTTCCCCGATTCAGGCGAGCGGTACGTCAGCGCCGAGCCGTATTTTCAGGCGAATCGGTAACGCGGGCTGGGCTGATGGAATACCAACAACTGCTCCTCTTGGCGACCGGGCTGGTGTTGGGGATGCGCCACGCCTTTGATCGTGATCACGTGGCGGCGGTGACCCACTTCATTTCCTTGGAGCCTGATCCGATCAAAAGCGCCTGGTTCGGCTGCCGCTGGGCGGCCGGTCACGCGGTGACCGTCTTAGCGCTCGGCTCGCTCATCCTGCTCCTGCATTTGAAGCTGGATGCCGCGTTTGAGCGTTACGCTGAGCTGGCGGTCGGGGTCACGCTGGTGGGACTCGGCATGTGGCGGTTGGCTCTGCTGGCCCAGGAGCGGCGCCATGCCCATCATCACGCGCATCGGAGCACGCGCCATTCTCATGTCCACTCTCATGAGCCGGGGAGAGAGCACGTGCACCGTTTCGCCCCCACGCTCGTCGGTGTGGTCCACGGAGCCTCGGGCACGGCTGAGGTGTTCGTGCTCCTTCCCATCACCCTCATCGCCACCACGTGGCTGGCGTATCTCTACATCGGCTTATTCAGTCTCGGCTGCGCCCTGACAATGAGCGTCTATGGCTACGTCGTGGGCCGGTTCTATCGACGGGCCAGCGCCACCGGCCAGCGCATCTACCGCGCGCTGGTCATCGTCACCTCCAGCTCCGGCGTGGTACTCGGGCTGATGTGGATTGTGAAGAATCTCTAGCCACAGCTGACGATCCAGGCTCCGATACGGGATGGCCTCCGGGCAATACTCCTTCAGCCAATCGCGGTGAAATTCCGGCAACTCTTCAAGGAAGCGGCAGGTTGACAACTTTCAACCGGCGGCTATGTGGGCCGCCTGCTGCGTGGGTCCTCCAAACCAAAAAATTTTACTGTGCGAATTTCGCACAGCCACGCCTCTCAAGTGTGCATTCAGCGTAACAATTTGGTCGATTTTTGTAGCAGTTTTGTTATATAACTTATTGTAAATAAATGAGTTATACTTGACTAGTTCAACCATGGTCAGGCATACTGCGGGTAGCTAACGCGGAGGTGCCAAATGAACAGACCTGGTGGAGCCTATCATCATGTCGAGTTTCTTGGGTGGCTTCTGATGATCGCCACACTGCTCTGTGTGACTCTATCTGTCGCGACCACCCCCACGTTCGCAGCGCCTCCTGACGGCAAGGGCAACAACGGCAATGGCAACGGGAATGCGAATGGGAATAACGGCAATGGGGCGGAGCATCGAGCCGAGGCGCCGGGCCAAGCCAACCGATCGGACACCGCCGCCAGCGCC
>Ga0114945_10001342_pt1 | contig 15339 bp, 19 predicted proteins | sample OV2TP3_FD_87194 | JGI IMG/M metagenome (GOLD analysis project Ga0114945, IMG submission 87194) | Hot spring microbial communities from Beatty, Nevada to study Microbial Dark Matter (Phase II) - OV2 TP3 | ecosystem: Environmental > Aquatic > Thermal springs > Hot (42-90C) | place: USA: Beatty... | reverse complement strand
GGCGCGCATTAGGCTGCAGAATTGAAGTTATAGCATTTGGAAAATCCAGCTCTTCAATGCTAAGGCAAGAATGTGATTCATTTATTGACATGGATGTAGATAAGAAAAGATACTTAATTTATAGATAGAGAAAAACAAAAATTTATATAGGGCGTGGCTGTCTATCAACACAGAATGCTTGAAGTAACAAGAGACAATTTTGACGCTGAAATTTTGAGAAGCAAATTGCCTGTGATTGTAGATTTTTGGGCTCCATGGTGCGGTCCATGCAGAATTGTGGGGCCAGTGCTTGAAAAACTTTCTAACGAGTACACAAACAAATTAGCATTTGCAAAGCTCAATGTTGATGACAATCAGGAGATTGCAGCTAAGTACGATGTAAGAGGCATACCATGCATGATTATCTTCAGTAACGGCTCTGAAGTGGATAGAATCATAGGCTCCTATCCAGAAACGCAGCTTAGGAGTAAGATAGATCTAATCTTAGCCAAAGCGTAGTGGCTCCAATTTATTAATATGAAAACCAAAGAGGTCAAAAAAATGAAACACCTAAACCCATTATTTGAACGAGATATCTTGGATTTTGAGTTTGAGGCGCAGATTTTGGAAAGGAATAACAGGGTGGCTGATTTGCTAATAAAGAGAGGCTATAAAATAAAAAAACCTATCTGGAGCGGTTTGGTTGCATCCTAATATACATTAGATACACCGTAGTTTTTTATGTACAAAGCAAAATTATGGGACGAGGACAAGTGGAACATTCATTCTGATAGCTATCATTCTTCCAAATACACAAACATACTATCCAGCGATAAAAAAGAAGACAGGAAATATCACGAACAGAAATACGGTTCTGCCGAAAAGGGCGCTTCTTCAGATTACCATAAGCGAGAAGATTCAAAAGAAGAGGAGAAAAAGAAAGGCGAGTTGTTTGAAAATATTGAAGAAGAAAAAAATGAGCAGGAAAGCAAAGAAGAAGACGTGTCATTCAAGGCTGCGAGGCAGATATATTCCGAAAGCATGCATGAAACTAAAAAAGAAACAAAGAGAAAAGATGTCAAAAGCATTGAAGATGCCATAAAAAAGGCTATCGAAGATGAGAAAAAGGTAATCATGATGGACAATTGATATGAAATTACTAATGCTATTAAAATTCTTAATGATTATAATTTTGCCTTTCCTTCTATTTCTTATCGTGCTTAATATTGTGGGATTCGACCAGACATTATACGAAAATACGTTCTCAGCGCATCAAGTCTATAAAGCGCTGCCAGACGCAAGCTCCTTGCACGAAAAGATTATTAATTTTATTAAAGGAAAAAATGACATGGCGCCAGTAGAACTCACTGAAAAAGAAATTCAACATCTGTGGGACGTCAGAAACTTGATTAATATCTCAACCATAATTCTCTATTTACTGGTGGCCTTGTTCATATTCTTGTTGGTATTATCAGCATTGACACTGAAAATGAATAACCTAATAACAAATTTTGTCGGCAAGGTTTTAATATTTGGAGGACTCTTAACAATATTACTTTTTGCACTATTGTTTTTATTTATCAACTCAAATTTTTCAGCAACTTTTGAATCATTTCACAAATTATTCTTCAAGCAAGATACCTACGCTTTTGATGCGAAAGCAATACTTGTAAACCTTTACCCCGAGCAATTGTTTATGGAGCTGGGAATAAGAATATCTGAATGGGTCATTATAACATCAGCTATTATCATAATATTGGGCGTATTTTTATTATTAAAGTCAAAAAAACAAAAATAATAAATATAATGGGTTTTTTGTGATAAGAACATTGGCACTGATACATTGAATTAAATGAGAAAATTAATTGCTGCGAACTGGAAAATGAATAAAACTGTTGAGGAAGCAGTTTCATCAATCAAGGAATTAAAGAAATTGTTAAATAATGAAAAGATTGTGGAAGTTGCTGTTTGTCCTCCTTTTACAGCTCTTGAGGCAGTCTCAAAATTGTTAAAAAGTGCGAACATAAAACTAGGAGCTCAAAATATGCATTTTGCAGACTCTGGAGCATTCACAGGAGAGATTTCAGGGAATATGCTGAAAAACTTGGACTGCGAGTACGTTATATTGGGCCATTCTGAAAGAAGGGAATTTTTTCACGAAGATAATTCTTTAATTAACAAAAAAGTAGCATCTGCTTTAAAACATGACTTGAAGCCAATTCTATGTGTTGGCGAAGATTTAGAACAAAGACGAAATGAATTAACTAGCGAAGCTATAGAGAAACAATTAAGAAAAAGCTTGGAAAATATAAAAAAACAACAAATGACAAATTTAGTTATTGCGTATGAACCAGTATGGGCTATAAGCAGAGGGGATCCAAATACAAAGGCAGCCACTCCAAAAGATGCTGTAGATGCTCATAAATTCATAAGAGATATTCTGGTTGATATATTTGATCAAGACATTGCACTAGAAACAAGAATCATCTATGGCGGCTCGATGAAGCCAGATAATGCAAATGATTTATTGTCAAAGCCAGGTATTGATGGTGGTTTAGTGGGGAATGCGTCTCTGAATCCCAAAAGTTTTTTTGAGATTATTAATGCAGCCAGATAATTACGGTACATCAACATAAATTTTCAATAGCGAACTATACAATTCGCCGCCATTCTTTATGTCAACATTCAAAATGTAAGTTCCCGGAACAGCATCTTTCGGTACTTCAACCCCAAAAGCTAGATTTGCTTCTTTATTTTTATTAATTGTTTCTATTCTTCTTCCTGGATAGCCTCCAGGATGTATTGCCAAGTACGGACCTGATATAGGATTGTTTCTTTTATCATAACCTATTGCGCTTGGCGGATCTGGATGTTTTATGGTAATTTCAAAATTTTCATTATCAAGAACATTGAATATCTTAACCCCAAAAATATCATATTTTGACTTTTGGATAGTCTTTCTATCAACACCGATGCAAACCCTTTCTGCGCTCTCGCAAACTAAGCTGCCTATTTGCTTGTCTAGCTCGTATATGGATAGATCCTGCAAATTTGTAGCCTCTGATGTGAGATTATATATAAACTTGATTCCTAAGCTAAAGATCACTATTGATATTATCATTATAATTATGAAATTAAGCGATAGCTCTAATGATTTTTTATTATGCATTTATATCAACTACTTACAAAGAATACTTTTTTTGGCGTAGACGTAAACTGATTTCTCACAGTTTCTTGGCTATATGAGATGCTACCATCGCTTCCTCTGCCTAATTGAACATTCTTAACATGACTGTAATCAATGACATATTTAAATGATCCAGATTCCTCTATTTGCCTTGGTTTGTAACCTAGGTTAAGATGCGCTGTTATTGTGGTTTCTTCACCAATTGATTGAAATAAAATGTCAAGGTCGTGCTCTGCTATTAACTGTTCCGATCTTAAGCTTTCACCACTATATAATATCTTGATTTTCTTCAACTCAATTGGGAACAGCAATTCTTTTTCAACATCGTCTAAAGTAAATTTTATTTCAAATGCGTTCCTACTAATCTCAAAAGGATGATTATATCTTATAATAGAGCTTGCTTTGAAATAATTGATATTGATTGAATCCAGAATATTTTGAGGAGAGATATCTTTTTCACTAACCCCTATGACGCATTCTTGAAAATCATTGCAATGGTAAATCGCATAAGCAGCGTCTTGCATCTTTGAACCAACCTTGACTTTCGGCTTGCCGTCGCATTTTCCATAGTCCTGTGGGCATGTGCATTTATTGCCTGGTCTTCCGCTTTCTATGGTTTCGTTTATTCTATTGCCGCAACAGTTATTTTGCTGGGTATAAACACATTTCTTATCTTCGCATTTTGAAACAGCGCATATTCTTGACGCGCAATCAGAACTTGTCTTGCACTGTGCTTTTGCGCAACTGGTTACGATAAAAAGCACTGCTATGAGTAATAAGAACAAAATAAATTTATCATATCTTATCTTAGCCATCTCTTTTCTTTAAAATTCTTTGTTTAACTTATATAAATATGTTATGGAAAAGTTTATATAAAATAAAAGAAAATGATTGCAAAAAGAGAGGTGATCGAATGCTATGCAACTGCAATTACGACAAAACCAAGCTGCTATATAAGATTTCTGTGCTTGCAAACTTCCTGGAAAAACACGCAATAAGAGATGCCGAGAAAGACAGTCATCCGCTTTGCGCAGAAGAATACAGGGAGCTGAAGCAGGACTTGGAAAGGCATCTTGAAAAGCTGAGGGCAGCTGTTGAAGGATTGTCGAGGGAATCCAAATTCGGATAAATGATTTTAATTTCAATAATAGCAAAAATCTACAATAACTATCTTGATTTTAAAAATAACGAGAGCGACTTCTAGATGTATTCATTATAGAAGTAATCCGCTTATTTCTGTTGTGCTGTTAAGTAAGGCATTAAAGCACACTGATGTATGAGGGGCACCCATTCTTGTCAGGAGAGTAGATGGGTCCCAGTTTGATTATTAAAATTATTTAATACTGTAAAAAGCATTGTAGAAAACCTTTTAAATTGCTTGTAAATAACTTCATTCTATTTGGGCCCATAGCTCAGCCTGGTTAGAGCGACGGTCTTATATGGCTCTGCTCTAAGCAAATACTAAGTGAGCCGTAGGTCGAGGGTTCAAAGCCCTTTGGGCCCATTTGCCCCTGTAGTGTAGTCCGGATTAAGGAAGTCCACATATGTGGTTGTTCTTTAAGGATAACCAATCATTTCGGATTTTCGATCCGAAGACCTGGGTTCGAATTGCCGCAAGCGAAATGCTTACGCACGCATGTCCCGGCGGGGGCATAATTTTTAATTTTAAGAATTAATGTTACCAACTAAAACCAAAATAGGCGTAACTTACTCTAAGTAACCACCACACATTTTTGGACAAACTGACAATTAACTCCGCAAACTACACCCAGTTCTGTACCAGGTGTACATATCACAACAGGTTCCTGTATAGCGTCAGTCGGCGGCTCACACTGCTCGCCTGATTCTACAATGCCATTCCCACATATCGGGCACACATGTTCATCTATTACGCCGTCACAATTATTATCCATATGATCGCATAACTCCGGTGCAGCTGGATTTACTTCAATGTTATTATCATCACAATCATCACCTAAATCACAATGACTGCCATAGCCATCTCCATCATTATCTGTACAGGACACTTCTTTAAAGTCAGGAATGCCATCTTCGTCTGTATCAGGCAGTGCATTTACAGGTGATACAGAGACAACAGAAACTATTGTCCAGTTTTCATTACCAAGCTCTATTGTGTTGATATACATCCTAACATCAATAATTGCACCTTCAGCAGGATCCATTATAGAAATATTGCGGCTTCCGTCACTGTTGGCATTTCTTGTGTAGTCATTTGAAACAACAAAATGGCCACCTTGTGTACCTTCTAAAAGTATTATAACTGTTTCATTTGCCATCTCTCTTGTCAAATCAGAGAAAGTAAAATTATTATCAACTTTAGCTGTGACTCCTACACCATTCTGCTGTCCATTAAATGTTTCAGTGCCATCAGCTTGGTTGGGATCATTTTCAAATACTGTTACTGTAAAATTTACAGCAAAGCTTCTATTACGCAAGTGCCTTGTTATTCCTTCAACTAATCCAAAAACAGATGTTCCATTCTCATCAGTTGTTCCAGAAAGATTTCTGAGACGATCTATAAGGTCTCCTAAGGAGTAGTTTCCCATTATGCTTGGGAATCCTGTTCTGTTCCAATATTCCAGAATGACTCCTGCACAAGTTGGTCCGCAAGATTGGTTGCCCCATGAAGTTCTGTTGTATTGCGAAAATGGAGTAAGATTTCTGTTAAAGTCTGGATTGAAGATTAACAAAGGAATTGGAGATGCAGCTCTGCAACCAAAGTGTTTAAGGCCATAAAATTCTCTTGCCGGCATTACTGTATGAGAGACATTTGTTCCATTATGAGTTGTGTTGACTCTTCCAAGCTGTGTTGAGCTTGGGCAGAAATTACTTGTAAAATTTGGCGCACGCAATACGTCTGGATGGCACGGCTCAAATATCCAAGGTGAGTTGGTAGCAGTCAGTTCTTTTGGAGGCAATGATAACGCACCTGTATCAAGAATGCGCACAGCATTATCGCCTAGTCTCGTAAAGATGAGCTTTGGCTGCACAAAAAAGAATGAATCAAATGTTCCGCCTTGAGGATTACTGTGATTTATCTTCATGCTTCCATTAGATTGCTTTGATGGCGATACAACTACTTTCACGTGCCATAACTCTGGGCTGGCATTCCCATTGTATGTTACTGTTATCGGATTTGTGCTGACGAGAGAAAGCGCTACAATCTCAATCGGAATTGTGTCGGAAAAATTAGGCACTTGAAGAATTGCGGTTGCTTTGCGCTCAACGATAGTGTCAGCAGTTCCAAATACAGGAGCATTTAATGGCTCTCCTAGAAATTCAACTCTTCCGCTAAACGGATCTGAGCCAGGATCGAAGAAGCTGGGTGGAATTTCTAAATCTTGGAACGAGTTTTGAGCTTGTGTTTCAAAAAGATCGAAGCCAGGAAGTATGGATTTAGGCTCTATTTCGCAAGACTCCAAACATAATGATAATTTTGAATAAGATTTGTTGATACATGTTCTATGTTCATTTACAGCTTGCCCATTGCAATCAATGTAATTAAGAATAGTATTCCTTATGCAATTGGCTCTATTAATTCCACTAAGTTCTTTGCATTCATCCAATGCATTTTTTTTATCATCATTACAACCACTTTTTGTATCGTGAAATATATCATTGCAATTTTTAACAGAATCTTTAAATTCATTACGGCAATTTTGCCTGCATTGTTTAATACTATTATCGGATGCAGCATATATCATTGTAAGAGAAAAGATTACTAAAACAAGCAATATTGAAGTGCAGAGGTAGATATTCTTAATCTTCAATAATCTTTTTGAAGGCAATCTTTTAGGTAATTGTATTAAATTCTTGATTTTTATACACCGCCCAAAGTTATAAAAATTTAATTTTAATAGGTATATACTTACATACATTAAAAGTTTTCGGTTTGATTTTGGGAAATGTTGTAGAGTTTTCCCAAAAATTTAACGAAAAGTATATCAGTTCGGCGGGGAGCATTTATTTCTATTTATAGACGACAAATATTGAACACAACAGTAAGAAAATTTAGTATAAATCGTTTATTCCTGCTATATCCCCACTATTAAGATCTCTTTTCTTTGTTTCACCAAAATCAGCGAACCTGTACATTGTCTCATTAACACATCCGTCTGGCGGATGACCCATTCCAACAGAATGCCCAATTTCATGTGTTGCTATATTCTCAAAGTCCATTTTATTTGATTCACCGCTTGAACTCCAATTATAATCTGTTTGGTCATAAACTTGATCCCACTCAACAAGCTTTCTCTGACTAGGTGGCCCACTAAAAATGCCCCATACAATCGTGACTGCAATTGCACCTGCACTGTCAACATTTCCAAAGTAGACTTCATTAGCACCGTCAGGGCTTAATTCATCAGCAACTAAAGTGGATGTGTTTATACTTCCATTCCCTAAGATATTAGTTGAGGAAGCATCTTCCCATTTCTGAATATCTGCAGCAATATTACCAAAAACAAAAGCATCGCTTAAACCTTCAGTATTCGTAGGATTAACATACCACGGTTCTACATTTTTCCATTTTGCTCCTTTTGCCAGCACTGCAAAACAAGTTGTTGTTGTAGTGCCACCACCTCCACCGCCAGCCCATGGTGGTTTTGCATTTCCCTTCTTATAATCAACAAACATTAGTCCTTCAACTACGCTTCCATCCACATCCCTTGCTTCACCTAAGCTAAAAACATCGTCTGCTACTTCTACCGCATGTGCGGGTATTATAACTGGAACAGGCTCTTTTGCCTTAATATTAGTAGCCGGAACCATGTCTGGTTTCGCTAGCACAAATACAGAAACCAATAGAACTAATGTAATTAACACATAAGCCATTGAAAAAATTTGCTTGCCCATATTATGTTATAAGATGTCTTCCTTTATAAGTTTTTCGGTTTTTACGACATAGAAGTAATTACAAAAAAACATTGAATTTAAAAACAAAATCTAAAACAAAAATAACTGGACAAAAAGGTCAAAATATATAATCTCCTTCATCCCTTAAAACTAGATAAAAAGCTATTATACTCGGCGGGAGCATTCTTATTTCTAAATCTTTTTAAAGCCTTTTTGATTTCTACTCTTTAATGGCAAAAACTTATACAGAATTAGAAGCCTGGGCTATCTTTATAGGCGCTCTTGTTATTGGTGTTGTGTTTACAAGCCTGTTCTGGGCGTTCATTACGATTCCAGATGAGGAAAAATCCATAGAAAAGGAAATAAAAAACGCCTCTGAATCAATAAGAATTGAGGAGCCTAAGGATTTTGTGACATTCTGCGATAAAGTGGATGGCATTTCAGAATGGGATAATGCTGGCTTCAGGCAATGTGCCATAGAAGACGCCTCAGAGAAAAATTTAATAGTAATGAATATTTTATGCAAGAAATTCAATCTTTCATTAAGCTATGGCTCATTCGGTGTTAAGTGTGAAGGAAGGATCTGAAAAAATAATTTGTGATAGATGCAGTAACGAAATGATAGAAAGGCATTGCAAAATAGTTTGTCCCAATTGCGGGTTTATGTGGGATTGCTCGGACCATTAATTCCTGTAAACCTTTAAATATAATCAATTTTTAACACTCTTTAAGCCAAGGTGGCAGAATCCGGCAAATGGCGATGCCTAAGCAGAGCCTCGCGTTCGGAATATTGCGGCAGTCTCGAATAGCTGAAAAGCCAAAGACAACTGCTGTCCGAAAGGACGTCTCGGTTCAAATTGCGGCATACAAGTGTATCCGCATGCAATTCCGGGCCTTGGCGTTTATTATAGTAACGGACATAAAAATTTGCACATAAAACCCACAACAACATTGGATTCAAACACGGCTTTTCAGTGAAATGCGAGTGAGCTGGTAAATGAGTGAGCGAGAGCGAACTCTCGCATGTCACACGAACTCGCTCACATTCGACTGAAAATGCGTGTTTGCCGCCATCATAACTAAATTTTAAAAAACGTGAAGATTGTTCAATTAATTATGGCTTATACTATAGATAAGATTGGGGGTTAAGTGGTACGGCAAAAAAATAAAGAGGGGATTGTATTTTCTTATTTTCTTGTATCTGTATTATTCATTATTGCAGGTTGTAATGATAAAGTTGATAATGAATTTGATTCTGATATTACTGCTGCTGCAACTTTGAAAATATACAAAGCCTGTAAATTACCAAATGAAAAATTCTGTGATTCCGAATGCTGCGAATCAGAAGAAAAATGCGGGAATCAGATTATGTATAAGAAATGTGATCTTGAATCGGGCGAATGGCAGACAGATAAATATACGAACAACCAGTGCACTACAATTTGCGATGCAGCAAATAGTGAAAATACAAGCGATATTGAACAAGCAGAAGAAGAATTAGAAACTTGCATCGAAGGATGGAAGTGCATCGACAAGCACCAACGCATGTACCGAATGCCCAATTGCTCATTCATGCTTACAGAATATTGTGAAATAGGATGCGTAGATGATACATGCATTAAATTATGCGAGCCAGGAACACTTAGTTGCAGAGATAAAGTCCTTAGAATGTGCAGTGAAGACGGCAGCATTTGGGTTAATAAGGAAATCTGCGAATTTGGCTGTGAGGACAATAAATGTTTAGAAAATAATCAAGACAACTTCACTCAGTCAAATCAAAACAAATGCGAAAATTCTTGTTTTGAAATTGTTGAATTTCATTATGATGCAGAAGGAAATGACTGCAAGAATTTGAATGACGAATATTTAATACTTAAAAACAAATGCTCTTATTCCTGTGATTTGACAGGTTGGAGCATAAGCGACGCTTCTACCCATTCTTATACATTTCCAAGCTTTAGTCTCGGAAGCGAGTCTACTTTTAAGCTTTACACAGGAGATGGCATAGACACATTCACGGAATTGTATTGGAAAAGCAAATACACGCCATGCAAGGCTATATGGAACAATGATGCTGACACTCTTACCTTGAAAAACACAGCTGGCGAATTAATATTAGTTTATAATTACCCATAAAATGCCAAATTCAACATTATCATTGTGCATGATAACAAAAAATGAAGAAAATTACATTCAGCAATGCTTGGATTCTGTCAAAAGTATTGTAGATGAGATAGTAATTGTTGACACCGGAAGCACAGATAAAACTAGAGACATAGCTGGAAAATTCAATGCAAAAATATTTGATTTTAAGTGGATTGATGATTTTTCTGCTGCTAGAAATGATAGCCTAAAGCATGCAACAAAAGACTGGATTCTGGTATTGGACGCCGATGAAGTTATACAGAAGGCCGATTTGCATAAAATAAAAGAAGCATTATCAAATCCTCAAGATTTTTCTGGCTTTCAACTAGAGCAGAGATCTTATTTAAACTATTATTTTGAAGGCGCTGCTGAAAATCATTCGGATTTTGCACTTGTAAAAAAATATCCGTTTTATATTTCCAATTTTTTAGTTAGATTGTTCAAAAACAAGTTAGGAATCAAATTTCAACATAGAATTCATGAATTGGTTGAAGATTATATGAAAGAGCAAAACTTAAAATACAAGAAAACTTACATAATTCTGCACCATTTTGGTTCGATAAAAGAGCAAAATTTAATTCAAGAAAAATCAGAACAATACTCAAAAATAATACTAAAGCAATTAGATGAAAATCCCGAAAGCGCTAGATATAATTATCAAGCAGCGCGAATGTATCTTGGAAGAGGCGATTTCAAAAATTCTTTAAAGCATTTTAAAAAAACAGCCAAAATTGACACTAACTATAAGCTTGTTTTCTCTGAAATCGCAAAAATATACTTGCAAATAGGAGATAAAAATAAAGCAGTTGGATTTTTTAAAAAAAGCATAAAACAAAACATATACAATCCAAGCCCTGCGAATAATCTTGCTGTTGTTTATATGTCAATGGGGAAGTTTGGCAAAGCAAAAGAAATTCTGGAAGAGCAATTGAAAATGCACCCTGATAATAGGGCATTAAAGCACAATCATGAAGAGTGCTTAAGGAATTTATAATGACTAAATCTTCAACACTACTAGATTAGTGTTGCCCATATTTCTTTTTTCAACAACGTCTCTTTCTGTGAGCTTTTTCAGAATCCTTGAAATCTGCACCTTTGTAAAGCCAGATAAAACAACCAGCTTATTTTGCTCTATCATGTTCTTATTATCCAATAATATTTTAACAACAATCCTTTCTTCCCTCGGAAGAATCTTCAGCACTTTTTCCAGCTGTATCGTACTGATTTTGAACTGAAACATTATAACTATAAGTGCGCCAATCAAAATAGAAAGAAAAGATATGCCATATACAATCAAAGGCAGCTGCTCATTTGTTGATGAAGTGTAAAATCCATTTACCAATGCAAACAGAATTCCAAGTACAAAAACCAAGCTAAGCCCTATCACAAGCCGCTTATTATCTATTTCCATTATTTTTCAATTTCTTTTTTTAACCGCTCAAATTCTTTTGTGTCTATTTCACCTGAGGCAAGCCTTTTTTTCAAAATATCAACTGCAGATTCATTTGTTTTGAATCCAAAACTACCGCTGCTTTTCACCATCCACCAGATTATAAGGAAGAAAACCACCAATATAAGTATCTGGAACAGCCAGCCCAAACCAAAATACCCATAATTCATCATTCCATATTGATGCATCATTTTAACCCCCCTTTCTATTATTTTGTTTATTATTTATAAAGTTATTGAAAAAGTAAAAATTTAATTTACAAACTATTCAATCCGTCCTTCGGACAAATAATAGTGCTCGGCAAAATTGTCTCGCCACTAATTTTGCCTCGCCTATTTATAACATTAATTTAATCAAAAAATTAACCCATCATCGGGCAGCCAGTTCCATCAAATCCATTTTCTTCATGATATTTTTCCATCTTCTCGTGCATCTGCTTGGCAAGCTGAAAATCCTCCTCATTCTCTACCCAGGGCATTATCTCAAAGCCATATTCCTCCCTAAGCTTTACCAAATCTGCATAGATGCCTTCTTCCATTATCTCTTCCATTTCTTCATGATGTTGCATCATGCCTTTCATCATGTTGTTATGCATCATGCCCATGCCTTGCCAGCTTCCATCTGGATTTTGCACATTCGCCTTACTTCTCAACATGCTCTGCGCTGCAGCAATCCCAGCAATAATCAACAAGCTGAGCATAGCCACAGCAGCCAAGATAATAGTTCTTTTTTCCATTTTTATCACTCCAGACTAAGCTTTTGCTTAATCCACTGGTTTCAGAAGATGAAACGAGATAACTAATTTGCTGAAACTAGACTTTATAATGAGACAATAAAAACAATGAAGATAAAACATTCAAAAATTCCTTAAAAGACTTTGGCAAGTAAGTGCGAAGAAAGTAATCCGTTTGTGATAGCAATAATAGGGGTATGAGGGGCACCCATTATTGAAAAGAGAGTGCATGGGTCTCGTATTAATGGATAAAATTTATTTGAATATTGTTTCAAATGAAACTAGAATTTGGTTTCAAACGAAACGAAAGATTTAATTTTTACCTCCACTTTATGCTGCATCCAATCGCTGGAGTCAATTCAATCGGCACTTTCTTATTGTGTATCGAAGCATCGACAGCGTTCCTTAAATCATTCACAGTAGCTTTGCTTTCATCTTTAGGGCTGTCGTCAACTCTACCATGGTACCTTAACTTTCTATGCTCATCAAAGACAAAGCATTCTGGAGTGCATTGAGCACCATAGGCATTTGCAATAGCCTGATCCTCGTCCCTCAGATAGACGAAATTATATTTCCTGTTTTTAGCATACTCTACCATCTTATCAAAGCTGTCTTCCGGATAATTGATTTCGTCATTTGAGTTAATTCCTACAACTTGAACGCCTTTAATGCCAAATTCTGATTGAATTGATTTTATTCTCTCAATGCTTCCCTGCACATAAGGGCAGTGGTTGCACATGAAGGCAATGACTAAAACTTTCTTGCCTCTGAAAGAATCAAGAGTACATGCCTTGCCGTCAACTCCAGGAAGATTGAAGTCAGGCGCTTTGTCGCCAATATTTAATTTTAAATGTTGAGTGTTCATTTCCATGAAAAATCACCTGAATAATGGATAATTTTGCTTTATTAAAATTTTTTGATTAATAATGCCGATGGGGAGACTTTCAACAACCCACCAGAAGTTACTAATGCCAGTGAGTATATTTGAACTCCCAACGAACACCTTTCTAAGCGACTTATGAGAGTGTCACTCTATTCCCCAGCGAGCCAATTAAGATTGGCAGCTGCCAGGTTGAGTTACATCGGCTTAAACTAACGAATGAAAGGGCATTTTATAAAAGTTACTGAACAGGATTTGGCGCAAAAAATCGAAAAATATTTAAATATGTCAATTATGTATAATATGTATGGCACATGTAACTTTGAGCATTCCGGACGAATTGTACGAGGAAATGAAGAAACACCCTGAAATCAAATGGAGCGAGGCTGCTAGGGAAGGGATCAAGAAACAAATTTCTCAATTGGGAGGAGTTGTTAGCGGAAAAGACCTGCTGAGAAATTTAGACCCAGAAACACGGGAAGCTATTTTGAAAATACCTGACAGCGAGTGGGTCAAAGGCTATAAAAAAATTAAGGAGAGTGAAAAAAGACGATTGAGATCATTGACACAAGCCTTGCGATCGAGAAGGAAATAGGGGCTGCAACAATTTTCACAATTGTTGAGTATCCTAAGTGCTTGGAATACGTTACCGAGGTTTTATATCCGGACGCAAACGATTATGTCAAAGCTATAGAACTTTCAAAAAAACTATACCAAATAGGAAAACAGATTGGCGCAATTGACATCCTAATAGCAAGCATGTGCATTAACCGCGGCCTGAAATTAAAGACCAAAGATAATGATTTTAATGCCATAAAAGAAGTTTTTCCTAACTTTGACCTGCAAGTAATTAAATAAACTTTTTTATCTTCTCAGCAAACTCTTTTAGTTCATCTCCTTCGTATTTCAGATGGCTCCACTTAATCCTTAATCTGTCTTTCTGGAATCTTGGTATTAAGTGGATATGCGCATGATTTACCACTTGGCCTGCTTCCTTGCCGTTATTCATCACCATATTGAAGCTTGCATTGCCAAAGCTCAATGACATAGCCTTTGCAACTTTCTTGGCTGCCAAAACCGTAGCTACTAAATCTTTATCGTCCATTTCAGCCAAAGTTTGAGCATGCTTTTTTGGAACAATCAAGCAATGGCCTTTATTTGCAGGCATGATGTCAAGAAAGCTCAAAACATAAGAATCTTCATAAACCTTTGCCGCAGGTATTTTACCTTGCACAATCTCGCAGAAAATACAGTCTTCCATTTTTAATTCCTTTTAATTTCAACGAATTCCAATTTATCACTATCAACATCAAGAAATGCAATTGTATATGGATAAGCCATGAATAAAGCACCTGGGTTTATCACTCTTGTTTTTCCTATTTTCTCGTCTCTTTTCAAGTGAGTGTGCCCTGTTAACACATAGTCATATTTATTGCTTTTGATTGCATCATCAAGCTGCTCTTGGTCAGTGCCATGATATGCATAAAATTTCTTTCCCTTGTACACAAATTCAAGCTCATCTTTTATTTCTTCAAAGCCAAATTTTTTGCATATATTAATTAAGCCATTTCTTTCTCCGTCATTGTTGCCAAAAACAAGCTTCATCTTCAAGCCTTCAAAATTTTTCAGCACAGGCGGGCTTATTATATCACCACAATGAACTACAAAATCAACATCTCTTTTTTTAAATAAAGCTGCGGCTTTTATTATCGCTGCTTCATTTTCGTGTGTGTCTGAGATTATGCCGATCATTTCAAGTTATTATAAAAGTTTAGCCAACTTCTTAATGTCTTTATTTGCTACATGCGTGTAAATCTGCGTGGTTTGAAGACTTGCATGCCCCAGTAATTTTTGGATATGCCTTATATCGGCTCCAGCTTCAAGCAGGTGTGTTGCAAAGCTGTGCCTTAAAACATGGGGTGTGATACTTTTGCTGATGCCAGCTCTTTTTGCCGCACTCCCCACAATCGCCTGAATTGTTCTTTTGCCGTACTTACCTCCATGATTGGAAACAAAAACAATGCCTTCTTTTTTAAAATTGAAGTATTCAATAAAATTTTTTAATTTATCATGAAAGAAGATTACCCTTT
>Ga0114945_10001341_pt1 | contig 15348 bp, 14 predicted proteins | sample OV2TP3_FD_87194 | JGI IMG/M metagenome (GOLD analysis project Ga0114945, IMG submission 87194) | Hot spring microbial communities from Beatty, Nevada to study Microbial Dark Matter (Phase II) - OV2 TP3 | ecosystem: Environmental > Aquatic > Thermal springs > Hot (42-90C) | place: USA: Beatty... | reverse complement strand
GCTGGCCGCCCTTGCGGTCGCCGCGATCGTAGGCGCGGCTCTCCTCGGCGACGAAAGCGCGCAGCTCGGCGATCTGCCGGGCGGTCAGCGAACGCGCGAGGCTCTGCACCAGGGCCGACTCGATCAGGCGCCGCGCCTCGAACAGATCGCGGGTCTCGGCAAGCGACGGGTTGGCGATCACGGCGCCGCGGTTCGGGCGCAGCTCGACGAGCAGGCTGTGGCCCAGGCGGGAGAGCGCCGCGCGCACCGCGCCCCGGCTGGCGCCGAAGATCTCCCCGAGCTCGCGCTCCTTGAGCTTGGTTCCGGGGGGCAGGCGGTGGTCGAGCACCGCGTCGAGAATGGCGTTGAACACCCGGTCTTCGGCGCGGCCATTGCGCGTTTTGGAGCGCGGCATGATCGCTTCGAGGCTATGCGCGCCCACGCTGATTGTCAACAATCAGACCGCATTTGGTTGACAATTTACACGGCGCGGGCCTACCCTCGTCATTCGCCATGCGAACCAGCATCGAGTTCTTCCTCAACGGCGAGCGAGTCTCGCTTTCCACCGAGGACCCGACGCGCACCGTGCTCACCTGGCTGCGCGAAGCGCGCCGCCTCGTCGGCACCAAGGAAGGCTGTGCCGAAGGCGACTGCGGCGCCTGCACCGTGGTCGTGGCGGAGCTGCAGGCCGGCGGGTTGCGCTACCAGCCGTTGAACAGCTGCATCCTCGCTCTCGGCACGCTCGACGGCAAAGAAATCATCACCGTGGAAGGGCTGAAAAGCCATCCGGTGCAGCAGGCGATGGTCGATTGCCATGGCTCGCAATGCGGCTTCTGCACGCCCGGCTTCGTGATGGCGCTCTATGCGCAGTTCAAGAGCGGGAACCCGATCTCCCTTTGCGACGCGATCGCCGGCAACCTCTGCCGTTGCACCGGCTACCGGCCGATCCTCGAAGCCGGAGAACGCATGATGCAGCTCGCCGACGTGCAACGCAGCCGCGCTGAAGACGAGTCGCGGCGAGCGCGGCTGGCGTCTCTGCCGAAAGACTCTCTTTCGGTGAAGGCCTTTTTCGCGCCGACGACGGTGGCGGAGCTCGCGAGCTTCCTCGTCGAGCGCCCGCAGGCCACGATCCTCGCCGGGGGCACGGACCTCGGCCTGCTCGTCACCAAGGCGCACCGCGACCTGGACGCAGCCGTCTACACCGGGCGCGTCGCGGAGATGAAAGATCTTCAAGAAAAGGAAAATCACTTCGACATCGGCGGCGCGGTGACCTATGCCGACGCTTATGCGGCCCTCTCCGCGATCCATCCCGATATCGGCGAGCTGCTGCGCCGGCTGGGCGCGGTGCAGGTGCGCGCCGCCGGAACGCTCGGGGGCAACATCGCCAACGCCTCGCCCATCGGCGACTCGATGCCGGTGCTGCTGGCATTGGACGCGTCGCTCCTGCTCCAGCAAGGAAAGAATATTCGTGAAGTCAAGCTCGATGGCTTCTACACCGGTTACCGCAAAAGCGTGCTGCGACCCGGCGAGTTCATCCGCTCGCTGCGCGTGCCGAAGCTCGCCCCCGGCGCCCGCTTCGCCGCGTACAAGCTCTCCAAGCGCTTCGACCAGGATATTTCCGCCGTCTGCGCTGCGTTCCATGCTGATTCCGGTCAGCCAAGATTCGCCTTTGGCGGCATGGCGGCCACGCCCGCGCGGGCGCGCAAGGCCGAGCTTGCATACAAGAACGGCGTCGACGCGGCCTGCGCCGCGCTGGCCGAGGACTTCGCGCCGCTGTCCGACCACCGCGCCTCGGCCTGGTACCGGCTCACCGCGGCGCAGAACCTGCTTCGCAAGTTCGGCGCGGGCATCGGCGCGCGAGCGCTGCTGGAGCTCGCGCCATGAAAGCCGAACGGCCGATCCGGGGCGGCGTCCATGAAGCGCTGCCGCACGACAGCGCGGAGCTGCACGTCGCGGGCGAAGCGCGCTATGTCGACGATCTTGCCGAGCCGGCGGGCACGCTCCACGCCGCTCTCGGCGCGTCGCAGGAGACGTTCGCAAAAATCTCGTCGATCGATCTCGAACCGGTGCGGCGCTCGAGCGGGGTCGTCGCCGTGGTCAGCGCCGCCGACATCCCGGGGATCAACAATATCGGCCCGGTGATCCCGGATGAGCCGGTATTCGCCGCCGGCACGGTGCAGTTCCGCGGCCAGCCGCTTTTCGCGGTCGCCGCGACGAGCGTCGAGCTGGCGCGGCGCGCCGCGCGCCTCGCGCGCATCGAGTACCAGCTGCTCGAGCCCGCCGTGACGATCGAGCAGGCGCTCGAAAAGCAGCTCTTCGTCCTGCCTTCCTTGCAGGTGAAGCGGGGAGATCCCGAAGCCCTGCAACGGTCCACTCGCCAGCTGAAAGGCAGGCTGCGCTGCGGCGGGCAGGAGCACTTCTACCTCGAGGGGCAGATCGCGCTGGCGGTTCCCGGCGAGCGCGGCGAGATGCTGGTGCATTCATCGACACAGCATCCGACCGAGGTGCAGCATCTCGTCGCCGCCGCGCTCGGCGTGCCGGACGCCGCGGTCACGGTGGAGCTGCGGCGGCTCGGCGGCGGCTTCGGCGGCAAGGAAACGCAGGCCGCGGTGTACGCGATCGCGGCGGCCCTGCTCGCCCGCGCCACCGGCCGCCCGGTGAAGCTGCGCGCCGATCGCGACGACGACATCGTCGGCACCGGCAAGCGGCACGATTTCCTGTACGACTACGCGGCCGGATTCGACGGCGACGGCCGCATCGAGGCGCTCGAGCTCATGCTCGCTTCGCGCTGCGGCATCTCGGCCGACCTCTCCGGGGCGGTGAACGACCGCGCGGTTTTCCACTGCGACAACGCGTACTACCTGCCGAACGTGCGCATCACCTCGCACCGCTGCCGCACCAACACGGTGTCGAGTACCGCGTTCCGCGGCTTCGGCGGCCCGCAGGGCATGTTCGCCATCGAGGGCGTGATCGCGGCCATTGCGCGTCGCCTGGGTCTTGATTCTTTGGAAGTAAGAAAAAGAAATCTTTATGGCGATGCGCCGCGCAACGTCACGCACTACGGCATGACGCTGAAGGACAACATCCTGCCAGAGCTGATCGAGGAGCTGGAGAAGCGCTCCGGCTATCGGAGACGTCGACAGGAAATCCTCGAGTTCAATGCTTCCTCTTCTGTTTTCAAGCGAGGCCTCGCGCTGACGCCGGTCAAGTTCGGCATCGCGTACACCGCCACGCCGATGAACCAGGGCGGCGCCCTGGTGCACCTCTATACCGACGGCAGCGTGCACCTCAATCACGGCGGCACCGAGATGGGGCAGGGCCTGCTGATCAAGGTGGCGCAGATCGTGGCCGAGGAGTTGCAGATCGACCTGGGGCGAGTCCATATCAGCGCGACCTCGACCGGCAAGGTGCCCAACACCTCGCCCACCGCCGCCTCGAGCGGCACCGACATCAACGGCGAGGCGGCGCGCGCCGCCTGCCGGGTTCTGAAGGAGCGGCTGGAGCCATTCCGCCGCGCCAAGCCGGGCGCTTCGTTCACCGAGATCGTGCGCCAGGCGTACTTCGCGCGCGTCTCCCTCTCGGCGACCGGCTACTGGCGCACGCCCGAAATCCACTTCGACCGCGAGAGCTGGTGGGGAGAACCGTTTTATTACTTCGCGTACGGCGCTGCGGTCTCCGAGGTGGCGATCGACACGCTCACCGGCGAGTCGCGCCTGCTGCGCGCGGACCTGCTGCACGACGTCGGCCGCTCGATCAACCCGGCCATCGACCGCGGCCAGGTCGAGGGCGGCTTCATCCAGGGCATGGGCTGGCTGACGATGGAGGAGCTGGTCTGGGACGCGCGCGGCGCGCTCGCGACTCACGCGCCTTCCACCTACAAGTTCCCGGTGGCGAGCGACTGCCCGCCGCAATTCAACGTCTGGCTCTGGGAGCGCGGCGAGAACGTGCGCGACGTGGTGCACCGTTCGAAGGCGGTCGGCGAGCCGCCGCTGATGCTCGCGCTCTCGGTGTTCCACGCCCTCTACGATGCGGTCGGCGCGACGAGCACTTCGCGCGACCCGGTTCCGCTCGAAGCGCCGGCGACTCCGGAAAACATACTGAAGGCGATATGCCGATTGAAATCCTGATTCTCGAGGCTCGCGGTTCGGCGCCTCGCGAGGCGGGCACCCGCATGTGGGTGACGGCGGCCGAAACGCGCGGCACCATCGGCGGCGGCAACCTGGAGTACACCGCGCTGAAGATCGCCCGCGAGATGCTGCTCTCGGGCGAAGCGAGGAGAGAAAGGAAGTTCGCGCTCGGCGACAGCCTGGGCCAGTGCTGCGGCGGCGCCGTGACTTTGCTTTTCACCAGGAAAGAAACGATCGAGGAACCCGCCGCCCCGGTATTCCATGTCGCGCTCTTCGGCGCCGGCCATGTCGGCAAGGAAGTCGCCCGCATCCTCGAGCGGCTGCCCTGCAGCGTTACCTGGGTAGACCCTCGTCCCGATGCCTTTCCGGAAAAGGTTTCTTCGAATACCAGAGTCGTAATCGAGGAGGAGCCGGCCTGGATGGTCGACGAAGCGCCGCCGCAGGCGCTCTACCTCGTCATGACGCACAGCCACGCGCTCGATCTGGAGCTCGTCGAGCGGGTGCTGCGGCGTAACGACTTCACGTTTCTGGGCTTGATCGGGTCCGAAACGAAAGCCGCGAAGTTCCGCGCCCGCTTGAAGGCCAAGGGCGTCGACGCCTCGCGGCTCGTCTGCCCGATCGGCCTGTTCAAGGGCGGCAAGCATCCCGCCGAGGTGGCGGTTTCCGCCGTGGCTCAGCTGATTCTTACTTCATCCGGTACCACCGCCCGAGCAGCGCACGCTCCTCTTCCGTCATCCCGGTGAGATTCCCCGGGGGCATGGCGCGCGAGAGCGCCGCCTGCTGGTAGATCTGCTGCCGCTGCGCCTGGATGCGTTCCGCTGTATCGAGCTTCACCCCCTTCGGCGCCTCGGCAAGCCCCTGGAAGCTCGGCTCCTCCGCGTGACAGGAGAAGCAACGCAGGTCGATGACGCGCCTGACTTCCGAAAAATCGACTTTTCCCCCGGGGACCTCCCGCGGAGCGATCAAGAGCGCCGCGGCGAGGATCATCAGGATGCCGAGCGCCAGGACCCAGGCAGGCGCCGCGCCCTTGTGGCGCATCACGAACCAGGCGCGGATCAGCGCGCCGGCGAGCGTCAGCGCGACCAGCACCAGCCAGCTCCAGCGGTGGCCGAAGGTGATCGCGTAATGGCTCGAGATCATGGTGAAGACGACCGGCAGCGTGAAGTAGGTGTTGTGCTCGCTCCGTTGCTTCCCTATGAGCCCGTGCCTGGGATCCGGCTCCCGCCCTTCGCGCTTCGCGCGCACCAGCTCGCGCTGCCCGGGGATGATCACGTGGGCCACGTTTGCGGCCATGATCGTGCCGAGGATGGCGCCGTAATGGATGAAAGTCCCGCGCCCGCTGAATACCTGCGTGAGGCCCCATGCAGCGGCCGCGAGCAACAGAAACATCACTGCGCCGAGCGCGACGTCGTTCCTCCCCAGCGGCGAGCGGCACAGTCCTTCGTAGACCGCCAGGCCGGCTACCAGGCTGGCGAGGCTGATGCCGATGGCCGCCGCGCTCGAGAGCTTCATCACCGCCGGGTCGACGAGGTAGAGCGCGGCATCGACGTAGTACACCAGCACCAGCAGGAGGAAGCCGGTGATCCAGGTCCAGTAGGCCTCCCACTTGAACCAGTGCAGCGTCCCCGGCAGCTCCGGCGGCGCCAGGGCGTATTTCTGGGCGCGGTAAAGGCCGCCGCCGTGAATCGCGTACAGCTCTCCCGCGAAAGCCGGGTCTTTCGCGGGTTCCAGATGATCGTCGAGCCAGATGAAGTAGAAGGAGGCGCCGATCCAGGCGATCGCGACGACGATGTGCGCCCAGCGCGCGAGCAGGTTCAGCCACTCGAGGAGGTACGCGTCCAGCACTATTTCTTGCGAGGAGTCGAATCCGCCATCGAGCGCCTGCGGGTCATTCGATTTTCATTCCGGACGAGATGATGATCGACCGCCATTTTTCGATTTCCGCCCTGACATACCGCGTAAACTCGCCTGGCCCTTTGAACTGGACCGTCATCCCTACTTGACGCATTTTCGCGCGGACGTCCTCGGCGGCAAGCAGCTGCCCGATCTCCGCGACAAGGCGCCTGACAATGTCGTCACGGAGCTTCGCCGGAGCCGAGATGCCTACCCAGTTCTCGACGACGATGTCTGGGTAGCCTAGCTCAACGAAGGTCGGCACGTCTGGCGCCAGAGGGGAGCGCTGTGCCGAGGTAACCGCGAGCGCCCTGAGTTGCTGCGCGCGCATGAGCTCGATTGCCGACGGCAGGGGAAGCACGGCGGAAGGAATCATGCCGCCCCGCAGCTCTGTGAGGACTTGGCCGGTGCCCTTGTATGGAACGTTCGTGATCTGGATCCCCGCCTTGGCTTTGAGAAGCTCACCGGTCAATTGGTTGATGGGGCCACCCGAACCGAAATCCACTTTACCGGGCTGCGTCTTGGCGATCTGGACGAACTCCTGAAGATTCTTCGCGGGGAATGCCGCACCGACGACAAGGACATGGGCAATCGCGCCGAGATGCGCGATGTGAGTGAAGTCGTTGATCGCGTCGTACCTTATGTCGCGGTAAAGCGTCTGCGCGATGCCTTGAGGACCCACATTCGAAATGAGAAGCACGTGCCCATCCGGGGCCGCCTTGCTTACGGCCTCGGAGCCGATCATGCCGTCAGCGCCGGGCCGGTTGTCGACCAGGAATGGCTGACCCAGAGACGCCGACAGCTTGACCGCTATGATCCGCGCAACCACGTCACTCGCGCCGCCCGGCGGAAAAGTCACGACCAGCCGGACCGGCTTATTCGGCCAGCGCTCCTGCTGAGCGAAAGCAGCACTAGTGACGCCCCAGGCGAACGTCGTGGCGCACAGGAGCCTGAATGCGCTATTCAAGAATGCCATACGGTTCCTCCAAAAGAAAAACGGGTGTCGGGCCCGTCAGCGCGGATCGAATTCCGGACCGTCATATGTTTCCAATACCCGGATTTCGCCGGTGCTAATCGAATTGCGAAGCTCGTCTACCGTCGCGCACACTTCCGCCGGCACTTCGGGTGCGAGCGCGAGTCTCACTGCAGCGGGATTCTCAAGGCCTATGCGCCCCACGATGCCGCCCTCCCAGCGGCCCTCCCTGTAGTTCCGACAGGCAAGCAGGACCGCCGCGCCTACATCCGCGATCGCCGAGGCGACGAAAACTTCAGGATTGATGGCGACCCAATCGACCACGTTGCCGATCTGTCTGATGCGGCGGGAGTGGCAGGCGTCGATGGCGCCGGGAATGCCTGCGTTGAGCATGGTAAAGATGATGTCGGCGCCTGCGTCGATCTCGGCCAGTGCTACCCTGCGGGCGACCGCGGCGTCGTCCTGCGTGCCGGAAAAATTAGTGAGCAGCTGCGCCCGCGGATTGGTTCTCTTCAACCCCGCGGCAAAAGCGGCCCGCCCCTTCAGTCCGGGAACCACGCGGATCCCGGACAAATGTCCAACTACGTTGCTCCGGGTTAGCATTCCGGCGGCGGCACCGGCGAGCCATGCAGACTGTTCCTGCATGACGTCGTAGCTTGCGAGGTTCGCAGCGGAGACATTCCCCTGAGTCACGGCAAATGCAGTGTCGGGAAACTCGCTCGCGGCAGCCTGTGCCGCCTCGTTGTTCTGGCCGCCGTGCGCGATGATCAGAGACGCTCCAGATCGTGCCAGCTCTCGTAGAGCTTCCAGCAGGCGGTCTCGCTCGGGCGGAATCCTGTCCACGAACGTGACGGAAAGACCCAACTCGCGCTCCGCGCGGCGTAATCCGCGGTAACCGGATTCCATGAATCCACCGTCACCAATATTGCCGGCAAATAGTGCCGCGACTCGAATAGCGCTTTCGATCCGGCCAGTCATGCTTCCCGGCTCAAGCGCCACCCCTAAAGCACGAATATCCCCACGGCGTGCATTTGAACGGCAGGTGGTAGTGCTGCCGCGGATCCGAGATTCCGAAGCGGTAGTGCGCGATGTCGAGAAACGGGATCTCCGGGAGCGCAACCCGCTGCGCGCGATACCACGCGGCGACATGAAAGACCGCCTCGTAGCTGCCCGCGGGAACGGTCGACTCCACCTCCAGCAAGCCCTTGGAATTGGTGACGCCCGAGGCGACGACGCGGCGCTCCGGGCCGTAGAGCTCGACCTTCATTCCGGCGGCAACCACGCCGCGCGAGACGTCCACGACGTGGATCGAGATGCCGGGCATCCTAGTTCAGCTTTGCGCCGGAGTCCTTGACCGGCTGGTACCACTCCTTCACCTGGTTGGCGACGAACGCCGTGAATTGCGCCGGCGTCATGTCGCGGCCCTGCACCCCGAGCTCGGCGAGGCGCTGCGCCACCGTCGGGTGGGCGAGCGACTTCTTCACGGCGGCGTGCAGCCGGTCGACGACCGGCCTGGGAAGGCCTGCGGGACCCGAGACGCCGAGAAAGTTCTCCGCCACCAGCTTCTTCTGGCCGAGCTCGACGACGCTGGGCACTTCGGGCGCCATGGGCGCGCGCACCGGCGAGGTCACGGCGAGCGCGCGCAGCTTGCCGTCCTTCATGAAGGGCACGTTCTGCGGCAGCGTGTCGATCGCGAGCTTGATGGTGCCGCCGAGCAGATCGTTATGCATCGGCGAGGAGCCCTTGTAGCCGATGTGGTCCATGCGCAGGCCCAGGTCCTTCTTCATGGTCTCGCCGACGAGGTGGCCGATCGAGCCGATGCCGCCCGAGCCGTAGACGACGGGATTGGGCTGCGCCCTGATCCAGGCGACGAGCTCCGCCATGTTCTTCGCCGGCACCGAGGGATGCACGACGAAGACGTTCGCCACCGAGCCGAGGTAGCTCACGTGCGTGAAGCTCTTCACCGGGTCGTAGCGGGGCTGGTCCTGCATCGCGGGCGAAATGCTGATCGGCGCGCTGTTCGAGAGCATCAGCGTGTAGCCGTCGGGCGCGGCGCGCACCGCTTCCTGCGCGCCGATGGTGCCGCCCGCGCCCGGCCGGTTGTCGATGATGATCGGCTGGCCGAGCTCCGCCTGCAGCGGCGCGCCGATGAGGCGCGCCACGATGTCGGACGAGCCGCCCGGCGGAAAGGTGACGATCACGTGCACAGGCTTCGTCGGCCAGCCCTGGGCGAAGGCATTCGCCGCGGCGAGCAGGAACACAGCAAGGATCGATGGCGCTTTCATGATCAACTCCCCCTATAAGTGGTGTAGCTCCACGGCGAGCACAGCAGCGGCACATGGTAGTGCTTGTCCGCCTCGGCGATCACGAAGCGCACCGGCACCTGGTCGAGAAACCCCTCGGACTTGAAATAGCTCCCGAGATGAAACACCAACTCGTAGGCGCCGGGGCGGAATAGCTCGCCTTCGAGCAGCGGCGCGTCGGTGCGCCCCTCGCCGTTGGTGCGCACGCTCTTGAGCAGCTTCCACTCGCCGCCCTGCAGCACCGACAGATCGACGGTAATCCCGGCGCCGGGGCGGCCCGCCGCCGTATCGAGCACATGAGTGGTGAGCTTTCCCATCAGGAAATCATTTTCCCGAGACGCCCGCGCGCGATGTGCCCGATTTGCTCGAGCGCGTTCAGGAGCTCCTCTTCCTGATCGCCTCGAAGACGGCCCTCCATTTCGGCCATGACGGTCTCTCGCGTCGCGTGCAGCCGCAGCGCGACGATGCAGGGAAACCCGAACTTGTCGCGGTAACTCCGGTTCAATTCCTGCATTTTCAACAATTCTTGTCTTGTCAGTGCGCTGAAGCCGAGCCTCGCCTGCTCGCTCGTCGAGTCGGCGGTGAGCGTGCCCGCAGAGGCCTCCCTGCCCGCGAGCTCGGGATGGGCGCGTACGAGCGCGACTTGCTCGTCTCTGGTCGCCTCCTTGACCGCCCGCATCATCGCCTCGTGGAGGGCGTCGACCGAGGCGAACGGCCGGGTCTTCCATGCTCGCCCGGCCACCCACGGCGAGCGCTCGAAAACAGCGCCGAAGTGCGCGACAAATTCGCGCTCGCCGAGCGCGTTCACCTCCTCGAGCCGCACGCACGCTAGTGTACACTCGATGCATGCTCGAGCCGTCGCGCATCATGCAGCGCTGCGATGCGCTCGCGCGGCATTCCGAGCTGCCGGGCGGGCTGACGCGGGTGTTCCTGTCACCCGAGAGCCGCGCCGCCGACGAACTGGTCCTCGGCTGGATGCGCGAGGCCGGCATGCAGGCGCGGCTCGACGCGATCGGCAATGTCGTCGGCCGCTATGAGGGCGAGCGTCCCGGCCTGCCCTGCCTCATGCTCGGCTCGCACCTCGATACCGTGCGCGACGCCGGCAAGTACGACGGCATGCTCGGCGTGATCAGCGCCGTCGAATGCGTAGATTCCCTGAATTCAAGAAATAGAAAGCTTCCGTTCGCGATCGAGGTGATCGGCTTCGGCGACGAGGAAGGCGTGCGCTTCGGCACTACGCTGCTGGGAAGCCGCGCCATCGCGGGCAGCCTCGACCTCGAGGTCCTGAAGATCCGGGACTCGCAGGGCATCGCGATGGCCGATGCGCTGCGCGGCTTCGGTCTCGACCCGGCGCGCATCCCGGAGGTGGCGAAAAAGCGCGATGAGGTCCTGGCTTACGCCGAGCTGCACATCGAGCAAGGCCCGGTGCTCGAGGCCGAGGGGCTGCCGCTCGGCGTGGTGACCGCCATCAATGGATTCAGCCGCCTGCGCGTGACGCTCTCCGGCGAGGCCGGGCATGCCGGCACGGTGCCGATGAGCCTCAGGCGTGACGCGCTCGCCGCGGCGGCCGCATGTGTTCTTGCAGTGGAAAAAATTGCCAAAGAAGATGCAGAGCTGGTCGGCACCGTCGGACGCATCGAAGCAAAGCCCGGCGCGATCAACGTCATTCCCGGCGAAGTGCAGTTTACCGTCGATGTGCGCGCGCCCCTGGATTCGCTGAGAAGAGAGGCGGTTGCGGCGATCCGTTCCGAGATCGAAAAAAATTCAAAAGCGCGAAACATCGGCTGCAGCATCGAAATGCTCCAGGAGCTTGGCGTCGCCGCGTGCGCGCCATGGCTGATGGCGCAGATGGACGCCGCGGTCGCCGCGGAGGGCATCCGCGTGCGGCGCCTGCCCTCCGGGGCCGGCCACGACGGCATGGCGATCCGGGCGATCGCCGACATCTGCATGCTGTTCGTGCGCTGCAAGGGCGGCGTCAGCCATAACCCGGCCGAGTCGATCACCGAGGCGGACGCCGCCGTCGGGGCGCGGGTGCTCGCGCGCTTTATCGACAACTTCTCGCCGTCGCACCCGTGACTCCGCAGCACGCGCTGCGGCGCTTTGTCGCCATGCGGCACGAGAGCCAGGCCCGGTTCCTCGGCTCGCTGGTGAAGATTCCGTCCGACAACCCGCCCGGGAACTGCAAGCCGCATGCAGAGGCGGCTGCGCGGCTTCTCGAGCAGCTCGGCTTCGCCGTGGAGCGCTGCCCGGTTCCCGAAAGGCTGGTGCGCGACGCGGGGATGGTGAGCGCCATGAACCTGATCGTGCGGGAGCGCTTCGGCGATGGCCCCACCATCGCGCTCAATGCCCACGGCGACGTCGTGCCGCCGGGGCTCGGCTGGACCACCGATCCCTACGGTGCCGAGATTCGCGACGGCACGATGTATGGCCGCGGTGTCGCAGTCTCGAAATCCGACTTCGCGACCTACGCCTTCGCGCTGCTCGCGCTGAAGGCGAGCGGGGCGAGGCTGCGCGGCTCGGTGGAGCTGCACTTCACCTACGACGAGGAGGCAGGCGGCGAGATCGGCCCCAAATGGCTGCTCGACCAAGGGCTGTCGAAGCCCGATTACGCGATCTGCGCGGGCTTCGCCTACGGCATCACCACCGCGCACAACGGCTGCCTGCACCTCGAAGTCGAGGTGATCGGAAAGTCGGCGCACGCGGCCCGGCCCGACACGGGAAGCGACGCGCTCGAGGCCGCCGCAGGCATCATCTCGGGGCTCTACGCGCTGCGCAAGACCTATGCGCGGCAGCGCTCGCAGACCCCGGGCATCGAAAGCCCTACGCTGGTGATCGGCCTGATCTCGGGCGGCATCAACACCAATGTCGTTCCCGACAACGTCAAGTTCCGCATCGACCGGCGCATCATCCCCGACGAGGATCCGCACGCGGTCGAGCGCGATCTGGTTCAGGAGTTGATGAAGTTCAGCGCAAGCTGGCCCGGTATCCAGTGCCGCGTCAGCCGCGTGCTGCTCGCCAAGCCGCTCACGCCGGTGGCGGGACAGGAACGGCTGGTCGCGGCAATCCGGCGCAACGCGCGCGAAGTGCTCGGCGAGGCGATCGAGCCGCAGGGCGTTCCTCTGTACACCGACGCCCGCCACTACAGCGGCGCCGGCATTCCGACTGTGCTCTATGGCGCCGGGCCGCGGACGCTCGAGGAGGCGAACGGCCATCGCGCCGACGAGAAGCTCGGGCTCGACGACCTTTACAAAGCCACGGAAGTTATCGCACTCTCGCTCCTTGATCTGCTCGGAGCGCTCGATTGAACGAGGGTTATCCACGCGACCTTGTCGGCTACGGTGGGCGTGCGCCTAAAGTCAAGTGGCCGGGCGGCGCGCGCATCGCGCTGCAGTTCGTCCTCAACTACGAGGAGGGCGGCGAGAACTCGATCCTGCACGGCGACAAGGCCTCCGAGGCCTTCCTCTCGGAGATCGTCGGCGCGCAGCCGCTCGAGGGCGTGCGCCACATGTCGATGGAATCGATCTACGAATACGGCTCGCGCGTCGGCGTGTGGCGCCTGCTCGAGCTCTTCGCGCGCTACGACGCGCCGCTCACGGTTTTCGGCGTCGCGATGGCGATGGAGCGAAACCCCGGCGTGGTCGACGCCTTCCTCAAGGCCGGCCACGAGGTCGCAAGCCACGGCTGGCGCTGGATCAACTACCAGGACGTGCCGATTGCCGTGGAGCGCAGCCACATGCAGCGCGCCGTCGAGATCCAGCGCAAGCTCACCGGCGAGCGGCCGCTCGGCTGGTACGCCGGCCGCACCAGCCCGAATACCCGGCGCCTGGTGGTGGAGGACGGCGGCTTCGTCTACGACGCCGACGACTACAACGACGACCTGCCGTGGTACGACACGCGGCATATGACGAAAAGCGGCCGGCCGCAGCTCGTCGTTCCCTATACGCTCGACGCGAACGACATGCGCTTCGCCACTGCCCAGGGATTCAATTGCGGAGAGGATTTCTTCAATTATCTGAAAGACAGCTTCGACGTGCTCTACGCAGAGGGAAATCGCATGATGTCGGTCGGGCTGCACTGCCGGCTGGTGGGGCGGCCGGGGCGGCTGAAATCGCTCGAGCGGTTTCTCAAGTATGTAAAACCCAAGAAGATCTGGATTGCGCGCCGTATCGAAATCGCGCGCCACTGGCTGAAGCATCATCCTCATGTTCGATGAGCTGAATCCCGCGCCGCACCTGCTGATGGGACCGGGGCCGATCAACGCTGACCCGCGCGTGCTGCGCGCCATGAGCGCGCAGCTCCTCGGCCAGTTCGACCCGCAGTTCCGCGGCTACATGAGCGAAGTCTCCGAGCTCTACCGCCGCGTCTTTCAGACGCAGAACCGCTGGACGCTGCTCGTCGACGGCACGGCGCGCTCGGCGATCGAGGCCGCGCTCGTCTCGCTGATCGAGCCGGGCGACCGCGTGCTGGTGCCGGTGTTCGGCCGCTTCGGCCACCTCAAGGTCGAGATCGCCGGGCGCTGCGGCGCCGAGGTTTTTCCCGTGGAAGTGGAGTGGGGTAGCGTTTTTTCCGCCGAAGCGCTCCAAGCAGCGGTCAGGAAGCACAAGCCCAAGATCGTCGCCGTCAGCCACGGCGACACCTCGACGACGATGGCGCAGCCGCTTTCCGACCTGGGAAGAATTTGCAGGGAAAATGAAATTCTCCTTTACGTCGATGCCACCGCCACCCTCGGCGGCATGGACCTGCCGACGGACGCCTGGCAGCTCGACGTGGTGAGCGCGGGCCTGCAGAAGTGCCTCGGCGGGCCTTCGGGCAGCGCGCCGCTGACGCTGAGCGAGCGGGCCGAAAAGCGCATCGTACGGCGCCGTCACATCGAAAAAGGCTTGCGAGACAAGATTTCAGGCGAAGGCGAAGGACCGCCGATCCGCTCCAACTACTTCGACCTGGCGATGATCATGGACTACTGGTCGGACCGGGCCCTGAACCACCATACCGAGGCGACGACGATGCTGTACGCGGCGCGCGAGTGCGCGCGGATCCTCCTGCAGGAGGGGCTGCCGGCCGCCTTCGCGCGCCACGCCATGGCGTCGAAGGCGCTGACCGCGGGCCTCGAGGCCATGGGCCTGGAGCTCTTCGGCGACCAGCAGCACAAGATGGCGAACGTCACGGGCGTGCACATTCCGCAGGGCGTCGACGGCGACAAAGTGCGCCGCGCGCTGCTCGAGGACTTCAATATCGAGATCGGCACCTCCTTCGGCCCGCTGCACGGCAGGATCTGGCGCATCGGCACGATGGGCTACAACGCGCGCGAGGATGCCGTGCTGGTCACCCTCGGTGCCCTCGAAGCGGTTCTTTCCGCAGAAAAACATAAAGTGCCGCGCGGCGCGGCGGTCGACGCGGCGCTCGCGGTCTACCGCAAGGGCTGACGATGCCGGTCCCGGAGGCGCTGCTGGTCGCGATCGGCGGCAACGCCACCCATCCCGACAATATCCGCGGCACCACCGAGGAGCAGGAGCGGGTCGCGGAACGCGCAGCCAGGGCTTTGCTTCCCCTCATCAGGGCGAGAAACCGGCTTCTCATCACGCACGGCAACGGCCCGGTGGTCGGCAAGATCCTGCTACGCATGATGCTGACGCGCGAGGCGATACCGCCGATGCGCCTCGACGTTTGCGTCGCGCACAGCCAGGGCGGGATCGGCTACATGCTGCTGCAGGCGCTCGAGAACGCGCTGCGCCGCGCCGGCATCAGCCGCGAGGTGGCCTGCGTGGTGAGCCAGATCGAGGTCGACCGCGGGGATCCGGCCTTTTCATCTGCCTCGAAACCCGTCGGGCCGTTCTTGTCGGAAGCCGAAGCGCGCGAGCTCGAGAAAAAAGGCTGGCGCATGATGGAGGATGCCGGGCGCGGCTGGCGGCACTGCGTGCCTTCGCCCGAGCCGCGCGCGGTGGTCAACCTGCCGGTCATCGAATCGCTGCTCTCCTTCGGCGCGGTGGTGATCGCGGGCGGCGGCGGCGGCATTCCGGTGCTGCGCGACGCGCACGGCGACCTTCAGGGAGTGGAAGCAGTGATCGACAAGGAT
>Ga0114945_10001340_pt1 | contig 15363 bp, 17 predicted proteins | sample OV2TP3_FD_87194 | JGI IMG/M metagenome (GOLD analysis project Ga0114945, IMG submission 87194) | Hot spring microbial communities from Beatty, Nevada to study Microbial Dark Matter (Phase II) - OV2 TP3 | ecosystem: Environmental > Aquatic > Thermal springs > Hot (42-90C) | place: USA: Beatty... | reverse complement strand
TCCTGGACGCGGCGGAGCAGATGAAGAAGGTCGGCGCCTTCATCCCGGGCATCCGGCCGGGGCAGGCGACGGTCGAGTACCTGGACCGCACCCTGACGCGGGTGACGTGCTTCGCGGCGGCGTACCTGGTGACGATTGCGATTCTGCCCGATCTCATCATGGCGTGGATGAAGATCCCGCCGAGGGTCGCCAGCTTCTTCGGCGGCACGAGCCTGCTCATCGTGGTGGGGGTCACGCTCGACACCATGAAGCAGATCGAGTCGCACCTGCTGATGCGCCACTATGAAGGGTTCTTCAAGTCCACGCGGCTCAGAGGGCGCCGATGACCGTCACCCGACAGAGCCATGCGGAATGCGGAATGCGGGATGCGGAATGGACAGCACCCCATGCCCTATGCCCCATTCCGCGTTCCACATTGCGCCGTATCTCGGTGGGGTAATCGTGCGGATCGTGTTGCTGGGGCCCCCGGGGGCCGGCAAAGGTTCTTTGGCATCGCTCTACCACGCGCGGCTGCGGATTCCGCATCTGTCGACCGGGGAAATTTTCCGGCAGGAGATCGCGCGCCACACGCCGCTTGGCCGGCGGGTCCAACGCTACGTGACCAGCGGCCGGCTGGTGCCGGACGCCTTGGTCGTGCAGGTCATGGCCGCGCGCCTGACGGGCCGCCGGTTGAGGCGGTTCGTGCTGGACGGCTTTCCCCGGACGCGCGGGCAGGCCGCCGGGCTCGACCGCGCGCTGCGCGCGCGCGGCTTCCCGCTGCAGGCGGCGGTGTACCTGACGTCGCCGGAGCCGTTGCTGGTGAGGCGGCTGGCCGGCCGGCTGGTTTGCGCCCGCTGCGGGGAGAATTACCATATCCGGCGGATGCCGCCGAGACGCCCGGGGGTCTGCGACCGGTGCGGCGGGCGGCTGATCACCCGCAAGGATGATGAGCCGGCGACGATCCGCAAGCGCCTGGCGATCGACCGCAAGGCCGCCACGCCGCTCGTCGCCTACTACCAGCGGCGCGCGCTGCTGTATCGCGTGGACGGCGCCGGGCATCTGGAGACGGTCTTCCAGCGGACCCTGAGACTGTTCCGCCGCCAGGGGTGGCTGGAACGATGATTGAATTGAAAACCGCGAGCGAACTGGACCGGATGCGGCAGGCTGGCCACATCGTCGCGAACCTGCTGGCGCAGTTGCGCGCGTTGGTGCGGCCGGGCCTGAAGACCCAGGCGCTCGATGCCAAGACCCGCGCGTTCCTCAAGCGGACGAACGCGACCCCGGCGTTTCTGGGCTATCGAGGGTTCCCCGCAGCCGTCTGCGTGTCGGTGAACGATGAGGTGGTGCATGGCATCCCCGGCGAGCGGGTGTTGCGCGAGGGCGACGTCGTCAGCCTTGACGCCGGGGCGATCGTGGGCGGCTTCTATGCGGATGCGGCCACGACCGTCGTGCTCGGCGACGGCACCCCCCAGGCGCGGCGTCTGACGGACACCACGCGCCTGGCCTTGGAGCGCGGGATCGCCCAGGCGGTGGTCGGTCATCGGCTGTCGGACATCTCGCACGCCGTGCAGGCGTGCGTGGAGCAGGCCGGATTCAGCGTGGTGCGGGACTTCGTGGGCCATGGGATCGGGCGCGCGCTCCATGAGGATCCCCCGATTCCGAACTATGGGCCGCCCAACATGGGCCCGCGGTTGAAAGCGGGGATGGTCCTCGCCATTGAGCCCATGGTCACGATGGGCGGCGCCGACGTGCGGGTCTTGGGCGATGGGTGGACGGCGGTGACCACCGATGGATCCTGGGCGGCGCATTTCGAGCACACCGTGGCGGTGACCGACAACGGGCCGGACATCCTGACGACGCTGGGATGAAAGAGGAGCTCATCGAAGTGGAGGGGACCGTCGTGGAGGCGTTGCCGAACACGATGTTCCGCGTGGACATCCAGGACGGCCACCACGTGCTGGCCCATTTGGGAGGCAAGTTGCGCAAGCACTATATCCGCATCCTGCCCGGGGACAAGGTCAAGGTGGAGCTCTCGCCCTACGACCTGACCCGCGGGCGGATCACGTTCCGGTTTTGACATGATCCCACAACCTGGGCGGCCCCGCCTCTGGCGGGGCGGGGCGCCCATCAGAGTTGACGCCTGGCGCTGCGACCTTGGGCCGGTTCGGTCGCTGTGTCCAGACGTGTTCGAACCGGCCCGCGTCCAGGTTGTGGGATGAAGGTGCGGGCGTCGATCAGGCGGGTCTGCAGCAAGTGCAAGATCATCCGCCGACAGCGGGTCGTGCGGGTCATTTGCTCGAATCCGAAGCACAAACAACGGCAGGGGTAATGCCACGGATTGTCGGGGTAGAAGTGCCCAAGGAGAAACGGATCGAGGTGTCGCTGAGGTACCTCTACGGGGTCGGCCGCACGGCGTCGCGCAAGATTCTGGCGAGCACCCAGGTCGACCCGAACAAGCGGGCGAAGGATCTCACGGACGAGGAAGTCGCGCGGCTGTCGCAGCACATCCAGGCGACCTATAAGGTGGAAGGGGACCTGCGCCGCGAGGTGGCCGGGAACATCAAGCGGATGATCGATATCGGCGCCTACCGCGGCCTGCGGCACAAGAAGGGCCTGCCCGTCAGGGGCCAGCGGACCCGCACCAACGCCAGGTCGCGGAAAGGCCCGCGGCCGCGCGTCGGGGTGCGCAAGCGCACCCGTCCCGTCGCCGGCCCGGGGCGGACCGGCGCGTCGTAACGAGGACACATGAGGCCACAGCTTCCGGAACGCCGTGAACGCAAGTGGGGGGATCAATTCGCGCCGCGACGTACGTTCGCTTCGCTCCGTAAGTCGCGCGCTCATTGAAGGAGTGATCATGGCTGAGGAGCAGCACAGCAAGCCGCAGGACCGAGCGAAGGAGGCTCCGGCGCCGAAGGAGGCTGCCGCTGGCGTCGCGCCGGGCGCGACCGGCCAAGAGCCGCAGGCGGCCGGGGCACTCGCCAAGGACGTCGTCAAGGCGGCTCCAAAACCCCGAGGCAAAAAGCGCGTGTCCGGCACGCAGGGCATCGCGCACATCTTCGCCACCTTCAACAACACCATCGTGACCATCACCGATCGAGCGGGCAACGCCATCTGCTGGAGCACGTCGGGGGCGAGCGGCTACCACGGGTCCAAGAAATCCACGCCCTACGCCGCGCAGGTCGCCGCGATGAATGCGGCGAAGAAAGCGCTGGAGGCGGGGCTGAAGGAAGTCGAGGTCTTCGTGAAGGGGCCGGGGCAGGGCCGGGAATCCGCGATCCGCTCGCTGTCGCAGGCCGGGTTGACGATCACCGCGATCAAGGACGTCACCCCGATCCCGCACAACGGCTGCCGCCCGCCGAAGAGGCGACGCGTCTGATGGGGCGCTATCTCGGTCCCTCCTGCCGCCTCTGCCGCCGCGAGGGCATGAAGCTCTTCCTGAAGGGCACCAAGTGCTACAGCCCCAAATGCCCGGTGGACAAGCGCGCCTTTCCGCCCGGCCAGCATGGGCAGATCCGCGTCAAGTTGTCGGACTACGGGATCCAGTTGCGTGAGAAGCAGAAGGTCAAGCGGATGTACGGCCTGCTGGAGCGGCAGTTCCAGCGGTACTTCCGCATCGCGCAGAAAGCGAAGGGGGTGACGGGACAGCAGCTCCTCGAGATGCTGGAGCGCCGGCTGGACAACGTCGTCTACCGGATGGGGTTCGCCACGTCCCGCCACGAGGGCCGGGAGATGGTGCGGCACCGTGGCATCACGGTGAACGGCCGGCTCGTCGACATCCCGTCCTTCCTCGTGAAGGTCGGCGACGTCGTGCAGACAGCCCCCGCGCGCAGCGGCCAGGCGGCCCGGATCAAGGAGAACCTGGAGCGGACGAAGGATCGCCCCGCGCCAGCCTGGATCCAGGTCGATGCGAAAGCGCTGAAAGGCACGGTCGCGCGCGCGCCCCAGAAAGATGACATCGGCCTGCCGATTCAAGAGCAGCTCATTGTAGAGCTCTATTCAAAATAACCTGAGAGGGGATCATGGGGACGCTGTGGCGTGATTTCGCAACTCCGAAGAAGCTCGCCTGCGACGAGGAAAGCCTGACCGACACCTACGGCCGGTTCATCGCGGAGCCCTTTGAGCGCGGCTACGGGATGACGATCGGCAACAGCCTGCGGCGGGTGCTCCTGTCCTCCATCGAGGGCGCCGCCGTGACGTCCATCAAGGTCGACGGGGTGCTCCATGAGTTCAGCTCGATCCCCGGCGTGCTGGAGGACGTCACGCAGATCGTCCTGAACGTGAAGCAGCTCGTGCTGCGCGCCCATTCGCGGCAGCCGAAGACGCTGGTCGTGGAGAAGGACAAGAAGGGGCCCGTGACAGCGGCGGACCTTGAGGGCGACGGGACGGTCGAGGTGGTCAATCCGGAGCTCCACCTGTGCACGCTGACCAAGGCCGGCAAGTTCCGGATGGAGCTGGAGGTCAACCGCGGCCGCGGCTACGTGCCGGCCGAGAAGCACAAGAAGGAGGGCCAGCCCATCGGGATCATCCCGGTCGACGCGCTCTTTTCCCCGGTGAAGCGGGTCAACTTCAGCGTTGAGGACACCCGGGTGGGGCAGGTGACGGACTACGACCGGCTGCTGCTTGAGGTGTGGACCAACGGCTCGATGACGCCGAAGGACGCCCTCCTGTACGCCTCGAACATCCTGCAACGCCATCTCGATCTGTTCGTGAACTACGGCAGCCTGCCCGAGGAGCCGGAGGACGAGCAGCCCCAGGCGGTGAATGAGGAGCTGGAGGAGAAGCTCAAGACGCCGATCGCCGAGCTGGAGCTGTCGGTCCGGGCGGCCAACTGCCTGCGGGAAGCCAAGATCACCACGATCGGCGATCTCGTGCTCAAGAGCCCGCAGGAACTGCTCAAGTACCGGAACTTCGGCAAGAAATCCCTGGCGGAGATCGACGAGCTGCTGCACGGCATGGGCCTTGCGCTCGGCATGACGTCGAAGGCCGAGCCCGAGCAGCAGCCAGCGCTCTAATGGTGTCAGACACCTTTCCCGCTTCAAAAGGTGTCTGACACCTTGTAGGAAGATGCGACACGCGCAGCAGAGTCAACGGTTGTCGGTTCCCACGGCCCGGCGGCAGGCCGTCTTGCGGGGGCTGGTCCGCGGGCTCGTCGTGCACGGCCAGATCAAGACCACCTACGCGCGCGCCAAGGCCGCGCAACGGCTTGCCGACCGCCTGGTGACGCTGGGCAAGGACGGCAGCGTCCACTCCCGCCGGCGGGCGTTCCGGATCCTCCAGGACCGCACGCTGGTGAAACAGCTCTTCGCTGAAATCGCCCCGCGGTACCTGGAGGTCTCCGGCGGCTATACGCGGGTGGTGCGGCTCTCCCCCCGTCCTGGCGACGGGGCGCAGCGGGCCGTGCTGGCGCTGAGCCGTCTGCCGGCGGCTCGGCCGGTGCCCGCGGGGCCGAGAGGCGCACAGCCTCCGCAACCCTCAACGCCCAAACCGTCCCAGCCGACGCAGCCAGAGCACGCCCCCAAACCGAAGAAGTTCTTCGAGGGGCTGCGAACCCTGTGGACCCGCAGGAAGAGCCGTGAGCCGTGACCTGTGGCTCGTGACTCACTGATGAAGGCGTCCATCACGCTGGCGGATCGCCTTCGGCATATCGACGCCTCGCCGACCCTGGCCCTGGCCGCCAAGGCGAAGGCGCTGGTGAAAGCCGGCAAGGCGGTGCTGGACTTCACCGCCGGCGAGCCGGATGTTCCCACGCCCGCGCACATCAAAGAGGCCGGGATGGCGGCGATTCGCGCGGAGCAGACCAAGTACACGCCGGTCGCCGGGATTCCCGAGCTGCGGGCGGCGGTGGCGGCGAGCGTCAACCGGCTGCGACAGACCTCCTACCAGCCCGCGCAGGCGCTCGTCACGTGCGGCACGAAGCACGCGCTCTACAACGTGTTTCAGGCGCTGTGCCAGCCGGGCGATGAGGTCATCGTCTTCAGCCCCTACTGGGTCAGCTTTCCGCCGCTCGTCCACCTCGCCGGTGCCGCGCCGGTCATCGTCGAGACCCAGGAGGCGCAGGGCTTTCTTCCGGAGCCGGCCGCGGTGGCAGCCGCGCTGACTGACGTCACCAAGGCGATCATCCTCAACAGCCCCAGCAACCCCACCGGCGCGGTGATCGACGCGGACCGGCTGAGGGCGATTGCGCAGCTGGCGCGCGCGCGCGAGCTGCTCATCGTCAGCGATGAGATCTACGACCAGCTCGTGTACCCCCCCGCCCGCCACGTGTCGATCCTCCAGGCCGCGCCGGAGATGCTGGACCGCACCGTGATCGTCGGCGGCGTCTCGAAGACCTACAGCATGACCGGCTGGCGGATCGGCTACGCGGTCGGCCCGCAGCCGTGGATTGACGCGATGACCAACATCCAGAGCCATTCCACCTCGAACCCGACCTCGATCAGCCAGCATGCCGCGCTGGCCGCCCTCACCGGCGACCAGGCGCCCGTCGGAGAGATGCTCCAGGAGTTCCAGCGCCGGCGGGACCGGCTGGTGCAGGGGCTCAACCGGCTCGCGCCCCTGCGATGCCCGACGCCCGGTGGCGCCTTCTATGCGTGGTGCAACGTGAAGGGGCTCGGCGGCTCCTCGGAGGCGATCGCGGCGCGATGGCTGGAGGAGGCGCAGATCGCCGTCGTGCCAGGCGAGGGGTTCGGCGCGCCGGGGTATCTGCGCTTCAGCTTCGCGACGTCGCTGGAGACGATCGACCAGGCCCTCGAGCGCCTGCGCTCGTGGCTGGACAAGCGGACGACGAGATGATCTCAGCGATGGCGAGCATCCCTGATTGCTGCGGGGGTGGCTCGCCTGCGGTTCGCGGCATCGTTCCGGCCGCCCAGCGCGCGGCCGGTCGCTCGACGGCAGTCCTCGCTCGTCCCGCCTGCGGCGGGACACCGTGCCCGCTCGGACTGCCGACGTGCCGCTCACCGCAGGCATCGCCCCCCGCAGCCATGGGGCGATCGGAAGGGAAATCATGCACCGGGTGACGTTTATCCCAGGGGACGGCGTCGGGCCGGAGGTCGCGTGGGCGGCGCGCCGCTGCCTCGAGGCGACCGGGGTGGGGTTCACATGGGACGAGCGGGTCGCCGGGCAGGCGGCAATCAAGACCGCCAAGACGCCGCTGCCCGAGGAGACGCTGGCGTCCATCCGGGAGACCCGCGTGGCGCTCAAGGGGCCGATCACCACGCCGATCGGCACCGGGTTCCGCTCAGTCAACGTCGCGCTGCGCAAGCAGCTCAACCTCTTCGCGTGCGTTCGGCCGTGCCGGAGCTACGCCGGCGTGCCGGCGCCGTCCCAGCAGGTCGACCTCCTCATCGTCCGCGAGAACACGGAGGATTTGTACGCGGGCATTGAGTTCGCCGCCGGGGAGGAGCGCACGAAGCAGCTCATCGCGCAGCTGGCCGACTGGTCGAAGCAGCCCATCCAGCCGGACGCGGCGATTAGCATCAAACCGATCTCGACGAGCGCCAGCGAGCGGATCCTCAGGTTCGCGTGCGAGTACGCGCTGGCCCATGGCCGCCGCAAGGTGACCGCGATCCACAAGGCGAACATCATGAAGTGCACCGATGGGTTGTTCATGGAGGCCGCCCGGCGCATCGCCAAGGCCTACGAGGGGCGGCTGGCCGTCGAGGACCGGCTGGTCGACGCCACCTGCATGCAGCTCGTCCTGCGGCCGCGGGAGTTCGACGTGCTGGCGTTGCCGAACCTCTACGGGGATATCGTCTCGGATCTGTGCGCGGGGCTCGTCGGCGGGCTCGGCGTGGCGCCGGGGGCGAATCTCGGCGACGGGATCGCGGTCTTCGAGGCGGTCCATGGCAGCGCCCCGCAATACCAGGGCCTCAACAAGGTCAATCCGACGGCGATGATCCTGTCGGGCGTCATGCTGCTGCGGCATCTCGGGGAGGCCGAGGCGGCGCAGCGGCTGGACCAGGCGGTGGCCGATGTCTTGCGGGACGGCCGGTCCGTGACGTATGATCTGAAGCCGACCCGCACCGATCCCACGGCGGTTGGCACCAAGGAGATGGCCGACGCCATCATCGAGCGGCTGAAACGCGTCAACGTCCACGTGCCGTAATGCCGCGGTATCCCACGTGGCTCAAACGGGGATTTTCGCCCGACGGGGTGGCCCGCGAGGTGCAGACGCTGGTGGCGGAGCTGGGGCTGGCAACGGTCTGCCAGAGCGCGATCTGCCCCAACCTGCACGAGTGCTACGCGCAGCGGCAACTGACGTTCATGATCCTGGGGGAGCGCTGCACGCGCCGCTGCCGTTTTTGCGCGGTCGACCACGGCCGGCCCGAGCCGGTGTCGGCGGATGAGCCGTGGCGGGTGGCCGAGGCGGTCCGGCGGCTGGGGCTGCGGCACGTGGTGGTGACCTCGGTGGCGCGGGACGACCTCCAGGATGAGGGGGCGGACCACTTCGTGCAGGTCATCCGGGCGGTGCGCCGCGAAAATCCTGGCGTGACGGTCGAGGCGTTGGTGCCGGATTTCCACGCCCGCGAGCCGTTGATCCTTCATCTCGTGGCGCACGGCCGGCCCGACGTTTTCGCCCACAACGTGGAGACGGTGGAACGGCTGTCGCGGCTGTTGCGGCCGCAGGCCGACTACCGCCGCTCCCTGCAGGTATTGGCCGTGGCCGCCTCGCGAAAGACGCCGAGCCGCATCAAGTCGAGCCTCATGGTCGGGCTGGGGGAGACGCTCGAGGAGCTCTCCCGGACCTGCGAGGAGCTGGCGGCGGCCGGCGTGACGCACCTGACCATCGGCCAGTACCTGCGCCCGGATGCCGACCACCTGCCGGTCATGGAGTACGTCAGCCCGGAACGGTTCCGGACCTATGAGCGCCTGGCGCACACCGCCGGCATGGCCTGGGTGAAGGCCGGGCCGTTTGTCCGCAGCTCGTACCATGCGATTGACGCCATGATCGAGGTGCCCGTCTCATGACGCGGTCGCGTCGATCCCTGTCCCTGATCCAGCGCGTGCAGCGACAGCTGCGGGCGCGCAGCCGACAAGAGGCTGAACGGACCAACCGCCGGATCTTCCACGAGGCGAACCGGCTCAAGCGGCTGCCGCTCTATCTCTTCACGATCCTCGACGAGCTCAAGGCGCAGGCCAGATCGCGCGGGATCGACGTGATCGATCTGGGGATGGGCAATCCGGATCTGCCGCCGCCGGCGCATGTCGTCAGCGAGCTGATCGCGCAGGCGAAGAAGCCGGAGAACCACCGCTACTCGCGCAAGGGCGGGGACGTGGAGCGGCTGCTCAATGAGACGATTGCGCAGTGGTACCACCGGAAGTTCCGCGTGACCCTGGACCCGCAGGCGGAGGTCCTGCCGCTCATCGGGTCCAAAGAGGGGATCTCGCACCTCTCGCTGGCGTTCCTGAACCATGACGACATCGCCCTCGTGCCCAACCCCACCTACCCGGTCCATTTTAACGGCGTCGTCATGGCGGGCGGCATCCTCTACAACCTGCCGATCCACGCGGAGACCCACTACCTGCCGGACCTCGCCGCCATCCCGCGCAGCGTGCTCCGGCAGTCCAAGCTGCTCTTCCTGAGCTACCCGCACAACCCCACGACCGCGGTCGCGGACCTGAAGTTCTTCAGGGAGGTCATCGCATGGGCCCGGGAGCATCGGATCATGGTGGTGCACGACTTCGCCTACTCCGACATCGTCTTCGACGGCATCCGCGCGCCCAGCCTCCTCGAAGTCCCGCACGCCAGCGAGGTGGCGGTCGAGTTTCACACGCTGTCGAAATCGTACAGCCTGCCCGGCCTGCGCCTGGGCTTCGGGGTGGGCAACCGGGATGTGCTCGCCTCGCTGGCGAAGACCAAGAGCTACATCGACTTCGGGATCTTTCGCGCCGTCCAGTGGGCGGCGGTCCAGGCGCTCGCCGGCCCCCAGGACTACGTCCAGCACGCGGTGGCGACCTATCACAAACGGCGCAACACGTTCGTGCGCGGCTTGAAGCGGATCGGCTGGGATCTGCCGATGCCGAAGGCGACCTTCTATGTGTGGGCCAAGATCCCCCTGAAGTTCAGCGCCCTGACCTCCCTCGAGTTCGCCACCCTGTTGATGCAGGAGGCCGGGGTCGTCGTCTCGCCGGGCAGCGGCTTCGGCGAGTACGGCGAGGGCTACGTCCGGTTTGCGTTGGTCGAGCCGGAGCCGAGGCTGCGGGAAGCGGTCACGCGCCTGGAAAGGGTCCTGCAGATGGAGGATTAATTGCGGGCGGCGCAGATGCGACAGCGGCGGTTTCTCCTGATGCACATCACGACCAGCTCAGGCCACCATCGCGCCAGCAGCGCCATTGAGCGCACCCTCCGCCGGGTCGACCCGCAGGCCCGGATCATCAGCATCGACGCCTTCCAGTACACGAGCCGGTTCGTCCGCTGGGCCATCACCCGTTCCTACCTCTCCCTCATCCGCCACCAGCCTGACGTGTGGGAATACCTCTACGACAACCCCTCCGTGCATCGCCGGGTCCACCTCCTCAGGGCGCTGCTGCATCGCTACCACGCCGTCAAGCTAGCGCGCCTGCTGGAGGCCGTGCGGCCGGACACCATCGTGTGCACCCAGGCCTATCCCTGCGGGGTGGTCGCGGACTTCAAAAAGCACCACCACCTGCGCGTGCCGCTCGTCGGCGTCCTGACGGACTACGCCCCCCACCTCTACTGGTTTCATGACACCGTGGACGCCTACGTCGTGCCCTCTGAGCAAGTCAAGCAGCGGTTCGTCACCTGCGGCGTGGATCCATCCAGGGTGAAGGTGCTCGGCATCCCCATCGATCTCCGATTTCTTGAGCCGACGGACGGCGAAGCCGCCGCGCAGCGCTTCGGCTTGACCGCGAAGCAGCCGATCATCCTCATCATGGGCGGCGGCGCTGGCTTTGGCCGTCTGCGCGAGGTGGTGGCAAACCTGGACCGCATCCACCACCCCTGCCAGCTCGTCGTGCTCGCCGGGACCAACCGGCCGTTGCTCTGCTGGCTGCAGGCGCAACACTTCCGCCATCGGGTCGTGCCCCTCGGCTATACCGACCGCGTCGCGGAGCTGATGGGCGTGGCCACCCTGCTCATCAGCAAACCGGGCGGGTTGACGACGTCAGAGGCGTTGGCGAAGCAGGTGCCCTTGGTCATTGTCAACCCCATCCCGGGCCAGGAGGCCTACAACGCCCGCTTTCTCCTGTCCCACGGGGCGGCTGTGCAAGCCGGCGCGCCTGAGACGGTGCGCCAGACGGTGAGCGACCTGCTGGACAACCCCGAGCAGCTCGTGCAGCTGCGCCGACGGTGCGCTGAGCTGGCGCATCCCAATGCCGCCCTGGATATCGCCAGCCTGCTCATGAGCCTCGCCGACCGGTACGCCACCGGGCAGGCTGATGGGACCCTGCCGGTGTCCGCGTTGCGCGCATGACGCATGGGGCCTCCCCCTGCCATCGCGTATCGCGTGGCGCAATGGCTGAGCGTCGGGCTGCCGCCGCGCGCGGCCTTCGGGCTCGCAGGGCGGCTGGCGGATCTGCACTGCGCCACCGCCCCCAAGGACGCGGCGATCGTCCATGCCAACCTGCAAATCTTGCTGGGCCGCGCGCTGCCCCTGCGTGCGCCGCAGGTGGGCGAGGTCTTCCGCAATTTCGGCCGCTATCTCGCCGAGTTCTTGGCCATCCACCGGGTGGGCGATCCGGAGGTGACGGTCACCGGCCGGCCCTGCCTGCAACAGGCCGCTGAGGCGCGGCGGGGCGTGATCCTGCTCGGCGCCCACGTGGGCAACTGGGAGGTCGGGGCGGTGCTGGTGCGGCGCATGGGGTTACCCATTGCGGTGGTGGCCCTCCCGCACCAGCAGGCGGGCGTCAACGCCGTCTTTACTGCGCAACGCCGGCGATGCGGGGTCGAGGTCATCGCATTGGGGAGGGCCGCGATGAGGCAGAGCCTCTCCTGGTTGCGTCAAGGAGCCCTCGTGGGCATGTTGGGAGACCGAAACTTTTCTGACCGAGGGATCGCCGTCACCTTCTGCAACGGGATGCGGCTGTTGCCGCGCGGGCCGGCGGTGCTGAGCCTGCGATCCGGGGCGCCGGTCGTGCCGACGTTCCTGATCCGGGAAGGGCTGTGGAAGTTTCGCTGCTGTTTTGAGCCGCCGATCTGGCCGGGGGCCCACGGTCGAACGGATCGCGCGGTGGCCAGCCTGACCCAAGCGTACGCTGCGGCCCTGGAACGGGTCGTGCAGCGCCTGCCGGAGCAGTGGCTCATGTTCCAGCCCATCCACTCAACCAGTGAACCCCGCCCCACGGGCTTTAGCCCGTGGCATCGGGCGGGGATTCTCTTTCCTCCCCGCACTCAAGTGCGGGGCTTCCGTGGGGCGGGGTGAACCACTGCACCCATGAGCCGCTCGCGCTACTGCGCCCTCATCCCCGCGTTCCAGGCCGAGGAGACCATCGGCGAGGTGGTCAGCCGGGTGAAGGCCCAGGGGCTGGACGTGGTCGTCGTGGATGACGGCTCGCGCGATCGGACCGCCGCCGCGGCGGCCACGCACGGGGCGCTGGTCATCAGCCACCTCCGCAATCGGGGCAAGGGCAGCGCCCTGCGCACCGGCTTCGCCTACGCGCTGCGCGAGCGCTACGACGGCGTCGTCGTGCTGGACAGCGACGGCCAACACGATCCGGCGGAGATCCCCCGGCTCATTGAGGCCGGCGAGCGGCAGCATGCCGGGCTCGTGGTCGGCAACCGAATGGCGGACGGCCTGCCTGCCGCGCCGCCTGCCCGCCCCGAGCGCAGCACGACAGGCGGGGGCGCGGCGCAGGGAGGGGTCGCCATGCCGCCGACGCGGCGGTGGGTCAACGCAGCGATGTCGACGATCATCTCGCAGCTGATCCGGCAGCGCATTCCGGATTCGCAGTGCGGCTTTCGCGTCATCCGCAAGGAGCTCTTGGCGGATGTGCCGCTGACCGCCGCGCGGTTCGAGATCGAATCGGAGGTGTTGTTGAGCGCGGCGAGGCGGCGGTGGAAAATCATCTCGGTGCCGGTCACCAGCATCTATCGCGACCAGGCGAGCCACATCCGGCCGCTGCTCGATACGCTGCGATTTCTTCGGCTGGTGGCGCGGTTCCTGCTGTGGCGGCGATGAGTCGCACGCACCCGGCTCGCCAGCGTGCTGCGTGCGGGCTGCGGGAGGCGACGCATGCGGTGAGCGGCACGTCGGCAGTCCGAGCGGGCATGGTGTCCCCCCACCTGTGCTCGGCCTGCCGCCGGCAGGCCGTCTCCGTCAGGTGGGGGGACGAGCGAGGACTGCCGTCGAGCGACCGGCCGCGCGCTGGGCGGTCGGAGCGATGCCGCGAACCGCAGGCGAGCCACCCCCGCAGCCCTGTGGGGCGGGAGAGGGTAGGATGACGTTCGACGCGCAACGGGCGCGCATGGTCCAGGACCAGCTGCTGGTGCGCGGCCTTACCGATGCCCGGCTGCTGGCCGCCTTCCGGAAAGTGCCCCGGCATCTCTTCGTGCCGCCCGCGCTGCAGGACGAGGCCTATGCCGACCACCCGCTTCCCATCGGCGGCGGCCAGACGATCAGCCAGCCGTACATCGTGGCGTTGATGACGCACGCGCTTCGCCTGCAGGGGCACGAGCGGGTGCTGGAAATCGGCACCGGCTCCGGCTACCAGACGGCCATCCTGGCGGAACTCGCCCTCGAGGTGTTTTCGGTGGAGCGGCTCCCGGAGCTGCTGTCCGGTGTCTCCGAGCGCCTCGGGAGCCTGGGCTACCTGAACGTCCACGTCACCTCGGGCAACGGATCGCTCGGCTGGCCGGAGCACGCGCCGTATGACGCCATCCTGGTCTCCGCCGCAGCGCCCGACATCCCCCCCCCGCTGGTGGAGCAGCTCGCCGAGCGCGGGCGGATGGTGCTCCCTGTCGGCTCTTCCACCCAGCAGACGCTCGTGGCGATCGAGCGGCGCCGGCGGGCACTGCTCCGGACCGACCTGACGAGCTGCCTCTTCGTGCCGCTCATGGGTCAGTGCGGGTGGCCGACGGAGGAAGGGTTTGCTGCGCCATGAGTGATCGGGTCTTCACCGCGACGTTTGGGTTTTCGCTCATCGCCCATCTGCTGCTGCTCTTCGGCCAGCTCGGCTCGGTGGGCTGGCTCCAGGCGCCGTTCAAGCCCGTCGAAGTGATCTACGAGTCTGAGGCGACGCGGGAGGAGCTGCGGGCGCTGCAGGCGCAGCTCGCCCGCGCCAAACGCGAGACGGTCGCCTCCCCTGCGCCCAGCCTGCCCGCCGAGCGCACCCAGGTGCACATCCCGGAGCGGCCGTCGCTGATGACCGAACAGCTCCCGCGTGGCGCCCTACACGACCGGGCGTCCGTGGTGGATTTGACCGACGTGGTCGATGCCTCGCGGGGCGACCCGGTGCTGCTCAGCTACTTTACCGCCGTCCGGGATCAGATCCAGGGGACCGCCAACCGGTATTCCTGGGAGTCGGGAGCCGTCCCGCAAGGGCTGGTCTATGTCTCGTTCCACCTGCTGCCCTCGGGGGCGATTGAGCAGCTTGAGATCCTCTCAGGGCGCTCGGTCCCCTCGCAGGTGCTATGGGAGGTTGCGCTGCGGATCGTCAAGGCCTCCGCCCCGTTCCCGCCCTTTCCGCCCTCCCTGCAGCAGGGAGCCACCCAGACCATCATCATCCCGCTTGAGTTTCTCCTCGGGTCCTGAGGTGTCAGACACCTTTCCCGCTTTGAAAGGTGTCTGAGGTAGCGTCAAGTAAACTGTGTAAATTCCTTCAACGGACGATCCTGCCAGATTGTGTTTAAGCGATGGAACACCGCGTAGATGATCCGGTCACAGCTCGCCGCATTCGTGAAGCAGCCAATCGGCCGGGTGCGGCGTCGGACCTCCCGGAAGCAGCGCTCGATGACATTGGTCGTGCGCAGCTTCACCCGCTGCGCCTCGGGGAAGTCGAGGAAGGTCAGCAGCTCGTCGAGGTCGTCGCGCAGGCACGCGACCGCCTTCGGCGCGGTCGCGTGCCAGTATCGCGCCCAGCGATGGAACCGCGCGACGGCTTCCCGCCGTGTGGAGGCCGAGTAGATCGTCTTGGCCTCTGTGAGCGCCGCGGCCTGCTGCTTGCGCGGCCCCTTGTTCGCGACGTTGCGCAGCTTATGGACCCAGCAGCGCTGGCGCTTCGTGTAGGGGTAGACGACGGCGAGCGCGGCATGGAGACCCTTGCAGCCGTCGGTGACGATGAGCCGCAGCTCGTCTCCAAGCAGCCCCCATCGGTAGAGGTCGTTGAGGAAGGCCTCCCAGTGCGCGTGGCTCTCGCTCGGGGCCTGCCGGAAGCTGAGGAGCACGCGCTGGCCGAAGACGGTGAGCCCATAGGCGACGAGGACCAGCCGCT
>Ga0114945_10001337_pt1 | contig 15373 bp, 17 predicted proteins | sample OV2TP3_FD_87194 | JGI IMG/M metagenome (GOLD analysis project Ga0114945, IMG submission 87194) | Hot spring microbial communities from Beatty, Nevada to study Microbial Dark Matter (Phase II) - OV2 TP3 | ecosystem: Environmental > Aquatic > Thermal springs > Hot (42-90C) | place: USA: Beatty... | reverse complement strand
TCTGCTTTAAAGCCGGATCCGGATCAAATTTTCCGGCGACAGAAATGATGATATTATTAGGAGTATACGTGGAATGATAATAATCGAGGAGGTCCTGCCGGCTGACTTTCTCGAACAAGGCCTTATGGCCAATGATCGGATGACGGTAGGGATGACGAAAAAACACATTTTCAAAGACTAACTCGCTCAGTCTTCGATCAGGGTTATCATGGTGGAGTTTCATCTCCGCTAAAATCACCGCTCTTTCCCTTTCGACTTCTTCGGGTGGAAACTGTGAATTCATCAGCATATCGGCCATAATATCTAGACCTTTTTCAAATGAGTTCAATCCCTCGGGCAATTCCACAGTGTAGATTGTATAATCGAAGCTGGTAGATGCGTTGATCTGGCCTCCTAATCTTTTGATTTCCTCGGAAATTTTGCCAACGGATCGTCTTAAGGTCCCTTTAAAAAGCATATGCTCGACAAAATGGGAGATGCCGCTTCCTAAATACCGGCCTTCGGTTGCGGAGCCGGTTTTAACACAGGCATAAAGGGCCATGGTGGGACTCGAAGGGAAAGGCGTCAATAAAACTGTGAGACCGTTGTCTAAGATGTGTCGTTCGCTGGTCAAAACAAAGTCAGCCGCAATGCCCAAGGAATTTCCTGAGGCAAAAGCAAGGCAAAAGATTCCTAAAAGGACCCTTTCAAACCAACTCCATCTAGGACCAACCTTCATGCAGGCCTCTTTTTTTATGCTCCTCTAACAATTTCTTAATATCGCTATCCACATTCTTTGCGATTTGTGCACAAATAAAGATCAAGACCGAAAACTGCCAGCAGTCCTCGGGACCGGTGATTAATCCGGTGTGAACATTTTCTTGCCCCTGCAACTGATCGAGATAATGGCCAATGGCATCTTTTAACCTGCCTTCGTAAATATCCAAAGAAAGAGTTTTATTGTTGTACTTTAAAGAAGGAAGGGTGACGCCACGGACTAATAAAAAGTTTATCAACGAGTTATAATCTCCATAATCTTGTTCCAAACCAAACCCTTCGAATTGTGGCACATTGGGTGGTAAAATTAGAGAAGGTTTTTCTACTAAGATTTCTCCTTTCCGGACAACGGTATTGCCTTCGTTCACCGCGGATTCGGCCAGAAAGATATAGGGTACAAGCGTTTCACTAAACGTCATCAGGGCTTGCACCCGCGAACGAACGATTTCGGTATTTCTTAAGGCCTTTGACCAGGCGTTTTGGATATCCATATTGTTTTTCCTTGTTGAGGGAACGAAGCTTGGCGACCGTCTTCGCTCTTGAAAATTCATCGATAGTATTCGCTTCGCCGGTCAGCCAGGCGAAGTTCAACGCGAAAGCAATTGAACGAAGCCTGGCGGACACTGACTCGGACGGAGCCTCGTCAGTGTCCTTGTTTTTTCTCTAAATATTGCCCAAAACCCTCTCCATTCGGTTTAAGGGTTTTGGGCTTAAGGTAGAAACTACGGAGAGGTCGGGATTCGAACCCGAGAGTAACCTTGCGATCACCACACGCTCTCCAGGCGTGCGCCTTAAACCCCTCGGCCACCTCTCCAAAATTTTACAAAGTAAAATTTTGGACCTCGAACCCCTTTGGGGTAAGAGGTCTAGGCAATTTTACACCTCTCGTCACTTTGTTCTTCGAGGTCATTTTTCGCTTTGCTCAAAATGACTAAAAAGGTGTAGGCAGATACGGCTTTGACCTACACCATAACAGGGGTGGAATATACTTGAACGCTATCAATCGTCCTGAAGCTAATACCGAAACAAGAGAATAAAGGCAGAAACCGAGATCACTAAACCTACCAAAAGAGGATATTTGAGAGAAGTCCGATCGACAATATCGATATAGACATCCTCGAGTTTGGAAGCCAATCTCCTCTTCATCCCGTATTCTCTTTGAAGATCTTTCTTGAGTTTGGCAAATTTTCGAATTTGTCGTCGGAAAAGTCTCTCGGATCGCAAAAACAGGTTTTCGATACCACAAAATTGCTTTCTCGACGAGAACTACCTGAAAATACAGCCCAAAAGCCCGAAAAAGTGCCAAACTCAAGGATCTTTATTCAATATGGCAAAGGCTTCACTGGAGACCATAAGGATAATCCCTACAAAAAATGCGAGCGATAACATGAGACGGACAAAAAATGCCATAGAGACTTTAAACCCTAAAAGCTCCAACATATCTACCCCCTTTGATTTTGTTTTTTATTTTCTCTTTGCCCAGAAGAGTTTTGCCAGGTAGATAATTGAGCCCTCGGGGCGTTTTTTTCTTTAGGGCTCAGATATTTCCCCTCAAGTATAACAAAACAAAACTTAAATGACAATTTTACTCGCCAGATTTTTATTCGGCAAAAATCTGACGGATCCCACCTACCACTAAAAATCCAGAGAAGGCGGGAGAACTCTACGGAACGGAGAGGTTGGGATTCGAACCCAAGACTCCACTTACGCGGAGTAACGGTTTTCGAGACCGTCCCATTCAACCGCTCTGGCACCTCTCCACTAAGATATCATTTGAAAATGACAGTCAACCCGCCAAAGGCGGGGTGGCAGCCGCTCTGGCACCTCTCCAAAAAATTTTGGGAACCAAAATTTTTTATGGGACTATTATAACCATCCCTTCTTACTCTCGCAACCCTGCCGGCTATAAATTAAGGATCAACCCTCATATGCGGCTTCACGCAATGGGAGGAAATCAAAATAGATCATCATCTTGGCGATGTCTGTTTTTCCAAGCATCTTATAGAGCAGGGAAAAAGCCACTCCTTTTTGCAAAAGGCCTACCGCAAAGGTATGTCGAAGTCTTGAAAGGGTTACGAGTTTTGACAAGGGGCACTTCCCAAAGACCTTCGTAAGCCTTTGATGAAGATCTGCGAGTTGCCATTTCTGATGACTGGGATCAACAAAAATCCAGGGAGAATCCAGCCTCTGAGAGTCTGCCGTCTTTAAAATCATCTGGATTCTTGCATCCATGGGGATAAAACGTAAAGAACTCGAGTGTAATATCGCTGGAACAAAAATCTGGTCATTCTTCCAATCAACGTGTTCCCACCTCAAATGAATGAGTTGTCTCAAGGAGATTCCAGTCAGCAGAAGAAATTCAACAACGACTTTTAACTCATTCGGCGTTGATTTAAGGAGAATCTGAGTTTCCTCTTCTCCCAACGGCAACAACCATGCCAGCTTTCTTTGCGCAAGAAATCTAATGTGGAGAACAGGATTATCATTCAGATAACTCAACTTAATAGCGTATTGAAAGATATCGCGCAATAAAAGAAGCGTAAAGTTGATAATGTGAGGATCCGTCCTCCGGGTTTTGAAATGGCCTTTGAAAAGATAACTCTTAAACTGTTCAATGACACGGGGCGTGATTTCCGACAATCGCTGAAGCCTGGGACATTCCTGATGCAAATAGAAGGTAAAGGCCTCAATGGTGGACTCATAACGTTTTTGAGTTCGGGAAGTGTGTTTATCCCGAATAAACTCCCGGAAATCCTGAAAGAAAATATCGTATTCCACATCCCTGACGATGAGCGACGCTTCGCCTGTGGCAATCTTCGCTTCAATCTCTTCCAAGAGTTTTTCGGCGTGCTCTTTGCTGGGTCCTGCTTTTTGCTGGTATTTAAGGCCTCGGGCAAAGAATTCAATGAAATATTCATCTTTGATCTTACGAACTTCCCCCATAGCGTTTTTATATTTTTAAGAAATGCAATTTTTAAATTGAAGATAAGGAGGAAAATGCGCGGATAAAAATAAGGAAAGTCTATCAGTGCCTCGTAACATAAAATTTTGATAGTTTTTATCATCGACAGTTACTCAGCACTATACCGAGTGATTGTCAATAAAAATTTATGTCACGAGGTATCAGAATGTCTCCAGCAAGGCATCGACCACTTTCGGATCCAGTTTTGTCCCTTTCATTTTGGACAGTTCCGCTTTGGCTTCTTCGAAGGTCATGGCCTTGCGATAAGGACGATCGGTGGTCAAGGCATCAAAGATATCCGCCACCCCTAGAATCCTTGACAATACGCTGATTTCATCGCCTTTGAGGCCATCGGGATAGCCTGTTCCATCCAATTTTTCGTGGTGGTGCCGGACAACATCACACAACTTGGCCAGCGAGCGGACCGGCTTAATAATACTCTCCCCAATTTCGGTATGCTTTTTCATCATCTCCCACTCTTGGGGGTTTAAAGGTCCAGGTTTTCTCAACACTTCATCCAGGATCCCGATCTTGCCTATATCATGGAGTCTTGCCCCGTCCCGCAGGACTTTCATATCCTCTTCGGAGAGGTTCAACTTTCGCGCAACCCTCATCGCATAATCAGACACCCGGTCTAAATGCCCGCGGGAATATTGATCTTTGGCTTCCACCGCCATGGCCAAGGCAGAGATCGTCTCGAAATAGGTCTTTTCCGCATCCTCATTGAGCCGCGCATTTTCAATCGCAACGGCTGTCTGCAAGGCCAAATTATAAAGAAGGCTCATTTCTTCTTCTTGAAAATTAGCCTCTTTTTCATTCCCGCTGACCGCGAAAAGACCGAGGGCCTTTTCATGAATCAAGAGCGGTGCGCAAATCAGCGGCGGCTCCAAGGCCGTCTCAGAGGTGGGTTGGGAAAATTTCATTTCCCCTAATCTGGGAATGAGCAAAGGTTTCCTGGTCTTTAAGATGGAACTAAACGGCCCCTCCTCCATGTTCACCCTCAGCTGCTTGATGGCATCAGACTTAACTCCATAAACGGTTTTCACATAGAGATCCTGCCGGATATCATCCACAAGCATTAAGACTCCTGTTTTACCGGCAAGGGACTTCGTCACGGTTTCCACAATCAACTCTAGAAAATTATCGATATTCTGCATCGAAGAGATACCCGCCCCCACCCGCGAAAGAACCGAATGCAAAGTCTGTTTCGCCGCTTCCAGATTTTTTATATTCTCTTCTAGCCGTCGGATGATTTCATTGAACGAGCGCGCCAAGACAGCGATTTCATTATTGTTTTCGCTGAGCTCCTTAATCTTCTCGGGCCCTAAAACCTCAGCAAGAGTGTTTTTATTGGAGCGGGTGATATCAATAATGTTTTTCAAGACAGAGCGCATCGCCCCATACCCTGTCAAAACGCCCAGGATGACCAAAGAAAGGGTGATGCTCAGATTATTCTCGGTGAGTTCAACTTTACCTTGTTCTCTGATCTGAAAATAAAGGTAATAGAGGATACCCACCGGAATAAGCGACATGAGGATAAAAAGGACGGTGAATTTCCTTAAGACAGAGGCGCTTTCGATGGAAGTGATTTTTATTCCAGCCATAATGGTTTTAAGACCGTTCTTAAAAATGAAGGGGAATTCTCAGTTCGTTAGCATTACAATAACGGACAAATATTATTTTACAAGTTTTTTTTATAAAAAATCGTCGAAGATTCTTTAAGCTGATCTTATCGGAGAAGAGAGGATTCTCCCGCTTCTTCTAATCTTTTCTTGTGGAAAGCGGGATCCCACCTACCACTAAAAATTCAGAAAAGGCGGGAGAACTCTGATGATAATACGAAGAAGCTGGGTCTGCTTCGCTCCAATACCCTTCGGCTCGTTTCACTCGCTCAGGGCCTGAGCAAACGAAGTGCGTCGAAGGCTTGCGTGTTGGAGCTTCGCAGAACCTTTCGCTCAGTTCCTCCGAAGCTCACGCACGAAAGTGCGTGAGCGAAGGAGAACGGAGAAGCTGGGATTCGAACCCAGGAGACGCCTTACGACGCCTAACGGTTTTCAAGACCGCCGCTTTCAACCACTCAGCCACTTCTCCCATCTTTATTTTTTCCAAATTCATAATTCATAAGAACTCTTGGGCAAGGGACGGGATCTCGTGATCCTTTTTTGGCCATCCATGTAAGGCTGCAAAACCGCGGGGATTTCCACCTCTCCTTCTTCGGTCTGAAAATTTTCCAGAAGGGCCGCCATGGATCGGGCTAGGGCCACGCCGGATCCATTCAGGGTATGGACAAAAGAGGGTTTTTTATCCGTGGTGGCTTTAAAACGGATATTGGCCCGACGGGCTTGAAAATCCTCAAAGTTCGAACAACTGGAGACCTCAAGCCATCGATCAACGCCGGGGGCGTAGACCTCCAGGTCGTAACATTTGGCTGCCGCAAAACTCAATTCACCGGTCGCTAAAAGCACCACACGATAAGGCAGATCCAGAAGCTGAAAGACCCTTTCCGCATTCAAGACGAGTTTTTCGAGTTCCTCATAAGAATTCTCTGGCTTGACAAATTTCACCAGCTCTACTTTATCAAATTGGTGCACGCGCATTAAACCCTTGGTGTCCTTGCCATAAGAACCTGCTTCCCGACGAAAGCAAGCGGTATACGCCACATAACAAATCGGCAGCTCTTCTTCTTTGAGGATCTCATCGCGATGGATGTTGGTGACCGGGACCTCGGCTGTGGGGATCAAAAAAAGATCTTCCGCCGAAAGCCTGTACATGTCCTCTTCCATTTTGGGCAGCTGTCCGGTGGCGGTCATTGCGGGCCGGTTGACCAGAAAAGGCGGGAAGACCTCCTCGTAGCCGTGTTCCCGCGTATGCAGATCCAGCATAAAATTGTACAAGGCGCGCTCTAAGCCGGCCCCTTCTTTTTTGTACAGCACAAAATTTGAGCCGGTGATTTTGCTGGCTCGGTGGAAATCAATAATATCCAAAGACTCGGCCAGCTCAAGATGGGTGGCCGGCTTAAAAGGGAATCTTCGGATTTTTCCCCAATGGCGGATTTCCCGATTGGACTCAAGGCCACCAATGGGCACGCTGGAATGGGGAAGATTGGGCAGTCCCATGAGGATGTGTTCAATCTTGCTTTCGTGATCTTTAACCGCCGCCTGAAGGCGAGTCAGGTGAGCGGCCACGTTCCTCATAGCGGAGATTTTCTCTTGGGGATCTTTTTTTTCTTTGAGAAGCCGGCCTATCTCATCATTGGCCATATTCTGCTTATGCTTAAGCTCATCCAACTGGGTGGAATCCGTCCGTCTTTGACGATCGAGATTGAGGATTCCCTCCAGGGAGATATTCACATTTTTCGCCTGAAGCCCTTTTCGGACCAAATCGGGATTTTCGCGGATGAATTTAATGTCTAGCATTGATCCTTAAATTATCCTTTAACCACACCCACCGGACGCATCCGGCACACCTTCCTCGATAAACCCGCCTGCTCAACGACATCCACAACCTCGGTTACGTCTTTATAAACGCCCGAGGCCTCTTCTATCACCGTGGCCTTGGATTGGGCCTGAATCACAATCCCCTTCTGTTCCAGATCCTTGATGACCTGATCCAGCCTAAAGGTCTTGGTGGCTTTTGAGCGCGACATGACCCTTCCGGCGCCATGACAGCAGGAATAAAAGGTTTCCCTGGCGCCTTCCACGCCGATCAGAAGATAGGAAAAGCGTCCCATGTCCCCGGGAATAATAACGGGCTGGCCAATCTTCTGGTAGCGGGAAGCCAGCTCCGGATGGCCGGCAGGAAACGCCCGGGTCGCCCCTTTACGGTGCACACAAAGGACACGCTCGTCTCCGTTGACTGGGTGTTTCTCCATCTTGGCGATATTGTGCGCGACATCATAAATGAGGTTCATGTCCATGCTTTCCCAGTTTTTACGGAAGACTTTTTCAAACGATTTCCTGGTCATGTGCATGATGTACTGGCGATTGGCAAAAGCGTAATTGGCCGCACAGCGCATCGCCGAAAGATACTCCTGGCCTTCGGGAGATTCCACCGGAGCACAGGCCAGTTGCCGGTCAGGGACTTCAATCTGATACTTAGACAGGCACTTCATAATGCCGTGGCAATAATCATCGCAAATCTGATAGCCCAATCCCCGGGATCCGCAATGAATCATAACGCCGACTTGCCCTTCAAACAAGGAGAGTTCTTGGGCAATCTCCGGCGCAAAAATCTGATCCACGACTTGCACTTCCAGAAAATGATTTCCCGAGCCCAGGGTCCCCACTTGACTTTTGCCACGCTCATAGGCCCGCTGGGAAACAATTTCCGGGTTGGCTCCTTTAATGGAGCCATAATCTTCTGTGGCCTCTAAATCGGTGGAGGTCCCGTACCCTTGCGCCACGGCCCATTGAGAGCCTTTAAGAAGAAGATGCTTTCCCTCGGAAGAGGACAAACGCAATCCACTTTTGGATCCCAGCCCCGAAGGAACGTTGTCAAAGAGGGTCCCCACCAAATCCTTCAAATGTTTCTGGATATCCGCAAAAGTCAGATTGGTCCGGACGAAACGCACGCCGCAATTGATACCAAAACCCACCCCGCCAGGCGAGACCACCCCTCCTTTTTGGGGATCGGTCGCAGCCACTCCCCCGATAGGAAAACCGTAGCCCCAGTGCATGTCGGGCATGGCCATGGATTGTTTGACGATCCCCGGCAGAAACGCCACGTTCACCACCTGTTCCACGGCCTTATCCTTCAAGATATCTTGCAGGAGCTTTTCGCTGGCATAGATCATGCCCGGCACCCGCATCCCGGGATTGTAGGATACGGGGATTTGGTACCGGCAGGGATCTAATTGTCTTAAAGGAATGTTAACCGTTTCGCTCATACGTCAAAAATAATTTGAACCTCATAGAGGTCGTTCTCTTTGCGGATTTTAAGATCGTGATACGTTACCGCCTTGATTTCCGTCGTCATGGTAAAATCTCTCCTGCGTCTTCCTGTGGCAAAGGCCTTAAGGGTATTTTCGGAAAGGCTCTCCATTTTAAACTCCGTAAAAATAACCTGCTTGGAGTCGGATAAATACAAAAGCTCGCTGAGCCATCGGACCAGAAGCTCTTCGGCGTTGGTTCCTTTCAGTTGAATTGGGAACTTTTTATCATGACTTTTCCCCGTTGATTCTAAGGGTATGGCCATCTCGGCAAACATGGCGCACGCCGCGTTCTGAAAAAGTTCTTTCAGGGTCTTAGCCTGGAGGCGTATTCCGATATCACCCGTATGGTCGATACGCTCGTAGAATTTCATGCGTTAACATTATAAAGGGATGATTTTAAAAGTCAACCCTTCGACTCCGCTCCCCGGCCCGTCCCGCTTTCCAGCGGGACGAAGCGGCGGGGCGGGCAGGATTGATACTTAAGCGAAGTGGTTCGACAGGCTCACCACACTTCGTCCTTCGACGCGTTTCACTTGTCCCTCGACTTCGCTCGGGATACCTTCGCGAAGGATCCTGAGCTTGTCGAAGGACTCAGGACGAACCCTGAGCGAAGGCCTTCGACTCGTTTCACTCGCTTAAGGCCGAGTCCTGAGTCCATTCGACTTCGCTTAAGGGCTCAGCCCTGAGTGGAATCGAAGGGCTGAGCCTGTCGAAGGACGAAGTCGAATGGGTTCGAACCACACTGAGCGAAGTCGAAGTGTCGAAGCATCAACCCTTCGGCGGGCTCCCTGTTGGAACTCCCCGATGCCTTTAGTTATTTGAAGCAAGGATATAATCTTCGAGCGTTAACTCAATCTGGGAAATAAGAGTGCTGGGAGAGGTGGATTTGCTTAAGAAATCGTCGGCTCCGTATTCATAGCAGTCTATCAGGTTTCCGCTGGTATCCATACCGGTGATAAAGATGACGGGAATGTTTTTGGTTAAATCATCACTTTTAAGCCTTTTACAAACTTCCAAGCCGCTCATCCCCGGCAGGACCACGTCCAAGAGGACTAAATCCGGTTTTTCCTTCTGGGCAATCTCTAACCCGGATTCGCCGTCGTGCGAAAGTAAAACGCGGAATTTTCTTTTGGTGAGGATCTTTTCGATCTTTTGGCGGGCTTTTTCTTCATCGTCAATGAAGAGAATGGTCCGGTTTTCAAATTTTCTTTTTCTTTTTCCATTGAGAAAACCGATTATCTTTCTTATCATCTCTTTCTTGTCCTTTCTATCTACGAAAATTGCTTCCTTAAGAAAAAAGTTGAAATATATTAACGTGGTTCCCTTTTTTTGTCAACGCGATTTTAAAGGAAAGTAATCTGGTGATCGTTGATTTCGATCCCCGGAGTCCCTTCCAGGAACGACAAAAGGCTCTGGAGATCCCCTTCCATATAGCGATGGTCGGACCCGATCATCGCGATCCCACAGGTTGCCAGCTGCCACTTATCCTGATGATCCAGTTCGGCTACCGAGACGTTGAATTTCTTGCGGAGGCGGTCCTTGAGGCTTTTTAAAACCATCCTCTTGTCTTTTAACGATTGGGACGATGGAATAAAAAGCGCCACCAATAAAACAGCCACATGCTGAGTGCAGTCACGCATCATGTTAACATTGAAGAAGTATCCTTTAAATAAGATTCAATCAAGGATTCTAAATCCGGGTAACGGAAGCGATACCCGGATCTCTCCAAAACACCGGGCACAACCTTGGCTCCGCTTAAAAGCAATTCCCTACCCATTTCACCTAATAAGAAACTGATCAAAAACTCCGGTACAGGGAAAACCGCGGGACGTTTCAGCACTCGGCTAAGCAGGGCCGTAAACTCCCGATTCGACACGCTCTGAGGGGAAACCACATTCACGGGACCGGCAATTTCGCAGTCCAGGAGATGGAGAATGATGTGAGGAGTCTCCTCAAGAGCCACCCAGCTCATGATCTGCTGGCCCGACCCCAGGCGACCTCCCAATCCGAGTCTAAAAATAGGGATCATCTTGGCTAAGGCCCCACCCGAGCGGCTTAAGATGATCCCAAAGCGCATAGAAACAACCCTGATTCCAAAATTTTGGGCTTCCTGGCTAGCTTTTTCCCATTGCTCGCAGACGTCGCTTAAGAAGCCTTCCCCTTTTGAACATGATTCATCAAGTCTTTCTGAGGGAGAACGATTCCCATAGTACCCTATGGCCGAGGCGGAAAAAAGGATCTGGGGAGGATGTTTTAGCCGAATCAAATTCCGGCATAAAACCTGTGTCCCTTGGACGCGGCTCTCCCCGATGAGTTGTTTGTATTCTGGTGACCAGCGCCGGCCACTGATGTTAGCGCCCGCCAAATGGACCACCACATCCTGCCCTTCCAGATTTTCCCGGTCCATTGTTCCTCTTTCAATATCCCAGGGAACGACCCCGGGAGAGGCAACAGGGAATGCGGGATGTCGTACGATCCGGGTTATCCGATGGCCTTCCCTGGAAAACCATTTGACCAAGTGGGAACCCACCATGCCGCTGGATCCGGTTATTGCAATTTTAAGGGGTAACATGGATTCGAGCGCCCCTCCCCTTCGTAAAGAGATTATAAATCCTATGCAAAAGCTTCTCATCCACAAATAAAACATAAAAGCTCAGCATGACCAAGGAAAAATAAATCAGTTGATGCATGGTTGCGGCAATGAGAAGTTGAAAAGACAACCCCCACAGCAATCCCACGACACGCAGAGATTTGATCCCCAGATGTAACGGCGCCAGAAGTTCAAAGGCCAAGGCGGCATATTGAAGGACCGGCCACACCCCTAAAGGAAGAGTCCGTATCATCCACGCTGCCAAATCCGTCCGGTAAGTTCCCTGAAGCTGGCTCCAAAGGACATAAGGGTCCTTCAGCCATTCGCCCCATACGGCTTTGTTCCATCCCGCCGTAAAATAACTGACAATGAGGGTAATTTGCAAGACCCTCACTGGCCAGACAGAGTGAGGGACTTTGTTGTGCGGCGCCAGCGCAACAACCAAAAGCGCTACGACCGCCAGCTTATTTGTCACAAAGGAAGACAACTGGTCCGCCAAGGTCACATATAAAAGGCACGCCCACGCCAGCCACGTTGTCCACCGAAGCTGCCATCCCACGATGACCGCCGCCAGCCCCCCCAAAAGCAAGACACCAAACCACAGCAGAAATGCCGAAGGCACAAGCGGTACAACAAGATCGTGATAAGGCAAATTGGCCTCAGAGACATGATACCCTGCCTCGGTTAACCACTCCTCAGCGCAAACCCATCGATAAAGAACATATAGAAAAACCGCCGTTGCCATGGCCATTCGAAAGGCCGAGAGTCGGATCCCATCGACAGGACCGAACCAAAATTGAAGAAATGAAGCCCCAGGGAATCCTAAGTGAGTCCCGACGTAAGGTCGGGACGAATCGAAGGATCGCTTAACGAACATCATGAGAAGATAAAATATATGTCTTTTCTTCTGGGAACGATTCATAAGGAGGCGGCTGCCAATGCCCAGCAGGAGGCTCCCGGGGATCCATAAAATGGAGTCCGGCGACGAAACGGACGAATTGCACGGGCAAAGCTCCGGGATTTAATTGAGCATAGCGTTTGGCAATCCACCGGGCTATCTCGGCCCGGGTGGCCTGGGTTTTTCTGTCATAATCAAGGATGTTTGTTGCATAATACAACGCTTCAAATAATCTCGTCCTGTAACCAAAAGTCTCCATAGGAAAATAATCCTTTTCCAGCAATGTCTTCCAATTTTCCTCGCCTGCCAGCAGAACCTGAATGTACGGCATGGGCCACACATCCACCCGATGGGTAAAAAGATTCCCCACGCTTTGAAAGTATCTGATGGTCCTTGGGAAAAATGCAATCTTGCGCTGGGTTAAACCTGTATAGAGGATGGGGACGATCCAAAAGACAAGGAAAAAAAGGCAGCTTAAGATGGGCTTCGCGTCGTTCTTCGATAAACTCATATCTCCGCTCCGCAGCGCTTACGGCGGGGGCAAAATCCTTCTTTAAGGAATGGCGAGGGAGAGACTCGAACTCTCGACACCGCGGGTATGGGCCGCGTGCTCTGACCAGCTGAGCTACCTCGCCCAATTTGAAAGACGCATGCGATTACACATAGAAAATCAAATACAAAAGTAAACCCATAAGGATCGCCGAGATGATATAAAAATCATTAAAGTAGAAAAAATCGGCTATTCGTTCAACGGTTGTGTAGGGGATAGGACCGGTTTCGGGGGTCACGGACCCCGAGTTTTTTAGAGAAAGCACCTCGGATCTTTTCAGCCTTAGAAATTGATCGGCAATGCGGTAGGCCTCAAGCTTCCTTTCTTCAATCAAATCCATAATTTTTTTTTCAGAGACCCCCAGGATCTGGGCTGACTCGCGCACGGAGATATACTGATCCTGTGTCATCTCACCTTCCCGGAAGCGGCCCAGGTATCGATCTTGGAGCGCTCAAATTTCCAACTGTCTCCTGCTTTCGTCGCTGGGATCTTGCCTGCCGTTGCCAACTCCACGACAGCAGGGGGATCCAGCTCCAAATATTTAGAGACTTCCTCAACATCCAGATAATCCTCAACCATCTGGCATCTCCCTTGAAAGATCGCTCCTTCCACAATGTTGAGCTTAGGGGTGGTGATATTTCCCGTTAAAACACCCGTGGGAAGCAAAACCAGCATGGTCTTGGCGATGATGTCCCCGCGGACCTTGCCCGCGATCACAATATTCTCCCCATTAATAGTCGCCTCCACCACTGCGGAACTGCCAACGGTCAGCGTCCCGCGCGTATCCAAGGTCCCCTGAAAGCAACCGTTAATCTTTAAATTCACCGGATCCCTGAAAGATAGACTCCCCTGCATCTGGGCATTGATCTCAATAACCTTTTCTTCCTGTTTCTTCAAGTCTTTCCTTTCTCGAAAAGCCATGGCTCACCTCCCTTTTGAAATTTTATTAATCCCCTATCCTGGAGCCCGCCCCTCTGGGGTTCTCGTCCCGAGACCCCATTCGGGGTCGAGGGAAAGGGCTGAAGGATCTTACGAGATCCCTCGTCACTTTCCGCCAAAAATCTTGGCGGATCCGCCATGTTTTGTGGCGGATGTTCCTCGGGATGAGGGGTCGGGGAAAAACTCCCCGACCCCTCAATATATAGCAAAAGTGATCATAGAAGTCAATTGTGGATATCTCAAGTTTATAGGGGCGATTCTCTTTTCAATTGACAGACTCATTTCGAACAACCATCCGATACCCCAGCCCCGCAATCATGGCCGCGTTGTCAGTACATAACGATAAAGGAGGGAAAAACACTTTGATTTCTTCTTCTGTGGCCCTAGCCTTAAGCTGTTGACGAAGATAAGAATTGGCCGCGACACCCCCACCCACCAAAAGGGTTTTCAGCCTCTTTTTCCGACAGGCGTGAATCGACTTGTCCACCAAAACCGACACAACGCTTTTCTGAAAGGCATAAGCGATTTTCTGAGTTTTCTCCTCGTCCGGAATCGCTTGACGGACATGATATAAAACCGCGGTTTTAACCCCGCTAAAACTAAAATCAAAGCTTTCTTCAAGCCTTGCGCAGGGAAAACGGATCTCCTCATTTTTTCCTTTCGCCGCCAGGGAATCGATCATGGGCCCCCCGGGATACCCCAATCCTAAGATTCGGGCCACCTTATCATAGGCCTCACCGACAGCATCATCCCGAGTCTGGCCCAGCAAGACAAAACGATCAAACGCTTTCACCTGAAATAGGCTGGAATGTCCCCCGGAGACCACGAGACCGATCGCGGGCAGACTTGGGGTCACACCCCATTTCTCTTCTTTCCCAACCCTGCTATTAAAATGGGGTGTGACCCCATCATTCTTATCTTGACGATCTAAAAAATTGGCATAAAGATGCGCCTTGATGTGATCGACCTTAACCAAGGGTTTTCCCAAAGCAAAAGAAAAAGCCCGGGCAAAGGAAACCCCCACCAAAAGCGATCCGATCAATCCTGGGGATTGGGTCACCGCAATGGCGCCTAAATCGTGGGCCTCCACTCCGGCCTCCTTCAAGGCTTCCTGAACCACGGCAGAGATTAACTCCATCTGTCGACGAGAAGCGATCTCCGGGATGATGCCGCCGTAACGGCTATGGTCCTTGAGGCTGGAAGAAACGATATTGGAGAGGATTGTCCTTCCATCCTGAACCACACTCGCGGCGGTTTCATCACAGGAGGTTTCTATGCCCAGAATGTGCATGAGTACCTCAATTTTCTGATAAAGGTTACAAGGTCACCAGTCACAAGGTCACCAGTTTAAGAATTTGTGACTCTGTGACGTGTGACGTTGTGACCTTATCCCTTTCTTGCAGAACTTACTCTAGCAATTCTCGAATGCTCACAATCCTAAACCCTAGCTTTTGTAAGGCCGCGGTCTGTTCCCGCACGATCTGCCAGGTCAGCGGCCGGTCGTGGCCGATGGCGATGGCATACCCTTTCTTTTCAGCCCTTTTGGCCAACTGGGCAAATTGGCGTTCAATGTAATCCCGGCTATTTTGATTGTCCAGAAAGACATCCCGTCTGGCGAAATTCAATTTCAATCTCCCGGCCAGATTTTTACAGATGGACTGATTGGTGACCACGCTGTCCACGAAAAATAATCTCTTGTCCTTAAGGCGTCTCAAAATAATGGTCATAAGACGTTTGCTTTCGGTTGC
>Ga0114945_10001336_pt1 | contig 15379 bp, 14 predicted proteins | sample OV2TP3_FD_87194 | JGI IMG/M metagenome (GOLD analysis project Ga0114945, IMG submission 87194) | Hot spring microbial communities from Beatty, Nevada to study Microbial Dark Matter (Phase II) - OV2 TP3 | ecosystem: Environmental > Aquatic > Thermal springs > Hot (42-90C) | place: USA: Beatty... | reverse complement strand
TTTTAATACCAAGTGAACGTCCTATATCTCCATGAAAGTATGTCTGATCTGCCCCAGAATCTATAAGGCAATTATAAAAAATCATACCCAATCTTTCGGGTATTTTTATTCCTACGTCTATTAAAGGTATCAGCAAATGTCTATCCTTGCCTGTCGGCAGTTTTTTATATTGAAATTTCATTTAGTCAACTGGAACAAAGCCAGAGTAGTCGGGCATGGCTTGGATAATCGCAAAATTTTTAATCTGGACTTCCTTAATCCTTTCCATAAGTTCTTTGATCGTCTTGCCGCTAGCAACCACTTTGGTATTTTCCTCATTCAAAGCAACCCACATTTTTCTGTCGGCATATGGTTTTAATAATTTTATAAAATTATAGTTCTTTTTCATGATTTGTTACTATTAATATAACATGGGTTACTATTGGTTGCAAGAGCTTAGCGGCAAAGAGAATATTCCAAATTGGTTCTGACTTTTGCATAGCTTATCTAATCAAAAAACGGCACTCGTTTCTGCCGCACGCACTCGTACGCGAAAAGATACGTTCCCGCGGACCAAGCCTGGTAGGGCGTGCTATTAGGGCCGGGCTCGCCGGTTTCGCCATGGAGCCATTCGTTGAATTCCCATTCCATGCGCTTTCCTTGTTTGTTCGCGAACGCGAGATCTTCTAGCGCCTGCTTTGCTTTTTCGAACTTTTTTATCTTCACCAACGCCGCGACGTAAAACCCGCCGATAAACGGCCATATACCGCCATTCAAATAAGCATAGGGTTCGCGCGCATCGCATTTTGAAAAATAAGAGTGCCATTCTTTATCGCCCGGTTTTATCGGCGGATAAATTACTTTGCACGGATAGGGCCTGTTGATTTTTTCTTTCTCTACATGGCTAAGTATGGAATCAGAAATTGCATCAGTTGCGAGCCCTGTGACTATTGCGAGTAAATTTCCGAGCGTGTCAAACCACTCTTCCTGCTCCCTGTCGCCGTCGTGATTCTTCCATACCCAAGGCAAATAATAGCCCAGCTTTTCATCGTAAAGCGATAAATATTTTTCTATTTCGCCGTCCACTACGCGCCTTACATGATCTGCTAATTTTTTCTCTCCCATCATCATAAGCGCTCCATAATAAAGGGCTTGTGTATTTATAGTATGGCCGTATTTATGAGGAAACGCGTCTTGCCAATCCATAGTGGGCTGCTGCACCGGCAAGGTATCTTCGTTTGGGTCTTGATATTGAATCCATTGAAGAGCGCCATCAATATTTTTTTTATATTTTCTAATCAAAGACTTGTCTTTGTACGCTTCCGCGTATACTTGCTGGCCGATTAAATACCATAAACTTGAATCAATGCTGTTAAAAGTAATATCTGATCTTCTATCGGTATTATAAGTTCCAACCGCGTTTGGAATTTGCCCATGCTCGGATTGATTTTCACTTAGAAGCTCCAAACTTTTTGCGAAGGTTTTTTTAAATTCCCCGCCCGCAAAGCACGCTCCGAGCGAAGTTGTCATGCTGTCGCGTGCCCACAAAGCCTCGTACCCTCCGGGCAGGCCGGAAGCGTAAAACCCCACCGGTTTAGCACAGTGTTTGAGGACAATTACAGCTTGCAGTTTTGCTTCATCTATAGTGCTCATAATTACTCTGTTACCTCCTCAATCGCTAGCCTTGCTAAAAGATACGACACCGTAGATTCCGCCCCCTGATTCAGATTTATGCGGTTTTGGTGAATTCCGTCGTTGCACCCGCCCGTAACTTCGTCATACACCATTTGATTTAAGTGGTTTTTGCCCAAAAACCACTTAAAGGCGTTTAGGGCGTCTCTGCGATGTTTTTTATTTTTTGTGATTTGATAAGCAAGCGCCTTTGTTTCAACCATAGACGCGGTATCTTCGGGCTGTTGGTCGAAATACGCCCTTGTTTTATTTCTGAAATACCACCCGTTTTGCCCTATTGGCCAGTAAATTCCGTCCTTGAATGTATTTTTGCTAAGAAATTCCAGAGAGTCTTCTGCCGCGGTAAGGTATTTTTTCTTACGCGTTCCAAGATACGCGTACAGTAAAGATTCCGATAATTTACTGTTTGAATATGTAAGGTAATCCTCAAACCATTGCCATTCGTCGTTCGCGCGATTTTTATAAAGATTAAATTGAGATTCGGCTAATTTTCCAAATAGATTTAAAATATATTTCGCGGGATATTTTTTAATATAATGATAAATACCCGTCATTGAAAAAGCGATTGCCCTGGGCGAATCAAGTTTCATGATAAACTTAAGCGCCTTTTTAAACATATAAGCCGCTTCAATAGCCAGTCCCTCCGGCAAAAAGTCGCAAGAAGCAACATACCCCAAGGCCCACACGGCTCTCCCCTGAACATCCTCGTATTTGTTTGAATCACATTTTTTTTGATATGAAACAGCGCTTACAAACTCTCCCCTTGTCGTTTGCATGAACTTTATAGCTTTCATATATTTTTTTGCAAGATCCAGAATTTCCGGATCAAAAGATTTCTCATAGCACTTAACGCACGCGATCAAAGCGCGGGCGTTGTCGTCTAAAGTATATCCATATCTTCGCTGGGGCTTGATATACTTCGCGAACTGAAGCATCCCAAAATTATCAGTGAGGCGGACAATGTGATCCATTTTAATCGGGGGGAATTTTGTTTCTTCTTCCCTAATATCGGTAAATTTCTGATATAATTTAAAGTACTCTACTGCTACATTTGGCCAGATCATTTTACGAGACAACTCGTACGCGCCAATGCTCATTGATTTTAATTGCTTGGGGTTTTGAAGCATGCCTAAAATCGCTTTTTCAATCTCTGCCGGATTTTTAGGGCTTACAAGAACCCCGCTATTTTGGTTGACAAGATACTTCGCGTACATTGAATCCGTCGCGACAACCGGCCTTCCGCAGCCAAGCGCGTATGCTAATGTCCCGCTAACGGACTGCTCCGAATCAATACTCGGAGAAACGTAGACATCCGTTGCCTTGAGATAATTTACAACTTCTTCGAGGGTAAGATATTTGTTGTAAAATTTTACGTTATTTTTTAAACCGAGTTTTTCGGTTTCCTGCGTAAGGAATGTTCTGTATGTTTCTCCATCCCACGCCCTTATTTGCGGGTGCGTAACTCCGAGCACCATGTAGACAACATTGGGATATTTTTTCACAACATTGGGCAGCGCGCGAATCGCGTATTCCACTCCTTTGTTCGGACTAAGAAGCCCAAACGTGGAAAGAATGATCTTTCCTTCAAGCCCAAAAAGCGCTTTGAATTTCTCACTCGGCTCAAGCGGAGTTTGGGGAATCCCGTGAGGAATTAAAAAAATTTTTGAACTGGGTATGTTGTACTCGCTTTCCAATATTTCTTGAGAAAATTTATTCATTACAACAAGGGCGCTGGATTTTTCGGCTATGGAATTTATGATTTTTTTAAGATACGAATTTCTCTTCCCAAGGCGCCCGTCTTTAATGGAAAGCACTGAATGTAATGTTACAACAACGGGCTTCTCTATCACCTGAAGAAATGGAATAATATAATTCCCCCAATCCCCGCCAAAGAGCCCGAATTCGTGCTGAATATTGATAATTTTTACGTCGTCCATGCGATTCAGTTTTTTTGCCAAAGAAACGTAACTTTCAAGATCCGCGGATGGAATCTCGTCCATAACTTTTTTGTCGTAGTTGTAAATACTAGTTGAGTGATCGTTGAGCGCCAAGACCTGCGATTTTATTTTTGGATTGAATTTTCTATCAAACGCGAATATGAGATCCTGCGTAAATGTGGCAATACCGCATTCCCTTGGAGGAAACGTGGAGAGATGGAGAATTTTATTAGCTGATTGTTTCTTTGCCATGATTATGCCCCTTGGACACGTCTACCATTTCTTTAATTAATTCATTTATACTTACCGAAGCTACGGCTATCCTTTTATCCGCGGCGCCATAATATATGTATAATGTATCGCCAAATATAGCGCTCCCAGTAGGAAAAACAACATTTGATACAAATCCCGATTTCTCCCACTCTTCCGTCGGAGAAAAAAGCGGCTCGTGAAGACGTCCGATAACTTTAAGAGGATTATCTTTATTGAGAAGCGCGGCGCAAGCGTGATATACCCGGCCTTTGTTTGTCTCTTCAACCGCGTGAAAGATTAAAATCCAGCCGGCATCCGTTTCGATTGGAACACATCCCCCGCCTATATTTCTTGACTCAAACCAATGCTTGTTTTCAAGGACAACATACTTGGCTAAGTTTTTAAGATAGTTTTCCCAAAACTCTCGGCTTTGTAGATCCTCGAGACTATCAAATAAAACAATCTGAATGTCTGGTATAACTCTGTGCATCATTGCAAATTTTCCGTTAATTTTTCGAGGGAAAAAAATTACATCCTTATGCCATAAAAGGACATCATTTCCTTCGTTTTGTTCATAAAAATCAGCAAATAAAAAGTATGTGTCCTTCAAGCGCGATTCCGATTTTCCCAATATGCTTTCGACTTCGCTGTATTTCATGTTGGGACTTATCATGCCATTCTTTTTGAATGTTTTAAGATCGCTACTCGTCGCGTACGCTGTTATCGCATTTTTGCCGTCGTGCGCCACATAAGTCATGTAAAAAATATCCCCTATTTTTACAATCCGAGGATCCTCAAGCCCCTTGCTCTCATAGATATACTCGCGAAATAATATTGGTTTTTCCCATCTTTCCACAATCTCTGTGGGACCCCTTAGTTTCGCGTAGCCAATACTTGACTGATATTTATCGTCAATAGCCCTATAAAACATATGCACAAATTCACCGTCCTGAAATGTTCCCGGATTTAATACCGCAAGATTTTCAAAATCAAGGTTTGTGGGCTCAAGTATTGGCCCTAACTTTTTTACTTCAAGCATATAAACATTGTATCTTTAAAATACGCTGTAAGTCCAAGGGCTTGGGATTGCAAGAGTCATGAGGGCCGCTCCAAGCAATGCCATATTTTTCATAAAGTTGACCATGTCGCCCATTTTCGCCATAGGATCTTTTACCGCCCAGAAATTATGCATCTTGAAAGATACGGGAATAAGAAATAACGCCAGCGACAAAACCGCCAGTTGCGTGTACGCGCCGAGCAAAATTCCGGCTCCTCCAAATATAAGCAGCAAGCCCGTAACATAAACGGCCATTTTTGCCGATGGCACGCCTTTTGATGCCGTGTACTGCGTCAGCATCGCATTCTTCATAAAGTGATTCGTGCCCATCATAACAAAGTAGCCGCCGAATATAACCCTGCCTAATAAAAACAAAGTGTCCATAAATTTTAATTAATTATAATAAAAATCAACTATACAAAACTAAGACGATCGTCTTAGTTTTGTATACAATTATTTGTATACAATTAAATGTCCATTTTTTTACTTTAAATATTTTACGACTCTTTCCGCGAGTCCGGCTAGTGTTATATCTGATTTTAGAATATATTCTTCTACGCCCAGTTTTTTGATTTCTTTGATGTCCTCGGGGCGGTCATTGAGATTAGTTAAAACAACAACTCGCGTATCTTTTATGCTCGGGTCTTCTCTAATTCTTTTCAGCATTTCATGGCCGTTCATCTTTGGCATCATAATATCAAGCAAAACTAAATCTATTTTTTCTGATTTAAGTTTCTCAAGACCCTCTATACCGTCCGAAGCCAAAACAACTTTAAGGCCTTCTTTCTTAAGCCGCTTTGAGTACATCTGGCTTACTAGGATGTCATCCTCAACGAGTAGAATGGTTTTCATGATTTAAGTTTCTAAATAGGCAAAGTGAAATAGAATATTGTGCCCTTACCTTCTTCCGATTCAAACCAAATCTTGCCTCCGGATTTTTCGATAATTCCCTTTGCCATGTAAAGACCAAGGCCCGTGCCACCGCCGCTTGAAAACTTAACCGCGTTTGACGCGCGATAAAACCTTTGAAAAATCTTTGCCTTCTCTCCGTTTGGAATTCCGATGCCGTTATCTTCAATTTTAGTTTCGAGCGTTCTTTCTTTGATACTAAAAGATACTTCTACTTTACCGCCGGGATGCCTGCTATATCTTATAGCGTTGTCTATAAGATTTTGAAATACCTGGCGTACGCGCATTTCGTCTGCTACAATACTTGGCACCACATCAGCGGACTTTGAATATTTAATCTTGACACCATACTTTTTAGAATAATCAGCGAGATCTTCCATAATCGATTCCAGTAACTCTTGCATATTTACGCTTTCCGATTTAAATTCTATTTCGCCTCTTTCTATTTTAGACACATCCAGCATATCGTTCACCAAGCGGATCATTCTATCGTTAGCTAAATCTATCTGATCTAAAATATCCGACTGATCTTTGCTCAATTCCCCCATTCCAAAGGTTTTATCGCGCAAGATCTCAATATTTCCTTTGATTACAGTGGCCGGAGTGCGCAGCTGATGAGAAGCTATGGCGACAAATTCCGTCTTTGAACGTTCAAGCTGTTTTTCCTCCGTGATATTTCTCATCCAAATCAAATGGCCATAGTATAATCCCTTTAACATTTGCAAACATTGAAAAGATATTGAATAAATTTCTCCATCGGTCTCAGCTTCAGCTATAGTAGAAGGTTCATTCTGGGTGCATTTTGCCAAGTGCTCTTTAACTTTTGATTTTGAAAATTTTTTCTCAAGCGATCCTATCATGTTACCCAGCTCCCCGCCCAAAATATTTCTGGATTCATTGTTGGCAAAAACTATCTTGCCGGATGTGTCCAAAAGGATTGCCCCTTCCGGCATATTCTGCGTAACATGAAGAAGTTTATCGGTTTCCTGATCCAGCTTTCTTGTTCTTTCTTCAAGCAATTCTTCTAATTTCCTGTAGTCCTTTTTTAATTTAAAAACTGAAAGAAAAAATAAAAAAAGCACACCAAGAAACGCAGCGCTAAACGCGATAATTAAAATTAGATTATCATCTGACATATAAATGACATATAAATTATTATATCATAAATGCCGCTGTTCGTTGTTACATACTTTGATTTCGGGTTTGAAATATTTGAAGAAAGACATGAACATATTGTACTGCAAAAATCGCAATTAGCGTACAAGGTTTTCTCTCCGCAATTCAAAAAGAATCATTTCAAAGTGATCGTTGATTTCTTTCTTCGTGATATCCTGTTGATCGCCCTTGAAATAGACGCAAAGAGGAACAAGATACATCTCTGTTTCCATGACAAATACCAATAAACGAAATGATTTGCTTTTCCCTCTGGAAATGTCTTTTGTATGAAGTCGCACCTTGTACACGCTAGAGCCAATATGAATATGCCGCCTTTTATCAAGGTTTTCGAAGATAGAAATAACCGCCTCTTTGAGATGGCGGTATTTCTTTGTATAACGCTTGAGTTGTCGTTTGAAATGAGGAAGGATTATCGGCTGGTACATAGGCAAAGTTATACATCCGCCAATTGTTCGCTTGCGGAAGGAATCCTCTTGCCGCGATATCTTTCTCGAAGCTCCTGTTGCAACACACTGGTAAGATGCTTAAACCGATCTTCTTCGCTCCCGGCTCGTCTTCCAAGAATATCCATAAAATAAATAGCGGAGAAACGAAAAAACTCTGCCTTACTCGCAAAGCCCTTCTGATGTATTGTTTCCTCTACTCGCTTCTCTAGATTTTTTGGGATAGAAAAATTTACAATCGCCATATATATTGATTATATATCTATCATATATATTGTGTCGAGGTCCTCTGGGTATTTTACAAAATTCATCTATTTTATTTCTGACACTCTATAGATCAACCCTGTTTTATCATCCGATACGTATATGGCGCCGCTATCGTCAACTATTACATCAACCGGCCTGCCGAGTTTTGAGCCATCCGGACGAAGCCAGCCGGAAACAAAATCCTGCTCGCCGATGATTTTATCTCCCTCGACATCAAGGCGAACTACTTTATATCCTGTTGGCTCGGTTCTGTTCCATGAACCATGATACGCGACTAACAGATCTCCCCTCCAGAATCTCAAACCCAACGAAGCAGAGTGCGCCTGCATATCATACGTACTCGCTTGAGTTGCAGAACAACGCCCGGGATTATTATACGCCGGGTCAGGAATTTTTTTGCCGTAGCAATACGGCCAGCCATAGTTATTATTTTCTCTGATAATATTAATTTCATCCGGCGGCAGATCATCCCCGAGTTCATCGCGGCCATTCTCTGTCGCCCAGATTTCCCCTGTTACCGGATGAAACACAAAGCCAACCGCGTTCCGAAGGCCCGTGGCAAATATTCTAAATCCCGATCCATCGGGATTATATTCGGAAATTACGGCGCGTCGCGAATCAGTTTCTTCACATACATTACAGGAGGAGCCAACCGAAACATACATTTTCCCAGATGCGGAAAATCCAATAGTGCGAGAGACATGATCTCCGGCATCAGCAAGATCGTCTACGATTACTTCCCTTTCGCCAACTTCGCTATTATTTAAATATTTGTATCGGGCAATTTTATCTTCTTCGGCGATATATAAATAATTATTATAGAACGCGATGCCGTGCGGGAGATTGTCGAGCCCGGAGAGAACCGTCTTTACTTCGTCGGCTTTGCCGTCTTTATTTTTATCCGGCAGAGCAAAAATCTTGCCGCCCGATTTAAGGCCGCTATATAATCCGGTCGGGCTTGGCATGCTCACGAATAAAATCCCGTCCGGTGAAAAGGCCATAAACCGTATAGGCCCGAGGCTCTCATTATTGAAAAGTGATATTTTAAACCCATCCGGAATAGTCAGGGGAAAACCGGTTTCGTTAACCACGGGGAACGCTGGTTCTGGTTCCGGTTCAGCCACTGGTTCTGCCCCGCCATTCGACGAGCCGACTGGTTCCGGCGTAACAGGCGGCAAGTCAGAAACTATCGGCGCCGAAGAGCTTGTCGAATTTCTTTTTTCCTGAAATTGATCGTAAAGAATATTTATAACTCTATTTTGTTCATTTAAATATTCTTTAGTAGTCCACCACTCATAACCAAGAATTACGGCTGATGCAAGCGTGCCGGCAATGCCGATTATTAAAATTCTAACCAAACTTATTTTATCCATATTTTTATAATCCATAATTTTTAAAATCAACTTCATTTATCACGTGAAACTCGTCCCAGCTGTATGGACCAAGGGCAGTTTCAACGGGATCAATGAGTCGACGCGTTTTGCCATCAATGGCATATAAATTTATATCGCCTGCGAGCCTAACCAACCGAGAGGTCGGGTGCTGTTCAAACTCCTCCACGCTCACCTCGGCTATATCATCCCAACTAAACCCGTAAGAATTAAACACTTCAATATTCAAAATATGGCGCTTGTATCCCTTATCATTAAGCGCGTATACTTCAGGCGTGCCTTCTTTTCTAATAAGATTATTAAACGGGATTATATCTATAACGTTCTTTGGGAATACATAAACATCATTTCCGCTTTGCACTAATCGCTTTTTATTATTATGAATCGCGTAAATCTTGTCATCGCCTTCTGCCTGAATAAGCATTTTATTTGGGAAAAAGTTGGGCGAGAAAGAAAAAGGACCTCCGGCGGCAATTGCCTCCACAATACCATTTCTTACATCTAATTTCACTATCGCAACGCTAGTATTGTTATCTCGGCTTCTCTCGGCGAATAAATTAAGGGGGTCTATATGAAATTCAAGTCGGTATATTCCGGGAGGCAGATCTTCAACATCAAGATACTGGTCGGCCAAAGTATATTTATATACATCTCCCCATCCCGCGGAAACTCCCTGGCGTCTCTTGTCGTCGCAGCTAGTGTAACCCTTATTTTGAGGAGCGCCCTCAATGCTCAAATCCACAGCTACGGTATCCCACAAACATCGTGTTGCTTTTTCCTGGATTGCCGGAGTTGTAATGCCTTGAGCGGATTGAAAAATATATTCGGAGAAATTCTTAAAATGATAATGCAGATGCCCGGGTACCGAGTGCCAGAGAAACTCGCCTACCAGTTTATGGCGCTCGGAGCCATCGGTGCGGACAATTCTTTGATATACATTTCTGTTTAAGTCTCCCGCAATATGAATATCTTCAGGATTGCCTATAAGCTCTATGGGCCCCTTGCCTTTGTTCCACATAGTGGAACTAAATTTCAGTATAGTGCGGCCGTTTTTATCGGTAAGGCGCAGGTCGTTTACCGGAAACGGCACAAGATCGGGCAGAACATCCATCTCTCCCGGAAGAATAATATTAACTTCTGGCGTCAGTATTTCTCCTTCTTTATATAAAGACGCGTCACTTGCGCTAATTACATTGACTTCATCCCACGAAAAGCCGTGTATGCGAAAAGTATCCGCAGAATCTACCCAACGCTTTTTGCCCTCCTCTATATAATATACTTTAAAATCATTCATGGATCTAATCAGACTCCCTTCGGGCAAGGCCATCATCGCGCCATTTGGCAGCGCAAGTAAAAATATGATAATATAAATTTTTATTATGAAATACGCTTTCTTACTCATTACACTAATTATTATAGAATTTATTCTGGTTAATCGCCAGAGCAGTCATTTCGAATCAAGTAATTATAAGGTCGCGCAAGTGCAGCTACCTCACCCCTCTGCCCCCCCTCTCCCCGCCCGCATCGCCAGCGAAGCTTTGGCGGACAGGCTTATTAAGGGAGAGGGGGGAACCTCCATCGGACTTGCATCAATAGCTCCCCTCTCCTTTATAAGGAGAGGGGTTGGGGGTGAGGTAATAGAAGCTCCTATTGCCGAATTTTTCAGCCGCATAACTAAAAAGCCGTTCGGCATATACATTACCCCAGAAACCTCTCCGGTTCAGCCGGATCGCTGGACCGGTTATCATACCGGAGTAGATATAGAGTACGAAGATATTCTTGAAGATGTGCCGGTAAGAGCTATCGCTGACGGAGAAATTGTGTTAAATAAGTTCGCCACAGGATACGGCGGCGTTGTTGTTATTCGCCATAATATTAATGGCCAGGATATTCTCGCGCTCTATGGACATCTTGATCCCCACTTCGCTCCGACTGTAGTCGGAGCTTCGCGGGACAAGCCCCACTTAAAATACGTAAATCAGGGGCAAATCATCGGCATTCTTGGTCAAGGATACACAGAAGAAACCGACGGAGCGCGCAAGCACTTGCATTTTTCTTTAATAAAAAAAGACGTGGATTCGACAGGCTCACCACAAGCGCTTGATATCCGCGGCTATGTAAAAACTCAAGAAGAACTTGCCGGCTGGTACGATCCGGAAAAGTTCTACTCTATAAAGTAACAATTCTAAGAAGATGAGTTCTGAGAAGTTGTAAGAAGATGAGTATCTGCCCCATTCCTTATACTTACGTAATGTACGATCGGACGTTACGTAAGTATAAGTATTTTGAATATTTTTAAAAAGTTAAAACCCGCCTTCCAAAAAAGGCGGGTTGATTACAACTTAAAGCTGGTGAATAAACCTAGTAAGCCGTGGTTCGAAAAATTGGCTGAAACAATTCGGTTCTCTTTTTGCATATATCCATAAAAACGCACTTCGGACAATCAGGTTTCGTCATTTCCGGACAGTACCTGCGAGCCATCCACATCTTTTGGTCTATGAACGACATCGATCGCCCCGATTCGGCTATAACTTGAGTAACCGCACTATACACGGCTGATCTGATATTGTATTCGGAATCCCCATCTACCCAACCCCTGGCTTTATTTGATCCTTGCTCACTTTGATCTAGATCCACGAGGCCCAAACGCAACGAAAGTCTCATTAGATGATAATCAATAATAGGCAACCAATTTTGAGGATCTTTAACGCGCAAAAATTTTTCGGGGCGATTTGCTAAAGTCATTGCCAAGAGCAGATTCTTTTTTTCAAACGGATCTTCGTTGTATCCCGCAATCTGGCGAACTTGCCAAAGAAAATATTTAAGGGGCTCGTTACTACCATTCGCGACTCCCATAATATCGGATGGGCTGATTCCTTTGCCCACAAACCAGCGTCCATAGTTTTTTGTAATTCTAAATCTTTCTTGAGGATCGGGAAATAATATAGGGCCATTGTCGTCAACAAAAATGTCCAGAAATAATTCCTCGGCATCTATATATGCCAGCCGATCAGGAGTAAATGCTGAACCGCTTTTGTCGAACGCCCTCATTGCTACTTTCCACAATAATTCCGAACCCTTAGATTCTTTACCGCCAATTACGCCAACTAGGGGTTTTTCATAACCCGATTCATTGCCATGCCAAAAACCGTATTGATGAAGGCATACAAAAAAGAAAAAGTTTATTGCTTCCTGATGATTGAGTTTGGGATACATGTCGCCTGTAAAACTTAGCCCATGATCGCTATCGGGTAATTGTTTTAAAAACTCTGAAAATTTCTTAATCTGTTCAGCATTAACAGTTGCCATAACTGCCTTTCCTCCTTTTTTAATGTACTAAAAAATTAGACAGTCTCTTATACTCCTAATCTTACACATATCAGGATCTATGTCCATAACGAGGCTTGTACCGATATTTAGTATTGCCGTGAAATTTCGGCTTAACAAAAATGCTCGGATGTCGCTCCGGGGGAAGCTCTGGGATAGGAGAAATAACAAGGCTTCTTCTTATCAAGCGCTCGATACGGCGCACTTCTCCTTTCTGCTCGGGAGTAACGAAAGATATCGCCCGCCCGCCCGCGCCGGCGCGGGCCGTACGCCCGATTCGATGCACATAATCCTCGGGGTCGTTGGGCATATCGTAGTTCACTACCAGCGCGATCCCGGCTACATCAATACCTCGCGATGCAATGTCGGTAGCAACCAAGACCCTGTACTTTCCTGATTTAAATCCTTCAAGCGCGTCTCGCCGCTGCGGAAGTGACCTATTTGAATGAATCTCTGCCGTAGTATGCCCCATCGCGCGAACCCTGCTCGAAAGACGCTTCGCGCCATGTTTTGTTCTTGTAAAAACTAAGGCCGTACCTTGATACTGATCAAGGAGTTTATCCAAAAGACGGCTTTTACTGTCTTTATGAATTACAAAAACTTCCTGGGTTACGCGTTCAACCGTGGTTCCCGAAGGCGCCACCTCCACTCGTATTGGAATTTTCATATACTCTGTCGCGATTTTCATAATTCCCGAAGGCATAGTCGCGGAAAATAGCATTGTCTGGCGATCTTTCGGTACAGCGCTCAAAATCTTATTGATTTGCGGCGCGAATCCCATATCAAGCATTCGATCCGCTTCGTCTAGAACCACGACGCGCACATTGTTGAGCCGCAATACTCTCTGATTCATGTGATCAATGAGCCTCCCGGGCGTTGCTATAATTATATGCGGATTTTTCGTAATTGCCTTTATCTGCGATCCCGACGAAGCACCGCCGATAATAACCGCGGTTCTTAAATTAATACTCCTCGTAACTTTTTTTAATGCTTCATCAACCTGAATAGCAAGCTCGCGCGTAGGCAGTATCACAAGACCTTGGCCTCTAATCTGCGCTAACCTTTGAATCGTCGGGATTCCAAAAGCAAACGTTTTCCCTGTGCCTGTCTGGGCAATACCAACAACGTCTTTGCCCTGCAGCGCTATGGGAATCGCCTGTCTTTGAATCGGAGTGGGAGTTAGACAATTAACACTCGCCAGCGCCTTAACAAGTGAAGGCGCCACGCCCAGTTCCGAAAATCCTGAAATAGGTTGTATTTGATTTTCCATTTGTTTTGAGGTCATCTCCATTTTAAAAACGGTCCGATCACAATCGGACCGTTTTATTGATTTGAATTAGTTGAGTTCCTCCCTTTCTTTTATAGATAAAGACGTGAGCCACATTATAAGAGGTCTTCGCAATTTATCAGTAGACCAATCGCTGTTTTTGAACAGCCCTGCTTTCTCCACTCGAAATCGCGAAAGCATTGCTTGCGTAACCTGGAGATTAGCAGGCGACAACTTATTATGATCCAATAAAAATTGCTGCTTGCTGTTCATATCCCTACACTAGCATATATAGTATTAAAAAACAAGTAACCCACCTTGCGTGGGTGGGTTCATGTTCTAATTCATCTTATTTTCTTTCCGTATCTTGAAACGTTTATCCAGCGCTTCGCGCGCCTCAACCATGCCGGTATACGCGATCTCTTCTTCGGATGCCATCGCGGCCCCGAAGAAACCCTGCTTTCGCATTTCAAGGGCTTTTTCTTGAGAACGGCGCCGCGCTTCATCCCATTCATGCCCCTCAAACATATCTACCGCGCCGTGGGAAAACTCGCCGCGCGAGTTCATGGAAAATGCTAGACAGCTCACAAGCGGATGGCAGTACGGCCCTGTTACCGGCGTATTAATTTTTGTAGGGAAAAATGGCATAACATGGGAGCCGCGCGCGTCTCCAGTTACGTAATGCGCTATCAAGTACGGCTCCACCAACTCCTCCGGAGCCGGAAATATTCCTTGTGTCCGCACCAGAACAACCGGGTCATCTTTGCCTGTGTATTTTCCGGCGATATTGTGCAGACGCGTAGCCGAAACCGCGGCAACTTTCTCGTTTGGCTTATAACGCGATTGAATTGACTCGACCGCGTATCTATCCGGATTTTGCAATAACACCGCTACTTCCCACACGTGTTCGGGAACGTCAAAATTAATTATTCTATCGGATTTCTTTGCCGTATGGTCCATGTCTATAACAGTAAACGTAAATCCCACGCGCATTTTGGGATTCAAAAGAAGTCCGCCGTTGTGCATTGCATCGCAAAAAGCAAGATACAAGGGCAGGTTAAACGCTCCCGGTCCGCATTTATCCGCGGCAAATATAAGAAAGGCCTCTGCCGGGCGGTAATTGCCGCTCGGGTTAAGATCAAATTCAATTTCGGCAACTCCGGGGCCCGCGCCCCGCAAATTACCGCTTGGCGCGTCCACAAGAAGGTCTTGCCCGGCGCCATAACACCCCTCTTCTTGCGCCACGGCCGTTGCCGCTTTGAAAGCATCCCACGCTAATTTATGGATTCTTTTCGCGCTCTCGCCTTGCTTATGGCTCATTACGAGCTTGATATCATCACCAGTAAAGTCAACTCGAAAATCAATGAGCAGCTTCCCGAGCTCTTTCTTTAACATGCCTTTCACCACTTCAATCATTTTAGAAGACGGCCTTGTGTGACCGCCGATGCTGCCCACGTCCGCCTTAATTACTGAAAGTGTTATTCTCATGTAATTATCTTAATCGCGTCAGAAACGAAAGTCAACATTGACTTAACTCCATTTCTGCTATAAATAAATACTATGCTTTCATATTTTGATCTAAGAAAAGGCGTTCAATTTGTTTTAGACGGCCAGCCGTATGAAGTTTTGGAATTCAGCCAGATGGGAAAGGCGCAGGATGTTGTTGTGGCAAAAACGAAAAT
>Ga0114945_10001335_pt1 | contig 15382 bp, 8 predicted proteins | sample OV2TP3_FD_87194 | JGI IMG/M metagenome (GOLD analysis project Ga0114945, IMG submission 87194) | Hot spring microbial communities from Beatty, Nevada to study Microbial Dark Matter (Phase II) - OV2 TP3 | ecosystem: Environmental > Aquatic > Thermal springs > Hot (42-90C) | place: USA: Beatty... | reverse complement strand
CTGGCGCTTGCTCATTATGAAGACCTCCGCAATGAAATGAAAATCTGCCTATGCGGATAATCTACAATGAGTAAGCGTCTTTGTCTATCTATTTAACCCTCTTTTCGTGATCTACTGATTATAGCTGTAAGCCAGACAGCAGTCGACCTCCCCCTGGCTGATGCCGAGAACGAGGGGGTCGATGTGAATGCGCCAGAGAAAGCCGAGGTACATCCCTTCGTAAGGACAGACCGGCATACCGTAGAACTGCACCAGGGGAGGGTCCTCGGGGTCCGGGTGCATGACGAGGATCGGGGCCTCGAAGCTTTTAAAGTCCCGCGTCGGGGTAAACGCCACCCGGCGGTCGCCCAGGAGCGGTCTGGAATTTATCATGTACTTCCCGAGCCAGCGGTTGTAGAAGGCCGAGATCGGGGCGTCCAGAGGCCGGTCTTTCCAGGGCAGCGCCTCGACGCGCCAGGAGTATCCGTCCCCCGAGGTGGCCATCAGCAGCTCGCGGGCCATCATGTCGCTGCCGTCCTCCCGGCGGTCTGAGTAGCCCGAATAGAAGAACTTCAGCCTCCGCGCGGGGTCCGGCTCGTCCCGGTCCAGGAAGACAGGCCCTCCGTCGCACTTCCCCGCCCAGAGCACCTGGTTAGGCCGGTTACGGTTGGGGATGGGGACCCGTTCGCTCACGTCCGGCTTCCGCCAGCGGATGCCGTCTTCGCTCTCCGCGATGTTCAGGCCGGAGGAGCGCCGCATGCCGGGCGCCGGGTAGTAGTGCCCGCCGTACAACCCGATCCATTTCCCGGAGGCCTCATCCCGGAACACCATGGGGTTGTTCCACGTCGCGTCCGTGATGTTGTCCTCCAGGACGGCCTCCGGGATCCATTGGGGGCTCCCGAGGCATCGGTTTATGTTGACCCGCTTCAGCAGCCATCAGTCGTCGAAGAATAGCAGTGTCATCACGAGTTCTCCTCCTTCACGATATCGCAGGCCCCGATGGTGCTGCCACCTTCGCCCGCGCCGGCGGCGGGAGACCCGGCCTTCAGGCGCATGTCCCCGCCGGGGGCATCCACGAACAGCGGGTCGGCGAACAGGCTGTGCCCACCGAGGCCGAATCTGGCCCGCATCTCTCCGAGGGTCTTGGCGTTGTCCGTCCAGGCGATGGCCTCCCCGGCGTCCGTGCGGTTGAACCCGAACAGGCCCATCCGGGGCACCGTGTCCCGCCAGAAGAGATTGTAGTCGCAGACCAGATGAGGAGAGCGGCGGTAGACGTGGATGGCGGCGTTGCCTTTCTGAGGGGCCATGACATCCACGAAGATGTTGTTCGTGATACGGCAGTGGGCGTCCGGACCGGCATCGAATAGGATCGCGGACACGCCACCAAGGTAGAAGGTGTTATGGTCGATCGTCACGCGGTCGCAGTCTTTGGCGATGAGGTTGTCGAATCCGCCGTTGAAGCAGTTTCGGGAGATCGTGACCTCGCGGCAGTTCCAGGCGCGGAACAGGTCGGACGAACAGACTTCATCCCGTCGAGCCGGAAGCTCGAAAGAGTTACCGGAGAAGACCAGGTCCACCACGTTCCGGAATTCCGCCGCGTTCGCTCCCGAATACCAGAGCCCCCGAATGTGAAATCCCTCGATCGCGATGTGTCGCACACCCTCGGCGGAGATCGCCCCCGGAAGCACCCGGCCCAGGTCGAGGACCGCCCTTCCCGGCTCCACGCTCCGGAAGGCCAACCGCTGGCTCGGCGAAAGGCCACCGCATCGGAACTCGACCTTTTCCCGGTAAGTTCCGGGATGCACCAGCACCGTATCCCCCGGGGAAGCGCGCAGGGAGGCGACCCTCAACGTCCGAAGCGCCTTCTCGGGGCAGTCGCCGTCGTTCCGATCGTCCCCGTTCGGGGAAACATGCAGAAAGGCGGGGGGGCGCGCCACATGGGGCGTGCTGAAGGCGATCATCGCGCTGCCGGTACGCCCGTCCCGGGCGGTGACGGATACGATGGCTCGGTAATCCTGACCAGGGAGCAGGCCCGTGAGACGGGCCTCGCGCCTCGTAGACTTCAGATGTCCGAGGCACCATGCCTCCGGCGCCGGCGCCGGCCCGCCGGACCTGTCCGGCCCACGCCATGCCACCTCGCCGGAGACGTAATCGCAGGGAGTGCACCAGGTTACGACGGCCTGGTCGGGCTGGATCGAGGCCGCCTCGCAGTCCTCGACCAAAACCGGGTCAGGATCTGTTGCCTCCCCGCGAGCCCCGATCGGCCCATGACCCGCGCCCTGGAACGCGAGACACGACCCGACCGGCAGGAGATATTCCGGCCCCTCGACCTTCACGTCGGTGGAAAGGCTCGGATGGCCCTCCTTCGACAGGGACCGCCAGGCCTCCACGTCTGCGGCGCACCGGTCCGCGATCCTCCCCACCACCGCTGTTGCAGTCATTGAGAGGGCGTTGCGCTCGCTCACCAAGCCACGGGATGCGTCGGCATCCAGCGCAATCGCGGTCTCCGTGACGGCGGAGAAGAGCGTGTTGCGAAGGACCAGCCCCCCCGCGCCGCCGGTCGCCTCGATGCCTCTCCCGCACCCCGTCACCGTGCAGTTCAGCACTCGGACATCGCCCGAGTTTCGGATCGAGACCCCGGTCGGGGACCCATCCACCACGACCTCGACCAGCTCCACGTGCGCGCTGTCCTGAATACGGATGGCATCCCCAGTGAATCCACGGAAGATAAACCTGTCGAGGACGACCCCTTCGGAGCCCTGAATCCGCAGACCCTGCTCCAGGCGGCCCTCCCCATCCAGGACCACTCGACCCCGGCCGTGGGTCTTGAATGCCAGCGGCCTGCCCTCCCGGCCCCTTGCTGAAAGCGTTACGCTCTCGGCATAGACACCCGGAAGGACATAGACCGTTTCGCCGGGCCCTGCGCTCCCCGCTGCCTTCGCGAACGTCTTCCAGGCCGTTTTCGGCGTCCGGCCGTCCGCCGCATCGTCCCCGTCCGGGGAGACGTACCTGAGGGGGGCGGCCTCGGGGAAGGCCCCGGTCCCCAGAAACGGGCTGTCCGCCCGCAGCCGGTAGTCGTTGCGGGCCGGGTCGGCAAAGCCAGGCTCCGAACCCTCCTGGTTGTCCAGAAAAAGGTTGTTCGTTGCTACGGACCCGTGCGCCGTCGCCAGTTCCGGGGTGATCTTGTCCTTGAGTTCGTCCCGCGACCAGATGGCCCCTCCGACCACCGTGTTGTGGGAGTAGTTTCCGGGAACGCCCCAGCTCATGAAGGCCGGCCCGCCCACGATCACGTTGTGCGTCGTCTCGATCTTTCCGAGCGCCGTCTTGTAACGCCAGACCTGATCCGGCGCCTTGGACACCACAGTATTCCGCACAAAGGAGATGTCGCTGGTCTTCCCGTACACGGCCATCTGCATCGGGAGGCCGTAGCCCCGCGCGAAGTATGGGAACGGGGCATCCGGCCCGTTATCCGCGCACACATTGTCCCTCACCGCCACGCCCCGGTTCCTGCCGCCCGTCACGATCCCGTGGGAGTGGTTTCGGAAACAGAGGTTCCCTTCGACGGCGGCAGCGTTTCCGCCGTTCACCGCGATCCCCGCCAGACAGCCGTAGACGGTGTTCCCTCGGGCCTCCCCGAAGTCGGCCCGGAGCTCCACCCCGGCGCGGGGGTGGTAGGCGATCGTGAAGCCCTCGACGCGGACGTGGGGAGCGAGCAGACGGAACCCGCACCCGTCGTGACGGGGGTTTTCGTCGCCGGACTCGGCCGGCCTTCCGGCCTCCGTCGCGGCCGGGATCGCGACGATGCCCGCGCCCTCGGGAGTCGTCCCGCGGAGGGGATGGACGAACAACCTGCGGGTGTCGGCATCGTGGAGAAAGGACCCGGGAAGGTCCTCGAGCATGTCCCGGTCCAGGACCTCCACGTAGCGGGAGACCGTGCGGTCCTCCCACACGCAGGCCGGAAGGTAGCGGAAAGACGCCGAGTAGACGAACCGGCTCGACGTCTCCCGGGTCCAGCCCCCAGGCCTGACCCCGAACGTCACCAGGGCCGTCTGGCCGGCGGCCGCACGGAATACGATGGGCCTCTCCCGGGTTCCTTCCCGGCAGGCACGTGCCTGCTCGAAATACATCCCCCCTCGGACCAGGATCAGGTCCCCCGGCTCCGCGAGGTCCGCGGCATCCTGGATCGTGCGCAGGGGGCGATCCGGGGAGAGGCCGTCGTGATCCGCATCTCCGTCGGGGGCCACGTAGAGGATCCGATCCGCTACCCCGTCAACATTTATCAAGCTGCATCTCCTGAATGGATCCATTTCATCGGAATCGGAACGAAAACAGGTCCGCGTCCGTCAGGTGGAACCGAAGCCGGACCGGAGACCCGGCCAGCCGACCGGGACTCGCTCCCTCCCTCCAGCGCACGCGACGCTCCAGGTCGTCGCCCAGCGCCTCCACGCAATCCGCCAGGGCGAATCCCGGCACCGCCACGCCGTGCATGTCCTGCAGCTCCATCCGGATGCCCCCCGCGGCGGAAGCCGAGAAATTGACCACGAGATCCGTCCCTTCGAAAAGCAAGGGACGCGTGACGACCTCTCCGCCATGCCGGGAGGCACGCACCGAGACGAATCCGTCTACCCTGAGGGTATACCGGCGATAGACCTTGCTGTAGTGGTCCCTTCGGCTTCCCTCCGAGACATAGAAGGTCAACTCGTCGGGAACCCCGTCCACGCCGGAGGCCGTGGTCACGATGCCCCAGTTCGCGTAGTTGTCGCCGTAGATCCAGTTGTCCTTGGCGCGCAGGCCGGGCCGGATGAAGGCCTCGCCCCAGAGGTCGAACCGGACGCCGTCCCGGCTCGACATGAAGACCGTGTCCGTCAGGGCGGATCCGAACCGTTCGTGCCCGCAGCGCTCCACGATCGATCGCCGGCGCTCCGGTTCGGGAAGGTCCTCGATGGCCTCGGACCAGGGCCGGCCCACGTAGCGCGAGGGGAAGCCCACGAAGAGATGCGGCGCGCGATAGTAGGGAATAACCTGGTTCGTGTAGAGCTCGTCGACCTCCGCGCCCGGGAAATACAGCCAGCGCGAAGGCCCCCAGTCGAGGAAGTCCTTTGAGGTTGCGGTCTTGATCCCCCGGAGCCGCTTCCCGTCGGGTCCCTCGCAAAAATCCCGCCAGTAGGCGCGGTATTCGCCCCGCACGGAGTCCCAGAAGGCCAGGTTCTGCGAATCGAAAGCCCCGTCGGTGATGACCGGTCTGGGAGTGCGGACCGACCAGTGGATGCCATCGGGGGAGTTCAGGACGGATAGCCCTCTGGGCCCCGGTTCCGTCCTGCTTGACAGGCGGGCGAAGGCCTTGTATCGGCCTTCGGGTTCACAGGCCGGATTCCCGTCCTTGAACGGGGAGAAGCTCTCGGACGCGTACCAACCGGTCTCGTCCTTCCACCAGACGATGTTGTTGTCCCGCGACCCCTCGAACTTGAACAGCCCCAGGTTCGGCGTGTCCCATCGGATGCCGTCCGCGCTCTCGGCGTAGTAATAGACCCGGGTACGCTTCTCCTTCTCGAGGAAGAACCTGCCGACCCCGTAGTACATCCGGTAGATATCCCCGTCCTGGAACACGGTCATGTAGGCGTGACCGGCACGAAGCCCATTCCCCTTTTCGAAGGCCACCGGATCCGACCCGTTTGGGAAAACCACCTCGCGGGCGACCGGCCGGTGCAGGTGCAGGACCGCGTCGCCCCAGAATCGCTCCAACAGGTAGTCATCCACCATCAGCTCCAGCCGCGAACCGATCGCCAGCGGCGCCCCATCGTGTTCTGCCATCGTGTACAGTCCTCCATGTCTTCCCCGCAACAGACCTTGCGTCCATTATGCTGTATGACCTTGACACGTATCACTTTGCATTTGCCTACCAGCTTCCCCACGCCTCCTTCTCAGAGTGGTGCCGCCGTTGTTCCGTAGTCTGCGGCACATCCGTCCTGGGTCGGGTTCCGGAGGATGGAGACCGGCTCTCAGTCGGTCAACGGAAGACTTTCGGATCCAGCTCGGTCCCCTGGGGGCTATCCCTCCGTCCACGCGCCGGCCTTGAAGGCGAAATGGATGTGTGGATCCAACCTGAACCGTTCCTGCGCAACCACAGTTCCTTGGAAAGCATTTCGAGCCGCAGGTCGCTGGACCGCAAACTCATTGGAATTCAGGAAACTGAGGCCCTCCGTCGGGCTAAACCCGGTCCACGGTCCACGAGTAGAAGGGGATGGGGAACACATCCGGGGCAAATCCTTTGATCCGCTCCGGCCCGAAGATCAGTTTGACCAGTTCGCGTTCGGTGACGTCCGCCACCACCCCCCGATACTCCAGCCGCCAGCCGGAGGACGACGGGGAGAGACGGAGTGCCGGGATGGCGAGCGTCTCGAAAAGGTGCGGTGGATCGAGTATCTTGATCAGCCCCAGGTAGCCGAAGGAGCGTGGAACCCCGCATCCCGTGAGCATTCCCGGGAGCCCGTCGGGCGCCTCGGGCGTGAGCACGCGCATCTCGATCGTGGCGCGCTGGCCCGGGGGGCGTTGCGAGGTGGGGACAGCGGGATCGTCCAACTGTTCGAAGACCGCGCGGAGCAGGGCGGCCACCCGCTCGGGCGGACCGGCGTATTCCACCACCGTCGTGCCCCGCGACGCCGCATAGGCCACCGGCTTGCCTCCGTCGAGAGAGATGAAGACACGGTCCGCCTTGCACCCCATCAGCAGCCGGAACCGTTCCGCGTCCCGGGCTGAGGTGCATGCTTCTTCGGCGTGAATCGCATTCAGATTCTCGGCCCGCGCCCGCCAGTCCTCCTCGATCCCGGCGTCCCCGACTTTGGGCAGCAGTCCGATGTTGCCTCGATCGAACGTGAAGGAGAGCTGCCGGCCCCCGCTCTCCCACCCCAGCTTCCGGTAGAAGTCCTGTATCAGCGTGCTGAGCAGCCCGATATGATGCCCGTCCGCCCGCATCTTCCGGTGGGCGTCCTCCATGATCCGTGTGCCCAGGCCGCGTCCGCGATATTCCGGATGGGTCGCCAGGGCGCAGATGCCTCCCACGGACAGGTCCCCGCGCGGGGTCCTGACGATGCCTGGATAGATCCCCACCGAACAGACGACCCGGCCCCGGTGCACGAAGACCCGGATGTTCTCCAGGTTGCCCGGATGGAAGACGTGTGGATAATCGAACCCAATGCTCGGCCACCGGACCGGCCGGCCCTCCGGCGTGTTGAGCGTCCGCAGAACCAGGTTGGACAGGTCCAGGACGCCGGCCAGTTCATAGGGGCCGCAGGCGCGCGGACCCTCTATTTCATCCGTTGTGGAGGTCATGGCTCAAATCCGAAGGCATAAAGCCGCGCACGCAGGCCCTCGAAGAGGAACCGCAGCCGGTACCTTCCAGGCGAAAGGACCTTCCCCCCGTCCCAGGTGACGTGCGACGAGACCGCGGCCGGCGCACTGAACTGGCAACGGTCCCTGTCGAAGCCGGGGACGACGCCCCTGCCGTCGGCGGTGAAGACCTCGACTCGAATCCCCCCGGGTCCCAGGCCCGTCCCGTTCACGACCAGACCGCCCCCGGTGTAGTCGAACGGGATCGTCGTCAGGTGGCCGGTCTCCGCGTTCCTGCTGAGTTGCAGGTAGGCCCATCCGTCGGCCCGGAGCCTGGCCATCCCCACCCGCCAGGGCCGCTGTTCCTGCCGGACCCGCTGCTTCTGCCAGTCCCATCCCCAGGCGTCCACGTACATCTGGGGCGCATAGTCCTCGGCGTCCGCATCCCCAAAATACTGGGCGGGCATCCCGCAGAAGTACATCCAGAGCTCGTCCCCCACCCGGATCGGCACGCTCGTACGGTCCCGGCCCGAGTCCCACGACCCGCAGGGGCCATGCGGAATGTTGACCGCACCCCGTTTGACCCGCCAGTAGTGCCGGCCGTCGCGGGAGACCGCCAGGGCCTTTTCAATGTGCTGGTTCTGACCGAAGTAGAAGGCATCGTAATGGAACATCAGGACCCCGTGCTCCCGCCAGGCGTAGCCGTCGTGCACCTCCTCCTCCCAGGGGCTCTCCCCCGCGTCCGGGTCGATCACGATCGGGCCCGTCGGGTATGGGCAGACCGGGGAGAGCGGGTCGTCCGGATCCTCCCGCAGGTAGACAGCACGGCTCCAGTGGATCAGGTCCGGGCTGGTGAACATGACCGCCCCCCGGCCCGAACTGCACCCGGAAAGCCCCATGAACTTGTATCGCCGTGCCGGGTCGGGGTCCCCCTCGTCCCGGATCAGATGCGTGCAGATGCTGATGTCCCCGGACACCACCGTCGGCAGTCCCGGGACGGTGCGCCACGCCGAGCCGTCCGGTGAGACGATCACGTCCCACACCCGATATTCCACCCCGCGCTCGAACCGGTACCGGGCGATCAGCCCCTTGAACCGCCGGGCCGGGTCCTTCTCCTGAGGATCCTCCAGGTAGATCGGACGCCAGAAGCTCGAAGGCAGGGGTTTGCCGTCCAGCGTCAGGTGCGCCTCCGAGACCGGCTCCCGCTTCTCCCAGTGAATCCCATCCCGGCTGAATGCCCTGCCCGGCATGCCGTTTGTGCGCCACTTCGTCCCGTTGCTCATGTAGTGCATCTCGAACCCGTCGTCGCGGCGGTAGACGTGGCACCAGGCGATGTTGTCGTCCACGTCCTCGCCGGAGATGCCCCAGCCGAAGAGCGGCTCCGGGTGCTTCTGCCATTGCCCGACGACCTGCTCCAGGTTGATCGCCCGGTCCACCTCCAGGTTGTCCAGAAACACGACGCGCCGGGTCTGGTCGCTCCGGTAGTCCGGCACGGAGATCGCGTCGAAGTAGACCTGGTTCGAGGCGACGGTCAGGTAGCCGATCTCCTTCTGGCCGCGCGTCTCCTTCTAGAGGAACATCGTCCGGGACATGACGTCGTAAGGCCCGCGCGCCTCGTGATGCACGCCGAACGTCTCCCCCTGGAATCGGCTCCAGAATACGTGCCGGCGCGTGGTGTTCACGTAAAACATCCAGATGACGCCGTGGTGGTCCACCGTGAGACTCGGCCTCCAAAACTCCTCCATGAACGGGATGAACGTCGCCTCCTTCTGGGGGTTCCGGTGGTGCGGCCTCCGCTTCAGCAGGATCTCGCTGGAGCGCAACAGGTCGTGGAGGGACCACCCGGAGCCGTCGTGGACCGCATAGGATACCGTTGTGCCCCCCGCCCCCCGCATGGGTTTGTAAAAGGGGGGATACCGCTTGAGGTCCGCCTTGCCCTCCCCCTGGTAGGCGATGACCACCTTCCCGTCCGCCGTCGCGGCGATGGAGGGCCAGGAGCTGCAGAAGTGGGCGACCGTCTCCGGCCCCGGGTTCCCCTTCGCGTCGGTCCATTCCCCGGACCCGGCGCGCCGGTGGAGGTAGAAGATGCGCCGGTCCCGCTCAAAGGCCAGGTGCGTCGTCCCTTCGGTGTCGAGGTACGCGGTCGTATGGGTCACGCGGTCGCACACGGCCCGTTCCGGCTCGCCGGGGACGCGCTCGTAGAGCGTCTCCTCGCGGACGAAGTAGACCCGGCATCGCCCGTCCTGTCCGATCAGGGCGTCTCCCAGGAGACTTCCTGCTTCTCCGATACGTACCGGATCCGACCAAGCTTCCCTGTCCGACAGCGTTTCCCGTGCCGACTCGCCGGAGGCATCGGCGGTCAGAAGATAGAGGCCGTCCCCCCCCTCGTAGACGACGTGCAGGAGGTCGGCGCTGTCGAGCAGGACGCAGGTGTTGCCGAGCCGGTCCCCTGCGCTCGCAAACAGGGCACCCGTCCCCTCCCTCCCCACCAGGAGAATCGGGTCGGGAAAGGCAGACCCCTGCGAACAGGCGTCGTCGGACACGGCCAGCAGAAGCCAGTTTCGGTCCCGATTCCTGCGGTCGATGGTAAAGCAACAGATCCAGCGGCCTTGCCGGTTGCGGGTCACCTGCCTGCCGTGGTTCAGATAGGGGGGCAAGCCACGAAACTCTGTCCCCGGCAGGAGGTCCTCGTCCAGCTGGAACCGCCGGCCTCCGAAGATCACGCCCTGCGCATCTAAGGAATCCATGTCCATTCCCTTCTTCCTTTCAGATTCATCTGAACGGGGATGGTGATCTGAAGGAAAACCGCCGGATGCCCCAAATCTGGATATCGTCATTCTCCCATGTGAGGGGAGTCCGATTTCCTCCCGGCAGGGTCCTGTTTCTCGTCCAGAGCGGGGGCGGCCGGGCCGATCTCCACGGCCTCCACGTCGTCGAACCACATCCACTCCCCTTTCTTCTGGCCCTGGCTGATCAGGTTCAGGCCCGTCCCGTTCGAGGTGGCGGTGAAGGTGGTCGAAAACTGCTGCCAGGCCCCGCCGGTGGGCAAGAGCGGCCACCGCCCTCCGCCGACGCTCCAGAACAGCGTGTGATGCAGGCCCGATTCCGTGATCCACTCCGTCCGGTACCAGCCCGATACGCGGTACCGGTGTCCCTCCTGCGTCGGAATGGTCCGTCTCAATCCGCCCACCCACGCGCGGCCCACCGCAGCGGCCCCGCTTCCGTCCCGGCCCGCCGTCGCAGACCAGACGTGTTCCGCCGTCGTCCCCGCCCCGGAGCTGTAGGCGTCCCACTCCGGGATCACCGGGGGAGTTCCGGGCTGCCCCTGCTCGAAGCTCCCGTTTTTCAGCAGGTTTTCGCCGGGCCCCCTGGACAGGAGATGGACCTGAGTCCGGACCCACTTCATCAACTCAGGGTGCGCCTCCCCCTGCCCGGCCCAGAACGCGATGACCCGGTCTTTCGACTGAGACCGGAGCAGGTTCTTCGTGATCACGTCGAACGCCCGGTCCACCGCCGGGTCGTAGGCCGCCAGGACCTCGCGACGGATCGGCTCGTAGAGCCGCGTCCACGGCTCCTGGGGGTCCTTGAAGTAGCGCGCGGACAGCAGCCATCCTGTCCGATCCGCCGAGACGACGTCCCTCCACATCTCGTCGAACGCGCCGGTCAGGCCCAGGCCACGCTCCGTCTCCCGCATCACCTCCTCGGGTGTCCTCCCGGACACCCAGGCCTCGTTCGAAAGCTCCCGCGTCACGAGGTACTGGTCGGCGTTGACGCGAAGCCATCGGTAGTAGGTCTCGACGTAGCTCAGACGCCGCTTCTGCTCCGGCGTCGCCGTCGCGCGCCCGGCCCGGCCCAGGGCCTCGTCCATCGCGGCCAGGTCCTCCCGCGCGAGGTCGTTCAGATGGGCCGCGCTGCGCCACTCCCGCCCGGTGTTGTAGCGATACGTCTTTCCCCCGCGCTCCCAAACCGCCTCCCACCGGTCGAAGTACGCACGTGCGGCCGGGGCCGCCGCCGCCCCGAAGGCCAGGCGCATGTATCGGTTCGTCAATTCGTCCACGTCGCTCTTCGTGTCCCACAACAGCCGCGCCAGGACGTAGAACTTGGGCGCGCCCGCGGCCCAGCTCGTGATGTCCTCGCAGTAGAACCCGAAGCCCCCCATCTCGTGGGAGGAGCGGATGGCGTCCCGCAGCGCGTGGGGGTAGTGGCGCACGGACATGAACCCCCCGTCCCAGCACCACATGTAGAGACACGGCGTCGCGCCTGAGGCCTTCCACAACTTTTGCCGCTCCACGTAGTCTGGCTCCACGTTGGAGTTGTCGCACACGCTGAACACCAGCACGCGGGGATGGATCCGGACCCCGGCCGGCGGGATCTTGGCCCGCCCATAGCCCAGAGCCGCCACGTAGGCGCCCGGGTTCTTCTCCAGCGTCTTTTCGAGGACGGCATTGTAGAAGCGGAAGAACCGATTCGACAGGTTCGCCGCCCCCCAATCGAAGGCGTCCGGAGAGTCCTGCGCCCGGCAGAGATGGCACATGCACGACCCCACCCCCCCGTCGTTCACGGAGAGGCTGAAGCTCACCTTGTCCGGGTTGTCCCGGAGGAAGCCGAGACCGTACTGGGACGCTATCTCCACCGATTTCGGGTTGCCCGTGCACGGCTGCCAGCCGGAGAAGCGGTTCTTCTCCGGGTCCGGCACGTGACGCTGGCCATCATAAAATGGGTAGAGGTCCGGCTGATCCCTGTACTTGACGGGGTCGAACACCTGCCCCAGATTGTGATGGAACTGCATCCGGAAGCTCCCGGCCAGCCAACGCCGGATGTTCATGCCGTGCGCCTGCCAGTAGCGATGCTCGAAGTCCGGGTTCTGGAGGTCGTCAATCCGATCCGGCATGCGCCAGTCGGGCTGCGGCGTCAGGACCTCCCCGAGCGGGTCCGGTCCCACCCACTCCACACCCATGTAGCGGGTCAGAAAATGGTATACCGGAAAGTCGCACGCCTTCTCGTCGTTGGCAATCAACAGGCAGACCTCCCTGCCCTCCAACTTCATCGGATATTGAATCAGGAAGGCGTCGCGCCGTTTCCCCTCCAGCCGCTTCGCCAGCTCCGGCGGCGCGTGCTTCGCGTCGGTCACCACAAAGGTGTGTTTCGCCGGGTACTCGCGCCAGGGCAGGGCCGCCACGTCCATCCCTAGGACCTTCGAGGCGACCCGGGCCATCTCCTGCGCCCCTTTCTTCGCGTCCTCCGGACCCTCCCAGCCCACCACCCAGTCCGACGGGACGATCTCCTGCGTGGCGAGGATATCGTCCGCATAGGCCGGCCTCGGGTAATCCACCGTGAACACTCCGACCTCGAAGAACGCGGCATCCGCGGGGATCTTGTCCAGGCTGTAAGGCTCCTGACGGGTGATCTGGCCCCTCTCATCGCTCGTCCGGATGGAGGGGTAGAACGTTCGGCCCACCCGGGTCCAGCGATCCTCCTGGTACCCCTCCACCAGGTACGTCGTGTTCCTCCCGTCCGGCGTCGGGATCGGAATCGGCTGCCGGTCCGCGTCATACCAGGCCACGCCGAAATAGAGCCCCACCACAGCGCTCACCGCGCCCCCTCCCCGGACCCATCCTGAGACCTGCAGCGGCCTGTCCGGGTCCAGGGGGATCAGGGGCGTGCACAGTCCGCCGGACCTGTTCTGTTCGTTCCCGCTGACCTTCAGACACTGCCCCCCTTCCGAACCGGGGCGGGACTCCCTCACGATTTCGAGCGCATCCGGGGATGTAGACACCCGCCTCCATCCCGGCGGAACTCTGCCCTTCGACACCGGGCCTGCTGGGCCAGTCTCAAAGCTACCGTTTTCCACTCGATCTTGAGCCTTTTCCATGTCGATTCTCCTTTGCACTGTATGGACGAACGAAACAGTCTCGCAATTCAAAGTTGAGATGCTTCACTCCGGTGTTCTACTCAAATTCCCACTGCCCCGGGAATTCCTCCGAATAGTGGACCCTGGCCCAGTAGATCGCGGTTGCGTCAAAATCCTCCGGCGTAAGCCGGCGGAGGCGGCCGTACTCCGGGTCATTGGCAAGCAGGGCGCAGGTGCGCACTCGGTGGACGATGATCTGCGTGCTGCCGCCACTATGGGGGAGGAGCTTGGCCATATCTACAAGCGGATGATGCTCGGCCGGGATCGGCACGCCGGCGGCATAGGTATCGAAAACCGTTCGCCGGTTGGAGGCCCCGAATCCGTGGTCAGGGTCGATCTCCCAGCAGTAAAGCGGATTTCGGCCGTTGTTGTGAGGTGATACGTTTCGATCCCCCGTCAGTAGCCGCGCCACTCCGTCCGCATAATTGTAGATCGTCAGAGGGGCATTCGTCGTCGGTTCTGACGGATTCACCACCTTCAACCCCTCCCCGAACGGATCGCCGGTCCTCACCCACCCTATGGGACCGCCTTTTATAGGCCGGCGATCACCCAGTCGCCACGGTAGGGGGCAATGCTCCCCTCGAACAGGCCGGGGCCGATCAGCGGGCCGATCTGCACCCATTCATACAGACCGCGAATTTCGTCGAATCGGTACCGCAGGGCCGCGATCCATCCGCCCTCGCGGTGGTGCATATCCTTGTGGTCGAAGTGGTTTACGTCCACCCATTCCGTGCCTGATGTGTTGAAGGGCAACGCCTGGACGTAGGACTGGTTCATGTAGGCCACGTCTGCCGCGCAGAAGGCCGTGCCCATCTCATACCCCTTCTGACGGAGTTGCTGCGCGGGTTGCAGGATTTCGATGTCATCCTCAGCCTCGTTGAGGCGGAATTGCACCCACTGCACGGCCTGCGTCTGTCGGGTCAGTTCTGCTGGATGGCGGTTCCACAAAAGGTATCCCCCATCGCGGACCAGGACCCGGGCGCAGACCCGCCACTTCGCGACAAATACATTGGCGCTGACGGCGGGCCTGCCCCCCAAGACCGCCCCCTTCGGCACCCCGAATGCCACCGGATGCCCGAACTGTCGGACGTACTGGCTGCCGTCGCCAAGCGGGTCCCAATCGTCGATCGACCGGGCCAGCATCCCCTCCTTGATCACCGGCCCGTCGAACCCGCCATCCCGGAGCTGATACACGATGCTCCGGTCGTCGTCCACCCCGCGAAAGCCGCGCGTGGCGTACACGACCAACCAGCGCCGGCGGCTGACCTGGATGCCGTTCGGGTGCGCCGGTACCACATGGTCTGCTCGGCGTTCGCCGGGCAGGGAACATTCGTGGATGAAGATGCCTTTGTGTTCGATCCATGAGATCATAGGAGCACCTCTCTCCAGAATCAGATCAGGTCAGGAAAGGCCGCCCGGATAAGCGCCTCATGCCTTCGGAGATGACCTTCGGACAGTGGAGGCTTCGCAACGGACGCCGCGTTGGCCTCCAGGTGTTGCAGGTCTCCCGTGCCGGACAGGACGACGTGCACACCAGGCTCCCACCGGCAGAACCGGTAGGCGGCCTCCGCCAGCGAGTCCGCCCCACCCTCTCTCACCAGGAACCCCAGCGGGTCGTTTGGGTCGACGCCATCGCTCGGCAGACGCCTCTCCCAGAGGCGTTGCGCCAAGCGCTCAGGCCGGCTGAAGCCGCGCCGAAAGGCGATCATGTTCAGGACACCGACGTTCCGCTGCATCGCCTTCGGCAGAATGTACCGCCGCGCGGACGGGTTCAGGAAGTTGAACCCCACCATGATCACATCCCACCTGTCGTCCTCGATGGCCTGGGATAGCATTGCGTGGTGGGGGTCATCCGAGAATCGCTCCGTGATGCCTACGAAGCGGACCTTCCCCTCCCGCCGAAGCGCTTCAAGGCACGGCAACAACGCGTCCCGCACGTAGGCGTAGTGCTCGGACCGGACGCCGTGCGCGTGGTAGATATCCACGCGGTCAGTCCGCAGACGCTTCAGGCTCTCCTCCAGGCCCCGCCGCACGTCCTCGACGCTCCTGATGCCCTGCTCATCGAAGACCGTCTTCTTGGTGGACAAAACGACCCCCCCCCCCCCCCCCCCCCCCCCCCCCCCCCCCCCCCTGGGCTCCCCTTCTTTAAATTTCTCCCTATCCAAT
>Ga0114945_10001334_pt1 | contig 15384 bp, 14 predicted proteins | sample OV2TP3_FD_87194 | JGI IMG/M metagenome (GOLD analysis project Ga0114945, IMG submission 87194) | Hot spring microbial communities from Beatty, Nevada to study Microbial Dark Matter (Phase II) - OV2 TP3 | ecosystem: Environmental > Aquatic > Thermal springs > Hot (42-90C) | place: USA: Beatty... | reverse complement strand
CGCTTGAAGATTCTGACGTGTACTTTGCCGACGTTGTAAAATCATGAAATTAACCCACTCGATCACGCGAAGAGCCATATAATATATATCTATCAAACTGAATATAATTATTAACTATTAAAATTCTGCATTGAATAATGTATTAGCAATAGTACAGGCCCGTCTTGGTTCTTCAAGATTTAAAAATAAAGTAATTGCTCCTTTATCAAATACAACAGTTATTGGATATATGTTAAGAAGGATAGCTAAATCAAAATGTATAACAAAAATTATAGTTGCTATTCCTTATACAGATTTCAAATTAAAAGACTTAATTAGTACATATGGAATAGAAACTTATGAAGGAAGTGAAAATAATGTGCTCGATAGATTCTATTCTGCTGCTAAACATTTTCAAGCATATATAATCGTACGCTTAACAGCTGATTGCCCATTAGTTGATCCAGGATTAATAGATGAAATGATTACAAGATATAAAGAAGATGAATTTGATTATCTTGGTTTCGGTTCAAATCCAACTTATCCGGACGGATTAGGCACAGAAGTATTAAACTATGAATCATTATATTGTGCATGGAAATATTCAAAGAATAGCGACGAAAAAGAACATGTAACGTTATATATACGGAATAATCCTGATAAATTTAAAATAGGCATTCATAGTCTTGATAAGGATTACAGTTATATTAGATTGACACTCGATTACCCAGAAGATTTAGCTGTTATACAAAATATTGTAAATACGCTGGACAAATTAGGAGATGAGTGTTTTGGTTATAATGATGTTATTAAGCTATATAATGAAAATCCACTTATATTCACAGCTAATAAATACTTAGCTGTGCGAAATTATAGTTCGCTTATAAAAATAAGTGATGTTAAAGACAAACAATAAAGGATTAAAAATAATAATCAGAACAGAAGCGGATAAGAATATTGGTTATGGTCATGCAGTAAGATGTAGTGTATTAGCAAAACAATTATATAGACATGGATGTGATGTTTATTTTTTGATGTCAGGCGATACAAAGTGGCTTGAGAAAAATGTCATTGGAAAAGTTAAATCAATACCAATTCAGAATAACTCGCCATTGAGATTTAATTCAGAAGAAATATCATGGATTTCAAAAAATGTTCCAACTTCAGATTGGTTTATAATAGATAGCTATCATCATGACTATAATTATGAATCACAGGCAAGGGTAATAGCAAAAAAAATTGCAGTCATTGACGGATTATTAAGGCCACATAATTGTGGTTTATGGATAGATCCAATTATGCGTAAGAAATCTGATCATAGATCATTTACATCATATCCAATAAAAATCCTACAAGGAAAAGACTATTTGATTATCGATGATTCATTTTTAAAATGGGGGCTTTGGCGTGACTCAAATAAAAATAACAATGATATTAAAAGAATTCTTTTAAATTTCAGTGGTGGAATTAGTTATGATGCTAATATAGTTATCCTAGATGCATTAAAATGTATTGGTTTTAGAGGAGATGTCATGTTGATTGGCAGTGATTCAGAAATATTAAAATATTCTAACAAATATTATCCATTTAATTTAATTTGCAAGAAATGGGTTAATAACATGGCAGAGATAGCAGCACATTGTGATGCATCTATAGGTGGATTGGGAATGGCAGCATGGGAGAGATGTGTATTAGGTTTACCATCAATAAATTTTGTTATTGCAGATAATCAATATGAATTCTTCAGAATGCTCCAAATGGAAAATGTTACTATAGTTATAGACACTTCTCCTCAAGAATATGGTATCGAAAATTGTATAAAACTCATAACTGATTTTATTGAAGATAGCGACAATAGGGTAAAGATGTCTAAAAGTTCAAGACGTATGTGTGATGGTTATGGTAGTAATAGAATAGTTAATGCCCTATTAAAGGAAACAAATAATTAATGAATTTACATAAAAATATGGAATACATAACATGGAAAGACTATAAAATCATAGAAAGGGAAAATATATCTTTATGGCCAACAATCTGTAATACAAATGATCGCTCAGTATTAGTTGTCTGGTATGAATATAATTCAAAAACAGAAGTGAAACCTTCTGATATATTTTTTACTACATTAAAAGATGGAAAGATTGGTCTAATTAAAAAGTTATCATCGTATACAGGATATGATAACGGGCCAAACATAATACAAGATAAGTATGGGAGTACATGGTTTTCATGGCATTCATGGAGAGATCCAGGTAAAGGTCCTTTTATACCTGATTCTACAGAAAACATATGGATGAAATGTAAGTATAAAAGTGATACATGGTCTGACGAATTTCTTCCTTTCCCTAATATGAAGAGCACAAATTATCCGTCATTGATACAAATTAATGATGGACGATATGTAATGGTCTTTTCAATTGAATCCAGAAATGAAATATATATATCTGTATCAACTAATGGGTTCTTATGGGATGAGCCTAGAAAAATAGAAATACCAGGATTAGTAAGGGCAGATATTATAGAGGATAATTGTGGGCAATATCTAATTACCTGCGAAAGAAAAGAGTCTAACAGCTCCGATATAATCGTCATCAAATCTAATGATTTGAATGATTGGGGCAATGTTACTAAATTGCCAGGTTCAGATAATGGTTATCGCCCAAAAATAAGTCAGAATAAACATGGTGATTACTTAATAACGTGGCATAGTAATCACTGGGGTTCGAATGAATATATTTTCTATTCAGAAGTATTAAATGAATATCTCAATATAACATTTGAGAGTGATAATTCTGGTGGAAACGCTTGCTGGGCGCTAAATTACATTGAAATAACAAATAAAGAAAATAATTTTTGCAAAATATTTAATTTTGGTGTAAATGGCATTAATGAAAGTAATAAATACATAAAAATAACAGATAAGAATTGTTTGTTTGGGAAAAACAATTATGGTTTTACAGATTATGTATATAGTATGGTGAGAAATCTTGGTGATGATTTAACTACTGATTTTGTATATTGTAATAAAAAGAACACATTCAAGATACATGTTCCTAATGGACAATATAGAATTAAATGTATTTTATCTTCCTGGATAGCATCAACTAAAAAAATAACTATAACGATTAATGGGTGTATTGTATACAAACCTGATAACTGTGATCATGATAAGTCATTTTATAGTATCTCACATGATGGTAAATCATGGAATATGCCAAACATTATAAAAAGTAATAATTATGATATAAACAGACCTTCAAAAATAATTGAATATAACAATCAATATATAGTTGCCTTGACAGTATTTAATCAACATGGTGTTTTCATAGAACTTATGTATGGCAAACATGACACATAGATTATATATGTGAATTTAAGCATCAATAGTTTTTAAACATAAATGAAGAATAAAAAAAGAAATATTTTAATAACTGCAATAGGCTATGGAGGAAGTAATAGTTTAGTGAATGATATATATAATAGTAACTTAAATATAGATCACTATAATTTTTATGGCTCTAATGTTAATTATGAAACTATAGCTAGGTCATGTTTAAAAAAAAATTTTCTGTTGCCACACGCAACTGATAGCAAGTATAAAAAATCATTAATTAGATTAATTGAAGAAGAAAGTATAGATTTAATAATTCCAAATAGTGATGCAGAAGTTGGCAAAATCTCTGAAATCAGAGATGAATTAAAATGTAAATTATTCTTGCCTTCCAAAGATCCTATAAAAACAAGCCAAAATAAATATGATCTTTATTTAAAACTTCATAAAAATAATATACCAGTTCCTATAAGTAGAGATATAACTTCATTTGAAGATATTGAAAAAGCCCTAAGTGATATCGGAGGTAATAAATTTTGGATCAGACCGAAAACAGGGTCAGGTTCTAAAGGAGCAACATGGGTAAACAATATTGATCAAGCAATTAGCTGGATCAAACTTTGGGTTGAACTTAGAGATTACAAAATTGATCAATTCACAATATCTGAATATTTGCCTGGTAGAGATTATTGTTTCCAAAGCACGTGGAAAAATGGTGAATTGCTTTTAGCAAAGATGTGTGAACGTTTATCCTATTATGCAGGTGAACAGAGGTTAAGTGGGATGTCCAGTACACCTTCAACGGCTCTCACTGTTCGTGATGAACAAGCACTAGATACGGTATTCAGGGCCATAAAAGCAATTACTAAAAAAGCCAATGGAAATATCAGTTTTGATCTGAAAGGCAATGAAAATGGCGAAATGTGTATAACTGAATGTAATATAGGAAGATTTTGTATGATAACTTCTATTTTTAACAGGACGGGGAGATATAACATGGCTGAAATGTATATACGTGCTGCATTTGATGAAGAGATTGATATACAGGATCCAATTGATATTTCAGAAGGCCATTATTTACTTAGAGAGCTTGATATATTACCAACGATTATACATAAAGATAAAATTCGATCATTTGCAAAAAGCTATTTATAAATATTATTGAACAAGAATTCATATGCAGAAAGAGTTAAAAGCTATACGTAGAAGAATGGTACTTGATGAACCATATCATTTATCTTTTTGCACTTTAAAGAGATTAGAAACATATTATATTGTTATTTCCGATGATACTGATTGTGGAATTGGAGAGATAACACCTTTACCTGGCTATGGGAGAGAAACATCTGAAACAATCCAAGTAGCATTAAAAATTTTTATTAAATCCTTATTAGAAGGTGTAACTATTGATTCACTTATAGAAAATAATAAGGACATTTATCCTTTTACTGTAAGCGCCCTCGCAACAGCAAGAGATATACTTGATATTGGTAGCAGAGATATATTCAATCCAATAGTTCCAAGAAAAGTACCGATTGCTGCAATATGTCGTCAAGTAGATGAAAGTGAATTGTGTAACTTTGTATGTGAATTAATTAAATATGGATATCATGTTATTAAAATAAAAATAGGCTGGATGGATCTAGAAGAAGATATAGAGCGAATCAATATTATATCAGATGTAATGTCTGAAAATATTGAATTAAGAATTGACGCAAATGAAGCTCTGTCTCTTAGTGATACGATATACCTTTGTAATAAGATATCGCATTTACGAATTGCGTTGTTGGAGCAACCATTACCCAGAACTCAATGGGATGATTATCAAATCTTAGTTAACGAAGTACCATTTCCGATTATGCTGGATGAATCTATTTGGAATATTTTAGATATCCAAAGAGCTGCAGAATGTGGTGTTCAATTAATTAAATTGAAATTATGTAAGCATGTTGGAATAAAAGGGTGTATACAGATGATTAATGAAGCAAGAGATATGGGCCTCAAGATTGTTCTGGGAAACGGCGTTCAAAGCCTTATCGGTAATTGTATTGAGGCCTATATACACGACTTATTACATATTGATACTGCAGGTGAATTCAATGGTTTTACCAAGATCAAAGAAACTAGCAGAATTAAAGAATTTGCAATAAGTAATGGCCAGCTAATTGATCATGGCATTTCAAATTTAATAGATTTTTCTGATGATGAAGTTATTGCAAGTATAAATATTTCTTAATCATTTATACAGGAGAGAAAAATGAAACGACCATTAATTTTAGGCATTTCAGCAAGTTTAAGAGCAGCGCGGTGGAAAGATGAAGGAATGCTGTTGGCAGAAGAATTGCGTCAAATTACAGACAGAGAAGGGTTGGACGTATTTATATCTGATCAAGCGAAGATACATTTAGATCAATTTCTTGAAGCAGGTAGGAAAGATGGAAAACCATTTGATGAACTCTATCGTAAGCTCAGACACAATGGTGGTTTAAGAGGTTTGTCAAACAGTGAAGTATGCCTTGCGGCTGCACTTTGGGGCGCCATACAGAATGGTGCAGATGTAGAACATATAGCATTATCCAAGTATTTTCTGGCTGATGGATCTGAGAGAGATATTGACGAGCTTAGATCAAAATTATTGGCTGTTGATGGTATTTTGTTGGCTACACCTGTTTACTTTGGAGATCGAAGCTCATTGAGTCAAAAATTGATAGAACTACTTCGCAGAGACAATGAATTGAGAATTGCCATGGAAAGTAAAGTGTATGGTGGGTTGGCTGTTGGTGCAAAAAGAAACGGAGGTCAGGAAACCACCTTAATTTATCAAATGTTGGACATGATAAATATTGGAATGATAGGTGTGGGAAACGATTCTGAAACAACATCACAATATGGGGGCACAGCTCATGCTGGTGATGTGGGCACCATACCCAATGATAGTTATGGGATAAATACCTCAATTGGGACAGGTCGACGTATCGCGCGTGTAACAATGCTAAAGATATTGGCAGAAAATTCAGATTTGTCCAATCCACTAAAAATAGGAATATGGATTTTACAGGATAGAAACGGAGAACTTAATAAAATTCTTGGTAAATTTGTTTATGCATTGGAGCCATTAACTAATAATATTACTATCAATTTGGTCAATCATAGAATACGGCCTTGTATAGCATGTGACATATGTCCAACTCACGTCGGCCCTGATGATGAATATCGCTGCATAATTAAAACGAAAGATGATGGACTGAAGACAGTACATAATGAACTTTTAGACTGCGATATAATTATGCCAGCTCTTTATTCTCCAGAAGATAGGGACGATTTATTTTCAGTATATCAACAATTTATGGAAAGAACCCGCTATCTAAGAAGAGGTGATTATGTTTTTACCGATCAACTGATTGTGCCTTTTATAATTTCAGATATCAATTCACATGAAAATCTTCACATACGTGTGATGACGTCTTTTATTAGACATCATACTGTTATGTTTTCTCCAATAATTGGATGGTTGCATGAAAATAAAAAAATACTTAATGCAGAAAACATCACAGAAAGATTACAACATGCGTGCCGCATTGGAAGAGAGTTAACAATTGGGAGGTTATCTGCTGCAAATACAGAAATCAAAGCAACCCAGTATCAACCTGTAGGCTATGTATTATCTCAAGCTAAAGATAAAGAAGCTGCAACAATTTCTGCACGAGAACAAGCGACAGAAAAAAGGAATTATTTATTGCGTAGGGAGGCTAAACAACGTCTAAAAGCTAAAAGAAGATCCATGCCGTATAAGAAATATGCAGAAACACCCTTCTAATAACCAATTATGTATTATAAACAGATAATGGAATTCTATTTTCATTTTAGAATTAACATAATTTTTAATATATATGTATGAATAATAATCATACTATATATATAGATGGCAATCCTGTTGGCCAAGATTATCCTCCTTATATTATTGCTGAACTTTCCGCAAATCATAACGGTAAACTTGAGAATGCATTAAAACTATTGGAAGAGGCTAAGAAGGCAGGTGCAAATGCAATAAAACTTCAAACATACAGCCCAGATACTATAACAATTGATTCAAAACGTGAAGAATTTAGGATTACAACTGGGCCAAGATCAGGAATGAGTTTGTATGAACTTTACCAGCAAGCACATACACCTTGGGAATGGCATGAAATATTATTTAGAAAGGCAAAGGAGCTGAATATAACCATTTTTTCGTCTCCATTTGATTTTTCTGCAGTTGAATTTCTGGAAAAATTAAATTGTTGTGCTTATAAAATTGCTTCTTGCGAGCTTGTTGATATACCACTTATTAGAAAAGTAGCATTGACCGGAAAACCAATAATAATATCAACAGGGATGGGCACTTTTGATGAAATAAAAGAAGCTATAGATACGGTAAAATCCACTGATAATAAAAATATAATAATTCTTCACTGTGTTTCAGGTTATCCAACACCATTAGAAGAATGCAATCTAAAAACAATTGTGGATTTAAAAGAGAAAACAAAATGTATTGTTGGGTTATCTGATCATACATCTTCTATTGATACTTCTTTATTAGCTGTGGCATTGGGCGCCTCTGTAATAGAAAAGCATTTTAATCTAATTAATAATAAAAGTCTTGATTCAGAATTTTCATTAAACAAAAAACAATTTTATGAACTTACATCAAGGGTAAGATCAGCCTGGATTGCAATGGGAAATATTAACTATGATTTGAAACGTAGTGAAATACATACCTCTCGCCTAAGGAGATCATTATATATTGTGAAAGATATTAAAAAAGGACAGTTGCTAAATAGTGATAATGTAAAATCCATACGGCCTAATAATGGATTACTACCAAAATTTTATGAAAAAGTAATAAATATGAAAGCCAAAAAAGATATTAAAAAAGGTACTCCGTTATCTTGGGACCTAATTGAAGAAATTTAGCCTTGTATAATTCTGCAAATATCTACATATATCCACAACAAGAATTACAGTAATTTTCTGCGCAAGATCCATCCGTAACTTGACCATTAAATAATGGTTTATGTATAGGTATTTTACAAGTTACTTTATATGTAAACAATTGGAATCGTTTGTTTAAATAATCTATGACAAATCCTAATATTGTTGCAATTGTTGAAGCCAGGATGAATTCCTCAAGATTTCCAGGAAAACATCTTAAAATGGCAAATGGTAAACCTTTGTTACAACATTTAATTGAAAGATTGAGAAAAGTATCACTCATAAATGAGATTGTAATAGCCACGACTGAAAATTCTACTGATGATATTTTAGTTCAGTTTGCAAACAAAATAGGAGTAAGTTGTTTTCGTGGAAGTGAAAGTGATGTGATGGATAGAGTTCTTGGAGCTGGACAAATATTTTCAGCAGATATTATATGCGAAGTGACTGGCGATTGTCCTATTATTGATCCGGAACTTGTCGACGAATTGATCAATACATTTCTTGTAAATAAGGCAGTTTATATCAATAACGGTAGACATGGGCTACCAGATGGAATGGGAGCACAAGTTTTTACATTGGAGGCATTAAAACAATCTGCAGAAATGACACAGAATCCTCTTGACCGTGAACACGTAACATTACATATCAGGCGAAACCCTGAGCTTTTCCCCTCCATTTATCTTGTTGCACCTGATTCATTATATTGGCCAGATCTTGGTTTGACTCTGGATGAAAAGGATGATTTTGAATTGCTTAAACGTATTATTGAATATTTTGGCGATGCTAATCCCTATTTTGGTTGCAGGGAAGTAATAGAATTACTACGTGAGCGACCGGACTGGGTGAGTATAAATCAGCATGTCAGGCGCAAGGGTGATAATTGAGTTCTGTTGAATAATGCTGGCCATTGTTAGCCATGATGCTGGTGGCGCAGAGATACTGAGCAGTTGGGCATTACAACAAAATGAACCGTATTGTTTGGTTGTTGAAGGCCCGGCTAAATCAATATTCAATAATAAATTGGGTAGGTTTGAAAGTATATCTCTGAAATCAGCGATTATGCAGTCTGACTGGGTGCTTACCGGTACCAGTTGGCAGTCCAGCCTGGAATATGAGGCAATCAAACTGGCCCGTGCCAGTGGAAAAAAAGCAGTTACCTTTCTCGATCACTGGGTCAACTATTCTCAACGTTTTATACGGGAAAATGAACTTCTTCTGCCAGATGAAATCTGGGTAGGTGATGCAACTGCATATTCAATTGCAAAGGAAATATTCCCTGATACTGCTATTGTGTTGCAGAAAAATCCATACTTTGAGGAAATAAAGGAAAAAATTTCGGGATTAAGCAAACAAAAAAGCACAATTCCAGGAGAGACATATATTTTGTATGTATGTACACCAATAAAGGAACAGGTTTTGCTTGAACATGGGGATGAAAGGTATTGGAGTTTTACAGAAGAAGATGCTATCCGGTATTTTATGAAAAATGTGCAAGTAATTAATTTTGGTAATAAACCGGTTGTTTTACGGCCTCACCCCTCAGAGCAGACAGGAAAATATGATTGGGCCCTAAATGAGTTTGGTGCCACAGTGAAAATAGGTGGCGACAAACCATTATTGGAAGAAATTATGAATGCAGATGTGATTGCTGGATGCAATTCCATGGCAATGGTAATTGGACTGATTGCCGGGAAAAGGGTCATCAATGCATTGCCACCTGGCTGCAAAAGCTGCAGCCTGCCAATGCCCGGGATTGAACATTTGCATCACTTAATCAGGCAATTTCAACATTAACTAATGGTTGTACCTTCTTCTTGTCTCATTATTGGCCTTGGCCAGATAGGAATGGGTTATGATCTTGAACTGGATCCGGAAAAATTTATTCATACACATGCACGTGCTTTTTCTTCACATCCTGCATTTAAACTGGTTGGTGCCGTCGATCCAGCAGCAGAAAAACGTTTTTTATTTGAAAAATACTATCAGTGTACCGGTTATGATTCACTTGATAATGCTCTGAAAGAAACAAAACCACAGATAATTGTAATATCCACACCTACCGCCAGGCACGCACAGATAATTGAGAATATATTAGAAGTTTCAACACCTGAAGTGATTGTATGTGAAAAGCCACTCGCATACACTCTTGATGATGCATGCAAGATAGTTCAATTATGCACAGGGCGTACTGTTGCACTCTATGTTAATTACATACGTCGTTCTGATCCTGGTGTGATTGAAATTAAAGAACGTATTGATTCCGGTAAAATAACTACTCCCATAAAAGGTGTCGTATGGTATTCAAAAGGATTTCTGCATAACGGATCTCACTTTTTCAATCTGCTGGAATACTGGTTAGGTCCTTTTCATGATGCCATACTCCTTGATAAAGGAAGATCAATAAATGATTTTGATAGTGAACCGCATGTGCAGGTTACCTTTGCGAATGGTACAGTAGATTTTATTCCCGCATGGGAAGAACATTTTCCGTACTATACAGTTGAGGTTTTATCCCCTGGCGGCCGGCTGTACTGGGGACAAGGCAATCACATGACCTGGCAGGCAGCCGAACCGCAAACCGGACAGGATCGGCAAAAAAGTCTGGCTGCGAAAGGTGAACAAATTTCGACAGACATGACCCGGTATCAATGGAATGTCGCAGATCAGTTGGCCAAAGTTCTGTCTGGTGAAGCCGGATCTATATGTAGTGGCACAGAAGCACTGGGTACTCTAAGGGCAATGCATCAGATCCTGGAGCAGGGAGTATATGAACTCCAATAGGTTAGCTCTGTTTGGGGGGGCGAAGACAATTGTAAAGCCATTCAAACGCTATAATCCAATTGGCAAAGAAGAAATCAATGCTGCAAGCACCGTTGTCGAGTCAGGGGTGCTGTCCCGGTTTCTGGGCTGTTGGGGTCCGGATTTTTATGGCGGACCAAAAGTGATGGAATTTGAACATGCCTGTAAGGAATTTTTCGGTGTTAATCATGCGATTACAGTAAATTCCCTGACTTCCGGATTGATAGCTGCAGTTGGCGCCATTGGAATCGAACCTGGTGATGAAGTAATCGTCAGTCCGTGGACCATGAGCGCGAGCGCCACTGCAATACTTCACTGGAATGCCATCCCTGTATTCGCCGATATAGAACCGGAAACATTTTGTCTTGATCCTGTATCAGTTGAAGCAAATATCTCACCTTACACCAGGGCAATAATGGCTGTGGATATCTTCGGGCATTCCGTAGATATGGACGCTCTTATGGATATTGCCAGACGATATGACCTGAAGATTATTTCAGATTCCGCCCAGGCTCCGGGTGCTTTTTACCATGGTAAATACGCCGGGACACTGGCGCATGTTGGTGGTTACAGCCTCAATTATCACAAGCACATTCATACCGGGGAAGGCGGCATCATGGTAACTGGCGATGAGGAAATTGCCGAACGGCTCCAACTGATACGTAATCATGCTGAAGCCGTGGTAGGAGATAAAAGAGTTAATAATATATCCAACATGATAGGTTATAACTTCAGACTGGGTGAAATTGAGTGTGCAATAGGGATAGAACAATTAAAAAAACTTAAAACATTAGTGGAAAAACGTCAAAATATTGCCCAGCGCCTGTCAGAAGGGTTATCTAAACTGAAAGGAGTGAGGACACCAGTGGTGAAGGCGGATTGTACTCATTGTTATTATGGATATCCAATTGTGCTGGATAACGAGGTTATTGGAGTACATCGCGACCGGATACATGCAGCATTGATTGCTGAAGGCTTGAGTATTGGGAAATCCTACCAAAATCTGCATTTGTTACCCGTATATCAGAAAAAAATTGCCTATGGGACAAAGGGATTTCCCTGGAGTTCAGATATATGCAAAAGAGACGTAAATTATACCAAAGGTATTTGCCCGGTGGCAGAAAGATTGAATGATTATTCGTATCTGGGGCTGCCAATGTGTGTTTATGAGTATGAAGGGAACGATATAGATTTAATTATAAAAGCGTTTGATAAGGTTTGGGAAAACCTTGATATGCTGAGAAAAGAAACTTATACATCTAAGGAAGCTCTGAATAAGTGGTCATTACGAGGAACGAAGTGACGAAGCAATTTCCTAATGACTTGATAATATTTGATTTGAGATTGCTTTCCGCCACGGCTTCGCTTCGCGGTCGCAATGACGGCTGTGATACTTAATCAGAGTTTCCTGAGTTATTTGTAATATATCCCCTCTCACCATGGGTGGGTAAATAGATTATGAGACAGGTTCTGGTAGCAGCATGCAGGATATGACAAATTTCGATGATCAAAAAAATATGCTATCAATATATATTCCAAATTGATTGGAAAATATGGCGATGATCCGCGTAGCTCACATTATACAAATGCAGAATCGCAGGAATTCAGATTCGCGCAGTTGTGCAGGGTTGGTGATATTAATAACAAAACAGTTCTTGATGTAGGGTGTGGGATAGGTGATCTATGCGTTTATCTTAGATCACGATTTGACAGAGTGGATTACACGGGGATTGATATAAATCCGGATGCTATAGAATTTGCCAAAAAGAAACACAGAGACGCTAGTTTCCATCTATGCGATTTGACTTCAGAAAACAGAGACAGGTGCGAATTCCCGAATCAAGATTATGTAATGACGAGCGGTGTGTTTAATAACAGTTTTCTGGATTCTACCGAATATCTGGAGGAATTGGTAAAGGCGGCTTTTAATAAGTCCATAATCGGTCTCGCATTTAATTTTATTTCTGATCAGGCCCATAAAAAAGATAAAGGAATGGCATATCATGATCCATTGCGGGTTTTACAGTTCTGTATGGATACCTTATCGGAAAGGACAACAATGTTTCACAGGTATGAGCGCGCAGATGTTTCCATCTTTGTATACCGAGAATAGTTTGCTGAAATAATTCGTGCCAGTAAAACTTTATTCCTGCGAATCTGATAGCAAATGGGACGAATTTCAGAATGCCAGCCCACATGGCAGTATTTATTCACAAACCCGGTTTTTATCAGCACTGAATATTCCTTGCGAAAAACTTTTCCTTGATGTTAATGATAAGATAGTTGCCTCTGCATTAGTAATTGAACCTGGTAACGATAGTTTCAGGGCGCCTTTTCCGGCATCAATGTATCAAGGTCTGTCTCTGGCCCCTATGTTGGGGAAAAGGCATTCTGTGGTAACAAAAAACCTTCAAGCAGCTACATTAATGATAGAAATGCTGTCGCGGCGCTATAATACTCTGGAGTTCTGTTTACATCGCGAGTTTAACGATATTCGGCCATTACAATGGTTTAATTACCATTCCCCTGAATCGGATCAATTTGGAATAAAACTGAAATATACAGGGATTATCCAATTTGAATCTTACAAAGACTTTGATTCTTATTTCCAGAGCATACGGACAGTACGTCGGCAGGAATACAGAAAAGCGGAAAAAGCCGGGCTGGAAGTAATGGAGTCCGATAACATCAGTGAATTTATTCGTTTGTATGAATTAACTTTTCGGAGACAGGGTGTTAATCTGGAAAAAAGCAAGCTGGAACGCGTAATACGGATTTCAGAAACAGCTATTTCTTCCGGATTTGGCAGGCTGACCTTGTGTGGTGATGCACGTTCTAATGTACATGCCGGAATACTGACACTTCAAGATAATAACTGTACATATTATCAGTTCAGCGCAACAGATCCTGAATTTCGTTCGAGCGGGGCATCAACCTGCCTGTTGTTACATAATATCAGGCATTCTATGGAGTCGGGCAAAAACACTTTTGATATGGTTGGCATCAATTCTCCAAATCGGGGTGACTATAAGGTAAGTTTTAATGCATTACCAACTCCATATTTTATTGCCTCATGGAGAAATAGAATAAAGCATCCCTTGTTATGATTTTATTTTATGCTTGGATATATAAGCCAAATCGCTAAAAATTTTTTATTATTGTATCCCCGCTACGTTTGTAAAAAGGAATTTTCTCGAAAAAACGTATATTCCCTAAATGAAAGACCAGTTGAATATAGATTTGTATTTGAACAACTTTCCAGATTCTATCCAATGAATATTCTTGATGTGGGAACAGGCATCACTGCATTGCCACATTTAATGAGTAATTGCGGTTTTAATGTTACTGCTACGGACAATGTGAAGGACTACTGGCCAGCGGGCATGTATAACAGGCATTACTATGTTATTGATGACGATATCACGAAGACAAAAATTACTGATAAATTTGACTTGATAACATGCATAAGTGTTCTTGAACATATAGAGAACGCCGATATTGCTGTAAAGAATATGTTCAGTTTGTTAAAACCCCACGGATATATAGTTCTTACTTGTCCATATAATGAAAAAGAGTATGTGAGTAATGTGTATGAACTGCCTCAGTCAAGAGGTGGTGAGAATGCCCCCTATATTTGTCAATCTTTTAGCAGGGGAAGCCTGGATCAATGGCTTGAGCAAAACAATGCCTCAATTATAGCCCAGGAATATTGGCAGTTTTTTGAGGGAGCATATTGGACTATCGGGGATGAGATCATCCCGCCGCGCAAGGTCACTCAGGCTGATCCTCACCAACATACCTGTATCCTGATGCAGAATAATAACGCAATAGATTAATTGGCGGAAAATATTCATCATAAATACAAAACCTGACATGAATACACAAAATAAAAAACCGGAAACAGGAATTTTCCCCTACATTACATATTATCTGTTCTGTCTGATAGAGTGGTTCTATATAACAAGAGCTTCTATCAGGTCTATGACCTCTTTTGATCTGATAAAGAAAAAGTTGCATCCTGCAGTAAAAAGATATTGCGACTACAACAGGGATATATTCAGGGAAAATACCAGTCAGGATGGCGGGATTATTCTAACAGAGTGTTCACCCATCCCTCATTGGGTAATGACAAACAGCTTTTTATTAGACAAGCTCTCGAAGAAATATGACGCATGCATTGCCAGTTACGGGATTTCCGGAAGAAATGTCTATATGGACTGTCTTTACCGTTCTTTTGGTTGCAATAAACATCTGCATGTAAAATTGGATAAAGAGATGGCCATGGAGAGAAAATATCTTTT
>Ga0114945_10001333_pt1 | contig 15394 bp, 12 predicted proteins | sample OV2TP3_FD_87194 | JGI IMG/M metagenome (GOLD analysis project Ga0114945, IMG submission 87194) | Hot spring microbial communities from Beatty, Nevada to study Microbial Dark Matter (Phase II) - OV2 TP3 | ecosystem: Environmental > Aquatic > Thermal springs > Hot (42-90C) | place: USA: Beatty... | reverse complement strand
TGCCTCGATCCCTCAGGTAGCGATTGTATCGGGCGAGGTAGATCGCCGAGAGCGGGCCGAGACCCATCGAAACCGTGGGATACTCCCAGAAGTGGGGCATCAGCCACGGGTGGGGGTAGGAGGAGAGGCCGCCCCCGCCGGTCTCGCGGCGGAATCGCTCGAGATTCTCCTCCGTCAGTCGACCCTCGAGAAAGGCGCGCGCGTATATTCCGGGGGAGGAGTGACCCTGGAAGAAGACGTGGTCGGGCTCCTGGCCGTTTTCTCGGCCGTGGAAGAAGTGGTTGAAACCGACCTCGTACAGCGTGGCCGCCGAAGCGTAGGTGGCGAGATGGCCGCCGATTCCGGGCTCGGAGTGATTCGCCCGGTGGACCATGACCGCCGCATTCCATCGGAGGATCGCGCGGATTCTCCTCTCGATCGACTCGTCTCCCGGATACTCCGGTTCTTCGGCCGGGGGAATCGTGTTGATGTAGGGGGTCTGAACGAGGTTGGGGAGGCGGAGATAGTCGTGTTGCGCGATCCGGACCAGGGTGTTGAGGAGAAATCGCGCGCGGTCCGGATCCTGATCCAGGACCTGATCAAACGACTCGACCCACTCCGCGGTCTCCTGCGGGTCGGCATCTTGCGGGGCTTCCTGTCCGTCGCTCTTCTCCAGATGCCGATCCTCGGTGGTTTCCATCGATTCTCCTTCCGCCGGCTGGGTACGAAGCTTCTCTATGATACCGAATCGGCGTGAAAACCGGAATGGATTCAGCCCCCGAGCACTCGGCGAAACTGCGCGAGCTCTTCGTCGAACTCCCCTCGGGTGGAGCAATAGTCCCGGACGAGCTCAAGGAGCACTTCCCGAACGCGTTTCTTGGCCGCGCGGATCTCGTTGTTGACGTGGTCGGACGTCGTCGCGAGAGCCTTCGCGATCTCCGAATGGGGCCGCCCGTGCGTCTTGTGCAGATTCAGGATCTCATGCCGGCGAGGATTTTCTTTCCGAAGCCGGCCCAAGGCCGAATCCAGGAGGGAGGTCCACCATTCGCGGTCGAACCCTTCGTCCGATGTCTCGGGCGCGGCCAAGATCTCCGCGATCGTTTCGCCGTCGAGGGCGATCGTCTTTCCGCGGCGTTTCTTGGCGAATCGCTTCCGCCATTCTCCGTTCATGACGTTCTTGGTTACCAGGAGGAGCAGCGTCCGAAACTTGCCTTTCCGCACATCGGCCTGTCGAAGGAATTCCGGGGAGCAGACGATGAGGAAGACCTCTTGCGCCAGATCCTCGGCATCTTCCGCGGTAAAGCCGGAATGCCGGATGAATTTGCGCACGGGATCCACATAGTCCCGTGCGATGCGGTTGAGCGCGGAGCGGTTGTCGGCCACCCCACGCTGGATGAGGCTCCAGTACGTCTGCGGAAAGGCGCTCATGGCTATCCGCCTCCGACCGGTGGGAGGAAGGAAACGATGTCCCCTTCGCCGACCGAGGCGCTCAGCGTGGCATACTCCGTACCGACGGCGAATCGAATGGCGTCGTCCAGGAGCGGCCCGAGCGTCGGGAACTCCCGTCGAGCGGCGCTCACCACCCCTGCCACCGTGGGATCGTTCGTCGAGACGACGCTCTCTCGGCAGCCCGCGAGCTCCGCGGCGTAGCCGAAGAACCGTACTCGGATCTGGAGCATCGTCCGGATCGTAGCAGTCGGGCGGGCGCAAGCGCTACTTCCACGCGACGTCGTAGACCTCGATCCTCACTTGGGGAGCCGAGCGGTCCCCTTCCTGCAGCGACTCGCTCCACGCGACATAGAGCCTGCTTCCGGAGACGGCGAGGGTCGGATGGACGTGGCTGAACCCGTTCTCGCCGACCGAGAGATCTGCAATCGTTTCGAGAGCGGAGTTCAGGATGAGAAGTCGGGGCGAGTACGGATGGGTCTCCATCGCCGTGTCGCCGCCGCGCGCGCGGGCGATGTGCGCCACGAAGAGATGGCTGTTCCACTCGAACGAAGAGGTCGGGAAATTGCGTTCGAGCTCCTCGCTTCGAAATCGGGCGACTTGCGCGGCGCTCCAAACGGCATCGAAGGCGCAGAGAGCGAGTTCGGCGCTACTCCCCGGGGCGGTCGGGGAGAAGAGGGAGACCTGACCGTCGCGGAGGAGCAGACTGTTGCCGATGACCCCGGGAATCCCCGAAGTCGAGGTATCGTATTCGTGGAGGGCGAGTACTTGTCCCTGCAGGTCCACCTCGCGAATCTTCATCCTGGTGCCCGTGGATCCCGTGGATACAAGGAGTCGATCGCCCGTCCAAAGGATGCAGAGGTCGGGGAAGTTGTCTTGGGAGAAGTCCGTCACCTTGGCGACGATCGGAGTCCGGAGGATCTCGGCTCCCTCCAACGTGAAACGCGCGAGCATGAGGGACTGATCGAGCGCGCGATCTTCCGAGGGACCGCCGGAGGTGCCGGACTTGGCGGGGTCAGGGGTGAGGCACTGGTAGACGAGGACGAACTCCTCTCCGACCATCGCGGCCCGATGATCGGCGGGTTCTCCATACGTCGCATCCACGCGGGTCACGGGGATGGGATCGGAGATCTGCTCGAAGTCTGCATTGAAACGATAGGCTTGGTGTTTGATCGTTCCGACCTCGCCGGACGGACCTTGGGGTTGCACGACCACCAGGACGAATCCCCCTTCGGATGTTTCTAGAATCTCCGGGCGATGGGTTCCCGTGGGGAGCGTGATCGTCCTGGCGTACGTGAGCTCGGGTCCGGTCGTCCCGGTGCCGCCGGACGATTCGGTACCGCATCCCGCGAAAAGGAGGAAGAGCGGCCAAATCCTCATGCGGACTGCAGAACCGTTTAGCTTCTGTGGGGTCGCCGATATCGCCCTGTCACTGCCTGTCAGTCTGGCGGTCTGACAAGAAAGCAAGCCGATTCCACCGCATTCGCTGTGCAACTGGTTGCCGGCTAATATGTTGCGAGGCACCCTCGATGGTCTCTTGGCATGCTCCTTGCGATTCCACTCTGCGTCAGGTTCTGTAGCTCTATCTCTTGGAGGTTCGGGTTATGGCGTCGTTGAAGCCGCTGCGGGACAAGGTCGTGTTGGAGCGAGCCGAGGCGGAGGAGAAGACGGCGGGAGGAATCGTCCTGCCGGATACCGCCAAGGACAAGCCCAAGCAGGGGACGGTCGTGGCTGTCGGCGGGGGCAGGGTCCTCGAAAACGGAGAGGTGAAACCGCTCGAAGTGAAGAAGGGGGACCGGGTGCTCTTCGGGGCGTTCGCGGGGAGCGAAGTGAAGCTCAGCGGCAAGGAGTACTTGGTGGTGAGCGAGTCTGAGATTTTGGCCGTCATCGAAAAGTAGAGGAGAAGGCGAATGCCAGCGAAACGAATCGCGTTCGATCAGGACGCCCGCGAAGCCATTCGGCGGGGCGTGAAGCAGCTTGCCAGGGCCGTGAAAGTTACCCTGGGACCGCGCGGGCGGACGGTGCTCCTCGAGAAGAAGTGGGGCGCGCCGGTCGTCTCCTCGGACGGCGTCACGGTGGCCAAGGAGATCGAGCTCAAGGATCCTTGGGAGAACATGGGCGCGCAAATGGTGAAGGAAGTCGCCTCCAAGACGAACGACGTCGCGGGCGACGGCACGACCACGGCGACGGTTCTCGCCGAAGCCATCTTCGAGGAAGGATTGAAGAACGTCACCGCGGGCGCCAATCCGATCGCTCTGCGCCGCGGCGTCGACAAGGCCGTCGAGGCGGTTTGCGAAGAGCTGAAGAAGCTCTCCAAGCCCGTGAAGGGTCGGGAAGATATCCAGCACGTCGGGACCATCGCCGCGGGCGGCGACGAGAAGATCGGCAAGATGCTGGCCGATGCCATGGACAAGGTCGGCAAGGACGGCGTCATCACCGTCGAAGAGGGGAAAGGCCTCGAGACCAACGTCGAGTGGGTCGAAGGGATGCAGTTCGATAAGGGGTACATCTCCCCCTACTTCGTGACGCACCCCGAGGAAATGAAGTGCGTCCTCGAGAACTGTTACATCCTGATCTACGAGAAGAAGATCTCGGCGGTGAAGGACATCGTTCCGCTTCTGGAGAAGGTCGCGAAGGCGGGTAAGGAAGTCCTCATCGTGGCGGAGGAAGTCGAGGCCGACGCTTTGGCTACGCTCGTGGTGAACAAGCTGCGCGGTACCCTCCGCGTCTGCGCCGTGAAGGCCCCGGGCTACGGCGATCGCCGCAAGGCGATGCTGGAAGACCTCGCGACCCTCACCGGCGGCAAGGCCGTGTTCGAGGACCTGGGAATCGAGCTCGAGAAGGTCGACCTCGCGATGCTCGGCCGCGCCAAGAAGGTCGTCGTCGACAAGGAGAACACGACGATCGTCGAGGGAGCCGGCGACACGAAGGCGATCACCGGCCGTATCGCCCAGATCAAGAAGGAGATCGAAACCACGACCTCCGACTACGACAAGGAGAAGCTGCAGGAGCGTCTCGCCAAGCTCGCCGGCGGCGTCGCGCAGATCAACGTCTGCGCCGCGACCGAAGTCGAGATGAAGGAGCGGAAGCTCCGGGTCGAGGACGCCATGTTCGCGACCCGCGCGGCCGTTCAGGAGGGGATCCTTCCCGGCGGCGGCGTGGCGCTCGTGCGCGCGACGGAATCGCTCCGGAAGGTCAAGACCGTCGACGAAGACGAGAAGACCGGCGTCGATATCGTCCGGCGGGCGGTCGAGGCTCCCATCCGGCAAATCGCGGCCAATTCCGGCGTGGACGGCGCGATCGTGCTGGAGAGGGTGCGAGAGGCGAAGGACCCGAACTTCGGCTTCGACGCCGAGACGCTGGAGTACGGCGACCTCTTCAAGTTCGGCATCCTCGATCCCACGAAGGTCGTCCGGAGCGCTCTGCAGAACGCGGCGAGCGTGGCGAGCCTGCTTCTTACGACCGACGCCCTGGTCTCCGAGATCCCGGAAAAGAAGGAAGCCGCGGGCAAGGGCGGCGCACCCGGGATGGGCGGAATGGGCGGAGGCATGGAAGACGAGTTCTAACCGCTGATCGAAACGGCCCAGTGCGCCCCGGTCCCTCCAAGGATCGGGGCGCTTTTTTTTCGAGAAGTCCGAAACCACCAGTCCGAAATCTGGAGTGATTCATCACCGGAGTAAACCGCAAGCGCTCCTCGCACCCGCACGGGAGGGATCGATAAGGAAGGGAGGAAGCCATGATTGAGTCGCCCGTAGAAAGTCCCTTCCGCTTGGCGACTCTTGAATGGACCCTCCTTCGCGCCCTTGGAGATGCGCTACGGAGGGTGAGCCCGCCGCAAGGAATAGACCTTCTTACGGCGGGCTCATGAATCTGCCATCCACATGTTGAACGGCAATTGATTGCGTTGTCAATTCCGTTCCTGGTTTCACGGTTTCTTCATAGTCTTCTTCCTCGAATGGAGAGCCCAGACTGTTGTCCGGAAGGGACACAGTTGAGCCATGCCCCGAATCTTGCGCCCTTCGGAGAAGGCATGAGGCGCGAGAAGTATCCCCCCGCCAATCGCTGGGACTCGAGACTTGGCGCCATCAAGTTTGGTGGTTTCCGCGTCCTCCGTGTTTAAGAGACACGGATACAGAATCTCTTCCGCCCTCAACCCGATGCCCGCTCGTGCCGATAGGGAAAAGGGATCCGATGGTGGATCTTCTACGGGCAAGGAGTCGAGCGGCGATGGTTTTCCTCTGCGTCGGAATCGCATCTGCGATCGCCCAAGATTCCGACCTCACCCCCCGACAGCGCCGGGCCCTCGTGCACCTCGGCCACCTCCAGGCCGGCGTGCGCCTCTTCGAGGATCTCAACGGCGACTCGCCTCGCGCGCTCCAGGATCTCGTCGAGCGTCCGAAAGACGCGGCCCGCTGGCCCGAGGGCGGCTTCTACCCGGGCGGAACGATTCCGAAAGATCCTTGGGGAAACGACTACGAGTACGATCCGCGCGGCGAGGAGTTGCGGATCTGGTCGTGGGGAGCCGACGGGAAACCGGGCGGCGCGGAAGTGAATCGGGATCTCTCGAATGCAGAACTGTTCTCCAAACCCAAGCGGGAGGAATTCTCCTTCGATCGTTGGGAGGCGTGGAGCTCGTTCGGGCTCGGCTCGTGGGTGGAGCTCGAGATCGACACCGCCGGGATCAAGATGCGGCAGCGAAAGATCCTGGAGAGGGTGCAGGCGGGCCTGATCGTCCTCCGGGGGACGAATCGCCTTCGGCTCGGGGATACCGAAACGGAGAGCCCATTCGAGGAAGAGGTCAAGAAGTCCCAAGCGGTGTGGACTCCCAAGGGAGACTGTCGGCGATGCGGCAAGCCCCTCGGCGGGCATCCGGACGAGTCGACGTGGACTACGGAGAGAGTCAAGGTGCGAGATCGGGAGATCGAGTGCCGCGTTTGGGAGTCCGCCCGAAAGAACTGCCAGGGAACGAACATCCCGCGGATGAAGGTTTGGTACAGTCGCGAAGTGCCGGGCTGGATCGTCCGCACGGAATCCTCCGGCCTGAGCATCGCGGTGACGGGGTTCGGACGATAGCCCTATCCCGGCGGCCACTTCATCCCGCGTCCCCCCAGAACGTGGACATGGACGTGGAACACGGTCTGGCCCGCCTCGGCGTTGCAATTGAACACGAGCCGGTAGCCGCGGTCCGCCAACCCTTCCTGACGAGCGACGGTCTTGGCCGCTTCTACGAGCATCCCGGCATCGGCCGCCCCGAGCTCGTTCACCGTCGGCACGTGTTTGCGGGGGATGACGAGGACGTGGGTCGGCGCCTGAGGGTGGATGTCGCGGAAGGCGAGCCAATCCGGAGCCTCATGGACGATCGCGGACGGGATCTCTTTTTTTGCAATCCGACAGAACAGACAATCGTTCATTAGCGGAGAGAGTACAGTCCGCACCGTCCATTTGCTAGGATTGGACGCGATGATGGTCCTTCTTCTGGCGGCGCTCCTCCAGGACGATCCGACCGAGCTTGCCCGCCGGCTCGGAACCGGAACCGACGAGGAGCGGTGGGCGGCGGTCGAGGCGATCGCCAAGGTGGGCGAAAGCGCGCGGGCGGCCGCGTCGAAGTGTCCCGATGGCTGGTGGAGGGGCGCGGCTCTGGCGGAGCTCGACGCCCGGCGCGACGGCGGCGCGGCGTGGAAGGATCCGGTCCGCGTCACCCTCGCGGCGAAGGATCAAGCCCTGGGAGATGTCCTACGAGCCTTGAGCGAGCAGGCGCATGTTTCGATCCAGACGACCTCCGTCGATCGCCGAGTCACGCTCAATCTCGACGGCGACACGTGGTTCGAGTCTCTTCGCGAGCTCTGGCTTGCGGCGGATACGGATATTCAGCGCGGACGGGACGGATCGTGGGTATGCGAGCCGCCCGAGGATTCGAGGAAGTACACCTTCCTCCATCGATCGTTCGAAGTGGCCGCGCTCGACTTGGAGCTCGTGACGACCTCCGATTTCCGCGACGCTCCCCGGAGCGAACTCCGCCTCGGACTCGCCGTGCGGGGCGATCCTTCGGTGCGCGTCCTGACGATCTCCACGCCCCGCGTCGCGGAGGCGGTCGACGACACGGGACGCTCCCTCCGGCACGAGAATTCGGAGCTTCCCAAGGAGGCCGCGACACGGTCGGTTCGCGACTTATCGGCTCGGGGGTGCAACCTTCGGCTGGAGGTCCCGGCGGCGGGCGCCACGAAGATCTCGCGCCTGCGGGGCTCGATACGAGTCCGGCTCGCCAAGGCTCTTGCGGCCGTTTCCTTCGACAAACTGGCCGCAACGGGAACGGCGGAGAAGGAGATCTCGGGGCTCAAGATCAAGATCGGGCCTCACGTCCGGCGCGGCGACCGCGAGTTCACCACCCAACTCGCGATCGAAGCGCCCGGAGAAGGCTACGAATGGCCGGAGGCGCAGGAAATCCGATTGGCCGATTCCGCCGACGTCTCGTGGATCTTCCGCCGCCATAGCCGAAACGTGACTTCCACGGGGGTCAGCTACCATTTGACGTGGCGGAATCCCGGCGGTTCCGACGCCCCCGCGTCCCTGTCGTTCAGCGTCGTGACGGAGCGGTACGAGCGCGATCTTTTCTTCGAAATCAAGGACATACCCCTTCGATGAGCGCCATCCTCGTCCTGACGTTGGGGTTGCTTCAGGAAACCGGCCTGGAGGCGGAGGTATCGCGCTTGGTGCGGGAACTGGAACAGGAGAGCATCGATGTCCGCGACCGCGCCCAGGAGTCGCTCATCCGCCTCGGTCGTCGCGCCGAAGCGCTCCTTCGAGCGCAGATGAAGGAGGCGCCGGAGGAGGTGCGGTCGAGAATCGAGGTCGTCCTGCGCGAGATCGAGCGTCGCGAACGCATCCGCGACGTCTATGCGGAGCCGGCTCCGATCACGCTGGAGTTCGAGTCGGTGCCGCTCTCCCGAGTGCTGGAGGCGCTCTCGAAGCAGACGAGGACGACCGTGGTGGCGGAGCCGGAGGCCGCGGGCGAGACCGTCACGGTGAAGTGCGTCAAGACTCCGGTGTTTCGCGCGGTGGACGACCTCTGCCGCGCGCACGGAAACCTGACGTACGCGATCGCCTGCGCCGCCGGACATACGACCGTGACGATCAAGCGAGGGAAGTACGTCGCGCATCCGCGCTTGGTCGAGGAGCGATTCGTCGTGTGGCTGGATTCGATCGTGCTCTCCGTCCGATCCGACCTGCGGGGGGGATCCGCCGGCAGCGGAGCGATGACCTTCGAGAGCGGCTGGGAGTCCGGCAACGTGCCGATCCGCACCCACCTGCGCCTGACGGAGGTCCTGGACGACCGCGGTCGTTCGTGTCTTTCGCTCGTTTCGGATGAGGGGCGGAAGTCCTCCGAGGCGATCACGCGCCACGAGGTGGAACTCGAGGGGGTGCCTTCGGAAGACGCGAAGAAGCTTTCCGTCGTCCGAGGGGTACTGGAGGTCACGTTTCCCACCGACGTCACGCTCCTCCGCTTCGAGGGTCCGGCGAATCGGGTCGGCGCCACTCTTTCCGAGAACGGCTTCCAGGCGGCCCTCTCGGATTACCAGGTGGGCGAAGAATTCGTGCGCCTGACGGTTCGCGTGTTCGGCAATTTCGGTTCGGCGGGACCGCGCTTCCGACTTCGGGACAAGTCGGGGAAAGAACTTTCGCCTCAACACACATCGACCATCCGCTCGCGCGGGTCCGTCACGTACAGCCTGAGGTTCGTCCTGCCCAAGGGCGGAGAAGTCGGCGCATTCGAGGTGGGCGCCACCACCGGCAGCCTCGAGCGGTCCGTCCGCTTCGAATTCCGCGACGTGCCGATTCGGCCGTAGCCCATATTCCTTCCATTATTCGTTCACATTTGATATCCTCTCTGCCAGGACGACCGGAAGGAGGGAGGCCCCCTTTGAGATGCATCTTGAGGTTTCTTCTTGCCCTCACTCTCGTCTTCCCCCTTTTCGCGCGGGAGACGCGGTACGGCCCTACCCTCACGATCCAGCCCATCACTTGGAACGTCCTCGGACTGGACCACAACAACGTTTCCACCGGTCCCGACATCTTCCTGGTCGGCGTTCGAGTGCGGAACACGGGCGACGCGGCGGCGACGAATCTCCAAGCGAATTTCGTGTGGGACAGCGCGAATTCCTATCTGAACTTGAGCGGGCCGACCGGCCTGACCCTCGATTCGCTCCCAGCCGGGGCCTCCCAGGATTTCTACTTCAATGTCGTCGTCACGCGAAACGCCGCAGCGTTCTTCACCGCGCGCCGATACCATATCACGGCTTCCGCGACCGGGGCGTCGGCGGTCAGCACTCCGACTCCCCGCGAGCTCTACGTCGAAAAGATCGTCTCCCAGAATCGAAATTCGATCGTGTCGATCGCCGGTCCTACCACCGTGACCGTGGGACAGACGTACACGTATGTTCTGAATTGCAAGACCGCAACGGGCGGATATCCCCAGTTGGTCCACTTCCTCAACTTTCCGAACGCCATCTTCCAAGTCCTGACTTCGTCGTCGACCTACACGGCGCCTTCGGGCGGAACCAACGACAAGATCTACGCCGATGCCGGCGGCTGGGACAACGACCCGAACAGCCCCACCTATCGCGAAGTCATCGGACCTGCGAACTACACCGGCGGCAAGGCCGGCGGAACGATCCAGACGACGTTCACCGTCCGGATCGTCGGGACAGGGAGTGCGACCCTCACGGCGCTCATCTACGATTACTCCGGGAGCAGCTATCACTACAACAGCGACTTCGGCGCCACCGTCCTCGCCGTGACCGCGTCGAAACCGACGGTGACGGTGACGGCTTCGACTCCCGACGCATCCGAGGCCGGTCCCATGAGCGGAGTCTTCACCGTTTCGAGAGTCGGCGACACGACCGCGGCGCTCCAAGTGGACTTTGCCATGAGCGGAACGGCCACGTCGGGGGCCGATTATGCCGACGTCGGAACGAGCGTGACGATCCCGGCCGGCTCGAGTTCGACGACGCTGACGTTGACTCCGTCGAACGACGCTCTGTCCGAGGGAAACGAAACCGCGGTCTTGACCCTGCTCTCTTCGAACAACTACGCGGTCGGCTCTCCCTCATCGGCCACCGTGACCATCGAGGACGACGAGCGCGTCGTCGAGTGGACCGCGGCGACCCAGACGGTGGGGGAGGGGACGATTTCCGCGACGGTCACCGTGACCTTGAGCGTGGTCCACACCCTCGATGTCACGGTACCCTTCACATTGAGCGGAACCGCCGCGCCGAACGCCGATTACACGGCTTCTCCCTCGAGCCCCCTTACGATCTCCGCGGGTACCACGACGGCGAGCCTTACCCTGACTCTCGTAAACGATGCGGCCGCGGAGTCGAGCGAGACCGTCGTCGTGACCATGGGTACCCCGACGAATGCGGATCCGGGAACCACCACCGTCCACACCGTTACGATCACGGACGACGACAACACTCCTCCGATCGCCGGAGCGGACAGCGTGACCGTCTCTGAGGACAGCGCCTCAAACGTGATCTCCGTCCTATCGAACGACAGCGATCCCGAGGGTGGAGCCCTCACGGTGATTTCCGTCACCTCTCCGAGTCATGGAACGACGAACCTGGTGGGGAACACGATCGAGTACACCCCGAACGCAGACTTCTCCGGTTCCGACTCCTTCTCCTACACGGTTTCGGATCCTCTGGGTGGAACGGCGATGGCGACGGTATCGGTCACCGTGACCGCCGTGAATGATCCCCCGGTCGCTTCTGCGGACAGCGCGACGGTGGAAAAAAACAGCGGTCCGAGTTTCGTCTCCGTCCTCGCAAACGATACGGACATCGACGGCGATCCTCTGGTCATCGCATCGGTGGGTCCGGCCTCTCATGGCATCGTGGTGATCGTGGGCGGCGGGAGCGGATTGACGTACCAACCGGCGTCGGGATACACGGGTGCCGACTCCTTTACGTACACGGCCTCCGATGGGAAGGGCGGCACCGCGTCGGCCACGGTCTCGGTCACCGTTCAACAGATTCCGGAGGTCGTGATCGAAATCGGGGGAGGCCCCGCGGGAATCCACGGCGCGGATCCCCTGACGACGCTTCCTGGTGGGACGGCGGGCGTACTCTATGTCGCGCTGCCGTTCGTCGCGGGCGGCAAGGGGCCCTTCGCTTGGAGCGTCACGCCGATCTCCGGGAACTTCCCATTCAATTTCGATACGTCCACGGGCGCCGTCACCGGTGCGCCGCCTGCCGGAGCCTATTCGTTCGTGGTTTCGGTGTCCGACTCTCAGACTCCCGCCGACAATGACGTCCGGGAATTCTCCGTCACCATTACTCCGGCGAACAATAACAACCCCGAGATCAATAGCCCCACGCCTCCCGACGGCATGCTCGGTATTGCGTATTCTCAATATGCTACGGCCACGGGCGGAACCGGTCCCTACACTTGGAGCGTCGCGGCAGGATCCCTCCCAACCGGTCTCGTTCTCAATCCCTACACCGGACAGATCGCCGGGACTCCGGTCGTGGGGGGCGTTTTCACGGCCGATCTCCAAGTCACGGATGCGAACGGACGTCTCGACTTGACGGCATCCGGACCCTACCCCACGGGTCAGGAATGGACGATCACGGTCAATGCCAATCCTGTGAACATCGACACTCCCTACCTCGCCGGCGGGAGTGTCGGGTCCGCGTACGATCAACCGGTAGAATCCACCGGTGGGTTGGGCCCGACCTTTGCCTGGAGCGTCTCGTCCGGGACACTCCCACCGGGTCTGTTGCTTTCGGGTACCGGTCCAACCGCCACCCTATCGGGCACTGCGACGACGGCCGGAGTGTTCAGCTTCGTCATCTCGATCGCCGATGACGGGCAATCGGGCGTCACCGACCTCCAACCCTTCACCGTCGTGATCGCGCCGGCTTCCTCTACTTCCGTGAGCATCGCCACGACGTCTATGTCGACGGGGACCGCCGGTTCTCCCTATTCGATGCGGCTCACCGCCGTCGGTGGGAGCGGCTCGTACACGTGGACGCTGACGGGCGGTTCCTTGCCGGCGGGTCTTTCGCTCGACCCTTCGACGGGGATGATCACCGGGGTGCCGGTCGAGGGCGGCACCTTTTCTCTCAGCTTCCAGGTTACGGATGCGCTCGGGGGAATGGATTCGCGGCTCTTCGTCCTCACGATCGCCGCACCTCCCTCGGTGGCAACGCCGAGTCCGCTCGCAGCCGGAGTGATCGGCGCTGGGTACTTCAAAGTCGTCTTGGGGATCGGAGGGGTGGCTCCGTACGGATGGGCGATCGTCGTACCTCCGGGACCAGGAGAAACCGGGCTTCCCACCGGACTGGCGGTTCACGCTCTATCCGGCGCCCTCAGCGGAATTCCAACCTCGGCCGCGGGCCCGTACGTGTTCACGGTTCGGCTGACCGATCGGAACGGGAGCGTCGCGACGCGCCAATACACGCTCGAGTTGATGTCGACTCCAACTGCGGCCGCACCGGTCGTCCTCACGAAGCACCTTTCCTCTGCCCAGGTGGGAGTGCCTTATTCGACAACCGTGCTGGCGGCCGGAGGGGATCCGCCTTACACGTGGTCCCTGATTCTGGGGATTCTCCCGGCATGGGCCTCCTTCGACGCCGCGAGCGGGACGATCTTCGGCACGCCGGATCTCCCGGGGACCGTCGACCTTCAATTCATGGTCACCGACCAACAGCCGGTTTCGGCCGCCTCTCTCGTCATGAAACTCGTCGTGACGGACGTGGTCGCCATTCTCACGACAGGGCTCCCGGAAGGGCGCAAGGGAGAGACCTACTCCAAGAACCTCGAAGCTGCCGGTGGGATTGGACCGTACCTCTGGGAGATCTTGCAAGGAAGCCTTCCGAGCGGACTTCTGCTCAACGCCTCTTCCGGGATCATCCAGGGACGTCCTACGACGACGGGGACCTATGATTTCCTTGTGCGAGTAACGGACGCGGAAGGACGGACGAGCGCGAAGACGATCGTCCTGACGGTCGTGGAGTCCTCCTCCGAAGGCGGAGACGGAAAGGACCTGGCGGGATACTGCCTCGTGACACCCCTTCGATTTCCTGCGGCTCCCCTCGGCGCCCTCCTGGGATTCGTCCTGGTCCTGCTGATTTCTCGCGTTCGCGGGAAGGGCGTTCGTGGCTAGCGCGGCACTCTTCCTGTTCGCGGTAGCTTCGGCGTCGGCACAGGATCCCGAACTGCTCGGGACTTCGCTGCCGACCTGCCTGCAGGAACCTACCGAGTCGAGGCCGTTCATCGATTTTCGACATTCGGAGGTGGAGCTTTTCTTCGGAGTCGCGGTCTACAGCTCGGACTTCGAGGCGGATCCGGGGCTCGCGCTCGGACTGCTGGGACGCGTGCCGATTCCCGGGATTCTGGAGAGACTCGGCGTCTACGCCGAGATCTTCGGATCGGGCATCCGACGAGATCTTCCCGACGAAGACCGCGGCACGGGGATCGACATGCTTCTGGGGGCGGGCCTCGACTACGGAATCTACGAAGGGGAGAGGTTCCTCGTGCGGGTCGGTCTCGGCTTGATGTACGGCTTCTTCCTCGACGTCCCCCAAACGGACGACGGACTGGCAGGTTCCGCGGGCGCGACCTTCGGGGTGCGCATCACGGAGAAACTCTGGATCACCGCGAGGGGCGAGTTCATCACGGCCATCGTGGACGTCGACGGGGACGAGCGGGATTGGACGGCGATAGTGGGGGTGGGGGCGAGGGTTCGATTCTGAGGGCCTGCCATGGTGTGCGAGTCCGCCATCCCGTAAGGGCGAACGAGATCAAGATTCCAGCGTCGTCGGCGACGAGGGCGCTCGATCTCGGCGCGGTGCGCGAGTCGGTGTACTTAATCTCGTAACGGCGTCCTTCCTTCCAAGCCGCCGCGTCCGCGGTGGGACGGCCATTCCCGTTCCGCCCCCTATGCAAGATCGAACAGAAGGATTTCCGATGCTTCCTGGGCGGTCAAAGAGAGGCCCGGCTCGCCCACGAGGGCGGCGCCATCTCCGGCACGAAGACAATTGTCGACCAACACGATCCGACCCTTCACCACATGAAGCCACGCGCTTCTGCCGGGGCGAAGCTCGTGGATCAGATGAGTCCCTGGATCGACGAGGGAAGAGTAGATCCGAACGTCCTGGTGTATGCGGAGTGAAGACTCGCTTCCGTTCGGGGAGGCGATGAGCCGGAGGAGGCCCTTTCGCTCCGCAACAAGAAAGCGCTTCTGCTCCTCGGTGGGCTTGAGATCCGCCCGATCAGGCGTAATGGAAATCTGGATAATCTGCGCGCAATCGACAAGCGACCCATTGATTTCACGGCGAGATGATCCGTGGCCGGCACTCGCACGCTGAAATTCTCCGGTCGCCAGACGGCCGAGTCTGCCGGATGAGTCGTGATGGACCAACGCACCCGCCAGAACATAGGTGACGTTCTCGACATCGTCGCGAAGGACGTGCGGCAGCAAGTCCATCCCTGGGCGGAGATTTTCCTCGTTGAGAGACGCCAGCGCGCGGAAACCACGTCGCAGAGGATCCCCAGTGTTCTCCGAGTCGAACGTCATCCACGTCTCCTGAGTTTCACTCAGGAGGTGGCGACGATCTTCCGACCTACGCAGAGTAATCATCGATTGCCACCCACGCTGCCTGCAGCGCTGACCACGCAAATCTCGTATCAAGGGTAGGGCGAGGGTCGTCCGGATCCGGCCGATGGCTCAGGATCGTCGTGGGTGCCGGAGGGTCCGCCGCATCGACCGAACCCTCGCACCCTTCGACGTTCAAGAGACCCGAGCAGATACCGAGCGAGCCGAGCTTGCTATCGAGCAGCAGGACTGAATTCTCCACGGCGCTCCCGTTTGACTTCGTCCAGACGCGCGTCCGCTGTGGCAATGAGCGCTTCGGGCGTCGTTCCGTCCTCTGGAGACGTCGCCACGCCCGCGCTCAGGGAGAGGTGCGTC
>Ga0114945_10001332_pt1 | contig 15407 bp, 18 predicted proteins | sample OV2TP3_FD_87194 | JGI IMG/M metagenome (GOLD analysis project Ga0114945, IMG submission 87194) | Hot spring microbial communities from Beatty, Nevada to study Microbial Dark Matter (Phase II) - OV2 TP3 | ecosystem: Environmental > Aquatic > Thermal springs > Hot (42-90C) | place: USA: Beatty... | reverse complement strand
GGCGACGACGAACGACGCCGCGCGGCGACGCCTTTCAGCCCAGCCCTTTCCCTCGCTGTCGCTCGGGATCTCTCGGCGAGGGATCCCGAGGCCTTCGCCGAGGGACGGGTTGCGGCGGCAGGCGGCCATCTGCCGCGTCGTTCCTCCTCGACGTAGCGCTCCTTCGGCTACGCCTTCGTCGTCACTCCTTGCATCTGGCCGCCTGGCGCTCGCAACGCGACCATGTCGGTATTTTGTTAGGTGCTCTAAAGAGTTTGAGCCATTTCACCACGTCACCCCATGCGTACATCACGGGTTGGTCCTGATCAGACAGGCCATTTTGGGCCGTTTGGAGGCAAGTTTGTGCCTGAGACGCTCATGGCGGCCCTCGAGGAGCTGGAGGACGCGTTCCGCCAGGCCCGACGGGATCCGTCGTTTCGCCGCGAGCTCGATGACTACCTCAGGCGCTACGCAGGACGGCCCACTCCGCTCTATCCTGCCAAACGGCTCAGCCAGGCTCTCGGGGGCATCAGGGTCTACCTCAAGCGGGAAGATTTGCTCCATACCGGAGCCCACAAGATCAATAACACCTTGGGCCAGGCCCTGCTCGCCATTCGGATGGGTAAGCGCCGCCTCATCGCCGAGACCGGGGCAGGGCAGCACGGGGTCGCCACCGCGACAGTCGCGGCACTCTTCGGCCTCACGTGCGAGGTATTCATGGGCGAGGAAGACATGAAGCGGCAGGCCCTGAATGTGTTTCGCATGGAGCTGCTCGGGGCGACGGTGACGCCGGTTTCAAGCGGCACCAAGACCCTGAAGGACGCCTGCAACGAGGCGATCCGGGACTGGGTCACGAACGTCCGCACCACGCATTACTGTTTGGGCTCGGTCGTCGGGCCTCATCCATATCCGATGCTCGTGCGGGAATTCCAAGCGGTCATCGGCCGAGAGACCCGTCGGCAGATCCTCGGGGCCGAAGGGAAACTGCCGGATTACCTCATCGCCTGTGTGGGTGGCGGCTCAAACGCGATCGGCCTGTTTCACCCATTTGTTCGCGATCGCCACGTGCGCTTCATCGGCGTGGAAGCCGGCGGCACCGGGCTTGTGCCCGGACATCACGCCGCGACCCTGGTGAAAGGCACGCCCGGCGTCCTCCACGGGGCACGGAGTCTCGTGTTACAGGATCGCCACGGACAGATCCTCAAGACCTTCTCAATCGCCCCTGGGCTCGATTATCCTGGCGTCGGACCCGAGCACGCCTATTACCAGCGCATCGGACGGGCCCGCTACGTGGCGGTCTCAGACAAGCAAGCGTTAGCCAGCTGCCGGCTGCTCACCCAGACCGAAGGGATCATCCCCGCCTTGGAACCCGCCCATGCGATCGCGTACCTGGCGCGGCTTGCGCCAAGGCTTCCCAAGCGAAGCCTCGTCGTCCTGTGCCTCTCGGGGCGCGGCGACAAGGATGTCGAAACAATTTCACAGCAACTTCGACTCGCGTCGGACAGCCGCAAAACTGCTGTGAAATTGTTGAAGGGGTTTTAGCGATGCCAATAACTTTTGCGAAGCAAAAGTTATGCGCCACGTTTGAGTGCCTGCGCCAAGGCCGCCGGAAAGCCCTCATCCCGTTTCTGATGGGTGGCGATCCTGACCTTGAAACCACGAGGGAGCTCATCCTCGCGGTCGCAGAGGCTGGGGCGGACCTCATTGAGGTGGGGATTCCATTCTCTGATCCGTTGGCAGACGGGCCGATCATCCAGCGGGCTTCCAGTCGTTCGCTCGAACGCGGCACGACGCCGAACGCGCTGTTGGAGACCGTGGCCAAGGTGTCCCGACGCATCAACGTGCCGGTTGTGCTCCTGTCATACTGGAACCCAATCCTCCAGTATGGAAACGGCCGCCTTAAGCGAATTGATCCGACGCGGTTTGTCCGCGATGCGAAGCGCTGCGGAGCCTGTGGCGTCATCGTCCCGGATTTGCCTCCGGAAGAAGGCCAGGCGTTCCGACGCATCGCGGAGCAGGCAGGGATCGCCACGGTGTTTCTCGCTGCACCAACGAGCCCTCCCCAGCGGTTGCGGCAGATTGCCCAGGCCTCATCCGGCTTTATCTACTATGTCTCGGTCACCGGGACCACCGGCGTGCGCGAGCGGCTGCCGCGCGAGTGGCTCCACGGGGTGCGCCAGTTGAAGCTCATCACGACCACACCGATCTGCGTCGGATTTGGGATCTCAACGCCGTCCCAGGCCGAGACGATCGCTCGCGTCGCCGATGGAGTCATTGTGGGCAGCGCGCTACTCCGTGCGATGGAACCCTACCTACGCCAGAAGCACCGGATGGTCCGTGAAGCGTTTGCGTTTGTCAACCGGTTCCGGAACGCGGTGTGACCCATGGCACGTCCAGCACGGGTGGCCTATGTCATCATGGCAGGAGGCAAAGGAGAACGGTTGTGGCCGCTGGTCCGGTCAGAGATCCCCAAGGTGTGCCTGCCTGCGCCGAGCACCGCGAGGCAGGCAGGCGTGTCCATCGACGGAACGCACACGCTCCTCGGAGCGACACTCAAGCGAATCCAGCCTCTCATGCGCAGGGGCGATGCGCTCCTCATTGTCACGACCGCCCCACAGGCTCAGGCCGTCCGAGCAGTGCTGCCAGCCCAAGTTCGGCGATCGCTCCTGGTTGAGCCAGAGGGGAAAAACACCGCTGCCTGCATCGCGCTGGCCGCTGCGACGCTTGCCCAGCGCGACCCCACGTCGGTGATGGCCGTCTTGCCAGCCGATCACTGGATCAGACAGGCTTCTGCGTTCCGAAAGAGCCTCCTCGCAGCCATCGAATGGGCGAGCACCGATGAGCGGATCGTGACGATCGGGGTGCGCCCGACGCGGATCCATCCAGGACTTGGCCATCTCTGTCCAGGATCGCTGCTGGGTATCCGACATGGATGCCGGGTGTTCCACCTGACTCGATTCGTCGAGAAGCCATCCCATCGCGTCGCACAACGGCTCCTCAGTCAGCGAAGGACCATGTGGAACGCGGGGATGTTCATCGGGCGGGTCACGACCTTCCTGGAACTCATGCAGCAGTGGCTGCCTCACCATGCCCGTCAGCTGATCCCCCTCGGACCTGTGGTGGGACGCTCGGCCTTTCAACGAACCGCCGCGTCAGCCTATCGGAGGCTTCGTGCGGTGTCGTTTGACGACGGCGTCATGGTGCATCTCCGGAACGGCTGCGTGGTCGAAGGCGACTTTACGTGGGAAGATCTGGGAAGCTGGGATAGTTGGGTCCGGATCAGGCGGATCGGAGCGCCGGCTCTTTCCATCGCCAGCCGCAATGTCCATGTCGTGAGTCCTGATGGCCATCTGGTCGCCGCGGTGGGGCTTCGGGATCTGGTCGTCGTGCACACCCCGGATGCGACCCTCGTCTGCCGCACTCAAGACGCGCAGGCTGTCCGAACCGTGGTCGCCCGGTTGGCGCACGACCGGAGCCTCTCTCGATACCTGTGACGCGCCTCCTCGGACTCGACATCGGCACGCACCGCATTGGGGTGGCCGTCAGCGACGCGCTGGGAATCACCGCGCAGCGGCTGACCGTGATTGAACGGCACGATCTGGCTACCGATGTCAGCGCGATCGTGGCGGTGATGAACCAGCATGCAGTCAAGGGGATCGTCGTTGGCCTTCCGCTCACGATGCAGGGACGGGTCGGTGAGCAGGCCAAACTGGTCATGGCGTTTGTCGAGCAGCTGCGAACGCACCTGGACTGTCCGGTCCACATGGTGGATGAACGGCTTACCACGGTGCAAGGCGAGCGGGCCCTCGTGACCATGGACACCTCACGACGCAAGCGCAAACGCCTCATCGACCAGGTGGCCGCTCAGCTGATTCTCCAGACATATCTCGATGCTAAACGGTAAATTACCCTATCAATTCGCCACGCTCCCCAACGGCTTGAAGGTCGTCCTGCGGCCCATGGACCAGGTCGAATCCGTCTCGGTGGGACTGTGGGTGCGGGCTGGAGGCCGCTACGAACGGCTTGAGGTCTCAGGGATCTCACACTTCTTAGAGCATCTCTTGTTCAAGGGAAGCCGCACCAGAAGCTGTGAGCAGCTCAAGCAAGCCATCGAGGGGATTGGAGGCAGCCTCAATGGGTTTACCGCCGAGGAGTTTACCTGCTATCTCGCGAAAGTCCCAGCCAAGTATCTGAGGAGGGCCGTCACGGTCCTGTCTGATATGGTGCTTCATCCTGCCCTGAAGGCCAAGGACGTCGAGAAGGAACGTGAGGTCATCCTCGAAGAGATCCGAATGTACGAGGACACCCCGGCCCAATACGTCCATGAGGTGTTCAACCAGCTGTTGTGGCCCAATCACCCGTTGGGGAGTCTCCTCTCCGGATCGGTTGCGACGGTGCGACGGATCAGCCGTCCAGTCCTCGTCGAGCATTGGAAACGGCTCTACCATCCCCGGAACATGTTGGTCTCGTGTGCCGGCGCCATGGATCCGACGCGGGTGATCGCCAGCCTGCGCAAGGCGTTTGCGCGGGCGCCGCAGGGATCTGTGAGACGGTTTAGCCCGGCTCCGCGATCGCCCCGAGGCCCGCAGGTACGCCTGTTGCGCAAGGCGACCGAACAAACGCATCTCTGTCTTGGCACGCCAGCCATGCCCCGGACCCATCCGTACCGGTTTGCGCTGGAACTGCTGCACGTCGTGCTCGGGGCCAACATGTCCTCACGACTGTTCCATGAGGTCCGCGAGAAACGTGGCCTGGTCTACGAGATCGGGACGCACATCAAGCGTTACAAGGATGCCGGGGCGTTTGTGATCTATGCGGGCTGCGACGCCGGCAAGCTCGCCACGACCTTGCGGACCATCGTCGGGGAGCTTTCCCAGATCAAGCGGGAGCCGATCCGGCCTCGGGAGCTGCGCCGGGCCAAGGACTTTTATAGCGGCCAGCTCCTCATGGGGTTGGAAGACACCATGGAGCACATGCTCTGGATGGGCGAACAAGCCATCACGGTTGGCCGGGTCGCCCGACCCCACCAGATCGTCGCAGACATGGAACGAGTCTCGGTCCAGCAAGTGCAGCGGGTCGCTCATGCGCTCTTCACGGCACGCCGCCTCCATCTGGCAGCGGTCGGCCCGGTCTCTGAGCGGCAGACAGCGACCTTGCGAGACCTCTGCGATCCCTAAAAATTTTGCTGTGCAAAATTTTTAGACGGGTGTAACGACCAGTTAATAAATTTTCCGAAGGAAAATTTATGCGGCGACTGATTATTGCCCCGAGCGTCTTGGCGTGTGACTTTGGCCGGCTCATCGAAGAGGTCAAGGCAGTTGAGCAAGCCGGCGCAGACTGGCTTCACCTTGACGTGATGGACGGCCACTTTGTCCCGAACATCAGCTTTGGACCCGTCATCGTCAAGGCGATTCGTGGCGCCACGCGACTGCCGCTCGATGTCCAGCTCATGATCGAGCATCCCGAACGGTTACTGGAGGCCTTCCTCGAAGCTGGCGCTGACCATGTCATCGTCCATGTGGAAGCTGAGGGCCTGAAGGAGCCTGGCACCATGCGGAAACTCCTGCGCGACCTTAAGGCACGGAAGATCCGGGCTGGGCTCTCGGTCAAACCGAGGACGCCGGCAGAGGCGCTCGAGCCCTATCTCGGAGAACTCGACCAGGTCTTGGTCATGACCGTGGAACCGGGATTCGGAGGCCAGCCGTTCATGCCAGACATGGTCGAGAAGATCCGTGCATTGCGGGAACGGTTTTCAGGCGACATCGGTGTGGATGGCGGGATCAATGCCAAGACCGCCAAGCTCGCCTGCCAGGCAGGAGCCAATGTCCTTGTCGCAGGGACGTCTATCTTTCGCCACCGGGATTACCGCGCGGCGATTCGCACGCTGCGAGCAGCAGAGGTTGGAGCGTCTTCGCGAGCTTAACGAGGTGAGCGAGCGACATGGGAATTCACTTCGGGACTGAGGGCTGGCGCGCGATCATGGCCGAGGAGTTCACCATGGCAAACGTCTGCAAGGTCACGCAGGCGATCGCCGAACATTTTCTTGCAACACGTCCCAGATCCACCCGAGCCCCGACGATGGCTGTGGGACACGACACCCGGTTTCTCTCTGACTATTTCGCCCGGGCCGTCTGCGAGGTCCTTGCGGCTAACGGGATCAGAAGCTACCTGACAGACCGGCCAGTGCCGACCTGCGCAATCAGCCGCTACATCGTCACGCATCGCCTCACCGGCGGAATCATGATTACCGCAAGCCACAACCCTCCGGTCTATAACGGCATCAAGGTCAAGGAAGGCTTCGGAGGCTCGGCAACGCCTGAGACGGTCGCCTCGATTGAGCAGCGGATCGGACAGCACGCGATCAAGCGCAGGTCGTTTGCGCGCGCAGCCCAGCACGGGTTCATCCACCAGGCTGATTTGCTACCAGCCTTTGTCGCAGGGCTTCGCGCCTGCGTGGATCTGGCGGCGATCCGTCGAAGCCGCTTCAAGATCCTCGTCGATCCGATGCATGGGACGGCCAATGGCCTCATTGAACAGCTGCTACGAGGCGGCCGCTGCCGAGTCGCCACGCTTCATGCGAACCCGGATCCCCTGTTCGGAGGCCATGCCCCTGAGCCGATCCCGATCCACTTGGGCGAGCTCATCCGTACGGTGAAGCGCGACCGGTGGGATATCGGTCTGGCCACCGACGGGGACGCCGACCGCATCGGCGTCATCGCCCCGGACGGGACATTCCTCAACCCTGGTCAGATCCTGTGCCTCCTTTTGGAGCATCTGATCGCCTCGCGACGGTGGCGAGGCGCTGTGGTCAAGACGGTCTCCAACACCTCGATGATCGACCGGCTCGCCCAGGGATTGGGCTTACGGCTCCTCGAAGTGCCGGTCGGCTTCAAACACATCGCCAAGCTCATGCTGGAAGACGAAGTGCTCATTGGGGGCGAGGAGTCCGGGGGGATTGGGATTCGGGGGTACCTGCCTGAACGAGACGGCATCCTCATCGGGCTGTTGGTGCTCGAGGCGATGGCGATGCAGGGCCGCGGGGTCCTTTCGATCCTCCGTCGGCTCGAACAGCGCTTTGGCCGGTGGTTCTATGCCCGTCGAGACCTCACAGTGGCGCAAGCTCAGGTCACCAATCTGTTCGAACGGCTCAGGCAGCATCCCCCAACACGCCTCGCAGGGATTCCGGTCGTTGAGGTCAAGACGCTCGACGGAATCAAGCTGGTCGGCCGCGACGAGAGCTGGCTGTTATTCCGGAGATCAGGAACCGAACCGATCGTCCGGGTCTACGCGGAAAGCCCGGTCGCGCGTCGCCTCAACCGCCTCCTCGACTTCGGGGTCCGGCTCATCAAGGCCGTCAAGATCGATTGACGATTGTCAATTGTCGATTATCGAAAATCGACAATCCTCATGGATCAATCACTTCTGCGCAATTTCTGCATCATCGCCCACATCGACCACGGTAAATCGACGTTGGCGGATCGATTGCTGCAGGTGACGGGGGCCGTGGACGCGAGGGAGTTCCGGGATCAGCTGCTCGATGACATGGAACTCGAGCGGGAACGGGGCATCACGATCAAGGCCTCCTATGTCCGACTGCGCTATCAGGCGTCCGACCAGCGAGAGTATGTCCTGGAGCTCATCGACACCCCGGGCCACGTGGACTTCTCCTTCGAAGTCGCGAAGAGCCTCCAGGCCTGCGAGGGAACCCTGCTGGTCGTCGACGCGGCCCAGGGCGTCGAGGCCCAAACCGTGGCCAACTACCTGCTCGCCAAGGAGCAGGGCCTGGTCTTCCTGCCCGTCATTAACAAGATTGATCTCTCCAACGCGCAGGTCGACCGCGTGACGCACGAGATCCAGCAGCTGTTCCAGAATCCGACCATCCCCGTCAGCCAGGTGAGCGCAAAGGCAGGCCTCGGCATTGAGGCCTTGCTTGAACGGGTCGTCCAGGAGATCCCGCCCCCGAAGGGGGATCTGCGAAAACCGCTTGCCGCGCTGATCTTCGATTCGACGTACGACGTCTACAAGGGCGTGGTGCTCTTCGTGCGGATCATGGACGGGCTGATCCGTCGCGGGATGGGCATCACGTTGGTGGGACGCCAGGCGCGTTTTGAGGTCCAGGAACTCGGGATCCTCACCCCAAGACCCGTGCAGGTCGAGGAGCTCTCGGCAGGGGAGGTGGGGTATCTGACGGCCAACATCCGCCATCCCCAGGACGTCCTGGCTGGTGACACGATCACGGAAAGCGCCCGTCCTGTCGCCGTGCCACTGCCCGGGTTCAAGCAGATCAAACCGATGGTCTTTGCCGGCGTCTATCCAGCCAACGCCCAGGAGCTGGGACTCTTGAGAACGGCGATGGAGAAGTTCTCGCTCAACGACGCGGCGTTTCGGTTTGAGCCTGAGCAGTCTGAGGCGCTCGGCCAGGGGTTCCGGTGCGGGTTTTTGGGCCTGCTCCACATGGAGATCGTCCAGGAACGGCTCGAGCGCGAGTTCGGGGTGACACTCGTCCTCACCACCCCGAGCGTCGTCTACCAGGTCAAGCGACGGGACGGAGTGATCCTGGAGATCGACAGCCCGGCAAAGCTCCCGCCGCCCCAGACGATCGCCGAGATCCTGGAGCCCCATGTACTGGCGGTGATCCTCATGCCTGCCGAGTGCCTGGGCGCGTTGATGGAGCTCGTGAAGCAGAAACACGGGACACACCGCTCGACAGAGTTCTTGAGCGAGCAGCGGGTGAAGCTCCTCGTGGAGCTTCCCTTAAGCGAGATCCTGGTCGATTTCTATGACCGGCTCAAATCGCTCACCCGGGGTTATGGGTCGTTCGATTACGAGCTGGTAGGCTTCAGGCCACGCCCACTCGTGCGGTTGGATATCCTCATTAACGGCAAGGTCTGTGAGCCACTCTCGTCGATCATCGCGAAGGACCACGCGTATGAGAAGGGTCGCGTGCTCGCGGAGCGGCTGAAAGCCCTCATCCCCAGGCAGCTGTTTGAAGTCACGATCCAGGCCGCGGTGGGCCACCACGTGATCGCCCGCGAACGGGTGAGGGCCCTCGCGAAGCACGTGACCGGAAAATGCTACGGTGGGGACATCACCCGCAAGCGAAAGCTGTGGGAGCGGCAGAAGGAAGGGAAAAAACGGATGAAGCAGTTTGGGCAGGTCGAGATCCCGCAAGAAGCGTTTCTCGCCGTGCTGAAAATCTAGAAGATGATTCCACAGATTTAAAAGGGATTACACACGTCATGACTAAGCAGGTGGCACGGACCAAGCCGAGCTGGCGAGAAAACCTCGAATCGATCCTCTGGGCGGTCGCGCTGGCCGTCGTGATTCGGACGTTTATCGTCGCGCCGTTCAAGATCCCGTCAGGCTCGATGCGGCCCACATTGATCGAAGGGGACCGGATCCTCGTCAACAAGTTCCTCTACCGGTTCCGGGAGCCCCGGCAGGGCGAGGTCATCGTCTTCCGGTTTCCTGAAAATCCCAGGTGGCCGTTCATCAAGCGGCTCGTGGCGGTCGAGGATGATCGGGTCGAGATCCGAAACGGCCAGCTCCTGGTGAACAGCAAGCCCCCAGCGCTCACGATCCTCCAGCAGACCTACTACTACAACCAGGGCCAGTTCGGCCAAGAGGAACGCGTCACCGAGGTCCCGCAAGGGATGTACTACGTCCTTGGGGATAACTCGGCCTCCTCCCATGACAGCCGCTTCTGGGGCTTTGTCCCGAAGCGGTTCCTCATCGGCAAAGCGATCTGCATCTTCTGGCCTCCAAACCGGATTCGTGTCTTGCGCTAAATGTCGCGCCATGCTACACTAGAAGTGTTCATCTGCGACGACCAGGAACTGGAACATAAGGAGGTGACACGATGTCCAAGGGAATGCTCGTCGTGACTGCAGTCTGTGCACTGGCGCTGATCGGCTGTGAGGGGATGCAAACGGCTGCGCAATCGAAGACAGTTCAGGGTGCGGCACTCGGAGGCTTGCTCGGGGCCGGAACCGGGGCGATCATCGGGGAACAGACGGGGAAAGCCGGGGCCGGCACGGCCATCGGGGCTGGCCTTGGAGCCCTCGGTGGAGGGCTGGTCGGCTCGGCATTAGAAGCCCAGGAGAAGAAATACCAGCAACAGCAGATGCCGCCTGCCACGGGTCAGACGAAGTTCTGTCCCGTCGGCGGAGAAGTCTACGCCGAGAACATCAAGTACTGCCCGAACCATGGGGTTGAGCTTCGCTACAAGGAGCAGTAAGATTACAGTGATTGCTACGTTCACATCACTGTAATCCCTTATGAGCCTGGCCGACAAGATCTCATTGGTGCGGATCTTGTTGGCGCCCCTCGTGGTCGCCTCGCTGGTGTATTACGATCCCACCCGAGACGGATTGCGGTATCTCGCCTTAGGATTGTTCCTCATCGGGGTGGTCTCCGACGCCCTCGATGGGTTCATCGCCCGATCGACCCGTCAGCAGTCGCCGCTTGGGACCCTGCTCGATCCGATTGCCGATAAGCTCCTGATCTTGAGCGCGTTGATCAGTCTCTCGACCATCCGAGCTCTGCCAGAGTGGATGCGGATCCCAGCGTGGTTCAACCTCATCGTGATCAGCCGTGATGCGATGTTGGTCGCAGGCACCGTCCTGCTCTTCGCACTCACCGGCAAGCTCACCGTGAAACCGAGCCCCCTCGGAAAGTTGACGATTGTCGCACAGATGCTCGTCGTGCTCACCGTGCTGCTGAGACTTCCCATCAAGACCGAGCTGTTGATCATCGCGGCTTGCCTGACCATGCTCTCCGGGATTGGCTATATCCGGATGGGCGTTCGCTTGCTGGGCTAGATACTGAATTGTCGATAATCCCAAATTTTTGCAGATGACATTCGCCCTCGCCCTCATCGTGTGCTATCTGCTCGGGGCCGTCCCCACCGCCTACCTGCTGGTCAAGTGGGCCAAGGGCGTGGACATCCGCACCATGGGAAGCGGCAACGTCGGCGCCACCAACGCCCTGCGGACCGTGGGGCTGTGGGCAGGTCTCGTTGTCCTGGCCATCGATGTGCTCAAAGGGCTGATCGCCGCATCCCTGATCCCTCGCTGGCTGCTCGGCTCCACGGCGCTCGGTGTCCCCCTGCTCTGTGGGTTCGCCGCAGTCTTGGGGCATGACTTTCCGTGTTTCTTACGATTTCGGGGCGGGAAAGGGGTGGCCACCACCATCGGGGTGCTCGTGGGCAGCATGCCGCTCGTCGCGGGAATCGTGATGGGGATCTGGCTTGTGGTGTTTGGAGCCTTTCGCTATGTCTCGCTGGGCTCAATCGCCGGGGCGGTTGCGATCCCGATCAGCCAGCTTGCGCTGCACCAACCGCTGCATGAAGTCCTGATTGGGTCGTGTTTAGCGATCCTCATTCTCGTGCGTCACCGAGCAAACGTCAGGCGTCTGCTCAGTGGGGTGGAACACCGTGCCTGGTCTTAGGAAAAGCGATTGACCCTTGACATGAGTTGGCGCGCAGCGCCGTCCCATGCGGGACGCGATTCGCTGATGGCGAATCGCTCACTCATGTCAAGGGTTGACGATCCTGGTTGAGTCTTGTACAATGCCTCGGTGATCTCCGATGGTCGATGAGCAACTGGAACTGTTTGAGTTGACGCACAAGACCAAGCCGAGCACGCGAAACGTCGGCTCGCTCGAGCGCGTCCAGCTTCGCCCGGATCAGGCGGTCCTGCTCACGATGGTGGGCCTGATCGGTGTGGCGGTCGTCTTTGCGCTTGGGATTGAACGCGGCAAGCAGTTCGTCCGGTCCGAACGGCTGTTGGAGATCCCCAAGGCCACACCATCCGGTGTGACGTCAGGTTCCCAGACGCCAAGCCCTCGAGCCGAGACACCATCGGCCACACCGCAAGACGCTCCGACGAGTCCCTCGGATCGAAAAGCCGCTCCTCAGCAAACGCCCAAGGGACCGTCGAAAACCGTCGCCAGCCGCTTGCGGTTCGCCATCCAGGTCGTGAGCTACAGCCAGCCCAAGCTCGCCCAGCAGGAATTGCAGCGGCTTAAAGCACGTGGCGAGCCCGCCTTCCTCATGATGAAACAGGGTCGAGCGGTGCTCTTCGTCGGCCCATTTCCGACGAAGGCAAACGCGAGCGCAAGACTGTCGAGCCTGAAGCGGCGCTATCAGGATTGCTTTGTCCGGAGCCTGTAGCGATGTCGCTCCATCCCTCGCTTCGCCAAGCCGGAGGAAAAGGTGGCGCCTATCGGAACGTCCTCAAACGGTATGAGCGGCTCCGCCATCTCATGAGTCGAGGCCTCTGGACTGAAGGCCGATCGATCTTTGGACTGCCCAAGATCAAGCAGGAGAAGGTCAAAGTGAAAAAAGCGGCGGCGAAAGAAGCCGCAGCGGCTGAACAACCTGCTGGGACCACACCCGAAACAGCCTCTCCTCAGGCGTCCTAACCTCCCTCGGCTCCGTGCATGGACCCCGCCCCTTTGGGCTCTGACGGAACGAATTGACGAGGGCGAATCGTCATCAGTAAGGCGACCCGCCATGAGCACATCACATCGACTCGGCCAAAGGGGCGGGGTGGAGCAGACCCGCACGTTCCCTCGAGCCGTGTCGGTTCGACAGATGCAACAGATCGATCGCGCAGCCATCGAGACGATCGGCATCCCCCGCCTCCTCCTCATGGACCACGCCGCACTTGCCGTCGCCAGGACAGTTCGACGGATCGTCCCTGAAAACGGGAAGGCGATCCTGGCCTGTTGCGGAACAGGCTACAACGGGGGAGATGGGCTGTGTGCGGCGTGGCACCTTGCCCAGTGGGGGTATCAGCCGTCCGTGGTCCTCGTGGGCCTCAGGAGCCAGCTCAAAGAGGAACCGGCTGTCTATGCGCGGATCCTGCGGGCGCTCCAGATCCCCCTGATCGAGCTGATGTCACCGGATGGGCTTAGTTCCATTCAGGAGTGGCTTGCGCGAAGTGCCCTCATCATCGACGCGTTACTGGGCATTGGTCTGCAAGGACCGGTGCGGCCCCTCTACGCCAGCCTCATTGCCCTCATCAATCAAGCCACAAAACCGGTCGTCTCGGTCGATGTGCCCTCCGGGCTTGATGCGGACACAGGCCTGCTCCAAGGCGCGGCGGTCAACGCGACGGTGACGGTCACCTTTGGCCTTCCCAAGCAGGGCCTATTCCTGGGCCAAGGGCCTGCACATGTCGGGGAACTGGTCGTGGACGACATCGGCATTCCCGAAGTGTTGCTTCGCAAAACTTCGTAGAGGGTGAGCTCACCCTCTCAGAAATTTTCCGAAGGAAAATTTCTGATGACGGTTATTCGAGTCCCGTTAGGGAAGCGATCGTACTCGATCTATATTGCGAATTCCTACGAGCGGCTGCCCGTGCTGCTGAAGCCGCTTGGGCTTTCGCCGTGGGGCTGGGTGATTTCCCATCGCTCGCTCCTTCGTCGGTTTGGTCACGAGCTGCTTGATCCGCTACGACGGGCGGGGTTCCACGTCGAGACGATCACGGTGCCTGAGTCTGAGCAGGCCAAATCCTCTGCGATGGCCGAGCGGGTGATGCGCCAGCTTGCCCGCCGGGCGGTGATGCGCGTGCCAGTCTTGCTCGCGTTCGGCGGGGGGGTGATCGGCGACCTCACCGGATTCGTCGCGGCGGTGTTTCGACGGGGCATCCCGTATGTCCAGCTGCCGACCACGCTGCTTGCCCAGGTGGATTCGGCGATCGGGGGTAAGGTCGGCGTGGACCTCTCGTTCGCCAAGAACCTGATCGGGGCCTTCTACCAGCCAGGGCTGGTCTTCAATCACGTGGGGCTGCTGACGGCCCTGCCGGTGCGGCAGCGTCGATCAGGCCTGGCCGAGATCATCAAATATGCGGTCATCGCCGATCCGACGTTGTTTGGCTTCATCGAGGAACACCGGGATGCCTGCATCAGCCTTGAGCCCCGGGTGGTCCGGGTGCTCGTTGAGCGATGCTGCCGCATCAAGGCCCGGGTGGTCGTCCAAGATGAACGGGAAACCACAGGAATCAGAACCCAGTTGAACTTTGGCCATACCCTGGGACATGCGCTGGAGGCCGCCACAGGCTTCAGGCGATTCACCCACGGCGAAGCCATCGCGATCGGGATGGCCTGCGCCTCGAAGCTGAGCATGGCCCTCGGGCTCATGCCGCGCACCGACTACAGCAGGTTGATCCGACTCCTGCGTGAGGTAGGACTGCCGACGCAGACGAACGGCGTGGGCCTGTCTGCGATCAGACAGGCCCTGGTGTACGACAAGAAGTTCATCCACGGCCGGGTTCGCTGGGTCTTGCCGACCCGGATCGGTCAGGTCGTGGTGAGCGAATCGGTCCCGTCGTCAGTGATGTGGCGGGTGATCCGCCAACATGTGCAAGCTGCGGGATCCAACAAGGGAGGTGGCGATGCCTGAGCCCACAATGCAGGAGATTGGTCGGATCACGGTGTTCTTCGCCCATCCATCCGCCGCGGTGGTTGAGCTGACCGCCCCGCTGCGGGTCGGGGAGACGATCTATATCAAGGGCCACACGACCGATTTCCAGCAGGCCGTCGAGTCGATGCAGGTCGACCGCCAAGCGGTCCAGGAAGCCCACGCAGGCCAATCGGTGGGGATCAAGGTCACAGAGCGCTGCCGGAAGCACGACGTGGTCTACAAGCTCGTCGGCTAATTGGGATTACACAGATGACAACGTGATTTCGCAGATTCAACACGTCAATCTGCGGAATCGTTTTTCAAATCTGTGGAATCAGTTTTTAGCGGGTCGTGCGCAGCACCAGCTCCTGATCCAGCCAGCGCAGCCTGACCGTGTCCTTCTTGACCTCGAGGAGCGTCGCCCCCTCAACGGTTTCTCCCAGCCGCACGAGGCGCCCGTTGATGATGACGAAGGGCTCACCGATCCCTTCCACAATGCCGTTCAGTTCAAGCTCAGGCTGCATCGGCACTGGGGCGACCCGGTGGCGTGCTGCGGGTTTTTGGGGAACCACCACAACCTCCTCGGGGGGAACCGTGACGGCAGGGGCGGGAGGAACCGGCACGGCTGACGTCGGAGAGCTCTCCAGCGTGATGCTAGCTGGCTCGTGGGTCGAGCCGCGTGTTCCGCGAGCAGGGGTGGAGGAAGAGTCTGTCGTCGCGCGGTGAGGCTTCGCAGGAGCAGGAGGAGCCGCGGGAATCTGACTCAGCGTCGGAGCGGTCGCGACCATGAGACGGGGAATCCAGAGAATTCCTGCGATCAGCCCGGTTGCGAAGATCCCGATGCCAGCGCCGGTCAGGGCGAACCGAATCCAGACATGGGTCCGAGAGGGCTCCGCCGCGCTGCTCGGGGGCGTGGTGGGAGAGGGCGGCTGGACAGGCAGCCGCTTCGGCTCCTGCGGTCGACGCTCGCCTTGAGCCCGTCGTAACGCTTCCTCAATCAGACTCATTTAGGAAATGATTC
>Ga0114945_10001331_pt1 | contig 15411 bp, 19 predicted proteins | sample OV2TP3_FD_87194 | JGI IMG/M metagenome (GOLD analysis project Ga0114945, IMG submission 87194) | Hot spring microbial communities from Beatty, Nevada to study Microbial Dark Matter (Phase II) - OV2 TP3 | ecosystem: Environmental > Aquatic > Thermal springs > Hot (42-90C) | place: USA: Beatty... | reverse complement strand
CGTGGAGCATCGTAGCAAGGGATCGTGACATCCCAGGTCCCATCCGAAACATTTTCTTTTGTGCGGAGATTCTTTTGGCTGTGCCAGCACTTTGGCGCTCCCTCCATCTGTGAGGCAAGCTCAACCGTGTGACATCCGAGGTCACTCCTGGTTTAGAATCTTTTTGGCTTCTGTCTTAACCGCTGTCAGAAGAGATGCAGGCTTGATGACTTGCACACCGCTGCCGAAGCTCAGGACCCAGCCGACCAACTCACGCGTGTCCGCGACCGTCAGGGTCATGCGAAGCCGCCCTCCTTTGAGCAGCATGAGCTTCTGGCTCGGGTGCCAGAGTCGGTCTTTCACCCAGGCGGCTGTCGCTTTGTCGAACTCCAGCTCCACCTCGATCCGCTTCCCGCGCATGACCACGAGCGCGTCTTCCACATAGGCGTCCAGATCGAAATGCAGCGGCATCTGATAAGGGTGGTCTGTCGCTGTGAGGGACTTGATGCGCTCCACGGCGAACATGCGGACGTCCTTCCGCCAGTGGCAATACCCGATCAGGTACAGGGCCCCGTCCACGTACCGGAGGCAATAGGGGTCCACCTCTCGGCGTCTGGTTTCGTTCCGCGACGCCGAGTAGTAGCGCATCTGCACGGTCCGTTTCTGCGTGGAGGCTCGCGTGAGCACGTCAATGGTGGCCCGGTGCTGCCTGTAGCTCTTATGCGGGCCTAGGCCTACGGAGAAGGCGCTCTGAAGTTGGTGAACGAAGGTCATCGCTTGCGGCGGAATGCGGGCGGATACCTTGGCGAGGGCTGAATTCAGGGCGCTCTGCACCTCGGTTCCCTGCAACGGCGTCAGCAGGTGCCGGCTGAAGGCCAGGGCCATCAGCTCGGTCGGGGCGAAGGCCAGCGCCGGGACGTTCCGAAATTCCTCCATTAAGCGCCACTGGACGCGGCCGTCTACGCGCTCGGTTATGAGAGGAAACTGGACCGTCAGGGCTTCCAGATCCCGGCGGATGGTGCGCGCATGCCGGGCATACTCGGACGGGAGCCTTTCTTGTAACTGCTCAAGCGTGAGGCCGCACCGGGAAGTCTGAAGATGCTGGAGCAGGTGCCACTGACGGATCACCTGGTCGTTGCGTGGCATGGGCGGCCCCAGAAAGGGTTGGGGCAAGGATACCGGTTTGTCCTTACCGTGACAAGCCGTGGGTTCAACGATTCGTGCCGGCGCTCACTTCGCAAGGCAAGCAAGCCGGAATCCATGACAGCCGAGGTCGTTCGCTCAGGGAGCCTAGCGTTCCTCCAGCGCATGGAGAATCTTTTCACGCGTGTTATGGTCAAACTCCTGGCCGTAGAACCGGAGGAACAGCGCCCGGCGGAGTTCAACTGGCGTGGCGTGCGGGGTTGCGGCCAGCACCGAGGCGCGAACCACCATTTGAGCGAACTGATGCATCGAGCAGCCCATCTTCAGGCGTTCCTCACCGGACCGCGCCAGTACCATCTCCCGAAACAGCCGTTCGATCTCCGGCGACGTGTCTCTCATCCACTCACCTCTCGATACAGCGATGCAAGGCTCAGCCGATCAGCCCATCGCGCGAGATAATCCTTATCGAGGTCTCGAACCGCAGCCAGCAGGTTGCGCACGTCATTGAGCTGAACCTCGGACCGGCTGTCCTTGGCCCAGATCAACTTTGACAGGATGAGGTCTTCGGGGGCGACGATGAAAACCGAATGGCCCTCTATTGACACCTGCCTCCGTCTGGCAAATTCCTCACGCCTGTACTCGCTGTCTTTTCGGACGACTAGGTCTACCTTGACCACATATGCGCGGTGGATCATGTTAAACAGCGCCTTCTCCGTGACCGCCCTTTGCATCATCTCCCGATCGATATAGAACCCATCTTGAAACAGACCGACCACTCGATCCACATCCTGCTCGGACAATTCCGCCACGATATCAATATCCCGCGTCATGCGCGGAGCGGCATAGTAGTTCAAGGCCATGGACCCCGTGACCATGTACGGGATGCCGGCTCCAGCCAGCCGCCCTGTCACTGCCTTGAGAACCTCCAGTTCTTCACTCATTCGGTACGTCCAGCACGAGGTTCATCCCGACTTACCGATCTATGTGACCCGATTATTGACGGATGGGCGGGCCCAGAAAGAGTGGGGCAAGGATACCGGTTTGTCTTTCAAGTGACAAGCTGTGGCTGATGGGTTACTGTAAGAGAATATGAAATACAAACGCATCATCGCTACGGCCTATGGCAGGCCGGAGGTGTTGCGGCTGGTGGAAGACGAGATGCCGGAGCCGCGGGCAGGGGAGGGACGGGTCAAGGTGCTGGCGGCGGGGGTGGCGTTTGCCGACATCCTGTTTCGGCGGGGCCTTCTGCGCGGCGTCCAGTCGTTGCCCTTCACGCCGGGCTTTGACGTCGTCGGGGTGGTGGAGCAGGTCGGGGAGGGAGTCTCGTCGGTGAAAGTCGGTGACACCGCGGCGGCGCTGACGGAAACCGGGGGCTACGCGCAGGTCATCGTGCTGCCGGAGCGGGAACTTGTGCCGGTTCCCTCGTCGCTCGATCCGGCCGAGGCGGTCTGCCTCGTGTTGAATTACACCACGGCGTCGCAATTACTGCATCGGGTGGGACGGGCCCTGCCTGGTCTGCGGTTGCTCGTGCATGGCGCCGCCGGGGGCGTCGGGACGGCCGCCCTGCAGCTCGGCGCCTTATCGCGGCTGGAGATGTACGGAACCGCCTCCAGCCCGAAACACCAGTTGGTTCGGGAGTTGGGCGCGGTGCCGATTGATTATAAAACTGAAGATATGATGGCGCGGATTCAGGCGCTGACGGGGACGGGAGTCGATCTTGTCCTGGACCCGGTCGGCGGCGCAAATTTCTGGCGGTCGTATCGGACGCTTCGCCGCGGTGGCCGATTGATCGGCTATGGTCTCTCCTCGGCCTTGCGTCATGGCCGGCTGAGCCGGCCGGCGATCGTCTCCAGTCTGGCCAGATTCGCGGCCTTAAAACTGATCCCGGATGGGCGATCAGCCTCGTGGTACAGCGTTACCGCCATGAAGCGCCGCCGCCCGGAGTGGTTCCGAGAAGACCTGATGACGCTCTGTAAATTCCTCTCCGAACAGAAGCTCCGGCCGATCGTTGCGCAGCGTCTGCCCCTGGCCGAAGCCGCCCGCGCCCATGAGCTCCTCGAGCAGGCAGAGGTGTGCGGGAAACTGGTTCTGCTGCCGCAGGCCTCTTAAGGACCGCATGTCGCCGGGCGGGAGAGAGATTTAGAAGACGGAGAACTTGAAGTACTTGGTTGGATGCTTTTTGACGTCGGCGATGAGTTGTTCGACTTCCGCGAGGAGCTTGTCGGCGCGGGCATAGAGATCATCCCGCGTCACCAGCTTGCCCATCGTCCCTTCGCCGCTCTCCACCCGGTTCAGAAGCTGCTCGCCGCGGCTGGTGAGGCTGTCGAGGCGCTTGTATAACGACGGATCGGCTGCGAGCTTGCCGAGCGTTCCGTTTTGATTGTTGAGCCGGGACGCGAGCTCGTTCAGTTCCTGGATCGCCTTGTTGGCTCGGTTGTACATCTCCTTGTCGGTCATCAGGCTGCCGAGCGTTCCCTGACCCCGCTCGACTTTGCCCAATAAGGCGATGCTCTTCTCGGAGACGACGTCCAGCTTTTCCATCACCTGCTTGGACTTGTCGTAGAGCGCCGGATCGGTCACCAGCTTGCCGGCTGTCCCCTGACCCTGACTGATGCTCATCAAGATCTTCTGCATGTCGGCGATCGCGGTCTGGATCTGCTCCATCGTGGTGCTGGCATTGGTGGCCAACCCGGTGAGTTCCGTTTCTGCCTGTCCGTACAGGACGGTGCCGGCCGGCAACGGTTTGGGTGACTTGCCCGGAAGGACCTCCACGAATTTGTCGCCGAGGAGCCCCATCGGCCGGATCATGATCGAGGCGTCCTCCCGGATATGGGAGGCGACGCTGTTTTTCACGGTGAAGGTCACCTCGACCTTGGGGGAGTCCTGCGCAATCGCGATATCACGGACGTTGCCGATGTCCACGCCGTTCATTCGCACGGGCCCGCCGACTTTCAGCCCCTGCGTGTGATCGACGATGGCCCGGAACTTGGTCTGGCTGGTGATCACCCCCATCCCTTCTTCAAGGTTCATGATCATGACGATCAGGATGGTGACGGCGGCCAGGACCAGCAACCCGACCTTGAGCTGAGACCACTTGAGTTGGGCTTGTCGAGAAATCGCCATTTCGCGGGGTCCTCTATCGCGCTCCTGCCCCGGCTATCATACCGGAATCGACGAGTTTATACGAGCGGGGCGCTGCCGCGGGCCGCTTCCGGCGCGCTGCCGCTGGGCACCAGGAAATTCCGGATCACGCCCTCGTCGCGGCCGCGCAGCTCTTCCGGTGTTCCGTCGAACACCCCGCACCCCTTGTGGATCATGAAAATGCGGTCTGCGACCCGGAACGCGCTTTCGAGATCGTGGGTGACGACCACCTGGGTGACCTGCTGAGCCTTGAGCCGCAGGATGAGACTGCCGATCAGGAACGTGTTGATCGGGTCCAACCCGGCGGTCGGCTCGTCGTACAGGAGGATCTTCGCGCCGCTGGCCAGGGCGCGGGCGATCCCGACACGCTTGCGCATCCCGCCGCTGAGCTCGGCCGGCATCTTATCCTTGGTGTCCGCCAGGCCGACGAACTGCAGGCTCTCATGTACGATCTGCTCGATCTGGTCGTTCGACATCTGCCCCTGCTCCCACAGCCGGTAGCCGACGTTTTCCCGAACCGTGAGCGAATCGAACAGCGCGGCGCCCTGGAACACCATCGCCATTTTTTGCCGGATCGGCGGAAGCTCCCGCTCCCGCAGGGTGGCGATCTCCTGGCCCGCCACGCAGATGGATCCGTTGTCCGGGCGGAACAGTCCCAGAATCAGTCTCAGGATGGTGGTCTTCCCCGAGCCGCTGGCGCCCAGGATGATCTTGGTCTCCCCGGCCCGTACTTCCAGGTTGATGTCTCTCAGCACCTGCCGCTTGGCCAGGGTGAGCGAGACATCCCGCAAGCTGATCATGCAAGAGTCGTCGGACATCACTCGAACGCCATGAACAGTTTGGTCAAGAAAAAGTCGCTGGCCAGGATCAGGATCGAGCTGGACACCATGGACTGGGTCGTCGAAACCCCGACGCCGACGGTTCCGCCTCGGGTATGGAAGCCGGCGTAGCAGCCCACCATGGCGATAATAAACCCGAACACGGCCGGTTTGAACAGCCCGATCATGATGTCGTTCGGGCGGAGCGCTTCAAACGCCCAGGTCCAATAGAAATAGGGATCGATGCCCAGATAGAACTGGGCGATCAGCCATCCCCCGAAGATCGCGATGGCGTTGGTCACCACCGTCAACAGCGGAATCATCAGGACGCACGCGACCAACCGGGTCGTGGCCAGCTTCTTCACCGGGTCCGTGCCTTCCGCCCGCAAGGCGTCGATCTGCTCGGTGACCTGCATGGAGGCGATCTCCGAGGCGATGCCGGAGCCCACCCGACCGGCGATCATCAGCGCCGCCAGCACCGGCCCCAGTTCCCGCACGACCGAGGTGCTGATCAGGCGCGAGACGTACATGGTAGCCCCGTAAGGCTCGAGCTGAATGGCGCCCTGGAGCGCCAGCACCATGCCGGTGAACATCCCCGTCAGAATCACGATGAACAGCGAACCGACGCCGATCCGGTCCATCTGGATGATCATCTCGCGGATGTACAACGGGCGGCGGAGGAGGCCGACCGTGGCCTGGGCCGCGAGCAACGTGAATTCCTGCACGACCAGGACATAGCCCATCAGTTCATGTTTCACTGCCCACGCTTTGGTCGCCATGCCGTCCTAAGACCCGTTCACGTAGCGTCGCTTCACGCGCGTTCCGATGCCGCACAATATTTCATAGGGGATCGTGCCGGCCCATTCCGCGACATCGGCCGCCGAGATCTGCAGATTCCCGTGCCGCCCGATCAGGATCGCGTCCTGGCCCGGCTTGACATCAGGGACGTCGGTGACGTCGGCCAGCGTCATGTCCATGCAGATCTGTCCCACGACCGGCGCGTGCCGGCCGCCGAGGAGCACGGTCGCCCGATTGGACAGGGAGCGACGATATCCGTCGGCATAGCCGATGGCCAGAGTGGCGATACGCGATGGCCGCCTGGTCACGAAGGTCCGGTTGTAGCTGATACTCTCGCCGGCTTTCAGCGTCCGGACCTGCACCACTTTCGTGGACAATGTCAGCACCGGCATGAGGTCCGGCGCGGGCGAGCGGCACGGAATCGTGTGAGAGCCATACAGCATGATCCCCGGACGTACGAGGTCCAAATGCGAGCCAGGATGGCAGAGAATCGCCGCGCTGTTTGCCGCGTGCGCCAACGGGACGGGGAGGCCGGCCGCTTCGATGGTCTTCACGATCGACCGGAGCTGCGCGATTTGCGACTCGGTATAGGCCGGATCGTCGCTGTCCGCGTCGGCCAGGTGGGTCATGACGCCTTCAGCGCGAAGCGCCCCTTTGAAATGAGGTAAGCGCAAGATCGGCAGCACCGCCTCCGGCTCGAATCCCAGCCGCCCCATCCCGGTGTCAACCTTGAGGTGAACCGGATAGGGCTCCGGCCGACGCGGCACCGAGTGCGCAAACCTCTCCAGGAATTCCAGGTCATAGACGATCGGGGTGAGATTGTACCCGAGCAGGTCCGGAATGTGCTCAGGAAAGAGAGCGCCCATGACGAGGATGGCCCCGGTGATTCCGGCATCCCGCAGTCCGACGCCTTCCTCGATCGTCGCCACCCCGAACCGCGTGACCCCGAGGCGGGACAGAGCGGTCGCAATCACGGTGGCTCCGTGTCCGTAGGCGTCTGCTTTCACCACGGCCAGGACGACGCACGAAGGAGGGAGCCGGCGCCGAACCTCTCGGAGGTTGTGGCCCAGAGCGGACAGGTTGATGGTAGCGATGGTGGGGGAAGAACCGGTCACTGCACGTCAGACTTCGAAGATCTCCTCCTCCTTTTTCTTGAGAATCTCGTCCACCTTATGGATGTACTGATCGGTCAGCTTCTGGACCTCGGCCTCCGACTTCCGAAGGTCGTCCTCGCTGAGCTTGGACTCTTTTTGCAGATGCTTCAGCTCCTCATTCCCTTCCCGGCGGACGTTCCGGATCGCGATCTTGGCCTCCTCGCCGTGCTTCTTGCACAGCTTGGCCAGTTCCTTGCGGCGCTCCTCGCTGAGCTGCGGAATCGGAAGCCGGATGATCTTGCCGTCGTTCGACGGCGTCAGACCGAGCCCGGACGCCAGGATGGCTTTTTCGATCTCTTTGATCAAGGGCGGCTCCCAGGGCTGGATCGTGATCAGACGGCTTTCAGGCACGGCCAGGGTCGCGACTTGTTTCAACGGAGTGGGCGTCCCGTAGTAGTCCACCTTGATCCCGTCCAGCAGGGCCAGCGACGCGCGGCCTGTGCGAAGACCGGCCAGTTCCCGCTTGAGATGTTCCAGTGCCGCGTCCATCCGCTGGGTGATCTTTTGCGTGGTCGCGCTTGGCATGGCTCGCTCCTTAATGCAGGACCGGCTGCCCGCTGACGAGCGTGCCGATCTTGTCGCCTTGCACGGCTCGTTTGAGATTGCCCTTTTCCTTGAGGTTGAAGACGATCAACGGCAGGTTGTTGTCCATGCAGAGCGTGATGGCGGTGGAATCCATGACCTTGAGGTTTTGATTGAGGATCGACAGGAAGGGGAGTTCGGCGAACATCTTCGCGGTCGGATGCGTGACCGGATCCGCGTCATAGATGCCGTTGACCTTGGTGCCCTTCAGGATCACTTCGGCTCCGATCTCCATGGCTCGAAGGGCGGCCGCGGTGTCGGTGGAAAAATACGGATTGCCCGTCCCGGCGGCGAAGATGACGACCCGCTTCTTCTCCAGGTGCCGGATGGCGCGCCGGCGGATGTACCCCTCGGCCAGTTGCCGCATCTCGATCGCCGACTGGACGCGCGTGGTGATGCCCTTGCGCTCCAGCACGTTCTGCAGGGCCAAGGCGTTGAGGACCGTCGCCAGCATCCCCATGTAGTCGGCCGACGCCCGCTCCATCCCGGTGGCGCTCGCGGCGATCCCCCGGAAGATGTTCCCGCCGCCGATCACCAGGGCGATTTCGACGTCGAGGGCGACGACCGAGGCGATCTCCTCCGCGAGGCTTTCCAGCGTGGCGGGCTGGATGCCGTAGCCTTGATCGCCGGCCAGGATCTCCCCGCTGATCTTGAGGAGAACCCGCCGGTATTTCGCTGGACTCATTCCTGGCCCAACTGGTAGCGTGTGAACCGACGAATGGTGATGTTCTCGCCGATCTTGGCGATTTTTTGAACCAGTAAATCGGAAATGGTGATCGAGGGGTCCTTGATGAAGGGCTGCTCCAACAGGCAACTGTCCTGGTAGAACTTTTCCAGTTTGCCTTGCACGATCTTGTCCCATGCGGCCTCGGGCTTCCCCGTTTCCTTGGCCTGGGCCCGATACACTTCTTTCTCTTTTGCGATGACGGCGGCAGGGATGTCCTCGCGCCTGAGAGAGGACGGGCTGGAGGCGGCGATCTGGAGGGCCAGGTCCTTGACGAAGCTGCGGAACTCTTCGTTCCTGGCCACGAAGTCGGTTTCGCAGTTGACCTCGAGCAGCACCCCGATCCGGCTGCCTGGATGGATGTACGCTTCGACCAATCCTTCGCGGGTCTCTCGGCCGGCTCTCTTCTGCGCGGCCGCCAGGCCCTTCTGGCGCAGGTGGTCGATCGCCTTTTGAATGTCGTTCCCGGATTCAACCAGCGCCTTCTGGCAGTCCAGGATTCCGGCGCCCGTCTTCTCTCTCAACTCCTTCACCAACAGACTATTCGCTGCCATTCCGAAAGCTCTCCTTTGGTATTGACCGATGACGAGGTCGACTCAAGAAGCCGGCACGCTCTCCACGCCGGATGAGCGCATCGCCAGTATGTCCACCATGGTGACGGCGTCGGGTTTCTCGCCCTCCTCGCGCTGGCTTCGCAACTGAGCACCCTCGATACAGGCGTCGGCGATACGTGAGGCGATGAGCTTGATGGACCGGATCGCGTCATCATTGCCGGGGATCGGATAATCGATGCCGTCGGGGTCGCAGTTCGTGTCCACGATGGCCACGACGGGAATGCTCAGCCGGTTGGCCTCCTGAACCGCGATGTGCTCGACCCGAATGTCCAGAATGAAGACGCAGCCCGGCAGGCTCGACAGGTTCTTGATGCCGCTGAGGCTCTTTTCGAGCTTCTGTCGTTCCTTCTCCATCTGGCCGATTTCCTTCTTGGTGAGGCGCTCGTAGGTGCCGTCGGTCTGCGCGGCTTCGAACTTTTTCATCTTGTCGATGCTTCGCTTGATGGTCTGGAAGTTCGTCAGCATCCCGCCCAGCCAGCGCTGGTTGACGTAGAACATCCCGGACCGCTTCGCTTCTTCTTCCAGAATGTCCATCGCCTGGCGCTTCGTTCCGACGAACAGGACGGATTCGCCTGCGGCGACCGTATCGCGGACGAATTCATACGCCGCCTGCAGCCGCTGCGCGGTCTGCTGCAGGTCGATGATGTAGATTCCGTTGCGCTCGCCGAAGATGTAGCGCTTCATCTTCGGATTCCAGCGGTTGGTCTGATGTCCGAAGTGGACTCCGGCTTCAAGCAGTTCTTTGATTGCCACGACACCCATGTCCTCACCTCCTTCCCCGGCTTGCGAAGCGCCCCTTCACCCATTGCAGTTGGCCCGTTGCAATCTGAGGAGCAACGGGCACCCTGAGCAACGGGTACCCGGGGCGAGAGGTCTCTCTCCCCTTGATCTCAAGCTGAGTGGCGCCCTGCGCCAATGTGAATTTGGATATTCGGCCCGAGCGGGCCCCGACAAAAAAACCAACAACCTCAAGGCGTTCGAGCCTAACACAGTCAGGTAGGGTTTTCAACCATCATGAGCGGTAGGAGGCATTGATTGTGACGTAGTCGTACGAGAGGTCGTTCGTCCACAGATGCGCCGTGGCCGTTCCCTGGCCCAATGTAACGGTGATGGCAAACTCTTTGCGGCGTACCACTCGGCCGATGCGGCGTTCGGCTGACGGACCGCGTGTGACACCCCCGACGACGATTGGCACGTCATCGAAGGCCAGGCTGATCTTCTCAGGATCGACCGGCACGCCGGAGCGGCCGATGGCCGCCATGATCCGTCCCCAGTTGGCATCTTCTCCGAAGAGCGCCGTCTTTACCAGCGGGGAAGTCGCCACGGTGCGGGCCACGGTGCGGGCCTCCTCGGTGGTCCGCGCTCGCGCCACCGTGATTTTCACCACCTTCGTCGCGCCTTCGCCGTCGCGACAGATCTGCATGGCCAGCGAAAAGCACGCGTAGTCCAGGAGCTCCTGGAACCGGGCGCATGCAGCCGTCCCTGCTTCCAACACCGGATTGCCCGCCATGCCGTTCGCCAGGCAGAGCACCGTATCGTTGGTGCTGGTGTCCCCATCCACCGAGATACAGTTGAACGACCCGTTGACTGCTCGGACCAGCGACCGCTGCAGCGACGACTGGGCGATGGCTGCATCGGTCGTGAGATACGCCAGCATGGTCGCCATGTCCGGGTGAATCATGCCGGAGCCTTTCGCCATGCCGCCGACGGTCACGGAGCGGCCGGCGATCCGTGCGGTGACCGCCACCTCTTTGACTTTGGTGTCCGTCGTCAGGATGGCGCGTGCGGCCTGGCGTCCACCGGACCGCGTCAATCGGTTCATCAAGATCGGAATGTGGCGCCGGATGGTCACCATGGGCAGGGCTTGGCCGATGATGCCGGTGGACCCGACAAACACGCTCGGGGTAGGGCAGCCCAGGCGTTTGGCCACCAGGGCAGCCATCTCTTTCGCATCGGCCAGCCCGCGGGCTCCGGTGCAGGCATTGGCGTTCCCGCTGTTGACGATGATGGCCCGCCCGCGGCCGCGTCTGAGATGAAGGCGGTCGAGGAGCACCGGCGCGGCGGCGCAGCGATTTTTCGTGAACACCCCGGCGACGGGCCCTTCCCGATCCGAGACGACCAGAGCGAGATCGAGGAGGGCCGCCTTTTTCAGCCCGGCGTGGACGCCGGCCGCCACAAACCCCAACGGGGCCGTGATACCACCGTTGATCTGTTTCATGATGGCTGACGGGAGAGCGGTGGACGCGGGGGCATCGGGCGGATCGGTCTCATGGAAAGAGGCCAGGCGCGGCAAGGCCCAGTTCTTCCGGAACACCGAGCATGAGGTTCATCGCTTGGATGGCTTGGCCGGCTGCCCCCTTTACCAGATTATCGAGCGCGGCGAGCGTGACGACCCACCCCGTTCGCGCATCGGCGACCACGCCCAGGTGGCAGAAGTTCGAGCCCCGTACATGGCTCGGATTGACCGACCGGCTGCTCTCCAGGACGCGGACGAAGGGTTCGGTCTTGTAGAAATCCTGGTACCGTGCGCGTAACTCCGAGGTCGCCATCGGCTTCCGCAGGCGGCAGTACGCCGTGCTGAGAATCCCGCGATTCATGGGAACGAGGTGCGGGGCAAAGATCACTGTGAAGCTCGCCTTTTGTCCGGACAGCGCCGCGAGCTCCTGCTCGATCTCGGGAAGATGGCGGTGCGCGCCGACCTTGTACGCTTCGATGGCTTCATGCGCTTCCGGAAAGTGATAGGGCAGAGCCGGACTCCGACCGGCTCCGGACACACCGGACTTCGCGTCAATCACGATGGTGTCCGGCTGGATCAGCCCATCGGCGACCAGCGGCGCGAGCTGCAGAATCGCGGCAGTGGGATAGCAGCCCGGTGATGCCACCAAGCGGGCGGTGCGGATCTCGGACCGCCGCAGTTCCGGGAGCCCGTAGACCGCTTCTTTCAGCAAGTGGGCCGCGGCGTGAGGCGTCTCGTACCAGCTCTGATACGCGGTGGAGTCTTTTAGCCGAAAATCGGCGCTGAGGTCCACGACGCGGCGCCCGGCCGAGACGAACGCGGCGGCCGGTCCCATCGATTTTGTGTGCGGCAGGGCCAGAAAGACGGCATCCACGCGGTCCGCGATCGCTTCGGGCGTCAGCGCCTCGAAGGTCAAGGCGCCCAGCGAGGCCAGATGGGGGAACACGGCGGACAAAGGGCTGCCGGCGGACTTCTCCGAGGTGACCACGCTCACCGTCATGCCGGGATGCCCTGCGAGCAACCGCAACAGCTCGGCTCCGGCATAGCCGCTGGCTCCGACAACCGCCACGCTCACCTTCGTCATGGATCAGACCCTTCGCTCCGGCTGCAGACACGAAAAAGGGAAGGCCGCAGGGCCTTCCCTTTTCTTTACATCGTGAGGCCCGCGCGCTCAGCGCTTCGAATACTGGAACCGCTTCCTCGCTCCCTTCTGGCCATACTTCTTTCGTTCCTTGACGCGGGAATCCCGCGTGAGGAGCCCGTCCTTCTTCAGAGCATCGCGGAGGCTCGGGTTCATCGTAACCAACGCCCGGGCGATGGCGTGCCGCAGGGCGCCGGCCTGCCCGTTGGGTCCGCCGCCGCACACCGTCGCGCGCACTCGGTACTTTCCCGCAAGACCGGTGAGTTCCAGGGGTGTCTGGATCACCGCTCTCAGCGTCGGCCTCGGGAAATACTGTTCGAATGCTCTGCTGTTCACGGTGATGTCGCCGGCTCCTGGTTCCAGCCACGCGCGAGCAATCGCGCACTTTCGTTTCCCGGTCGCATAGTGGATCGCTGCTGCCATAGGTCTCCTTACTGTCCGCGCTTACAAGATGATGGGCTCGGGACACTGGGCCTGGTGCGGATGCGCCGTGCCGGCGTAGACCCTCAATTTCTTGGCCATTTGCCTCCCGAGGGAGTTTTTCGGCAGCATGCCCTTGATGGCTCGCATCAGGAGCTCGGTCGGTTTCCTGGCGTGAAGCTCCGCCGCCGTGAGCGTTTTGAGGCCGCCCGGATAGCCCGTGTGGTGCGTATACGTCTTCGTCTTGAATTTGGGTCCGGTGAGGCGCACCTTCTCCGCGTTGATGATGATGACATGGTCGCCGGTGTCGACGTTCGGCGTGAAGGTGGGTTTGTGCTTTCCCCGTAAGAGGATCGCGACGCGCGAGGCCAACCGGCCCAGGGTCTTCTTCTCGGCATCCACGATGTACCACTTACTGGTGATCTCAGATGGCTTCGCTAGATAGGTTCCCATCGTTCATTGTTTCTCTCAGGCCTCGTACTTGTTGAGGTTCTTCGGGTCCAGTTTTTCCAGCCACGCATCCAGGTTGCCGCCCCCGCGTCGCTTCAGCACCTCGTGGGTGACATAGATCGGGCAATTGGCCCGCAACGCCAAGGCGATCGCATCGCTGGGGCGGGAATCCACCGTTCGCTCGGCGCCCTGAGACGCCAGATGGATGGAGGCATAGTAGGTGTTGTTTTTGATGTCGGTCACCACGATGCGGGAGATCTTGACGTTCAAATGCTCCACAAAGCTGCGGATTAAATCATGGCTCATCGGTCTCGGAGTGACCACGCCTTCCATTGCCAGCCGAATGGAATTCCCCTCCGCCGTCCCGACCCAGATCGGAAGGATCTCGGCGTTCTTCTCGTCTCGAAGGATTACGATTTGGGTTTCAGTGCTGGGATCGGGCAGGATGCCGTGCACTTTGAGCTGAACCAGCTCCGAGATTTCGTTAGTTTCCATAGGGATGACATCGCTTAGACATTGAATGGGGCAACGCGCGCGGCGCCGCTACAGTTCATATTTCCCGAAGTCTTCCGGCTTCAGGTTCTCCAGCCATCGATCCAGGTCCTCGGAGCCCTGCTTCCGAATGACATCCTCATTGGCGAAGATCGGCGCGCTCGTGCGCAGCGCCAGGGCGATGGCATCGCTCGGTCTGGAGTCGATCGAGTACTCGGAGTCTTCATACATCAGATGGATCTTCGCGTAATAGGTGTTGTCCTTGAGATCGGTCAATACCACACTGATCACCTTCGCATCAACCGTGTCCAGCACCGATTTCATCAGGTCATGGGTCATCGGTCGTGGCGTGGCGATGCCTTCGAGGGCCAGGCTAATGGCGCTGGCCTCCGCTTTTCCGACCCAGATGGGCAGCATGTCGGAATTGTCTTCATCGCGCAGGATCACGATGTAGGCGTTGTTGTACGGGTCAAACATCAGGCCCCGCACTTTCATCTGGGTGATCATAAGGCCGCGTCCTGTCTCGTGGTTGGGTGACGAATTCTCAGAAGAGCGGTAAGCCACTCTATCATTTAATTTTGTGATTTGTCAACGCGATGCGATGGAGTCCGAGAGGGGAGACAACTATTTCTCGGGAGGCCTGTAGTGCTCCTGCAACTTGGAGGTATCGACCGACTCACCAAGCTTCAGGAAGGCTCGCATCTGTTTCTTCAGCATCTCCCGGCCGCTTTCCTCTCCCAAGTTCAACTGATATTCGTTGATGATCATCGTCTTCATCTTGCCGGGACCGTTCCACTCGAACCAACAGCTCTTGCAGACATTGTTCTTGATTTCAGCCTCCATCCGCCCCATGAACAGCGGCTCGGTGATGGGGTCCCCGGGTTTTCCGCATTTCACGCATTGGACCTGGGTCATGATTGTCCTCCCTTGCAACAGGCGAAACGGCAAAATTCTAGCACACGGTCCTGCGGCAAGGAAAGGTCGCAATCAGGTTGACCCTCTGGAAACTTCGTGTTAGAGAAGAGCCGGGAATTCCAGCCCGGATGGCGGAACTGGCAGACGCGCCAGACTCAAAATCTGGTTCTCGCAAGAGAGTGGGAGTTCGACCCTCCCTCCGGGCACCACAGCTGTCGTGCGACCTCTCCAAGAACCAAACATTTCAGCCTCTTACGAGCCATCGAGGTTCAGGTCTCCAGCCAAAATCGCCCTCTGTCCCGGGTCCGGGCGAGGCGGAGAATACCGCTTGACAGACCTCTGCGTTTCCACTATATTTCCGCTACTTCACACACCGACTTAGCAAACAGTTCGAGGAATTCCGGTTCGACGCTCATCCTGTTATTCATACTCACTCAAAGGAGGACCCCCATGCGTAATGTGGTTGTCTTAGCTGCAGCGGTCCTGTTCATGGGCGCTGTCAGTGTTGCGGTGGCCCAGGAGCGGCTGCCCCAGACCTCTGGCTTCGGAACCGGCGTTGGCGAGTCCTCGGGCACGGGAAGCCGGTCGCAGATCTGGGATAAGAGCGCGTTCCTGGAAAGGCTCTCTCAGCCAGAAACGATCTATGGTCGGGTGCAGGGCATCAATCATGCGAACAAGAGGATCCATCTCGAGACCGGCGGCAGTTCCCATGATCTGGGAAGGGCTGGAATGGGTGACACCTCCGAGGTTGTGGCGTACTTCGACGACCAGACGAACATGGAGCAGATCAAGATGCTCGGCAAT